>Ga0126381_100005324_pt1 | contig 14138 bp, 15 predicted proteins | sample PanSoiMetPlot_28_FD_96465 | JGI IMG/M metagenome (GOLD analysis project Ga0126381, IMG submission 96465) | Tropical forest soil microbial communities from Panama - MetaG Plot_28 | ecosystem: Environmental > Terrestrial > Soil > Tropical forest > Bulk soil | place: Panama | collected 2016-02-17
ATTGTGTCTGGAAGTCAATATGCCTCAGAAACTTATGGATGTCCTGATGCTAGGCCGTTGCTCCCACGAGTTCTCATGGCCGCGGCGAGCCGCCGATGGTCACTATTACCAGGTCTGTCTGCTGTGCGCGGTCGAATACAAGTACGACTGGGCCACCATGCGTCGCACCGAGCGCGTACCGGTTTCGGCCGAGGCTGGAACCTCACGTCGTCGCACGCGTGAGAAAAAGCCGAGCTGGGTTCCGCGAGCGCGCCGCCTGAAACTCGATCTCCCGCTGCGGTACCGTGTCAAGAACCTCAGCGTCTGGTCCGAAGGCACGATCGAGAACATCAGCCAGTCGGGTGTGCTTTTTCGCGGTTCTACGGCCCTGCCGGTCAACGCCCTGGTTGAAATGGTTTTCGAGATGCCCGAGGAGATTTCCGGGCAGAAGAACACCAATGTGCTCTGCCAAGGAAAGATCATTCGGTCGAAAGAAGCCCGGGACAATGACGACGGTTCGGGCTTAGCCGCATCCATCCTCGACTACAAATTCCTGCACCAGAACTAGTCGCGAGTACTCACCCTTTCGGAAATCGCGCCCACGCCGCCGGACAGCCCATCCGGCGGCCTTGTTCTAGCGGGCAGATTTTCTTTCAACGACCCCACTCGTTTTGGGCTGGAGAAGACAACCTGCTCGCATCTAAACTAGTATTAACGGGATCACCATCATCCCAGGAGCAACCTTATGAAGTTAAGGGCTTCTCTCGTTCTGCCCATGATCCTGCTGCTCGCGATGGGAATAACCATTGGCTGCAGCAAGGCGCCCAATGACTCCCAGATCAGCACTCAGATTCAAGACAAGCTAAATGCCGACTCCGGACTCCAGGGGAAACAGCTCAGCGTTCAGTCCGCCGACGGTGTTGTGACGCTGTCGGGATACGTCGACAACGAAACGCAACGCGATGCCGCGTCACGTTATGCATCTACGATTCCAGGCGTTCGGCAGGTTTTAAATAACCTCAAAGTTGGGCCCAATCCCGCGACCGCTGCGAAACCGGATGCCGCGCAGGAACCGGCGCCGGCTCCAGAGCCCGCTCCACCTGCACCAAAGGCAACACCAGCTCCCGTCAAGGTGGCGAAGAAGAAACGTCCCGTGTCGCAGGACGCCGAGATGGCAGCCGGAGGTGCCGCTGCTGGTGGTGCGATGGCAGCCGCTCATCAGGATTCGATGGCGCAATCGACCCCGCCGCCACTGCCCGCGCCGCCTCCACCGCCTCCGCCTCCCCAGAAAGTGACGATTCCTGCGGGCACGACGCTTGCTGTGCGCTTAGTCGATGGTCTCGACTCGGAAAAGAATCAACCCGGAGAAACCTTCCGCGCGACGCTGAACTCCCCTCTGTCGGTGGAGGGCGATATCGCCATCCCGGCCGGATACGATGTTGAGGGTCACGTAGTCGACGTCAAGAGCGCCGGTAAGTTTGCAGGCCAATCATTGCTCGTGCTGCAACTCGATCGAATCTCCGTGAATGGCAAGTCCTACGCGGTGACGACTGACCAATACAAGCGTCAAGGCAGTTCCCGAGGCAAGAACACTGCCGAGAAGGTCGGCGCTGGTGCAGCTATCGGCGCCATCATTGGCGGCCTTGCCGGAGGCGGTAAAGGCGCAGGAATCGGCGCAGCGGCTGGTGGAGGTCTCGGTGGTGGCGTTCAGGCGGCAACCAAGGGCCAGCAGATCAAGCTGCCCTCCGAAACTGTCCTGAACTTTACGCTGCAGAACCCGCTGACGGTCATTCCGGCGCAAGGCCCGGATTCTCACCGTCACAAGATGGACGCGCCACCAAGCGATAACAGCACCAACCAGTAAACCCACTGATCCTCGAGATTCGGGGCACGGCACATCCGCCGTGCCCTTTTTCATGGATTGCTAATTTCGCGCAACTTGTGGTCCCATGCTCTCTCCCAATGCCTCGCATATCCGCAATCCTGCACACGCACAACGACGCGCTTCGCGTCGGACGCGCACTGGAAACCCTTCATCCCTGCGATGAGATTCTGATCATCGACCGCGGTTCTACGGACCACACCGTACGAATTGCTCGCGATTGGGGGTGTCGTATCTGCGAGTCGAAATCCTCTATCGCCGACGCGGCGCTTGTCGCAAAACACGACTGGCTGCTGTTCCTCAATCCCACAGAATCCATCACCGAGGGGCTCGAAGCCACCTTGTTCGAGTGGCGCATTCGTCCACTCGAAGACGTGCGCACGATTCCGGCTTGCTCAATCTCCGTGCGTCAGGAAACACCCTCGGGCTGGTCCGACGGCAGCCCCGAAACGCGTCTGATCCCTAAAACATGGCGCCAGTGGGCGGGCCTGATGCCAGCCTCCGATCCGCAATCCCTTCTTTTACAAGGTGATCTTCTCCGCTTCCTGACACCCTAAGCCCACCAACCTACGTCACAACCGATTGTGATGAATCGCACAGTAGGGCGTGGCATTCACTCCTACACTTGGCTGTTGGTTCCCATTTATTTGTCGTGCCGCTGTCATAGACAGGAGGAGATCATGTCCGCTCGCAAGTTTGTTCTGATGGTTGCCGTCATCATTGTTTCTGCCGTGCTCGCGATGGCGCAGAACCAGACGCCCGTAATCAAGCACGTTCCCATTCGTCCAACAAATGCCACCTCTGGACAGGAAATGTTCAAGAACTATTGCGCCGTTTGTCATGGCGAAGATGGCAAAGGAAACGGTCCCGCCGCGCCCGCGCTGAAAGCCGCGCCGACCGACCTCACCACACTGGCCCAAAACAGTGGCGGCAAGTATCCCTCTCTCCATGTTTCCAGCGTCGTTCGAGGAGAAGCCGACCTGCCCGCACATGGCAACAAAGACATGCCGGTGTGGGGACCATTGTTCTTTCGGTTGAGTCAGGGGCACGAAGCGGAAGTTCAACAGCGCATCGCGAACTTGAATCAATACATCGAGTCGATCCAGGCAAAGTAGTCGGGAAACTCTGGGTCATTTCTCCACACTTCGTAAAGAGTGCGTCGCAATGACGCACTCTTCTTGTCTGTTCCGCTCTCGTGACTCTTCACAATCCGGCACGTCGGTGTAATTGTGATGCACGAAAGTGCCTGCTAAATTGATCCCGAAATAAACCCCGCGGGACTTCAAATACATCCAAATACTTAATTGCTTGATCTTCTGCGTGCGCAAACACTGAGACTTCGTTTCATGGGCCGAGAAAATTCCGAAACACTGTTCCTCATCCGTTCCACTCGCCTTTCGTGGCCGTTTCGATACGGCGGCGCGCTCGCCAGCGTTGTCGCGGGTGTGAGTGTCTGGGGACTCTCGCCGTTCATGCACCATGAGCCGTTTGCGATTTTCGTTCTGGCCGTCGTGTTCACTGCGCGTTTCCTGGGTTTCGGTCCGGCGGTTGTCGCAACGGCAGGCTCGGTTCTTGCGATCGACTTCTTCGCCGTCGAACCTCGCTTCTCGTTGGCGCTGGGAGGCCCAGATCTGGCGCGACTCGTAATCTTTGTGGTGATTTCCCTGCTCGCCGCGAGTCTAGCCAGGCAACGATCGCAAGCCGAGGTGCGTGCCGATCAGACAATGGAACGAATGGCAGCCATTGTTGAATCTTCCGAAGACGCCATTTACAGCGTCACGCCCGATGGCATTCTCACCAGTTGGAATCACGGTGCCGAAGAACTCTACGGATACGCCGCGGATGAAGTCATGGGGAAGTCTGTCCTGCTCACCGTTCCACCTGAATTGGCGCACGAAACTCGCACTCACCTCGACATGTTGACCGCTGGACAGCCCATCGATAGTTATCAGACCGAGCGCCGCCGTAAAGATGGATCGTCGGTGCAGATCCTGCTTTCGATTTCTCCCCTTCGCAACCGCAAGGGGAAAGTCGTCGGTGCTTCTGCGATCGCACGCGACATTTCGACAAAAGTTCGCACCGAGGAAGCGTTACGGCGCAACGAAAAGCTCGTCACTGCCGGCCGCCTCACCGCCGCAATTGCACACGAAATCAACAATCCGCTCGAGGCGCTCACCAATCTTTTGTATCTGGCTCGTAACGATCCTTCGCGCGCAAGCCAACACCTCGCCATGGCCGAAGACGAGGTCCAGCGCATCGCCGACATCGCGCAGCAGACTCTTGGTTTCGTTCGCGAAGTCTCCGACGCACGACCGTTGAATGTCACTTCAACACTTGAGGAAGTGTTGCAGCTCTACGCCCCAAAACTTTCTGCCAAACGTATTCAAACGACGCGCGAATTTGACCAGCGCTGCGAGATCTGGGGATTCTCTGGCGAATTGCGCCAGCTGTTCTCCAACCTGATCATGAATGCCTCCGAAGCAGTCGCCGAAGGCGGACATTTACGGCTGCGCGTATGCTGCTCTCGCGAATGGACGATGGATCACCGCGAGGGCGTCCGTGTTGTGGTGGCTGACAACGGGACCGGGATCTCCCGTCGCGATCTGGCTCGGGTCTTTGAGCCCTTCTACACCACGAAGGGCGAGCGCGGGACGGGCCTCGGCCTTTGGCTCTCAGAAGGAATCGTTCGCAAGCATCAGGGATTGATTCGCGTCCGCAGTTGCACCCGCCCGGGACAAAGCGGCACCGTCTTCTCCGTCTTCCTGCCAGCCAAGCTTGTCACTGAGATCTGAGCCGTTTCCGCCCCTTCCATCCGAGATTTCGATTCTCGGCAGGCTCTCCATCGTGCGGCAAATAAAACACTTAGAGGAGCTATGTTCGCAGAAGGACAGTGACTTCGGTCATCCGCGACACCTCGCTAACGACCGTATAATCAATGCTCAACCAGCGCTATCGGTCGCGTTCTAGGAGCACGGACACGAGTGGACCCATTTCTGGCATCGGCGAGCGTCGGCTTCGGGCTGATCTTTGGCAGCTTCCTGAACGTGTGTATCTATCGGTTGCCACGAGACTTGTCCGTCTCTGAGCCCAAAAGGTCTGCGTGCCCGCATTGCCATTCTCAGATTGCTTTCTACGACAACATTCCGGTTCTGAGCTGGCTCATCTTGCGCGGCCGTTGCCGCCACTGCAAGGAACCGATCTCACCCCGCTACCTGGTCGTTGAGATTCTTACCGCGCTACTCTTCCTGGTCTGCTACTGGCATTTCGGAGCGACGCTCGCAACCATCAAATACGACGCCCTTTCGTTTCTCCTCCTCGGCCTCATCTTCACCGACGCCGAGACGAAGCTTCTCCCCGATAAGTTGACGCTCACGGGCTTGGCCCTCGGCATTGCCTTCAGCTTGTTTGTCCCGGTGAACGACTTGGCCTCGCAGTTTTTGCCGGGCGTTGTGTCCTTGCCCGTCAGCTCTGATATTTCTTCCCGTTTTCTTTCCTTGATTGACTCACTACTGGGCGCGGTCGTCGGCGCCTCGTTCATCTACGGAGCGGGCGCAATTTACCTGCGGGCTCGCGGGATCGAGGGCATGGGGTTCGGTGATGTGAAGCTGATGGCCATGATCGGCGCGTTCCTCGGCGTCAAGCTCACCGTCTTCACGATCTTCACCGCTTCGATCGCCGGTTCAATCTTTGGTGTCGCGACGATCTTTCTGGTCTGGATGAAGCGAACGCGCCGTTTTCTTCGTCGACAGCACGCGACCTTGCAACAAGCGCGACAGCGCGCACGGCAATCGGCACGCACGGTCTACCATCACTACGAAATGCCCTTCGGCGTCTTTCTCGGGGGCATGGCTCTGGTCGCTCTCTTCTTCGGGAACAGCTTCCTGGCCTGGTATTGGAGGCTGCTATGAAGCTGCTGACCAATCCCATCTTCATCAAGATGGGGCTCGTACTATTCGCCTCGTGTTTCGCCTTCGTTGTAGCAGTCACGTTGATGCGGCGGGTGCGGACCAGCCTCGGTGAAGATGCGTCGGCCGCACCATCGAATGCAACTTCCGATCAGCTGCCATTGCACACGTATCACGCGGTCATTCAGCAGCTGAAGCAGCAGAAACACGAACTGCTTGCTTTGCAGCAATCGGAACAGCGGCGCGCGAAAACCTCTGAAAACATCAGCGCCGCCGTTCTTTCCAACCTGACCAGCGGAGTGATCTTCTTCAACTCCAACGGATTAGTTCGTCAGGCGAACCAGGCGGCCAAGACAATTCTTGGAATTGCATCCCCCAGTGGCATGAACGCTGAAGCCATCTTTCGCGAATGCGAGGCGGTGCAAGGGGTTGAGCTCACCCTGCAGAACGGCACTCCGCTCACTCGGATGGAAGCTGAGTACAAGACCCCAGCCGGCGAATCGAAGGTGATCGAGGTCACGGCTTCGCGTATTCCCGCAGCCGATAGCACAACCCTCGGCGTCGCTTGCCTGATCAACGATCGCACTGAAATCGCCGAGACTCGCAGGCAGATCGAATTGCGTGGAGAACTTTCCGCGGAGATGGCACTCGCGCTCCGCAATTCGCTGGTCACAATTTCCGGCTACGCGCAGCAGCTAGCGCAAAATCACGATCCCGATCTGGCGCACCAGTTGGCTCAGGACATCGCCACCGAGGCGCAACAACTGAATGACACGATCGGCGGATTCTTGACAGAAAGCAAGAAGGCGAATGTTGTTTCGACAAGCTCGTAGAACGATTTCCGGCTGCGTGCACGATCGCAGCCACGGTTACAAGACAGGACGGTGAATATGAAACGCGTATCACTCTTTTTCATGGCTGCGCTCTTCGTCGGCACTCTGGCCGTTACCCTTGCCGGAGCGCAGAACGCGCCCCTCGGCGATTATGCGCGCCAGGTCCGCAAGCAAAAAGCGGCGCCTGCCACCAAGACCTTCGACAACGACAATCTGCCCTCAGACGACAAGCTCTCGGTAGTCGGCCAGGCTCCCGATCCGGCAACCGCCAACACAAACACTCAGACCGCCAATCCGCCGGATCCAAATGCTGCTCCCGCGGATGCTGCCGCCTCTAACTCAAACGGCGAACAAAAATCGTCCTCTGACGAGGAGCAGGCCAAGAAGCAGGCCATGTGGAAGGAGTGGCAGACCAAGATTCAAAAGCAACGCGATGCTGTCGACTTAGCAAACCGCGAACTCGATGTCGCCAATCGCGAATATCGCCTCCGCGCCGCCGCCTTCTACGCCGATGCCGGCAACCGTCTACGCAATTCCGGAGCATGGGACAAGGAAGACAGTCAATACAAAGATCAGATCGCAGCTAAACAGAAGACGCTGGACGACGCCAAGAAAGCCCTCGAGGACATGCAGGAAGATGCCCGCAAGGCTGGCGTTCCCTCCGGCATGCGCGACTAGTTGCACTTCGCCCTCAAAGCCTCCTTGCCTCACGGCCAGGGAGGCTTTTCTGTTCTCACCCCTGCCTATCTTCTTCACAAGTCTCGCTCAATGAATCACGTTCATGCGTTTTTTCAATTGGACAGATGATGTCTCAGTGCTTCACAGTAAGTGGATCTTGTCCGCAGTGTGGCGGAAAGACCTAGTGATTCTGTTCATAACTTAGTTGCTACGCGCTCGGAAGTATCCGCGCTCTCGTTCGTGTCCTTCCTGACCTCGTCGTCTCACTGACAACCCTGCGCGATGCCGCGAGTTAGACGCTCGTTTGCCTCGTGTCTCGACCTACTCAGGAGGATTCACCATGCGTTTCCGGAAACATTCTCTCTTAGCCAAGACGGTCTTCACGGTCCTGGCATCGATCAGCATCCTTACACTTTCCGCTGCCGCGGAGGACGCCTCTGGGAAATTCGTTCTCACCCGGAAAGTCCACTGGGGCACCGTCGTTCTCCCGCCGGGCGAATACACCTACAAGCTCGAGCGCCATTCCTCGCAGTTCATCCTGGTGCGGGCCGCAAGCGGTGCGCCCGGCTTCATGATGATGGCAAGTTCGATCAGTTCCACGGCTCCCGGCAAACCGGATTCGCTTCAACTGCAGAAGCTCGGAGATGAGTGGTTTGTGCAATCCATGAATATCTCCGGGCTCGAAGAAGAACTGCACTTCAGAGTGCAGCCACCTCGCACCGAAGTTGCCAAGGTCGCCGGGTCAACCAGGATGGCCTCCCTTTCGAAGCCATAGGTCACTCCGGCTCAACGCGCGGGAGCGGTCAAACCAGGTCGTTCTCGCGCGATTCACCAGATCGAGCCGCACTCTGAGCGGCTGCTCTTGGAGGAGACCATGTTGAAGAGATCAAGAAATCGTGGGCACCAGAAGACGGCGCCCACCCTGCGCACCGTCGCGGAAGTCGTTGGACTGGCTCCGTGCTCGGTTTCCGCAATCCTGAACAATTCGGCTGCTGCCCTTGCCATTCCGGAACGCACGAAAGAGCGCGTCTTGGAGGCGGTTAGGCAGTTGAATTATCGGCCGAACCTGGCGGCTCGGTCCTTACGGACACGCCGCTCCTACATGGTTGCGCTCGTCGCATCGGATCTCGGCAACGCGCAAACCGCGCGAATTGTCGCTGGCGTCGAAGGATTTCTGCGCGCCAAAGGCTATCTGATGGTCGGGTGCAATTGGGATCGAACAGCACAGGCGGGACACGCGTCCCAACTGCTTCAGCGCGGGATTGAAGGAATCATCACTGTCGACGCAACCCTACCGAAATCGATGACGCTGCCGGTTGTATTCATCGATCTGCCGGCGTCAGATCTGCCTGAGCCGATCACAGTACTCAAGCGCGAACGCCTGCTCGCGATGGGAGAGGCGGCTGCCCAATCCCTGCTCGCGCAGATCGAGCAGAAGACCGGACATTTTACCCGCGTCTCTCTTTCCCCGGAGCCAACCGTCGGCGTGTTTCCACATGGAGTGGGAATCGCAGTGCAAAGAGTTCCGACGGCGGAACGTTTCGTCGACTAACCCTTCTCGGCCAAGCAAAAGCAGCGAGCCTCCACTCGCTGCTTTTTTTCTATAGCTCTTCCTGCCTCAGCGGTTGGTTCCAAGCAATCAATTTGCCTGCGAACCGCGCCGAATTTCTTCCCCCAGTACCACTGCCTCAGCAATCTCTTTCAGAGACCGGCGCTTTTGACGGCTCTGTCGCTGCAGGGCGAGGTACGCTTGTTCTTCGTCGATCTTGAGATCGCGCTGCAGGATGCCCTTCGCTCGTTCGAGCAGTTTGCGCGTCTCAAGTTGCTGAATGAGTTGTGAGTTTGCACTCTCCAGCCGCGCCACTTCAATTTCCGCTCCTACCAGGAATCCGATCGTCGAAATAGTGCGAATCTGTCTGCGAGTATAGGTGTGTGGCTGACGATGCTGCACATTGATCACACCGACCGCGCGCCCGCGTGACAATATCGGCACCGAGAGAAACGCCTCGTACCGGTCCTCCGGTAGCTCGTTGAAAAGTTTGAAGCGGACATCTTGATACGCGTTGTTGGAAACTGCCACCGGCTCGCGATGCTCGGCGACCCAGCCAGTGATGCCTTGTCCGATCTTCAGCTTCAAACGATCGACGACTTCAGCATGTGGATTTTTCGAGGCGCGCAGAACCAGTTCTTCGCCTTCAACTACGTAAACGAAACATGAATCACATTTAACGAGTGCGGAGGCAAATTCAACGATCTGGGCGAGAACTTCGTGGAGTGGATCGGCAGCAGCCATCCGGCTGCTGATGTCATGTAAAAAATCAATATCTATGTCGGCATGCAACGACTGATTGGCACTCATGCTCTAACCTAGTCAGCACGAGGGCGCAATGTCAAATTGCTCTTTTAGATATGAATGATCAGTAACAGTGCGTCCTGTTTCTCGCTTCGATCATCCAATGCGCGTCAAAATCGGCGCCAATTGACTCGATCAAAGCCCTACGCCTGGACGCCGCAGATCCTTTTGATCTGCTTCAGATGATGGCTTCCGTGAACCCAGTGGAACCTGCGCCACTCCTGTCCGCGCAACGGGCCGAGGATCGGGTGGTCCAGAAGCCGCATATCTTCACCATATTTCTTCTCGGCTTCGCCGATTATCGCGTCCATCGCTGCAATCGTTGGTGCAATTGCTGCGCGGACTTCTTCCACGGATTTTCCCTTGGGCACTGTGTTCTTCGGAGCTTTTCTTCCCTCCGGCAGATAGTTCAGGCCAATCACAACGAACTTCCGCATATGGTCCATGAATAGCGGGGACCTCGCCGTTGGTTGGCCGGCATGAAGACAACGTTCGAATCCTTTGATCGTCCCGGTGTAGGTCAGATAAAGATGCTCCAGGATTTCCGCCGTGCACCACTTCCCTTCCGGATGGCGCGCGAGTTCTTCCGCACTGAGCCCTTGGGTTGCCGTGATGATGGCATCCTGGAGTCGTTGCAGATAGAAATCCATGGCAGCGCGTTACCCTTCGTTTAAAATGTGGCCGAGCAAATCGCCATAAAACTTACTACAGGACAGGAGCCCATGCAGAAACTGCTGATGCCGTTGTTGGCGCTGGCCCTTATGACCGCTTGTTCGTCCGAACCGGCAAAGCCTACTGAGAGCGCGAAGCCTCAACCGAAGGCACCGGAAATCCTCACCGGGCGCAGCGCGTTTCAGAAGCTCTACATTTCTGCTCATGGATGGGCGCCCGACGCCCGGCCCTATCGCCTCGAGTCGTTCACCAACGACGACTCCAAAGGAGCCGATGGGAAATCCGCCATCTGGCGCGCTGGCTTTGCTTCCGTGGTTCAGCGTGGAACGAAGCCTTATACCTGGTCTGGTTCCGGCACGGACCGTGGCGTGAATCCTGGCACCGAAGACAGCTACAACCCCAACAACGCGTCCACGCAGGTTTTCGATATTAACTTTCTCAAGATCGACTCCGACAAGGCCTTCGAAGTGGCACAACAGCACGGAGGAGACAAGATACTGGCTAAGTCGCCCGACATCCAGGTGCTTTACATCCTCGAGTGGAATCACGTCTCCAATGAGTTGATCTGGCACGTGATCTACGGAGAGAGCCGCGACAATGCCAAGCTGAAAGTTGCCGTCAACGCGACCTCCGGAGATTTTCTCCGGATTGAAAAGTCTTAGGAGCGGCTCTCTCCTCTCGAACGTCGCTACGTTCTACTTCGCTTCTGTGCTTTTGCTGAAGGGGCTCGGAGGTGTTTGCGATTTCAGCCGCTCGACTCCGCGGCGAGCCTCTTCGGCGAAAGGGCCTTGAGGCAGGATCTTCAGATAACTCTCATAACCGTGTCGCGCATCCTCGATCTCGCCCAGCTTCTCCTGGCAGATGGCTAGCTTGAACGTGGCCACGGCATCATCGTTCTTGTAATACAGCGCTTCGCGGTATCGATCGACAGCGGCTCGATAATTCTTCCGTTTGAAATAGAAATCGCCGACTTCTACATCCTTCTCCGCCTTGTGCGGATCCCAAGGCTTGAACTCCTGCACTCCGCCGATTTCATCGCCCTCATACAGTCCAGCCTCATCTTCAGCGTCGCGCACGGCCTCCGCGCTTACCGGATGGGCATTTTCGTCGCCCGCCGGAGGAGCCAAATCGACAGGATCGTCTTTACTTGAGCTGCTCGAACTTGACTCACCAGTGGACGTGATGGACGTAGAGTCTTGACGCGGATCCGTCGCCGGTGTGGACCGCGGCGGCGTCTGGCTCGGAGGCAACGGCGGCTGCTTCTTGCTCTGCGCAACCGCACCTACGGAAAACATCACGAGGCAAATAACAATGGTACGGAACATTCCCTTTATTTTACCGCTCTCGCTGGGGTCACTGCATCGCAAGTAGGACATCCGCCCGCACCTTGTCGGTGATCTCCTTCGCAATCTCAGTCTCCACGGTCAGAAACTCGCCCCCGTTCGCGTTGTCGAACGCATCGCCCCACAGGCGTGCTTGATCGCGAGCCCGGATCAACTCAGCCGTCACTCGAACATGCAAGCCGTCCCGGCGGAGATTGCCCTCCATTAGATAATCCGCGCCCAATTCTGTGCCAATCTGCGCCGCCGTCTTTGAAGCATTTCGGTACGTCAGCACCCGGCTTCGCGCAGCCACTCGAAGTCGCGAGGGATCCACCCTCCCTAGCTGCGTGATCAGTTCCTGCGTCAGTCCGTCGCACAATTGCTGTTGCGCGGCGTCGCCACTGGAGTTTTCAAAGGGCAACACAGCGAGGATCACGCGTTTTGTGCTGTGAGCGCTCGGACTCGTAGGACCGCCCGCAATCATCAGCACCATGCCGGCCAGCACAATCATTGCGAAAACCGCACTTGCCACGGCCCAGAGCGGAAACACACGGTGAGGCCTCGCAAACTCTGCAGAGGCATCCAGCGGCGCAGCCGTCTGTTGCTGGACTGGCGCAATGAATCGGTACCCACGTTTTGGAATTGTTTCGATGTATTGTGGAGTCGCAGCATCATCGTCGATCGCAATCCGGATCTTCTTTATGCAAGTGTTCAGCGCATGATCAAACTCCACGAACGTGCGCTCTCCCCAAACCTGTTGCCGCAATTCCTCGCGGCTGACCAAGTCTCCAGCCCGCTGCAACAAAACACCCAGCACCTGAAAAGGTTGTTCCTGCATGCGGATCTTCATTCCGCCCTTGCGTAACTCACCGGCATCAAGATCCGCTTCAAAGACTCCGAATCGCAACACGCCCCGCGATGAATTCGAGTCGCCCATTTTGCACGCCTTTGACTATGGACGTAAGGCGCATTGATTTGGTTCGAACTATTTCGTGAAAGTCATCGATCAGAGACAAATCCCATCGCTGTAACCCGCGCGCAGATCAGCTGCAATTCAGAAAAAGTTCAGAACCGAATGACTCTCTTTTTCTCGGTCGACCCGTCCCTCCCGCGAAGGTGGGGATGTGGGAGGGTGGTATGGGGCGGTCTACACTTCTGTCATGCTTGTCTGTCCTGTTGTTGTGCAGCACGTTCACAGCAGCGCAATCGAATGCGCGGTTCGAACACATTTTGCCCGCTAGGATCTACAACGGCTACCTCGTGGTCGTGCAGGGCTCAATCGGAAATCTGGAAAAGCGCAATCTCGCCATCGACACGGGCGCCTATCCAAGCGTCATCGATCGGGACCTGGCACGAAAGCTTCACCTTGAAGGTCAGAAGGGAGAATTGCGCGTCGTCGAACGCAATCTGAAGAGTCGCACTGCTTTTGTCCCCTCCCTGGCGGTCGGACCGATGCGAGCCACGAATCTCAGGGTCATGGTGCAGGACCTCACCCCGATTTCAGAATCCTTCCGCGTGCGCATCGACGCCCTTATCGGACTCGACCTCCTTGTACATACCAGCTTTCGGATTGACTACGCCCAGAAACAAGTGGTGTTTGGCCCTGTCGACCCAATGCCTCTGTCCGTGCCAATGAAATGGACGGACTCCATGATCTGCGTCGACCTCAACGTAAACTCACGCCCGACCCACCTGCTCGTCGACACCGGTGCTGCGAGCCTGCTCTTGTTCGCGGATCGCGTTCCCTGGGCTCGAGAGATTACTGATGACTCAGTTGGCTATACAAACATCGGCGGACAGTTCCTCCTCCGACGCATCAATGCCAAAACCATCGAGCTCGCGGGCACCAATCTCGGGCCAAGTCCAGTCTTCGTCTCTGAAGCTCACAATATGTCGCCGTTCCACTTCGACGGATTACTCGCGACCGGCGTTTTGCCTGTGCGGCAAATCGTCTTCGATATGGATCGGCAACAATTCGGGTGGGAACCCGCCCTCACAAAGGCCGACAGCAATCGCGCTCGCGCCGGCAACAAGCCCTCGTCTGCAGGCGCTCTGTCCGACGCCGATTCGGCTGACTTTGTCGCAAATCCTTGCGGAGTGCCGGGCCCAAATTCCCTCTGCGCAGGGTTTTCGACAATGAAAGACCGCTCTCCACACTTAAGCAAGAACTGACCGGTACGCTGCCAACCTTTTTCAGGACAAAAAAATCAGGCCACTCATGGGGGTGAGTGGCCTGTGTTGGCGAAGTCCTCCGGGGAGGAGGGAAAACTGTCTTTTAGAGGCTGGGCGGATTCTGCGCCGTCGGGCTCGCCGGCTGCGCCGGTGTCGCGTTGTCACCCTGCGTGTTCGTCATCAAACGAACGTCCACACGGCGATTCTTCGCACGACCGTCCGACGTTTTATTCGACTCCACCGGCTTATCCTTGCCCAACCCGATCAGATAGATCTTGTGCGCCGGAACGTTGTGCTCAGACGCCAGATACTGAATGACCGCGTTCGCGCGCCGTTGGCTCA
>Ga0126381_100005325_pt1 | contig 14137 bp, 10 predicted proteins | sample PanSoiMetPlot_28_FD_96465 | JGI IMG/M metagenome (GOLD analysis project Ga0126381, IMG submission 96465) | Tropical forest soil microbial communities from Panama - MetaG Plot_28 | ecosystem: Environmental > Terrestrial > Soil > Tropical forest > Bulk soil | place: Panama | collected 2016-02-17
ACGGGTTGTCTCACTGGCCAGTTGCGGAGCACTTCTTCGACCTTCGGATCGGGATCGAGCTTGCGCCAGAGCGCGAGATATTCGGGCCTGTCGAGCGCGAGACCGGCGAACAGCAGCGACGGCTGGCGCACCGGCCACTGATCGAAATACATCACATCAGGCGGTTTGGGCCACTTACTCTTGTCGGCGATGTAGGGGTACATCCACGCAACCGCGCGCGCCATGCCGCGGCCGTCGGGCAGTTGCCACTTCCAGAGATTGTCCTCTTTCGTGGTGAGGGTCTGGACGAGAATCGACATGGCGTCGAGGTTGAAAAGCGAATAGCCGTAGGGCTTGGTGCGGCGCAGCTCTTCCGGAAAGCTGCCGTCGGACGCTTCCTGATTGGGGATGAAGACGGTTTTGTAGCGGTCGCGGCAGTAATCTGTCCAGCGGGTCTCGCCGGTGAGTTGTGAAAACGCAGCCACCTGAGTGGCCCAGCAGGTGCCGTGATTGTTTTTGGCATTGCGCTCGTCCAGGCCGTTCTTGCTCTTGGTCATCCAGTCGACGTAGGCAGCGAACCATTTCTTCACGCCGGCTAGATCCGCGGCGGTTAGGTCCAGCTGCCATGTGGCGCGCGCCACTTCGACCAGGTGCAGCGTGTCGATGATTCCGGTGCCCCGCCCGGTAAAACGGCCTTGGATGGCCTGCGCGTGTTCCAGGTCGGGGTTCATTTTGGTTTCGGGGTCGATGAACCAGGCGCGCAGGTGCGCGGCTGCGGCATCAGAGTACTTGCGTTCCCGGGTAAGCTTGTAAGCCGCGGTGAGCGCGGGGACGATCAGGCTCAAGCGGACCATCGCGCGCCGGTGCTCCACAAAATTATCGGGGTTGCTCATGCCGTCGCGCTGGATGTAGGGGCCGTTGGGATTCTTCGGGTCGGGCCACCAGTAGTCGCCTTCGGAGAAGAAGTCGTGCTTGCCGCCGGTGCTGCGAGGAGAACTGGAAGCCGTAACGGTGATGGGCTTGGCCGTGAGGTATTCGGCGGCGTTTTTGAGGACGCGCGGACGTTCAATAGCAGCGAGGTCGAAGGTTTCCGCTCCGCGGACCAGGCGAGCAGCAGTGAGCGCCAACGAGGCGCGGAGAAAGTCTCGGCGAATCATGGAATCTACTTCATTGTACGCCCCGCCGGCGGCAGGACCGCCGTCGTTACCGATAAAGACGGCGATAAATATCCGCGTTGCGGAGGACGGCCTGGACGTAGTCGCGAGTCTCGGTGAACGGGATCGATTCGACGAACTCGGCCGGCTCGCGATATTGGTTCCAGGTGATCCAATCGGCCGCGCGCGTCGGGCCGGCGTTGTAAGCGGCGAGTGTTTCCTCAATGCGTCCGCCGTGCTGATTAAGCATGTCGCGGAGAACCAGAGTGCCGATCTTCAGGTTGACGGCCGGCTGCAAGAGCGCCGGCGGAGTGAAGCGGCTCACGCCCGCCTGGCGCGCGTACTGGCGCGCGGTCACGGGACGGACCTGCATCAGGCCGTATGCGCTGGCGTGCGAGAGCGCGCCCGGATTGAACTCCGACTCCTGGCGGATCAAGCCGGCGACCAGGTGCGGATCGAGTCCGCGGCTGGAGGCATCCGCCGTGAGCTCGGCGCGATACGGCAGCGGGAAGAGCAGCTCCCAAAGCTGGCGCGGCGCGCCGGCGAAGCTGAGGCCGAGATAGTCGGGGACGAGCCCCTTCATGGCGCGCATGCCGAGAAAAGGCGAATCGGCTGTCGAGGCGATCTCCATGGCGAGGACTGCAGGTTGGCCATCAGTATTCGCGCCGAAGCGGAGCTCCGCATCGGCGAGATCGTTCAGGCCGGCGCTGCGCAGAATGCGCGAACGTTCGATGCGCGCGGTCGTGGTTGGCGTGGACGTGGTGGCGAGAGGCTTCGGCTGGGGAAGGTTGAGGCCCGCGACAAACTCGCTGGACTTCTGTGATGCAGAGGCATTGGCGATCTCGGTGACCTGCAGGCGGTCGCGAGCGAGCATGGCGTAATAGTAGTTTTCGAACGACGCGACAATCCGCTGGTAGTAGACCTTGGCGGCGGCCCAGTCCTTGCTCCGCTCGGCAAGGCGGCCGAGGAAATAAAGGGCAGCAGCGGCCGTGGCATGCATGGGGTACGCGCGGGCATGATCGCGCAACTGGACGGCGGCGTCCGATTTCGATTGCAGATACGCATGAAAGGCGACCTTCCAATGGCAGAGGGCCGCCGCCGGCTGATCGGGAAAGTCGGTGTAGACGGTCTTGTAGAGCGGGATAAAATCAGAAGGCCGGTTGATCACCAGGTAGCGATTCGCGGCGGCAACCAGGGCCTTGAGACGCCACAGCGATTTCGGATGATGGGAGCGGAGCCGATCGACCGCGGCCATCATATCGACGTCATTGGCCTGATGTCGCGCGCATTCCTCCATGTAGAAAAGGCGTTCGGCATCGGCTTCGGGCTCGTGGAGTTCCAGGCCGGCGAGGTAAGTGTATGCCTGCGGCGCGTGGCCGGCGAGGTAATCCGCCCATCCGATCCGGACGCGCGCCTGCTCGCGCACAAGCGGGGGATCGGCGCTAGTGATGGCGGTGTACTCGGCCTGTGCGTCCGGGTAGAGGTGTGCCTCCAGCAGGCGGTCGGCACGAGCCAGCTTCTGTGCGGGTAGCGGCTCCGGGTAGGCTGCACCCATGGAGTCTTTGAGCGCCAGGAGTGCAGTTGCGGCGCTGATGGCGGCGTCGCCGGCGACGTGCTGATAGTAGACGCGCTGGTAGAAGTCGGCGGCGTTTGCAAGATCGCCGGCGGCCTGGTAGGCATCGGCAAGCGCGAGGTCGCCGTCAGGTTGCGGTAGCGCGGCATAGCGGTCGCGGAGCACCTTCACAGCGCCGGCGGCATCGGTTGGTCTGAGCGCGCGGGCCTCCAGCAGCCACGACTTTCCGGTCAGCGGCGATGCCGGCGCGGCGGCACGTACGGGCTCGAGATCTTTGGATATGCCGGTGAGGTCGTTGGCCTCGACGCGCGCGGCCGCGAGAAAGTACGCCGGATAGTCGGCGATCCGGGTGGGCAGATCAGGCGCGGCCTGCCGAAGATTAGCGATCGCCTCCGCGTAATCCTTCTGTTCGTAGGCCGCAACCCCGAGCCCCAAATGCGCGTCGGGCGCTTGCGCCGGGTGAGCTGCGACATAAGTGTCGATGGCGGCCCGTTTAGCGGCAGTGGGAGCCTGGCGATACGTGCGGACAAGGTCGGCGAGAGTGGGGGCGCCATAGACCGGCACGCATGTCAGCAGAAGCGCGAGCGTAAGAGCGCGCGGCATGCATTTAGACAAGCGGCCCCGGATATTCCGGACCGAGCAACTCGGGATCGTCGTGCGCAAGCGTACGGACAAGTTCCAGGTGCAGATAATCGAGCATACCGGGGCAGGCCGTGAAAAACTGCTCGTGAAAGTGCGAACGCGCCGTATCGATGGATTCACGGACGGCGCCGTAAAGATCGCGCTGCGAACGGCCGTTCTGCACTGCATCGGATTGGAAGAGCCGCATTTCTGAGACACGCACGCGCGCGAACCGCTGCGCGCGCAGATGAATCTGCTGCTCCCCGGGTGAGAGTGACTCCCACGAGTCCGGCGGTTTGCCTGGCGCCGGCGCAATCGTGACGAGTTCTTGTGCTTCGACCTCGACAGGCTCTGGGACGCTAAGGCCGTCCCACGCCGCGGACGCCATCTGCACAAGAAGCTCGAGAGCGGATTCCTCAACATTGCCCCAAGCGTAGAGAACGGCAGGGACGATATCGGCGGTAACGATGGGAACGAGCGAGATGCGGACATCAGGCGAGTGGCCCAAAAGGTCGACCAAGGCTTCGGAGATTTCCGAAGGCAGCGCGGCCGCGGTGACGGGATCGCGCGTCTCGATGGCTCCGGCAATCGCAGGGGCAACCGCGAGGGGTATTTCGAAACGCGCAGGCAATTCTTCCGCTTCGACGCCGCGGACGTTCTCCAGGCGCGCGCTCTGCCCTTCGATGATAAACAGTGCGGCTCCGGTGGCAAATGCGGCCGACGCATCCACCAGAGTGGCGCCGAGCTTTGCGAGTGTTTCAGCCTGCCGGAGGCGGCGTACAGCCTGGTTAAGGCGATCCGCACATTCGCGTACGGCGCGGTCGCGGGATTCACCTGCAACCGAATCGGCGTCGGCCAGCAACTGCGAAACGCGATCCTCCAAGAGCCGGCGCAAAGGAGATGAGACCATCGCTGTAGTTATTTTAACAGCGGTCAACAGAGTTTCCGCGCAACCCTCCGCCCGGCAGCGCATCATGTGGGGTATGGAATCGCTCTCCGGAAAAGTCGCCGTGGTCACCGGCGGCACGCGCGGAATCGGACGCGCCATCGCCGAACGCCTGCTGCGCGAGGGATGCCAGGTGGCGATCTGCGGACGCACACAGGAGTCGGCGGATCGCGCGGCCAGCGCGATGCGGCCAATGGGGCGCATCGCGGGCCACGCCGCGGATGTGAGTCAGGTAGACGCAGTGCGAAAATTTTTTACTACAGTGGATCGCGATTTCGGCAGGTTGGACATTTTAGTCAACAACGCCGGTGCAGGTGTGTTCCGCAAGGTAGCGGAAATGACGGATGACGAATGGCACCGCAATATCGAGCTCAACCTGAACGGCGCGTTCTACTGCGCACGCGAAGCACTACAGCGCTTCCAAGCGCACGGTGGCGGATACATCGTGAATGTATCGAGCCTCGCGGCCAAGAACGCTTTCAGCGGTGGCGCAGGCTATAATGCGTCGAAATTCGGACTCAACGGATTCAGCGAGGCAATGATGCTCGATCACCGGCACGACAATGTTCGCGTGACTTCGATCATGCCGGGCAGCGTGAATACAGAGTTTTCCGGGGGACCGTCAGACCGCAGCGGAGATAATTCGTGGATGATCGCGCCGGAAGATGTTGCGGAGGTGGTGGCGCTAGTGTTACGCATGCCGGCGCGCACAATGGTCAGTAGTGTAGAGATGCGGCCCTCACGTCCCAAGAAGTAAATTCGCGCGTTGTGCCAGTGTTTTTCCTCACCGAGTGCTGGTTTTCGCCAAAGGACGGGACACCTGCTCCGCCTTGGCAGCCCACTTGCACTATTCGAAAGCGAAGGCAATGAACTTCCAGAGCGTTTGGGGGATGAGAGGGCAAAGGCAATCATGGCGCGGCTGAACAAACAACTTAACCCGTCGATGACCGGTTTCGAGGCGGAGAAGCTTGAAACCGACCTGCACAAGCGCATCGTGGGCCAAGACGAGGCGGTCGAGCAGATCATTAATATTTATCAGACATTCCTCGCGGGGATGGCGAGTCCGGGACGTCCGATTGGTAATTTCTTGTTCCTGGGACCGACCGGCTCGGGCAAAACGAGGCTGGTGGAAGCGACTGCGGAGAGCTTGCTAGGCGATGGGCGGGCGGTCATCAAGATCGATTGCGCTGAGTTTCAGCACAGTCACGAAATCGCGAAGCTGATCGGGTCGCCCCCGGGATACCTGGGGCATCGCGAAACGCACCCGCTGCTCAGCCAGGAAGTGCTGAACCAGTACCACACGGAACACGTCAAGCTCAGCTTCGTACTGTTCGACGAGATTGAAAAGGCCAGCGACGCTCTATGGAATCTTTTGTTGGGAATCCTGGATAAAGCGACACTGACCCTTGGGGACAACCGGCGTGTGGACTTTTCCCGCGCGCTGATCTTCATGACGAGCAATCTGGGCGCGACGGAGATGAACGCGATCATGCGGCCGAATCTGGGGTTCGCGGCATGCGAGGCGGAAAAGCAGGTTGCTGCGGGACAGGTGGATTGCAAGTTAAGTGAAAAGATCGCGCGTGCGGGTGTGGAGGCGGCGAGACGCAAATTCACGCCGGAGTTCATGAACCGCATCGATAAGACGGTGGTCTTCCGGCCCTTGGGCGAGCCGGAGTTGCGCAAAATCCTGAGCATCGAGCTCAACATGGTGCAGCAGCGAATCTTCACTTCCGCCAACGGCGCGCCGTTCGTCTTTTCGCTGACGGATGCCGCGCGTGATTTCCTGCTCCGCGAAGGCACCGACCTCAAGTATGGAGCGCGGCACCTGAAGCGGGCCATCGAGCGCCGTCTGGTGCATCCGCTCTCGAACCTGATCGCGACCGAACAGGTGCGCGGCGGCGACCTGATCCGGGTGGATTTCGACGACGAGGTACAGGAGCTGACATTCTACAAGGAAGCCGAAGATATGCCGGCGTACGCGATGGTGCAGATGGTGGACACCTCGGTGGCGCCGCCGTTGGGAACGTACTCGGCCGGTACGGCGGCAGAACCTACGCGCGCGGCGGCGAAGTCGTCGAGAAGGTAGCGCGTCTTAAAAGGGGACGATTGAGACCTCGCGCAGGTGGCTTCGGCCGCCCACGCGGGGTTTTTTGTTGCGCCTCTCATCCCTTCAGATCGACGAATGCATCTTCGATCTCCTGCTTGGCTTCGGCAGTTGGGACGCTCAGCGGCAGGCGCGGCGGGCCGCCGTAATATCCGTTCAGGTCCATGGCGTACTTGAGCCCGGGGATGCCGTACTTGGTGGTCACCAGCGCGGATGCGCGCCCAATACGGTTCTGCCAGTCCATGCCGGCCGCCTCCTCGCGTTGCCGGTATGCTTCCCAGATCGCGATGACAGAATAGGGCGCGGCGTTGGCGTACGCCAGAATCGCGCCGCACGCACCCACCAGCAGTGAGGGCCAGAGAGTGGGCGCTGATCCGACCATCACCTGGAAGCCGTGCTTTACGTCGTGCAGCATCTGCATGACTTTCTCGAGGTTCCCCGAGCTCTCCTTGATGGCGATGATGTTCGGGTGTTCCGAAAGCGCGGCCACTGTGTCGGCCGGAATGTCCACGCCCGTCGCTTGCGGCCAGTTATAGATGATGAGCGGAATGCGCGACTGGTCTGCGACGGACCGGAAGAAGAGCGCTTGCGCGTCGCCGCGGTTGACCAGGTTCTTGTAGTAGTGTGGCGTCCGCACCATAGCAGCGACGTAGCCCATTTCCGCCGCGCGGTTGGTCAGGCACACGGTTTCGCGCACGCTCTCCATACCCGTTCCGGCGATCAGCATCTTCTCCGGCGCCGCGTATTTCGCGGCGAGTTCCCACGCGGTAATCTTTTCTTCGGCGGTGAGCATGACGCTCTCGCCCGTCGATCCCATGACTACGTATCCTGCGAGTGCCGTGCGATTCCACTTCTCGAGGTTGTGCTGGAACTTGGCGGCATAGAGGTTCCCCGCATGGTCGAACGGCGTCGTAATCGGCGGGAAAATTCCCTGCAGTTTGAGGGGCATAAATTTCAGTATGGCACTCGGGCCGCGCTACCATCGAGCTAGTGTTCTCACTCGAAATTCAGTGCGCGCCGGAAGAGCGCGATCTGCTCATCGCCGATCTGTGGGAATTTGGCTCTGAGGGCATGGTGGAGCTTGCAAACGGCGTCCGCGCGTTCTTTCCCGATGACGCAGACGGGACCACACTCGCGGCACGCTTCCCTGATGCCGCCCGACGCATAGAAGAAAATCGCGATTGGGTGCAGTCCGCGCGCGACCTGCTTCAGCCCATGGAGGTAGGGGAACGCTTCTTTCTCGTACCCGACTGGCGCGACGATGCAACTCCGGCCGGCCGATTTCGAATCACGATTAATCCGGGAATGGCTTTCGGTACGGGTGTGCATGAAACGACGCAGCTCGCCATTGAAGCGCTGGAGCGCTATGTCTCACCCGGGATGCGTGTTCTTGACGTCGGCACAGGCTCCGGCATACTGGCGCAGGTTGCGCGCCGGCTTGGCGCAGCGGCGATCTACGCCTGCGACATCGACCCAGTTGCTGTAGAAATCGCCGGCCAGGGGTTCATCGGATCGGTCGACGCGGTGCGCTCGAGCGTTGCCGATCTCGTCATCGCCAACATCAGCCCCGAGGCAGTTGTCGCGCTCGCGTCCAACCTGATGCGCGTACTCAAGCCTGGCGGCGTGCTACTTGCCAGCGGATTCGAACTGCACGAGATCGACACCGTCCGGTCGGCTCTGCCGCCGGCGCGCGAAATCAGGACGAAAGGTAACTGGGCACTTTTGGCGGTGTAGTGGACGGCTAGCGGAGCAAGGGTTCCGGCGGCTGAAACCGGACCTTTGAAGTCGCCTGCCAGTCCTGCACCGTATGCAGCCAGTCGTCGATCTTGTCTAGCGACGCGTCGGTCTTAATATGGCGCGCCATCGCTTCGATGTTCTGCCGCATGTCCTCAGCCTGTTGGCCCATCGGTCCGCGATCCTGTTGCTCGAAATCCGACAGCGCATTCTCGGCCTTGCGCAGCGGCAGCACCGCCGCCTCCGGCTTGCCTTCGACCAGCCGTGCGCGCGCCAACAGCAGGTTCTGTCTGGCTTGCAGTAACGGCAGGTTCGAATCGCTCGTGGTGGTGTGAACCAGGTTCTGGACCGCTGCCAGCGCAGTGTCAGCGGCCCGCCAGTCCTGCCGCTGGATGGCCGCCTGCGCGGCATCGAGGTTGCTCTGTGCGGTGGTGACGTTCAGTTCATCGGCGACGGTATGCTGTTCGACATCGCTGACGTGCGTGTTCCTCTTCATGCGTTCGGCAGTCATGACGCTGCCCTTGCGCTTCACATCGGTGTAGCTGGTGGTCGTCTCGGTGGTTTTTCGGACCGCCACCAGCAGCGGCTCGCCCTGATTCCCGGCGCGCGAGCGGATCTCCGCGGCCGATGCCTGGGCCTGGTGAACAAGGTCGAGCGCCGATCGTTGATTGTGGGTCCGCGCCGCATCGCGCGCGAGCGCGGTTTGCGCCAGGACGGTGCCGGCCAGGGAGGCCAGATCCTGATCCTGAGCAGTTTGGGCGCCGCAGACCGCGGCTGCCAGGGCAAGTAGAATTGCGGGAGTAATTCTGGACATATAATTCGGGCTCCGCTCAAAGTGGTGCAATCACCCGTCCACACTGCGAATTTCGTCCTGCTATTCACACTTGCCGCCGTATTCCTGAAACGAATGTCCCACGAGCGCCACTACCCGCTGTACCTCTCCTGAACCTTCAGTGGACAGCGGAGCGGCCCGCGGCCTCGTGTAGGGCGGCGTCGACGCTCCGCCCCGCCTTTAAGGACGAATACTAAATCGACGGCGATCTTGTCGTCACTCCCACGGGCTCTTCGGCGCACCTGCTTCGGAAGCTTGCGGATGCTGGCGGAAGGGCGCCTCTTTTCCCGAGTGCACTGCGCTCAGCCGCTTCAGCGTCTGCTTCGCCGCCTCGACGAGATCGAGATACGGCCGGTCCGTCACGTCCACAAATCCGATGTTATAGTTCTCGCCGTCGAAGCGGCCGGTCACGGATTCGTCCACGCCTATGAACCAGCCCGCGCCGACGAATGCAGGATGCGCCGCAGCCTGCTCCACATAGTATCGGTACGCTACGCCGCGCTCCTTCTGATCGCGCACCTGCACCAGTCCGGCGCCCAGGCCATCCGCTGGGACGCCGAAGTGAAACTCGCCGATCAGTACCGGCCGGCCAGAGAGCTTGTTCGCGCGCTCGATCTGCGCCACCGGTTCATACTCGTAGGTATTCATGCTGTAGACGTCGAACGCCGAAGCCATGCGCGCCAGGTACTCGGGGGGCGTTCCGCCGAACCGGATCCCCAGGTTGAGATGGTTGGGATCGTATTTCTTCATGGCCGCCCGCACCATCGCCAGATATTTCTCGAACATCTGCTCGACGAACTGGCGGCGCCGTTCCGGTGTGTCGCTAACTCTGAGAAACTCCTCCATTTCGCGCTTCGTCGCGGTCGGCGGACCGGCGAGAAACATGTCTACCAGCTCCGATTCACGCTTCGGCCACGGCGGCTCGTTACCGATGAAATACCCGATCAAATATGGATCATCCTTGCGCGGACCGCATTGTGCCGCGGCGTTCTGATCGAGCACTCGGGCGAACTCCTCCGCGTAAACATCCGGCATGCCGAGGAAGTTCGCAATCGCGCCGCCGCGCGGCAGTGTGATGAAGCGTGCGTAGTACGGCTGACGCTTCCCCGGCCCGCCGTTCGGCGCGGGCGTCGCCCCGGTGGTCAATCCCCAACCCGCGACCCGGCGCGATTCCATTTCTGCCGACTTCAAGCGCCAGTCATCGCCGTAACGCCGGAACAGGTTCCATGCGCGGAATCCGGGGAGACCTGTCGGCGGAATCGCCGCGTAATATTGCTGCCGACCATCGAACCGCGTTTCGGCGCCACCTGCACTGAGGTTCGGCACCGCTATCGAGAGGAACAGGTGACCATCGGGATCGACGAACCACCATTTGCTATCGATCTGCTCTACCCGAAAGAGCCCCGTCGCCTTCGCTTTCGTGCTGCGGTACCCGTAGTAATCGCAGTAGCCGAATTCGCCGGGAGTGAACGTCTTCTCCTCCGCGGCCCATTCCTTCTTCAACTGATCGAGAGTGTGAATCTTGTGCGGCCAGTCGGCGCGGGCCCACTGCCCGAATTCGTCGATCACGGGCAGTTTCTCCAGGAACTCCGAGCCCGGATCATCCTTGGTGAGCTGCACCGATCGGATTTCGAGCGTCGGCTGTCCCAGGGGATAGTCCATCGCGAATCCCAGCGCCTCCACTGACGCCAGCGTGCCATACGGGCCCCACACCGACATCCAGAACGAGTTCGCGGGACGATTGCTCACCGACGCAAGATCGTAGCCGACCTGGTCGCGCCCCTGCAGAAATTGCAACGGAATCGCCATCCGCATCCAGACGTTCTGTCCGAACGGCTGCAGCATGATGCGCCTCCGCCCGGCTTTGTCGTACACCCACAGGCTGAAGCGCTGGGGGCTGGAAGTGCGCAATTCGAGTGCGAGAAAGCGGTACGGCGACCAGTCGCCCGGGAGGTCGGAACTGAGCTCCTTCAGCAACCACTTGTGCTCGGATCTGACCCCCTCGAACGTGGCTTTGACCGGCAGCGTGGTCTGCGCGCCCGCCAGGGACGTGGCGAGCAGCGCGCATGCGAACCATCGCGGTACGCGGCGCATAAATCCGATTTTCGCGCAATACTGAGACTATGTATACGCGCAAATCCTGGCGCGAAAAGATGGAAAATCCCAACCTGCCTAAGGTGGTGCAAGTCTCCGGTAGCGCGCGCAAGCGCTTCGGCGGCCGTACCCTGCTGGTGCCGCATCCGCGGGACGTGGAAGCCGTCCTCCGCACGGTGCGGCGTGGCCGTGTCATTACGGTCGGTGAGATTCGCGAGTTTCTGGCCGGCAAGTTTCAGACGGATTCCACCTGCCCCTTGACCACGGGCATCTTCATCCGCATTGCCGCCGAGGCGGCCGAAGAGGAGGCGCGCGCGGGCAAGGCGAAAATTACGCCGTACTGGCGCGTGGTCAAAGACGACGGCTCACTGAATCCAAAGTTTCCCGGCGGAGTCGAGGCACAGGCTGAACGCCTGCGCGACGAAGGCCAGGCCATCGACGCCCGCCGCAGAATTCCGCGCGTCATCGACGCGGACCGACATCATGCAAAACTACGATAACTTCATTAACGGGAAATTCGTCCCGTCTTCAGGCAAACAACGCATCACCGTCACGAATCCGTCTACCGGCGAAAGTATCTGCACGGTCCCCGATAGCACCGCTGAAGAAGTGACACAGGCCGTGGAAGCCGCCGAAGCCGCGCAGCGCGATTGGGCGAAGCGCCCCGCTATCGAGCGTGCCAAAGCGCTGCGCACGATTGCAGGCAAAATTCGCGAACAGGTGGAGCCGCTGGCGCGCATCATCACCGAAGAGCAGGGCAAGGTGCTCGACCTGGCGCGCGTCGAAGTGGCGTTCACCGCCGACTATTTCGACTACATGGCGGAGTGGGCGCGGCGGATCGAAGGTGAGATCCTGGAAAGCGACCGTCCCGGCGAGACCATCCTCCTGTTCCGCCAGCCCATCGGCGTCATCGGCGGAATCCTGCCGTGGAACTTCCCGTTCTTTCTGATTGCGCGAAAGGCCGCGCCCGCGCTCGTCACCGGCAATACTATCGTCATTAAGCCCAGTGAGGAGACTCCGCACAATGCCGTGAAGTTCTGCGAGCTCATGGCTCAGACGGATTTGCCCGCTGGAGTCATCAACGTGGTGCACGGACGCGGCGCGACGGCGGGCAAAGCGCTGGCTTCCTCAGCGCACATCGGTATGATCAGCTTCACCGGTAGTGTCGAGACCGGCTCCGCCATCATGGCCGCCGCGGCGACCAACATCACAAAGGTGAATCTCGAGCTCGGCGGTAAAGCACCTGCCATAGTGATGGCCGATGCCGATATCGACCTCGCCGTGCGTGCCGTGAAGGCCTCGCGCGTCATCAATAGCGGCCAGGTCTGCAACTGCGCGGAACGCGTGTACGTGCAGAAACGCATCGCACCGCAGTTCGTAGACAAGCTGGCGGCTGCGATGAAGAACACCCGATGGGGCAATCCGCTGGCCGATACGTCGGTGGAGTACGGGCCGCTGATCAACGAAGCGGGATATAAGAAGGTGGACAAGCTGGTGCAGTCTGCGGTAGCCGCGGGTGCGGCTGTCGCGACCGGCGGACGGCGCGGCGCCGGCGAGGGGGGCTACTATTACGAGCCAACGGTCGTTACCGGATGCAAGCAGGATATGGACATCGTGCGCTGCGAAGTGTTCGGCCCGGTGGTGCCGGTGATCGAGTTCGACGATCTCGACCAAGCCATTGCCTACGCCAACGATTCGGACTATGGCCTCACCAGTTCCATTTACACGCGCGACCTCAATGTTGCCCTGCGCGCCTGCCAGGAGATCCGCTTCGGCGAAACCTACATTAACCGCGAGAACTTCGAGGCCATGCAGGGCTTCCACGCCGGCTGGCGCAAGAGCGGTATCGGCGGCGCCGACGGCAAGCACGGATTGTACGAGTTTACACAGACGCACGTGGTGTATTTGCAGCGGTATTAGGTAACGCCGACGATCTTGTCGTCGGCGAGCCCACGACGGCGGCAAGACCGCCAGCGTTACCCGGAGGAACCCGATTGAGACACGAATACCTTCATCCCCGCGACGAAATCCTCGAAGCCATGGAGCGGATCTACCGCTACCGCATGACGACGACTTCGGGCGGCAATCTTTCCATCCGTGAGCCTAATGGCGACGTGTGGATCACGCCCGCGCGTGTGGATAAGGGCGGATTGCGCCGGGAGGACATTGTCTGTGTACACGCCGCCGGCGGCGTGGAAGGCACGCGCACTCCGTCATCGGAGCTGCCGCTGCATCAGGCTATCTATCGCGCGCGTCCGGATGTGCGCGGCATTGTGCATGCGCATCCTGTGGCGCTCGTGGCGTTCAGTCTGGTGCGGGCCGTGCCCGATACGCGCCTGTTCCACCAGGCGTGGCAGGTTTGCGGCGAAGGCGGATTCGCAGCCTACGAGCTGCCCGGTAGCGAAGCGCTCGGCAAAACCGTTGCCGCCACATTTCAAAAAGGATACGATTGCGTCATCCTGGAAAATCATGGTGTCGTCACGGCCGGCGCGGATCTGCAGGAGGCCTTCCGCCGTTTCGAAACCTTCGAGTTCACGGGCAAGACGATCATCAAAGCGCGTCTCTCCGGCCGCGAAGTTCGCTATCTTACCGAGCAACAGATTGAACTGGCGCGCGGCCGCGTCGGCGTGCTGCCCGAGTTCGATCGCGAGCCGCCCACCAGCGCCGAAAAGGAGCTGCGAGGTCGTCTATGCGAGTTCGTGCGTCGAGCCTATCGCCAGCGCCTGTTCATCAGCACGCAGGGTAGCTTTTCCGCGCGCCTGTGTGGTTCGTCCTTCCTCATCACGCCGTATCGCGTGGATCGCGGCGCGATTGCGCCGCACGATCTCGTGCTTGTTCAGAACGGCAAATCGGAAGCCGGCGCCAATCCAAGCCGCGCGGCCATCATTCACCATGCCATCTACCGCGCACACCCGAGCGTAAACGCAATCATCAACGCCTATCCGGTGAACGCCACGGCGTTCAGCGTCACCGGCGGCCAGATCGATACGCGCACCATTCCAGAGAGCTACATTGTGGTGCGTCATCCTGGCGTTGCGCCCTACGGTCTGCAGTTTGAAGACCCCGAGGCCATCGCGGCCATGCTGTCGGCAAATCGCCC
>Ga0126381_100005326_pt1 | contig 14137 bp, 13 predicted proteins | sample PanSoiMetPlot_28_FD_96465 | JGI IMG/M metagenome (GOLD analysis project Ga0126381, IMG submission 96465) | Tropical forest soil microbial communities from Panama - MetaG Plot_28 | ecosystem: Environmental > Terrestrial > Soil > Tropical forest > Bulk soil | place: Panama | collected 2016-02-17
GAGAGTCGATAAGGTGGACGATCTCGAAGAGCCGTTATAGCCATCATCTCCAGCGCAGCGTTAACGCGGTCGACAACCTCGGCGCTCGACCAGCCCATCTGCAATGGCCCAAAGGCGACTTCGTCGAAGACGGTCGGATTAAACAGTTGAACATCCGGGTTCTGGAAGACCAAAGCGACGCGACGACGAAAAGCCAGCTCGAAGCTATCGGCGCGGAACCTTTCAGGGGTGAGGGGTGCACCACAGAAGCGAATCGATCCTGATGACGGAAAGCACAAAGCGTCGAGCAGGCGAAGAAATGTGGATTTGCCTGACCCATTCGCGCCCACCAGTGCAACCGACCGTCCGGCTTCGACCGTCAACGAGAGGTCGCGTAGGGCAGGAATCTCTTGGTACGAAAAGCTGACCTGCTTTGCCTCGAAGAGGGGGGGGCTCATGAGCGGCCCACCCAAACTGCGATGGCGCCGACGAGCAGGAAAGCCAGCAGCCCCACGTAGTCCCACGAACGCATGTGGAATTCAGAAAGAACCCTAGCGTCTCCGCGAAAGCCTCGTGACTGCATGGCCAAGAAGACATCGTTGCTGAGCTCGACACTCTTGCTGAGCAAAACGCCACCGGTGCGAGTGGTCATCCGGCGCTGTGCCGGGCGGTCAAGCACGCCAACGGTGCGGCTCTGGCGCGATTCGAACATCTGGCCGGCCGTTTGGGCCAGTAGAAAGATGTAGCGGTGGGTCATAGCCAGCATCATCGCGACTTCCTGGGGAACGCCGAAAGCACGAAGCGATTTCAGTATGTGCATCCACGGTGTGGTGAGCACGAGCAGAACGGTCAGAGTTACCGCCGTCTCGACTCGGGCAATCAAGAGCAGCCCGGTCGTGACTCCCTGCGCGGTGATCTGCAGCGTGCCCGTTCGCGACGTGACGATCGGGTCACCAGGCGTCAGGAAAAGTGCCGGAAACGCGATGACGCCGGTAAAGAGGAACACGACCAACCACACACGAATGGCGAGCGATTTGAAATTCACTTGCGAAAGGAGCGCAAGTAAGACGGCGATCACGAAAAGCGCGACGACAACCGCGAGCCGCCGCGACAGAGTTGCGGCGAGCAGAAGCGTGAACAGTCCGATGACACGAACCCGAGGATCGAGCGCCTGCAATAGTCCACAATGACGGGCGATCTGCTCAGAAACAAGCGCATTGCCAAAAGCACGAGTGAGGGCTACGAGTGTTCCTGTGATGGCGCCATTACGCTTCATCATCGTCAGCGATGACCTGCCGTGCGGCGGCTTCGTAGAAAACGTTGCAGTAGCAAAGAGAATGCCATTAACAGACCGACGCCAAACATCGCAGAGAGCAAGTACCCGAATGACGGGCGCTTCACGAACTCGGGAGCGTAGTTGGGAATGGGCGCGGTCCAAAGCGATGAGAGGCGTCTTAGCCCATCGGGAGCAGCGCTCGAGGCGGCCTGATTTTGGCCGGTAGCGGAGACTTCCTTCCAGCTTGTGGCAGCGTTTACCTGATTTGCCGACCACTCTCCCCAGGCAGTTCCTCCGGCGAGGATGCCGAGCGGCGTCAAGAGCATGAAAAGCGCGACGGTGACCCAGAGCTTGCGAAGAGATCTCTGTAGAACGACTTCTGGTGTTGAGCTGGCACCGACTGGAAGTCCGCAAGTGCTGCGGAGCAGTGACGGATCAGCGACCTGGAGATAGGCCACTAATCCTGCTGCAATCACAGCCTCGGCAATGCCGGCTACGGCGAGGTGCCCGATCATCATCGCGGGAATGGCAATGCTCAGAGGATACGGCGCATACAGCGGAACGCCACGGGCATCGTGAAAGAAAATGGGCTGGATGCCAAATTCGATCGCCGCGACAAAAGCGGCGGCATTGGCCGCGAGATAGCCCGCAGTCGCCGCAGCGACTACGCGCCGGCGCGAGGTGATTGCGGCACGAGCAGCAACAACTCGATAGGTCGCATAGGCCACGAGCGAACCCACTATGGCCATGTTGAAGCAATTCGCACCGAGGGTAGTGATGCCGCCGTCGCCGAAGAACAGCGCTTGGATGGCGATTGCGATGGAAATGGCAAGGATCGCACCGGATGGTCCGAGAACGATGGCGGCGATTGTCACACCGATGGCGTGTCCGGTGGTTCCTCCGGGCAGCGGCAGATTGAACATCATCAGGACGAAAGAAAATGCCGCGAAGACGGAGATGAGCGGGATGAGACGAGTCATGAACGCTCGTTTCAGGCGGCGCAGTGCACCGTACCAACCGACACCCGCGGCGGCGTAGAGCACCGCGCAGGTGGAAGGGCTCAGGTATCCGTCGGGGATATGCATGGTCGCGCTCGGAGGTACCGTAGGCGATTGTAAATGAGGGGAAAGGAGCCTCTGCTTCTAGTGCGCCGGGGCGCAGGTGCAGCCGTTGGAGGATTTCTCGAGCGCTAGAACCAGCCGGTCCTTCGACTCCGCGCCCACCTGGCCCGCAAACTCAACGGGCCAGGACAGAACGGCAGATGATGCGCTCAGGATGACGCACACCTACAGTGCATTATTTCCGGCTGGCGGGCGGGATGATGTTGTTCATGCGGAGGTACACGACCATCTGTCCATAATGATCGAACGGATGACTGATGGTGCTCGTCGCCAGCGCCAGACGCGTGGTCATGTTGTTGCCGAATGGACTCTTGATGGGCTCGAGGACGTTGGCATCGGTGATGCTATTGAGCGCCTTGTGGGCATAGGCAAATGAGTCATTGAGGAACTTCATGATGTCGGCTTTGGTTTTAACCTCGGGCGGACCGTCGGGCGCCGTAAGGTTAATCGGAGGCTTCTCGCCCAGGATTCCGGCGCCCAGGGCGTAGTTCGCGACCGCCATGTGCTTGACCTGTGCGCCGAAGGTACGGACGCCTTTGAACTCGCCTTGCGTGGGGGCAAAGTCATACTTGTCGGCAGGCATGGCGTCGGCAGCCGGAATTACAGTCTTTTCGATGTTGGTGAGCTGGTGGCCAAGGACAGAAGCAAATGTGGGTTTCTCGTCGGGGTTGGCGGCAAATGCTGCGACCACGAGGATGGGAGTGAACAGCGCAGAAGCAATTGCGATGCGCGACTTCATGGTAGCTCCTTCTGGATTTTTACTGGCAAAGATTGAGAGCCCGGCTGCGGAAGCATTCTAGTCCATGCCGATAGCATTCGGTTCGACCGGAACGGGATGTAGTCGGAACCAGATGGTGGCGGTAATGCCCACAATCAAGCCGATGGCGGCGTATTCCATGGACTGCTCGACGCCAACCCGCTCGGCGACGCCGCCCCACAGGGCTGCTCCGAGTGCAAAGCCGCCCTGCAAAACAAGCAGGTACATCGAGATGGCGCGGGCGCGCATGTGGTGCGGACACATCGTCTGCGCGGCGACATTCAGGCTGGCGAGAATCTGAATCCAAGCGATGCCGGCCAGCGGAAGCGTGAGACTCAGAGCCGAGAAACTGGGCCAGCGTCCGGCAGCATAGGTGCCAAAGGCGAAGATAGCGGTTGAGCTAGCGACCAAGGCATCGACCGACATCATGCGACGCAAATATGGAATAATGGCCGCGCCTAGCAGCGCGCCGAGGCCGAAGAGCCCGAGCAACATGCCAAAGCCGAGTGAGCCAAAGCAGTGGGAGTACAACGGCAGAAGCGCCAGCAACGCGCTGGCGGAGACGCTGAACACCGCGCTGCGCACGAGTACCGCACGCGTGGTCCGAGAGCTGCGCATGTGACGAAAACCCTCGAACATGGTGTTGAGCGCATGGGACACCGACAGCCAAGTGCGGCCGGGTTGGCATTTCCAGCGATACAGGAAAAGGATGACCCCAAAGAACGAGACTGCGTTCAGCAGGAAGGCGACTCCGGAGCCGGCGGCGTAGATGACCAATCCGCCGAGGGCAGGACCGATGGCGCGGGCCACGTTGTAGCCGGCGGAGTTGAGGGCGATTCCGGCGGCGAAGTTCTCGCGCGAAACGACCTCGGGCGTAATGGCCTGCCATGCGGGGTCATTGAGGACGGCGCCGAAACCCATCAGAAACGTAAACAGCAACAGTAGCGCAGGCGTAACGAGTCCGGCGATCGCAAGAATGCCGAGTGCGGCGGCGGCGAGGACCATCCAGATCTGCGTAAGTAAGAGAAGCTTGCGGCGGTCGACGACGTCGGCGATGGCGCCCGCCGGTAAAACCACCAGGAATACCGCGATGTTGTTGGCGGCCTGCACCAGTCCAACCATGAGCGGCGACATGGTGAGCGAGGCCATCATCCAGCCGGCGCCGACGTTCTGCATCCAGGTGCCGATGTAGCTGATGACGGCGGCGATCCATAGACTGCGGAAGAGCGGCTCGTGCAGCGGTCCTAAGATCTTTTGCCGGGGTGGAGTGACCAGCGGAAGGGGTGAGACCGAGCTGAGGTCCGACATGTAGCTCTGAGGTGCTGAGCGTTGCGACTGGCCGCCGGTCACACGAATAAGTGGGCGTCGCCATGTGCCGGACGTAGCCATCGGGATTCAGACTGCGTGGCAGAGAAAAGGTAAGCCTCGCGAATGAGATGGCAAATGCCGGCGGTTTCAATCGCGTAGAATGCGTGACCAGATGCAGCGACGCGATGATCGTCAGGCGGTGGTTGTAACCGAAGCGGCGGAGTCGAGGAAGGGCCACTCGCGGTTTTTCCTGGCGCGAACGAGGTAGATTGCCAGGCCAACAACCACGATGACGATGGCGTACTTGATTTCGCGCAGGAAGTTGTTGCGCGCGAGAACGATGTAGGCGAACCCGACGATTGCCAACAAAGCGGGCAGGGGGTAGAGCCACATGCGGAAGGGCCGGGGCAGATCGGGCTGGCGGTGACGGAGCACCATGACGCCGATGGCCTGCACAATGAATTGCAGAAGAATACGGATGACAACTAGGGCAGCGATGATATCCGCCAGCCGCAGCAGACAAAATGCGATGGCAACAGCACCGAGAGCAAGCAACGATACGGTGGGAAAGCGCTTCTCGGGATGCACGCGAGCAAAGGGGCGGAAGTAATTGCCGTCGAGCGCGGCGGCATAAGGAACGCGAGAGTAGCCAAGAAGAGTGGAAAAGACGGAGGCAATTGCGGTCCACATGATGAGCACCGTAATCACGTCAGCGGCCCAAGTGCCGTAGATACGCTCCATGAAGACGGAGACGATATAGTTGTTCTGGTCGCCGCTGTGCGAAGTCATTTGCTGCCAGGGCACGACCCCGAGCACGCTGATATTGATGCTGACGTAGATCAGGGCAACCGCCAGGATCGAAAGAATAAGTGCACGCGGAATGGTGCGGCCGGGATCCTTCACTTCTCCGCCCAGGAAACAGACGTTGTAGTAACCCCAGTAGTCGTAAGTCGCGATCAGCATGGCTGCACCCATTCCGGTGAAGAACCCGCCGGACAGGGTGAAGGCGTGCGGGGGAAAGTCAAAAGCGCGGGCTGGGTTGAAGTGGGTGAGCCCGGCGAAAAGGATCCACACGATGGCGGCGGCGACACCTACCCAAAATAACTCTCCGATTTTGGCAATCACGGTGATGCGCCGGTATAGGAGAAAGACCATGAAGGCACAGATCGCCATCGCGATAAGCGTTCCGGACATCAGGACGGTGCTGACTTCGAGGGAGCCGAGTAGCGGGAGGTTCGCCCGGTAAGTATGCGAGAACCAGATGCGCTCAAGGCCAGGCCAGATATATCCAGCGTAGTGAGCGAGACCGACACAGCCGGATGCAATCGAGAGCGGCGCGCTGAACGACAGTTGCCAGATAAACAGGAAGGAAAGCAGGCGTCCGAGAGTCTTCTGACCGTAAATTCGCTTCAGGTACTGATAGGAGCCGCCGGCTTGAGGCATGGCAGCACCGAGTTCGGCCCATACCAAGCCGTCGCAAAGCGCAAGTAGCGCGCCGGCAATCCAGCCCAATATGGCTTGCGGGCCTCCGGCGGCGGCTACGACTAGCGGCAGCGTGATGAACGGGCCGACGCCGATCATGTCAATCATGTTCAGCGTGGTGGCGCCGGTAAGGCTGACGCCGCGAATCAGTTCAGGCTGCGGCGCCGGATCACTTGGCCTCATGTCCCACGCTTAGCAGGTTGACGTAGAGACGAATTGCACCGGGGACTCCGAAGGGCGCCTGGCGAAAGAAGGCGTAGGCGTTGTAGATGTAATAGCCTTTGCCCAACGGCGCGACGAGCAGCCCGCCTTTTTGTGGAGCTTCGCCGGGATCATTCGAGGCCAGCAGGGGCGTGTACTTGCCATCCCATTTATCCATAAAGTAGAGGCCGCGCTCCTGCACCCACCCAGAGAAGTCGCTTTCGTTGATGGGATTGGGATAGTGGAAGACCGGACTCTGGGGATCGAGCACGGTAATGGGTGATTCCTCGACCGACACGCGCGCGCGGCTCAGGTTCGCCGAATAGGGCATGTAATTACCGGCGTTAAAGCTCGCAGGATCGGTGTTGTATTGCACCATCAGCGTTCCGCCGTTGCGGGCGTAATCGAGCAGACGTTGATTGTTCTTTTTCACGTCGTCCCGAGTGTCGTAGGCGCGAATGCCGAGCACGATGGTGCCGTACCGCTGCAGATTGCCATGAGCAACGTCGTCGGGCGTCAGCAGCGTGACTTCCAGGCCGAGCTGTCGCAACACGGTGGGGATGTCGTCCCCGGCGCCCATGATGTATCCGACTTTGAGAGCGGGCGGTACCTTCACGTTGACCAGGGCGGAACGCTGGATCGCCGGCTGAAAGTAGAAAAATCCGCCGATGTCGGGACGCGTGACAAGGCTGTATCCCTGGATGTAGTCGCGGCCACCAGCGGCGGCGAAGGCGTGAACGATGTAGCGACCCTCTTTGGCGCCGTCGGGCAGTACTTTGAACTCCGACGCATGCTCTCCGGTTTTGGCGAACTCGATGGTGGCTGATTTTGGTTCGACCTTCCAACCGGAAGGCAATTCGGGATGGACCGTGGCGGAGGAGTGCTCAGAATTCGCGCGGACGACGACGCTCAATTCCGCTGACGGATCCGGGCCCGCGGGAATGATCTGCGTGGCGGGGGCGGTCATCACTGAAAACGGTGGCACCACTGCCAGCGGCATAGACCACGACTCGCCTTGCGTGTTGTGAATTGGAGTGCGCGCGACTGCCTTCAGTTCGCCTTCCTGTCCTTCGATGGAGTACACCACCCTAGCCGTCACTGGGGGCGGCGGCAGAGCCAGGGTCTGATATTCGGGTTGATCGATTGTGTAAATCGAGTCGGTCTCGGGATCGTCGCGGTGGAAGTAAGCCTCAGTCGGATGAGCATCGAGGGGCGGCGAAACCTTGAATGTCAGCGCGCAGCCATCGCCCGCTGCAATGCGGGTTGGAACTTTGTCCATGAACAGCTCATAGTGCCAACCCGTCGGGACGTCGAGCGCGAACTGCTTGATCTCCAGGGGAACGGTGCTGCCATTATGGAACTTGGCCAGCAGAAGAAACGACTTCCCTGCAGTGATCACGGCGGCGAGAACTTCCCCGTTGTTGCCAGTCTCAAACTCTTCGGCCATGGGACGTCCGTCAGGGGTGCCGGGCCCAATGCCGATGTCGATCGCATAGGCAAGGTTGGCAGCTTGCTGGAACTGATGGGCTTTCGTACCGAGATCCCCGAGCAGGTCGGCTTTTTCGACGCCGGAAAGTCCGGACGACTCGACCTTGGCGATCAGTGCACGCGTCAAGTTCAACCCGTGTAATAACGGCTTGCCGGCGGATTGAGGATTCTTGTCGGCAGCCGCGGTCGCCTCATCAACCCGCCTGGCGATTTCCTCAAGCTGCGGCTTGAGCCACGAAACTTTGGCTGCATCAGGACCGAGACGCGCGGCGAGCGCAGGAAGCGAAGTATCGATTCCGTCGAAGAAGTCCTTCTCGTGCGTGTTACTGACGGGCGTGCCCGGCAATGCGGAATCGATCAGCTTGTAATAGCTGGTGCGGCGCCCTTCCGAAAGCGTCCAGCCGCCTGCGCCTTGCGAAAGCTGATGCTGCAGGCCGTTAAAGGCAAACTTCACGTAAGACTCACCGAGAAGCGGATCGTCCTGTGAAGTCTCTAGCTCGACGTTCCAGTCTTCGTTGGCTCGTACATTGTCCATGTAAAGCTTCTTGGCTTGCCACGGTTCAAGACCTTCGCCAATCTGGTCGGGGAACTTTGTAGGATCGGCGGCAGCGCGAAAGGCCTCGCGGGTCAAGATTCCCGATGCCTGATGATTACCGTGACCGTCGCGGGACGAACCCTGAAAGCGAGTGCAGATGACGTCTGGTCGAAACGTACGGATGATTCGAACCATATCTCCCAGGGCGATGTCGTGGCCTCCCCATTTGACGAACGTCTCATCGGCGCTCTTTGAGAATCCGAAGTCGGCGACCCGGGTGAAGCGTTGTTCCACAGCGTAATAGCGATCGGCTCCAAGCAATTCCAGGGTTCTGAGAATTCCCAGCTCATCCAGAAGGTTGCTGCCGACTTTGTTCTGGCCACCTTCGCCGCGGTTCAACGTCAGTTGAAGAGCTGTCACCCCATGGCCGCGCGATTCCAACGTCAACATGCCGCCGTCTTCGTCGTCGGGATGCGCAGTGGTATGCATCAGGCGTGCCGTTGTATGCAGGCGGCGGAGTGTGAGCTTCAGTCCGGTTACGCCCGTGTCAACCGCAAGCGGCTTGCTGTCGACCCATGGGGATGGAACCTGGGCCGCGAGATCAACCGAAAGGATAGCGGCCAGCAGAATTGAACGGAAGCTACGCGGGCGCAGCCGCGCCAAGCATGTCGAGGAATTTGCCATTAATTGTTGGGGCGGCCGACGAAAGAACTCAGGCGCTCCTTCACAGAGTACACAAAACCGTAAATCGGTTCTTGTAGTCGCGTCAGGAATGAGGAACTCTCAGCGTTCTGGTAGGTGTACGACTGGTGAATGTAGCACCACAACCAATCACCTGACCTGTACGGCTTCATCACCGGGTGGCCAGTGTCGTGGAAGTGCTTGGTTGCATGCCGCCCGGGCGTCGAGTCGCAACAGGCGACGTAGCCGCAGATGAGACACATGCGCAGTTCAACGGGGCGCTGTCCGGCCGCGGCGCACTCCCCGCAGGTCTTGCCTAACGGCTTAACCGTGCGATTGGCAAGGCTGAGGTGTTCACACTCCGCCATGAGTTCTCCTGACACAACACCCATTAGATGAACAACTTAGGAGGTTGGATTCGGCGAAAACAAGACGCGAGTGTTGGCATTTGAGTGACTATAATGAAAGATTCGCTGCTGGCTGAACTAAAGCGCTCGGATAACCCCCTTTCCTGGCGCACTTCTGAGAGCCGGCGACGGACCCATCGATGATTCAGACCCTGTTTGGCAGCACCGAGGAAAAGCCGAGTTTTCTGGAGCGAATGAAAGAGGCGGTCACGCGCACGCGTGAGAGCCTGAACGAGCGCATCGACGACCTCGTGTCCATGGGTAAGGAGATTGACCGCCACACCCTGGATGACTTGGAGGCAACTCTCATCAGCGCCGACCTGGGAACGGCCACCACATCTTCTGTGCTGGAGGCCCTGCGGGCGAAGATTGACCGCAAACAGATCGGGAACGTCGAAGAACTGAAGCGCGTGCTAAAGCAGGAGCTGCTCAAGATTCTGGATGTCGCAGACCAGAGACCAGTGCGGAAAGTCGATGGCGAACCGGAAGTGATCCTGGTGGTGGGCGTAAACGGCACTGGGAAGACGACGTCGACTGGGAAGCTGGCGTACGCCTTGCGCGCGCAGGGCAAGACGGTGCTGCTGGCCGCGGCTGATACGTTTCGTGCGGCGGCGATCGAGCAATTGGAGATTTGGGGCGACCGTACAGGGGTTGAAGTTATCAAGAACAAGCCGGGCGGCGATCCGTCAGCGGTTTTGTTTGACGCTCTGCAGGCGGCCAAGGCGCGTAACACCGATTACGTGATCGTCGACACCGCCGGCCGCTTGCACACTAAAAGCAACTTGATGACCGAGCTGGAAAAGATGCGTCGGACGGCGCAACGATTTATTCCTACGGCTCCGCATGAGACGTTGCTGGTAATGGACGCCACCACTGGACAAAACGGGTTGCAGCAGGCGCGGCTGTTTACGCAATCGGCGGGGGTGACCGGAATTGTGTTGACGAAGCTCGACGGCACAGCGAAGGGCGGTGTGGTGGTTGCGATCTCGAAAGAGCTTGGTCTGCCCGTTCGCTACGTGGGAGTTGGCGAGAAAGTGGGCGATCTGCTGCCCTTCAACGCCCAGGATTTCGTGGATTCGCTCTTTAACTGACGATGACGCCGAAGCCGAATGACGCACGGTTCATGCAGCAGGCCATTGAGCTTGCGCGCCGGGGAATCGCGCTGGCGTCCCCCAATCCGCGAGTGGGAGCGGTCCTCGTCTCGCGATCCGGAAGGCTCGTCGGTCGCGGCACGCATACCTACGACGGCGTCAAGCACGCCGAGGTACTCGCGCTGGAAGCTGCAGCTGATCGGGCAAAGGGCGGTACGCTCTACCTCAATTTGGAGCCGTGTTCGCACGTCGGCCGTACAGGGCCGTGCGTCGACGCCATCGTTGCCGCAGGAATCAAACGCGTAGTGGCAGCCATGCGGGACCCGAATCCGCTGGTTGCGGGACGCGGATTGGAGCGGCTGGCGGCGGCTGGAATCGAAATCGATGAGGGTCTGTGCGAAGCGGACGCGAGAAAGCTGAATGAGGCGTTCGCGAGATACATCCGCCACAAAATGCCGTTCGTTACGCTGAAAACCGCGATGACGCTCGACGGCAAGATCGCTCCGCCGCCGGGTGACAGTATCAACCCCAGCACTATAAGCTCAATGGCGGCGACAGGAGGTTGGATCACGAGCCAAGTCGCACGCGCCCATGTACACGAGATGCGCCATGCTAACGACGCCATCATGGTGGGCGTGGGAACCATAATCGCCGACGATCCGTTGTTGACCGATCGAACCGGGCTTCCGCGGCGAAGGCCTCTGTTGCGGGTGATTCTCGACTCGCGCCTGCGCTTGCCTCTGGATTCGCGCGTGGTTCGCACGGCCAACTACGACGTTGTTGTGTTCTGTTGCTTCGCGGAAGAGCGTAAGCGGCAGGCACTGGAAGAACGCGGCATCATTGTGGAACAGGTGCCGATGCGGCAGCCGTTGGCAGACGGGACTATTCCCTTCCCCAGCGGCACGCAGACGTCGGATGGCCGGCCTGACCTGGAACGGGTCATGACCCGTTTGGGCGAGCGCGAGATCACCAGTGTCATCATCGAAGGCGGTGCCATGGTGAATTGGGCTTCTCTGTCAGCAGGCATCGTCGACAAGATTTATTTCTACTACGCGCCGAAGATCCTGGCGGGCACGGGGTCAATCCCGCTCGCCTTAGGCACGGGATACCGCCGGATTAGCGAAGCGGCTTATGTACGCTCGCTGACCTTGCATCGCTTCGGCGAAGATTTTGCGGTTGAAGGCTATTTACGCGATCCCTACGCGGACGTGATTCATGTTGTGCCGAACAATTCATAATCTGCCCGCCACAGTGGGCGCTATTCGAGGTTGTCATCATGTTTACTGGTCTGGTCGAAGAAGTTGGAACCATCGTCAGCCTGGTTGAACGGGGTGGGAATCACCGCATTACGATTCAGGCGCCGCAGTCCGCGAAGGAACTAAAAGAAGGTAACAGCATCGCCGTCAGCGGCGTTTGTCTTACAGCGCTCGACCTCAAACCCGACAGCTTTTGCGCGGACCTGGCGAAAGAGACCTGGACGCGCACTTCCTTTTCGCGGATCACTCAAGGTGCGCTGGTCAATCTGGAACTCCCCCTGAAGGTTGACGCGCGCATGGGCGGCCACATCGTGCAAGGCCACGTCGACGGCACGGGCACGCTGATCGGCCTTGAGCCGATCGTCAACGCCGACGACTTCTGGCTGCACATCGAGGTTCCGGAAGACCTGGGGAAATATCTGGTGTTCAAGGGGTCGGTTGCGATTGAAGGTATCAGCCTGACGGTCGCTAATCTCGAAGGGCTGCGCCTGACCATCGCCATCATTCCGCACACCATCAAGACGACCAATCTCGAGTCGCTGAAGCCCGGCGATCCGGTGAACATCGAGACCGACATCGTCGCCAAGTATTTAGAGAAGTGGACGCGACGCGACGAGCAGCCAGGCACACTGACGATCGATCGGCTGGTGGCTCAGGGATTTTAGGCCGGGGCGGTGTGCGGCGGCCGCTGGGCCCCGAAATAGCGCTCAAAGTCGAGCGAGTCGAGTTCGAGAAACTCCTGCACGATTGGCTCCTGGCACCTCTGCATCTCGTCGAAGGTTCCGAAGAACACTGCTCGCGCTTCGTACAGAAAGAGGACGCGGTCGGCGACCTTTTTGGCCAATGCCATGTCGTGCGTGACGACAATGCTGGTGAGCTTGAGCTGGCGCTTGAGTTTCTTAATCAGGTCGCCGAGAAGGTGGGCCATCAGCGGATCAACCATAGTTGTGGGCTCGTCGTAGAGTATGGCGTCGGGTTGCTGTGCTAAAGCCCGGGCAATGGCTACGGACCGTTTCATGCCGGTCGACAGGTCTGACGGCAACTGATCCCGGAATTCGCGCACGCCGACCATATCCAATAGACCGTCAATAATCTGGTAGATCTGCTCTTCCTCCAGCCCGCCGCGCTCGCGCAAAGGGAACGCCACGTTCTCGCCGACAGTGAGTGAGTCGAAGAGCGCACCGTTCTGGAAAACCATGGTGACCTTCTTGCGGATCTCTTCCATCTGCCCTTCGGTATAGTTTGTAATGTCTTGATGCGCCACGCTGATGCGACCGCTATCGGCCCTGAGGAAGCCCATGATCATCTGTAGCGACACGGACTTTCCGACACCGCTGCGGCCGAGAATACAGACGGTCTCACCGGGCATGACGTCGAAGCTGACGTCATTGATCACCACCTTGCTGCCGAAAGCCTTATGCACGTGCTCGAATTCGATGTAGGGCTGGCGCTCGGTCATGAGTGCGGACCGCTAACCGATCCGGTCGGAAGTACTTCCATCTCTGTGACGACGGCTTCGTATTCATCCGGCGTGTTCACGTTGCGGAAAATGTCGGGCAAGAATCCTGCTGCCTGCCAGTCGATCTCCGCTACGAGGCGCGTGGGGAGAATCGAGAATAGGCGATCGACCTTGTACTCTCCGGTCTCGAACTCATTCTCAACCGGTGCGATAGCCGCGCGGCGAAAAACCGAGCAAAGCGGCTGTGTGCGGCCGTGAGCTTCCGGTACGGTCGCTAGCTCGTCGCCACTGGCTGCCGTTTGCGTTAGCCAGCGCAGGAAATCCGGCGGCATGAATGGCATGTCCACCGACAAGATCAGGTTCAGCTCAGAGCGGGTCGTACTCAAAGCGGCGTGGATCCCGCTGAGCGGTCCGCAACCGGGGATGATGTCCTCGATGGTTTCGCCGTATTGCGCATAACGCTCGCGACTCCCGACGATTACTGTCCGGGGCGACACTTCTCTCGCCTTGGCCACGGCAATTTGCAGCAGGTTCATGCCGCCGATTGGCAACAGGGCCTTGTCGCGTCCCATGCGCGAGCTGCGCCCGCCGGCGAGCACAAAGACGGATACGTCCTTCACCTGGTCATGATACCTGACGTATCACAAAGAACGCTGGCAGAGCTATGCGCGGGCGGGTTTGAAGGTTGTGGTGTGCGGTATACAGCCGTTGATCTCAATTGCCACGATGCGCCCGGCGTTGTCGAGTTCCACTGTGCCGGGGGCCGTCAGCACCGCGTCGCCGCTCAACCCGGGTAGAGCGACAAAGACACGGTTTTCAACACACACGGCAGTGGGGTCTTTCTTGATATAAGTCAGGGCGTAGTCGGAGCGGCAAGCTTTGGGCAAGACGAAGCTGAGATCGGCGATGTCGCCCGTTTCCGAAACTGAAACTGCTACCTCGATCGAAATGCGCGAAGTGACTTCGTCCCCGTCGACCTGGCTGGCCGGCTTAAAACAGATGTAGTACTCGAAACCGGAATCGGGGTCGAACGCACTCCGATCCACTTGAAACGCCATGCTGCCCCCTTTAGGTTACTGCGGTACCACATTAGGAC
>Ga0126381_100005327_pt1 | contig 14137 bp, 10 predicted proteins | sample PanSoiMetPlot_28_FD_96465 | JGI IMG/M metagenome (GOLD analysis project Ga0126381, IMG submission 96465) | Tropical forest soil microbial communities from Panama - MetaG Plot_28 | ecosystem: Environmental > Terrestrial > Soil > Tropical forest > Bulk soil | place: Panama | collected 2016-02-17
ACGAGCAGAAACGGCGCGGAGAAACTTTGCAGGAATCGGATGGAATCGACGCCACGCCACACGATGATCATGTTGAGTAGCCAGAAGCCGAGGAAGCAGGCCCACAGTACCCACGGCATCGAGGCGGTCGAGGGCCAGATAACATTGAGCATTGCGTTAATGGCCTGTCCGCCAAGCCATGATTGAATACCGAACCAGCCGCAGGCTACGATGGCGCGGAGTGTTGCAGGGATGTTGGCGCCACGGGTGCCGAAGCTTGCGCGCACGAAGACCGGGAACGGGATGCCGTATTTTGCGCCCGCGTGCGCATTGAGGATCATAGGAATAAGAACTATGAGGTTGCCGAGCAGGATGGTGAAGACCGCCTGCTTCCAGTTCATGCCTCCGGCGATGAGCGAGGAGGCGAGCATGTACGTTGTGACCTCCATCGACATGGAAAACCACAGTGCGATGTAGTTGTAGGTGCCCCAAGTTCGATGCTCAGGAGCCGTCGGCGCGAGGTCGTGATTGTAGAGCCGCGGGTCGGCGTTCGTGATTCGTTGGGCGGTGTCCCCGGTCGAGGAAGAGATCGTGGGCTGCACTATGCCAGACCTCCGGCATTGGCCTCGCGTTTGAGGAAGCGGCCACGACCAACTTCGCCGATCCATTCTCCATCTTTCACAATAAGATCGCCGCGTGAGAAAACATGCTTCGCGTTTCCGCGAACTTTCCAACTTTCGAACATTGAGTAGTCGGTTGCCATGTGTTGTGTGGCTGCCGAGATGGTGTACTCGGCGTTCGGGTTCCAGAGGAGAACATCTGCATGTTTGCCCGGTGCGAGGACGCCCTTTTGAGGCATGCCGAAGATGCGTGCCGGTGCATTGCAGGATAGTTCAACAAATTGTTCCGGCGTAAGGCGTCCTGAGTTGACTCCGAAGTGCCATAGGATTTGAAGACGGTTTTCTATTCCCGGGCCACCATTGGGGATCTTGGAGAAGTTGTCGCGGCCGAGGGACTTTTGATCAGCGAATCGGAAAGGACAGTGGTCCGTGGAGACTGCGGCGAGGGAGCCTTGCTGCAACGCACGCCAGAGTGGCTCCTGATGGCGTTTCTCGCGTAGTGGAGGAGTGAAGACATATTTGGCTTCGTCCCAACTTTTGCCTGGCATCTGGTCTTCGAGAGAGAGGACGAGGTACTGGATGCAGGTCTCGGCCAGTGCGCGGGCTCCGCGGGCTTGCATGAATTTGAGTTCATCGAGAGCATACTCGTTGGAGAGATGCACGATGTAGACTGCTGCCCCCGTCATGTCTGCCAGCGCAATGGCCCGGTGCGTTGCTTCAGCCTCGGCTTTCGGGGAGCGGCTTAACGCATGATAGTGCGGCGCTGTCTTACCCTCGGCGAGCATCTGAGCGACAACAACGTCGATGGCGCTGCCGTTTTCCGCGTGGATACAACAGAGGGCGTTGAGCTTAGCGGCTTTTTGCATGACGCGGAACATCAGGCCGTCGTCGATCATCAGGACGCCGGGATAAGCCATGAAAAGCTTGAACGAGGAGATTCCTTCGGCGATCATCTCTTCCATCTCGCGCAGGCCGCGTGAGCAATCGCCCCCACCGAGATCGGTGACCGCCATGTGAAGTCCGTAGTCGATGCAGGCCTTGCCTCGGGACTTGGCTCGCCATGTGTCGAACGCTTCGCGCATTGTGTGCCCCATGGATTGAAGAGCGAAGTCGATGACAGTCGTAGTACCGCCAATTGCGGCTGCAATCGTACCTGTGCGGTAATCATCCGCTGAGACCGTGCCACCGAAAGGCATATCCAGATGCGTGTGGACGTCGATTCCGCCCGGCATTACGAATAGGCCGGCTGCGTCCACCAATTTGTGATCCGCTGCAGGAATATTTGGTGCGACCTGCGCGATGGTCTCACCCTCGATAAGGACATCGGCTTTCTGGCTGCCGCTCGCGTTGATGACCGTTCCGTTTTGAATCAGGGTCCCCATGATGCGTCTCTACTTTCTAGCTACACGTTGGTTTTCATGACCTCGCGCGTGCCTTCAGTGCGTTGCTCCCAACTCTGAGAGGGCAGGCCATTGTTGATGTGCTCCATGGTGATGCAGTTCTCGACTGGGCAGACGAGTGAGCAGAGATTGCAGCCGACGCAGTGATCTTCATCGACACGTGGAATGCGCTCAAGCGGTGTTATGGCGTTTGAGTGACTGCCGGCGCCGGAGTCGAGTTTGGGAATTGGAGTCATTGAGATGCGATGCGCTGCTTCGGCTTCCACCATCGCTGGAGTGCGGGTGATGTCGGGCGCGGGCGCGGTGCGATCGAGGTGGATGCACTGGTGAGCACCGTCCCAGCAGGCGGTGTAGCAGAGCTGGCAGCCGATGCAGAGTTCCTCATGGATGCGGGCAACGATCTTGTAGTTGAGATTGAGATGTTTCCAATCGACAACGTTTGGCAAGGAGAGACCGCGGAAGTCATCAGCTGTTGTGAAGCCTTTCTCGGTCATCCATGCGAGAAGGCCATCCTGCATGTCCTCGACGATTCGGTAGCCGTAGTGCATGACTGCAGTGCAGACCTGCACCGTTCCGCAACCGAGGAGAATAAATTCTGCCGCGTCGCGCCATGAGGCGATGCCGCCGATACCCGAGAGCGGGAGTGCAGCTGCTGGATCGCCTTGGACCTGTTGGACCATATTAAGGGCGATGGGCTTGACCGCAGGTCCGCAGTAACCACCGTGCGAGCTCTTGCCATCAACGTTTGGGTTGGGCTCGAAGGTGTCGAGATTGATGCCGGTGATGGAGTTGATGGTGTTGATCGCTGAGAGTGCGTCGGCACCGGCGCGCTTGGCAGCGCGGGCGGGCATGCGGATGTCGGAGATGTTGGGCGTCAGTTTGACGATGACGGGGGTGCGGGCTTTCTCTTTCACCCATGCGGTGATCTGCTCGCAGTACTCGGGGACCTGGCCAACAGCGGAGCCCATGCCGCGCTCACTCATTCCGTGCGGACAGCCGAAATTCAGTTCGAGGCCGTCGGCTCCAACATCTTCGGCGCGCTGTACGATGTCGTGCCAGGACTCACGTCTTGATTCGACCATGAGCGAGGCGATGACGACGTGCTTCGGATAGCGGCGCTTGACCTCGGCGATTTCGCGAAGGTTGTCTTCGATGGGGCGATCGGAGATGAGCTCGATGTTGTTGAAGCCCATCATGCGGCGGCCCTCCCAGTCGATGGAGGAGTAGCGCGAACTGACGTTAGTGATGGGCTCGCCGATGGTCTTCCATACTGCCCCGCCCCATCCTGCGTCGAAGGCGCGCATCACCTGCTCGCCGCAGTTGGTGGGAGGAGCAGAGGCAAGCCAGAATGGATTCAGGCACTTGATGCCTGCGAATGTGGTTTCAAGCGTTGGTCTAGGCGTGGACATGCTTGCCCTCCAGCCAGGCAGCGATGCCGATGCCTGCACGTTTGCCGTCTGCGACTGCGTCGACTACTTCGCGGCCGCCGTTTGTGCAGTCGCCTCCGGCGAAGAACTTCGGATTCGAGGTCTGGCCCGTCGCGCGGTCAATTGAGATTCGTCCGCGCTCAAGCTTGATCTCTGCGTTTTCGCGGCCGGTTGAGAGAAGGGCCGTGTGAGTTCCCTGCCCGATCGCAAGGATAACGAGATCGGTACGCAGACTAAACTCGGAATCGGGCTGTGGAGCCAGGGATCCATCCGTTGTAGCGGCGAGTCGGGCGAGTTGGAGCGATTCGACGGAGTGAAAGCCCTGGATCGCCGTCGGCTGGACGTGCCAGAGGAACTTCACCCCTTCTTGTTTGGCGTGCTCGTACTCGAAACTGAAGGCTGACATGTTCTCCGGGCCGCGACGATAAACCATGTGCACTTCGGTGGCTCCGAGACGGACGGAAGCAATAGCGGCGTCGATAGCAGTGTTTCCTGCCCCGATGACTACGACACGTGCTGGCGACTGGGTGATTGTTCCCGACTTGTAGCCAGCGATGAGATCAAGAGCGTTGGTGACGCCGGCGAGTTCTTCGCCAGCAATGCCGAGGCGATGAATTCCGCCCAAGCCAATCCCTAGAAAGATCGCATCATTATTGCTCTCTAGTTGTGCCAACAGGTCTGCATCGACTTGCGTCTCGAAGTGAAACTCGACTCCGAGTTGAGCGAGCAAATCAATCTCACGCAGGCTGTCGGCCAGTGGTAGTTTGTATTCCGCGATGCCGTAGGTGTTCAGGCCGCCGGGTAAAGGGCGGGCATCGTAGATCACCGAGCGAATGCCCTTGCGGCGCAACTCGGCGGTGCAGGCGAGCGAGGCCGGGCCGGCTCCGATGAGCGCGACTGAGCGCCCCGTATCTTCGCCAGGTTCAAATGGCAGCGGATTACCGCTGACGTGCAGCGCGTCCACGGCGAAGCGCTGCAGGCGAGCGATTTGGATCGGCTGCTTGTTGTAGCGATGCATGACGCAGGAACCCTCGCAAAGGACATCGACTGGGCATGCCCGAGCGCAGCTTGCTCCCAGGATGTTCGCATCGAGGATTGTGCGGGCGGAACCAGCCAAGTTTCCGCTGGCGATCTTCTTGATAAACTGCGGCACGTCGATGTGAGTTGGGCAGGCGGCTGTACATGGAGCGTCGAAACAATATAAGCAGCGATTTGCTTCGACTGTAGCAGCCTGGCGATCCAAGGGGGGATGGATATCTTCGAATCGCGCAGCGATCTCCGGCGAGGATGAGAACTGCAGCCGAAAAGAGGTCACTTCACTCATAGCGCAAAGACCTCCCTAAAGCGGAAAGCGAGAGATCGATGGATCAAGAAATCCGGCATGATCCTCCTTGTAGACGCTAATTCCCATCAGGAGTGATCATTATGCACCATTCGAGTGACATTACGTTACAGAAAAGGCCCACAAAGCGCGGTTAGCCATGAGCCTCCTGAATCAACCAATTCATCGTCTTGTGGACGAGACGATCGAAGGCGAGCACGGCAACCTCCAAGTGCTCTCGCTTTGTGTCTTCGGCCTTGTTGTGGCTGAGGCCAGCGAGCGATTGCGTAAACATCATCACGGTGGGGATGCCTGCCCGAGAGACTTCAGCCGCATCATGTAGCGGACCCGAAGGGAGTCTATGTGAGGTGCCGGTAGTTTCGCGAATCGCCTCCTCGCAAAAGCCGATGAGCCGCGGATCGAAAGGAATCGGCTGGATGTTCCAGATCCTGGACCACTCGACAGTGCACCGCTCTTCGGCGGCAAAGCGCTCGCTGGCTGCGCGCGCCTCTGCAAACATCGCGGCGAGAACATCAGCACTAAGGTCGCGCATGTCGAGCGTTGCTTCGCATTTGCCGACCACCGCTGTAACGATTCCGGGAAGGGTCTTAACACTGCCCATTGTGGCGACCGAATCAGGATGCTTGCCAGCTATTGGCCGGATCTCAAGCGCAAGCTTCGCTGCCGCCGCCAGAGCGTCCCTCCGGACGGCCATTGGGGTCGAACCAGAGTGGGCTTCCTGTCCGTGGAAGGTGATCGCGTGCCGTTCCACTCCTTTGGTGCCAAGAACCACGCCAAGGGGGAGTTGCATCGACTCAAGTACGGGTCCCTGCTCGATGTGCAGTTCGAGATAGGCGGCGGCGTTTCGGCGCTCGATCGCCGCATCGCCAATCTTGTCGACCGAGATGCCGCAGTTTTTCAGTGCGTCTTCCAAACTGATTCCGTCGCGATCAGTACGATTTCGGTCAGCGTCGATGCTATGCGTACCAGCAAAGGCCGATGAACCGAAGAGACTCCGGCCAAACCTAGCCCCCTCCTCATCGGCCCAGTCTACAAGTCGAATCGTCAGGGGCGGCTTGCCTTTGAACTCCTCCTGAAGGCTGCGCAACACTTCAAAGCTCACGAGAACCCCGAGGCTGCCGTCGAGCCAACCCCCGTTGGGAACTGAGTCGAGGTGTCCGCCTAGAAGCAGGGCGCGGTCGGATTCGCCCGAAAGAGTTGTCCACGAATTGCCTGCTGAGTCGAGGTGATGTTCAAGACCTAAGGCCTTTCCCTTGTTCTGAAACCAGGCGCGCGCTTTGAGCCAAGTTGGAGTCCACGCCACCCTTTGGGCTCCGTTGGCGTCGGCAGTTAGGGAACGAAGCTCTTCAAGATCGGAGACTACTCTTGATGGTTGCAAAGGCATCTGTTCTTCCTCTCACAGAGTATGAACGATTCAGCCGCGTGACATCTCGAATTTCATGGAAGTACGTGCTGGTGATAGCGCTCGCAGATCAGTTCCAACATGCAGTTATCTGCGTTGTTCCACAACTCTTCGTTGAAGATCTCGACTTCGATAGGCCCTTGATATCCGGCTCGCTCTACCTCCTCGCGCAGTCGGCGAAGTTCGATCACGCCATCCCCCATGAGCGACCGACCCATCAGGATGCCGGGCAACGGCACGGCCCAGTCCGAGACGTGAAAGCCGAGGATGTTCTTCCCGGCGCGCGCAATTTCTGCGTGGACCTCGGGGTCCCACCAGACATGGAAGGCGTCTACCACCACGCCGACTGCAGCGTGTGCGATCTTCTCGGCCATGTCGTTTGCCTGCTTGAGCGTCACGACAACGGAGCGGTCTGCCGCGAACATCGGATGCAATGGCTCAATTCCCAGTGCGACGCCAGCATTGGCAGCATGGGGAGCAAGCTCTTGCAATGCGTCAACAACCAGGAGTCGTGCGTCGTCGAGTGTCTGCTCATTTGCCGGACCCGTCACAATGACTACAAGTGGAGAGCCTAGTTCTGCTGCCTCATCGATCGCCCTGCGGTTATCCTCGATCTTCTCGCGGCGCTGCACCTTGGTCGGCGCGGAGAACCATCCTCCACGGCACAAGCTCGAAAGCCGCAATCCGGACTCACGTATTATTTTTGCGGATTCCCTGCAATTGCCCAATTTGTGACGCCAGGCTGCGATATAGGGGATTCCCAAGCGTTCGCACTCGCGCACACATCGCTCCAGGGTCCACGGATCCAGTGTGACCTGATTGAAGCTCATGCGCTCGATGATCATGCCATACCTGCTAACGCCATGGTCAGCCGCATTCTCTCGGCCGCAAGCTCTGGGTCGCGGAGCAGTCCTGCACAGTCGGCCAGACGATAGAGTTGGCAAAGATGCATGATGGATCTGGCGCTCTCTTGGCCGTTCACCATCCGGAAGTGCGACTGGAATCCGTTGAGCCAGGCTAGAAAGACGATTCCGGTTTTGTAGTAGAAGGTTGGCCTCTGAAAGATATAGCGCGAAAGGGGCACGGTAGGCTCGAGCAGCGTGTGGTACTGTGCCACATCACTTCGATCCAGAGCCTCAAGCGCCAGCGCCGCTGCCGGCGCAATCGCATCGAAGATTCCAAGAAGCGCATCGCTATGTCCCTTGTCGTCTCCGAGAATCAACGCGTCGTAGTTGAAGTCATCTCCGGTGTACATCCGCACGCCATTGGGAAGCTCGCGACGCATCTCTATTTCCAGACCGGCGTCAAGGAGAGATATCTTCACTCCATCTACCTTGTTTGCGTGCGACCGGGCCAGATCGGCACATACCCGCATAGCTGCCTGCGGGTCGCTGCTTCCCCAATATCCTTCTAGAGCGGGATCGAACATCGGGCCAAGCCAGTGCAGAATCACCGGCTCTTTCGCCTGTTCAAGTATGCGGCTATATACGTGAACATAGTCCTCGGGACCTTTCGCGACACGTGCGAGGGCGCGGCTCGCCATGAGGATGATGCGACTGCCGGCTGCTTCTACCGCAGCGCACTGCTCCTCATATGCATGGAGTACGTCGGCCAAAGTTAAGGATCTTGTCAGATCCAGATGGTCAGTACCTGCGCCGCTTGCAATGCCGCCACCCTCTGCTTTTGCCGCCTTTGCGCTCCTCTCGATCAATTCTCGCGCGAGCGTCCAGTCCAATCCCATGCCTCGCTGCGAAGTGTCCATCGCCTCGGCAACGCGGAAGCCAAGAGACCAGAGATGCTCGCGAAACCGCAGCGTCGTCTCCCAATCGATAACTGGCGCAAAGATGGGGTCCATTGTACGGATTGGGTCGAGCACAACGTGCGCCGCCGCAAAGGCGACGCGAGAGTTGAAACGGACCGTGGGAGGTACGGAAAGAGGCTTCCTGGAAGTTCGGTACTCCTCTAATGTTCCATCGATGCGCAGCAAACGCACAGTTCCAGACACTTATACCTCCAGCTTCGGTACATCAATCCAGCAGCGCTTTTTCCACGATTCCAGTGCGAGTTCTGCCAACTGTACACCCCGCGCACCTTCGAGAAAGTCCTGCTGGAACGGGGCGTCCTCGACAACGTGCCGCAAGAACATTTCCCACTGCACCCTGAATCCGTTGTCGAACTGCATGTTGTCCGGAACGTCCGCCCAATCCTCACGGAAGCGGAACGGATTCGGAATATCGGGGTTCCATACGGCCAACGGCGTGTTGACCCTCTGCTGCACTTTGCACTCGCGAAGCCCTGCAACTGCGCTTCCCAGGGTCCCGTCTACCTGCATGCTGAAGAGTTCATCGCGATAGACTCGAAAGTTCCATGAAGAGTTGATTTGCACCATCAGTCCGTTCTCCAACTCGAAGGTGCCGAAGGCTGTATCGTCTGCGGTGCAGGTGTATGGCTTTCCCTGCTCATCGACGCGTGTGCCGATCTGAGTTGCGCCTGTACAGAACACGGATTTCACGGGTCCAAAGATGTGGTCAATCACGTATCGCCAGTGACAGAACATGTCCACAATGATGCCGCCACCATCTTCCTTGCGATAGTTCCATGATGGCCTCTGCGGAGGGATTCCCCAGTCGCCTTCAAAGACCCAGTAGCCAAACTCGCCTCGCACCGAGAGCAACCTGCCGAAGAAGCCGCTGTCAATCAGCCGCCGCAGCTTGCGCAGGCCCGGCAGGAACAATTTGTCCTGCACAACTCCTACTTTAATGCCGGCGGCTTTTGCCTTACGAGCTAGCTCCAATGCTACTTTGGACTCCGGTGCCAGGGGCTTCTCGCAGTAGATGTGCTTCCCTGCTGCGATAGCCTGCTCTACTGCCGGAGCTCGCACCGCTGTCAGTTGTGCGTCAAAGTAGATTGTGTCCTCGGGATTCTTCAGCGCCTTTCCCAGGTCAGTCGTCCAGCGCTCCACGCCATGCGTCTTCGCGATCTCACTCAACTTCTGCTCGCTTCTTCCTACCAGGATCGGGTCAGGAATCAGACTCGATCCATCTTTCAGCAAAATGCCATTTTGCTTCCGTATGGCCAGGATCGAACGAATCAGGTGCTGATTGAGTCCCATTCGCCCTGTCACGCCATTCATGATGATGCCGATTCGCCTCTCAGCCATCCCTTCTCCTCGCCAGATATGTCATAGCAACAGTAGAGGATTACGAGAAGGATCAGCAATAAAGAAACGTAACCAATGCCGTACTCTTCTCCCCCCGCTCTTTCTTAGCCTCTGCCAACGAGACTGGCCTTGTTAGTCGCCGCCTGCTGTTTCAGATTGTGAAATCACCCGGCGGAGTTACAGGTTTATGAACGAGCAATGGGTTGACCAGGGGTTGCAACCCGGCTCTGGAATTGAAGACAATTGGTAAGACAACCAGAGATTGCGATCGCACGACCTTCGTCTAGTTGAGGTTCCTATGGCTAAAGATCCATCCACTCCGCCTAACCAATCCGTCGGTCACGTCAGCCGCCGGTCCTTCCTCTCCCAACTCGGCGTGGCGAGTCTGGCCGCGACTGCGCCGCCACTTCTTGCCTCGACAACTGCTCCTGCAACACCCATAGTCGAGCCAACGGCCACCGACCATCAGTTGGAGGGCACCGTACCACTCTCATTAAGAGTGAATGGAAAAGAACACCACCTAAACGTTGATCCTCGCACAACTTTGCTGGACTGCCTGCGCGAGAACCTCAATATGCCAGGTACTAAGAAAGGTTGTGACCATGGACAGTGCGGTGCGTGCACGGTCCATGTCAACGGTCGTCGCGTGAACTCCTGCCTATCGCTGGCAGTTATGCACCCCATGGATGAGATCACGACCATAGAGGGCATCGGCCAACCGGACAATCTCCATCCAATGCAGGCTGCATTTATCGAGCATGATGGATACCAGTGCGGCTACTGCACTTCCGGTCAAATCATGTCTGCGGTTGCCTTACTCAAGGAGCCGGTCGGCCCCACAGATGAGGATGTCAAGCAGGCGATGTATGGCAACATCTGCCGCTGTGGCGCGTATCCCAATATCGTCGCTGCCGTACAGTACGCGCGCAAACAAGCCTAGAGATAACAGAATCTATCGATTTTGGAGCATTGTCGATTTCGGAGCATTGTATGGACACATTTCAATTTAGCCGGCCCACTACCGTCGACCAGGCCGTACAGTTGGGAGCTGCGTCGCCGACGGCACAACAATCCGCGGAGGTTCGCTTCGTTGCTGGCGGGACGACCCTCATCGACCTCATGAAGCTCAATATCGAACGGCCCAGGCAGGTCGTGGACATTAACGTGCTCCCGCTCGAGAAGATTGAGGCTGCCCCCAACGGGGGGCTTATCATCGGCGCGCTTGCGCGCAACTCCGATGTGGCGCATCATCCCACGGTGCAGCGGGACTATCCTGTGTTGTCGCAGGCTATTCTCTCAGGCGCATCGCCGCAGCTTCGCAACATGGCAACGACAGGCGGTAATCTGCTGCAGCGCACTCGTTGCATCTACTTCCGCGATACTGAGCATGCCTGCAACAAGCGAGAGCCTGGCACGGGTTGCTCCGCGATCGAAGGCCACAATCGCATGCTTGCAATCCTCGGCACCAGCAAGGACTGTATCGCGACAAATCCATCTGACCAAAACGTTGCGCTTACCGCGCTTGAAGCAACGATACAAGTGCAGGGGACCAAGGGGAAGCGCAGTATTCCGATCCATGAATTCTATCTGCTTCCGGGCTCTACTCCAGATAAGGAGACCGTTCTGGAACCGGGCGACGTGATCCTCAGCGTCACTCTGCCGCCCCCGGTCGCCGGCGCCAACTCGCACTACCTCAAGTTGCGAGACCGCGCTGCTTATGAATTTGCGCTAGCGTCGGCTGCGGTTGTATTGAAGCTCAGCGGCAGCAGGATCCAGCACGCGCGTGTTGCTCTTGGTGGTGTTGGCACGAGGCCTTGGCGCTCGCTCGAGGCCGAGCGCGTTTTACAAGGACATACGGCAGAGGTTGCGACGTTTCGCCGTGCGTCGGAAGAAGCACTCAAAGACGCACGCCCAGCGAGTGAAAACGGATTCAAGGTTGAACTAGCCAAGCGCTGCATCGTCCGCGCACTCACGATGTCCACTAAAACGGCGTAGAGGAGATTGCTTCCATGATGTTCAGCGAATTTCTCGAGTTCATCAAATCCAACGAGGGAGCACCTCCCTCTGCTCCGGAGATGAATCCCAATCCTGGGTCGGAGATCATCGGTGCCGCGCTTCCGCGCATCGATGGGCCGTTAAAGACAACCGGCAAAGCGCTCTACGCCTCCGACTATAACTTCCCAAACATGACATACGCTGTGCCGATTCGGGCGACCATTGCCAGTGGAAAGATCCGCCGCATCGACAGCAGCGCAGCAGAGAAGATGCCGGGGGTGCTCCTCGTGCTCCATCACGGCAATATCGGTCCGCTCTATCGCAACGCGTCGGGCGGCCGTAACAGCGAGAGTCGTCCTGCCTTCGAAGACGATAGTGTTTACTACTGGGGACAATACGTCGCAGCGGTCGTCGCCGAGACTTTTGAGCAGGCGCAAGCTGCGGCAGCGGCCGTTCGCGTTGATTACGATTCGGACAAGTTCAACGTTGCGACTTCGCTCAGCGATCCGTTGCCTGCTGAAGGTCAGCCTGGCGGCCCCCGTCTCCTGAGCCATCGGGGTGACTCTGAGGGAGCTTTCGCCTCTGCCCCCGTGCAGGTAGATGAGGTGTATACGACGCCGGTCGAGACGCATAATCCCATGGAGATGCACGCAACTGTCGCAGTGTGGGACGGCAAGAAATATACGCTCTATGAATCGTCGCAGGGCGTGATGAACCATCAAAACGTTCTCTCACAAGTGCTGGGTGAGCCTAAGGAGAATGTTGAAGTGATCTCACGCTACATTGGCTCAGGCTTCGGTGGAAAGCTCTTCCCCTGGCCACACTCTGCCATTGCAGCTGCTGCGGCTCGGAAGTTGAACCGTCCGGTAAAGTTCACGCTCAGCCGAAAGATGATGTTTTCCAACGTCGGCCATCGTCCACGGACGGAACAGCGGATGCGCCTTGGTGCAACACCGGATGGCAAGCTCGTCTCGCTTCAGCAGGACTACCGTAACCATACGTCGTATGGCGACGATATTCGTGAGAACTGCGGTGAAGCCACACCGTTTCTCTACAGCACGCCCAATTTGAAGGTTACTTCGGCACTTGTGCGGCGAAATGTTGGCACGCCGACGCCGATGCGCGGCCCCGGGGCTGTCCCTGGCCTCTTCGCTCTCGAATCGGCGATGGACGAACTAGCGATCAAGCTGAAGAAAGATCCTGTGGAGTTGCGCCTTTCGCTGGATACTCTGGTCGATGAAGAGAAGAACAAGCCTTTCTCATCGCGCCATCTGAAGGAGTGTTTACAACTCGGCGCAGAGAAGTTCGGCTGGTCGCGCCGCACTCCACAGGTTGGGTCCATGCGTAAGGGAGACCTCATGCTCGGCTGGGGAGTCGCTTGCGCCTCCTGGGGAGCGGGTCGCGGGGTCAGCGAGGCGGCCGTCCGCCTGCGGGCTGACGGCGGTGCACATGTCAGCTCCGGCACACAGGACATCGGAACTGGCACGTACACGGTAATGGCGCAGGTGGTCAGCGACAAGACGGGGATACCTATTGACAAGATTGAAGTTGTTCTCGGAGACAGTAGTCTGCCTCCTGGTCCTACTTCGGGAGGTTCGACTGCGACCGCGACGATACTGCCCTCTGTGCTAGACGCGGTAGGTGCTGCGATCAAAATCGTGCTTAACGTGGCAACGAATACTAAGGGATCACCTTTCGCGGGCAAGGATGCAACCTCCCTCGCGATGACCGCCGGTCGCGTCCACACAAAGGACCAGTCACCACAAGCCGGGGTGCCGTTCCAGGAGATTTTGCGCATGGCGAACCTTGCCAGCGTGAATGGTGACGGCAAGTCTGGAGGGCTGGGAGCGGATCCCAAAGCGCGCGATTACTCGACGCACTCCTTTGGAGCACAGTTCGCCGAGATCGAATGGGATCCTGGAATTGCAAAGCTGCGCGTGAGCCGGGTCGTCAGCGTCATCGATGGAGGGCGCATCATCAACAAGCGCACGGCGACGAACCAGATCGCGGGCGCGGTTGTGATGGGAATCGGAATGGGTCTGTTTGAACAGACGATCTACGATCCTCGTAACGGGCATCCCATCAACGACAATTTTGCGGATTACATCGTTCCGACGATCGCGGACACACCCAAGATAGACGTCCACTTTCTTGACATACCGGATCCGATTATGGGCGAGTACGGAGCGCGCGGTATTGGGGAGATCGGCCTGGCTGGAGTTGCTCCGGCTATCACCGCAGCTGTATACCACGCTACTGGCGTTCGAGTACGCGAGTTGCCAGTCCGAATTGAGGACCTTCTCACCGCGCACTCCATCGCGTAGTCGACACACTTCCATTGAGCGCTGGAGCCCTGAGGCGTCTCTGATCTCTCAGGAGATTGCTCCCCCTCCCCGCTTAAAGTCCATAAAGTCTTCAAACGAATGAACTTAGGCTTGGACTTCGATTCGCCAGGCCTGGAAAGCAAAAAGTCCGGCGGGTGCCGGACTTTTGCTTCTTGGCTGATTTAAGTCTATCGGAGGTGTCAAGAGCGCCAGAGTGGATGGGCGTCCATATCTATTGACTGGCAGCCGGTGTACTGGCAGACGAAGCGGCGGGAGCGGTCGCTGACTGCCCGGAAGCTGCCTCTGTCTTGAAATAACCCAGCTTGAGGTATACGGGTTCCACCTCGAAGGGCATCTTTTCCGATGCGGCGAGGAGGGGTTCGAAGGCGGTGTGCATGACGACGACCTGATCGGTCCAGGGGTCGCGGCGCAGGAAGTTCGAGAGCGGCATGGCGGCCTGCTGCTTGAGGTCCTTCATATCCAGCTTG
>Ga0126381_100005328_pt1 | contig 14136 bp, 12 predicted proteins | sample PanSoiMetPlot_28_FD_96465 | JGI IMG/M metagenome (GOLD analysis project Ga0126381, IMG submission 96465) | Tropical forest soil microbial communities from Panama - MetaG Plot_28 | ecosystem: Environmental > Terrestrial > Soil > Tropical forest > Bulk soil | place: Panama | collected 2016-02-17
CATTGCCTGGGCTTCGACCACACCAAACTGACATTCAGACACGGCGGCCGCGACTTTCGCTTAACCGATGTGGCCGGCGAGGTGGTAAAAGGCGTACTAGCGTAAACCAGCCAGGGCTGCCAAGTGTCAACCCATGACATAAATCGTGATACAATGAGTTGCATGACCACAACGCACAAAGCGACTTTACTAGACCTATACAGCGTCAAAGGCAAAGCCGAGCTTATTAACGGAGAGATCGTACAATCGTCTTCAGAAGAGGCGATCTCGCAGACGCCGTTGACGCAGTTCCGGGATGGTCCATCCCAGTCGACAACCTCTTTCCTCAATCAGTTGGTTAGGCCCGTCTACCGGCGGAAATAGTCAGGTTCGTTACCGGGCCGCCATTTTATGTTGCAACCGATACTGGGTTTTTGGTTTTGGTCAACGGGCTTGTCCGCTAGCACGGCATCGAGAGCCGCTCGCAGGTCGCGACCGGTCACTGGCTTCCCATTCTTTGGCCGGCTGTCATCCAGTTGGCCGCGATAAACGAGCTCCCGGAACCCATCAAATACGAAGAAGTCCGGCGTGCACGACGCCGAATAGCTCTTGGCGGCCTCCTGCGACTCGTCATAAAGGAAGGGGAATCTGAACCCAAGTTCCTGCGCCATCTGCTTCAGACCCGAGGGGGCATCGTCAGTATTGACTCCAGGGTCGTTTGCGCTGATCGCTACTATGCCCACGTTCTTGCCATAGTCACGCCCCACTCGAGCCAGTTCCTCTTGTACGTGTTTGACAAATGGGCAATGCCGGCAAATGAACATCACCAACAGCGCCTTCTTACCATCAAATGCGGAAAGCCCGATTGTCTCCCCGGACACGACGTCCGGTAAGCTGAAATCAGGCGCCTCGGTGCCCAATTCGAGCATTGTCGATAGAGTTTCAACCATTAGCTCTAACCCCCTCAGTCTGATTGATGCCTTCTAACGCTTAGCTCAATCATAAGTCATCGCGTTTCCGTTGCCAAATTGATGGAGCATTTGCAGCATCTTTAAAGCTGCCCCTCATTAGGACCTACCCGGACGGGTACCACCGCATTTGGCGGCACAGCCAATCACTGAAATTAGTATTGATTCAATGACCGCGTTATCATACACTCGCCGCAACGTTAGATCAGTTGCAAAGCCGGAGCAGCGCTACAAACCCCTTTTTAGGACTAGGAGACGAAAGGCTTAGGAGAGGTATTGAGATATGATCGGCTTGTTGCTCGACAAATCGATAATTCTGTCAATCCTGCCTGTGCTCGCGGCGATACCTGTCGCGCTCGGCCTCCTCATCTTCCTGTCCACCAAACTCCGTCAAACACCTAGCAAACCGGTTAGCCGAACTACCGGTGAACACTTCCAGAAGATCGGAAGACCACTACCCGATGATGTGTACACCGATTCGCCCCGTGCGGTAGCCGGCACGGCTTCCCCTTGTCCGGCGACCGAGCAGTTGCCAGGACTTGATGAGCATTGATACGATGCCTGTCGCTTGAAGCCCAAACCTAGAGAAAAGATCAGAAGAAAGACACAGCTTGTTCGCGGCCTGAATCCTGATGATCTGCAAAGATACTACTGGCTAAAGGAAGAACTAACGCAGTTCTGTCATCAGCTCGGCATTCCCGCTTCCGGACGCAAGCTCGACATCCTGAGGCGTATAGAAGTCTACCTCAAGACCGGCAGGATATTGCGGCCCGAGCGGATCGTCCTTGGCGCCCCAAAGAATAACAGCGCCCGTCAAGAAGATGACCGCAAGCAGAAGTTGACCCTCGCCACTCCGGTCGTGAACTTCAAGAGCGACCAGCGGACGCGCGATTTCTTCACCTCGGTAATCGGCCCTCGGTTCCATTTCACCGCGCACCTGAACCAGTTCATGCGCGGCCGGCATGATCTGACCTATGGTGATCTCGTAAAGGAATGGCTCGCCGAACGAGACAGGCGGAATGACAAATCCTACAAGCCCACGATCATGAAATCCGGCGAATACAATCAGTTCATCAGGGATTTCTTTGCTGACCCCGCTAACCGAGGCAAAAGGCTTACCGATGCAGTCTCGTCGTGGGAAAGGGTGAAAAAGCTGCCCGGACCGAGGGTGTATCCGCACAGTCGCAAACCGAGCTCGAAACTGAGGCGAGCGCCAAGAAAACCGGAAAAGTTCCGCGGAGAGTTGCTTGGCGGCCACAAGGGCGCCGCTGTCGAGGTTCCATTCGATCCCGCAAAACGCTGGTCCATAGCCGCGACGCGACTGCGTCCGGGCCGCTGGGGACATCATGTGGAAGGCAGTTTGAATGGAACAAACTTCACCAGTGTCATTGTTGGGCGCGCGCGTAAGTTCTGGCTTCTTGTCGATGACGATCTTCAACTAGCTTCTGGCGTGTCCGTCGGCGACACGGTTCAAGTCGCGCTCATCCCGATTACCCAAGCCTAGCGAGAGCCACAATGCTATGCTCCCTTGGTCCGGAACGACCGATTCCTTTAGCTGCTGCTCACTCTCTCACCTACTGCTCACTCGATCTCGTGTCGTCAGCCGATCCCTCCATTACATTATGAAGCCGTATAGTATGAAGCCGTCCTGCCGTTCGATTTAGGACAATCGCACGGCAGGACGCATTCGGGCTGGTTCTCGCCTGTCTGATATGATTATGGCTCCATAGGCAGTGCGCAGCTCGCTCTTGGATCAAATGGAATGGCAAGGCGCCAGCACTCGTTCATGTTCCGGGCGGTCGCTGCACCGCTCTCTCCTTCGACCTGCAACAGCGCCGCCTCCTACTTCTTTGTCCCGCCGCCTGTTTGGGCAGTGCCCGCTTCGACGACTATTTTTCTGTTGTCTCCTCCAAAGGTAATGGCCGTCATCACGGTGGTATTGTCGTGGTCTGTTGTCAACAGCACGGTCCTCAGGGCCTTTCGGTCCGTTTGCTCCACTCGGCCCGGGGCCGTCGCAACTGGCTTTGTATCTTTGATGACAGCCAGCTCGCTGGTCTTGTAGTCAAACTGAACCTTGTAAGTTCCGGACTTGACCAGCGTGCCGTTCACCATAGTGTCCTTCTCAAAGGTCACTGTGTCGCTTTTCCTTTCGGCGAACGCGATCGCCGCGAACATCGCCAGCACGGTGAGTCCAATCACAATGCGGCTTAGAGTTTTAGTCATCAGCGTTACTCTCCTTCCTCAATTCAAAGACTCTGTGTTGCGTATCGGGACGACGCTTTAGCCCGTCGTTTTTCGACGAGACACAGTTGCGGAATCGATTGGCATTGACGTTGGAAGCAACCTCGATATGGATAACGCTCTACAATACGTGGAAGTTCTGATCCCTCCGGTAGGTGCTTATGAAATCGTCCTCATTGTATTCGGCCTAACTAACCGAGCACTTCGTTTCGCAATAATGATTCCATACTGTTGGGAATCGGCGCCGGAGCCTGCCCAATGAATTCGTCACATCGCGGGCGAGACATCGCCTGGTCTGGCGGCGCTATAGACTGGGACTACCGAACCATTACCTGCAGCCCTCTAACCTCCTCAAAGCTGCGGGTGCGAACCCGCAGTACGTTGCTTTCAACCTAAAGCACGATGAGCGCCGCCGGTCGCCCCCCGAGAAGCCATCGTCTCGGCCCTATCATCGGTCCAGTTCGATTGTGGGATGCGAAGTCCCACAGACGGACACTCTCCGTGAACCGCATCATTTCCAGTTCATTCAAGTAAGTTACTTCCGTGGCTTTACTTACAATGGCGTCGTGGGTGTGGCATAGTATTTGGCTCTCTGAATTTGCCTTCTTTTCTGCTGGCAGCGGTCCGTGACGGCGTGCTTTCGGCCGACATTCGTAAAGTCAACCCAGTTGACGACGCCTCCAACCGCGGTTGGAAGTCAAATCCGCTGAACAAACACGGAGACCATACAAATGGAGACTCTCGTACAAGACTTCAAGTATGCGATTCGTATTCTTACTCGGAATCCCGGGTTCGGCCTAATGGTAGTCGTGATACTCGCCCTTGGCATCGGGGCTAACAGCGCCATGTTTACATTGATCAATGGCGTGCTGCTGGCTCCTCTGCCGTATAAGGATGCAGACCGTCTGGTTGCGGTAACCGAAAATCGGTCGTCCCTCAAAAAGCAAGACTCCATGGTTTCCGGCCCGGAATTCACCGCGTGGACTGAACGGAACACTGTCTTTGCTCATACCGCCGCCATTAGTTATGAGTCCTTGAGCCTGACCGGCGGCGCCGAACCCGAGTCACTGCTTGCGGCAAAAGTCTCATCCGGGTTCCTCTCAGTGATGGGCGTATCTCCCGAAATCGGGCGATTCATCATTCCTGAAGAAGACGTGCCCGGAGCGGCTCCTGTCGCCCTGCTAAGCAACAGCCTGTGGCAACGTCGCTTTGGATCCGACCCGGGGCTGATCGGCAATTCGATCACACTAGGTGACAAGAGCTACACAGTCATCGGGGTCATGCCCAGCGGCTTTGAATTCCCACCGCCGCCTCCAGGAATGTCAGGTCCGGATCTCTGGGTGCCAATTGCGGCGCCGCTCCGCCAATTGTCAGGGCTTCACAACCTATATGTGGTCGGGCGTCTCAAACCAGGTGTTTCAATCCAAGATGCTCAGAAGGACATCGGTGCAATTGCCTACCAGTTAGGGCAGGAATTCCCCGAGTCCAACACGGGGCATAGCGCTACGGTCGTTTCACTTCATGAGCGGCTTGTTGGCGACGTCAAACCCGTTCTGCTCATACTTGCCGGCGCGGTCGCTTTTGTGTTGCTGATCGCCTGTGCAAATGCCGCTAACCTGATGTTGAGCCGCGCGGCTTCACGCCGGAAAGAGATCGCAATCCGGATGTCACTCGGCGCGGGCCGCTCCAGGTTGATTCGACAGTTACTGACTGAGAGCACCCTGCTGGCATTGATCGGCGGAGCCTCAGGTCTCCTGCTGGCATTTTGGATTGTAGGCTTGATCCCTGCAATCAGCCCTGTGGACTTGCCCTTCGCGGGAAAGGTTACTGTCGATTTCCGCGTTGTAGTCGTCACATTCGCGCTGTCACTTCTGGCCGGGCTGATTTCAGGAGTTGCGCCGGCGATTCGGGCCGGAATCTCAACGCATCGTGATCCGTTGAAAGACGGGACTCGGACCTCGGCGGGAGCAGTCCGGCGACCCGTAAGAAACACGATTGTTATCGCCGAGGTTGCGCTGGCGCTGGTGCTGTTGATTGGAGCCGGTCTGATGATCAAGAGTTTTGCCCGCCTGACAGCCGCAGACGCAGGCTTTAATCCGCGCGATGTTCTAGCCGCGGACTTGACCCTTCCGCCCCTCCGGTATCCGAAGCCGGCCGGGCAGCGGGCATTCTTCGAGCAACTCAGCCAACACCTTAGCTCGCTGCCGGGAGTTCAGACCCTCGGCGCTACCAATTGCCTGCCGCTCAGCGGCGCCGAAGACCGAATTCCATTTTCAATCGAAGGCCGGCCCGAGCCGGGACCCGGCGATGTGCTCAGGGCCGGGTTCAGAGTAGTCAGCTCCGATTACTTCACCGCGATGGACGTTCAGCTCTTGAAGGGCCGCTTCTTTGAGCCGGCGGATGCGCGAATAGCAGTGCCATTGATTCGTTGGTATCCACAGCAGCCCAACCCGCCGGGATTCGACCAGCCCCAGGCCACTCCTTGCGCGATCATCAATGCAGCAATGGCTCGGAGCTATTGGCCCGGCGAAGACCCGATCGGTCACAAGATTAGCGTGCTCTTCAGCCCTCCAGTAACGATCGTGGGCATTGTTGGAGATATCAAGCACTCAGGCCTCGACGCCCAGGCTCAGCCGGAAATCTATCTTTCAAATCTTCAGGAGCCCCAGGCCGGAATGACGCTGGTCATCAAGACCTCCGGCGACCCTGCCGCCCTTGCGGCAACCGTCCGCCAAGAGGTCCAGGCGCTCGATAAAGATCAACCTTTATCGAGGATCAGAACGATGCGCCGCGTCTTCTCGGACTCGGTTAGTCGGCCGCGCTTCAACGCACTGTTGCTTGCCATCTTCGGTGCAATGGCGCTCGGCCTGTCCGCCGTCGGTATCTTTGCCGTGATCAATCATTCCGTCGGGCAGCGCACACATGAGCTCGGAATCAGGATGGCCCTTGGGGCCAGACCGCAAACCGTCGTTCGGGCCGTTGTCCGGGAGAGCATGATTCTGACCCTGGCCGGAATGGCGCTCGGGCTTTTCTTCTCATTCCCTCTGACCAGGCTGCTGTCAGGACTGCTGTATGGCGTAGGCGTTTACGATCCTTCAACGTTCGCTCTGGTTTCATGCTTGCTCGGATTGACTGCGCTGCTAGCCACTTATCTCCCAGCTCGCAAAGCTGCAAGCATCGACCCGGTTGAAGCCCTGAGGTTCGAATGAGTGACGCACCGCCGCTTTAGAGTCCTGAGAGCCCATAGAAGTCGCGGCGCCCGCGTAACGGATTTCGCGCGGGCGCCGCACCCAGTCATACTATTTCACTGTGTGTTACAAAGGCCGCCTAGGCTCTACAAAACCGGCCGCGTTACCTCGAGCCGCTCTTCGTTTCACTGGAGCTCCCGTCGACTACAATCCTTCGGTTATCTCCTCCAAAGGTAACTGCCGTCACTGAGTCCGCGTTGTCCTTGGTGCTGGTTTCGACTTGCGTGGCTCTTGCCTTCTTGTCGGCTTGCTCCACGTGCGCGGTGGCCGTTGCAATCGCCTTCGTGCCGTTTATGATCGACAATTCGTTAGTCTTGGAATCGAATTGGATTTTGTACGTGCCGGCTTTGACTGTGGCGCCGCCCAACGTTACGTTACTTCCGAATGTCACGGTGTCTGCCTTGCGGTCTGCAAGCGCCATCACGCACATTGCTGCTATCACTACCACTCCAGCCACAATACTTTTGACCATTCCATTCATCACTTTACTCCTTTGATTATGATTAGTTTCGATGCACTATGTTTGCTGCATTACATTGCAGAGAGGCAATTGAAGGAGGGCTCAGCTTAATTTAAGCCGCCCACTTTTCGCTGGTCGATCTGATTGGTGTATTTGTTCGGGCATTCCTCTTCCTATTAACGCATTTCTCTTTCAAAGTGTTTAAACGATGCCGATCGGTGAGAAGTTCTCCTGTTCTCAGCACACTTCACACTTAGCGCGTTAAGCAGTTCGATTATGTCAGTATTGAAGGATTGATTACATTGCAAACCTACAATCCGATCGACTCAGGATTCGGTTGCCACGATTCGATCGTCGCAGGCTTGTATGTCAGAGGTCGAGTGCGGCCACATCGCATCAGGAGCGCGCTCGTCAACGTACTACTTCGAATTGCGAAGGCAACAATGCTGGAGTAATTTCACAGTATTCAGGATGGCGCAAACATGCTGTCCCGCTTGGGCAGGGGAATGGTGGGCACAGCATTCAACAATGGACTGATTACCGGCTGCTGACAAAATCTTGGTCGATGCTGATTACGCGAGGAGCGCGAGAGTCATGAAACAGGTTCTAATCACCCGCAAGGGGAATGCCGAGGTACTCAAGGTACGCGAGGTGTCGGACCCGAGACCAGTCAAGGGCGAAGTCTTGATCCGAGTCCTGGCATCCGGAATAAATTTCGCCGATATCCTGGCCCGCCAGGGCCTCTATCCCGACTCTCCGAAAATACCCTGCGTAGTCGGATACGAAGTAGCCGGCACCATCGAGACATTGGGAGAAGGTGTTTCTGAGTTCACAGCGGGCCAGGCGGTCGCAGCATTGACTAGATTCGGCGGATACTCAGAGGTCGTCAGCGTGCCCGCCAATCAGGTCTTCGCTAAACCCGATTCGTTGTCCTTTGAACAGGCTGCCGCCTTGCCGGTCAACTACCTGACTGCTTACGGCCTGCTTGTAGCTATGGGGGCGCTCAAACCAGAGGAATCCGTTCTGATCCACAATGCCGGCGGCGGAGTCGGTCTGGCGGCTCTTGATATCGCGAGCCACATAGGAGCCACCACTTATGGCACTGCCAGTGGGTCGAAGCATGCGTTCCTGAAAGAACGCGGACTTGACCACGCAATCGACTACAGGACCGCCGACTGGTTTTCGGTATTGATGGACCTGACCAAAGGCAAGGGAGTCGAGTTGATAATAGATCCACTCGGCGGTGGCAACTGGAAAAAGAGCTACAATGCCTTAAGATCGACCGGCCGCCTCGGCGTCTTTGGATTCTCGGCAGCGGCAGGCCTGGGACTAGCGAGCAAGGTGAGATTGCTCAAAGAACTCGTGAAGATCCCGAGGTTCTTTCCGCTTTCGATGATGGGCAGCAATAAGGGAGTTTTTGGTCTAAACCTGGGCCACATGTGGAACGAGAACGCAAAGCTCCGAAAATGGACCGACTGCATACTTCAGGGCGTCAGCGAAGGTTGGGTCAGGCCATACGTCGACAAGGCGTTCTCTTTCGATCACGCCCCAGAAGCACACCGTTACATCGAGTCGAGGAAGAACATTGGCAAAGTCGTGCTGGTTCCCTGACTGTCTGCCTTCTTGAACTGTCCATCATTGTGGCGATGACGGTGCCGAATTCACCGGTGCCTAATATGCGACCAGTTCGGTTATCGCCTTAAAGACATCCCCGGTTTGCGGAAGGATCTCTTCCTCGAGTTCAGGCGAGTAAGTGCAGAATGTGTCCTGCGCGGCCACGCGAGTCACCGGAGCGTCGAGGCAATGGAACAGATCGTGGCTGATGCGAGCTGCTAGCTCTGCTCCATATCCCCATGATAGAGGGTCCTCGTATGCAATGATTACCCGGCTGGTCTTTCGAACACTCGCTGCGATCGCTTCCCAATCGTAAGGATTTAAGCTGCGAAGGTCGATGACTTCGACGCTAATTCCATTTTCCGCCGCCTGTGTCGCGGCGAGGAGCGACCGCTGCACCAGAGCTCCGTAGGTTATAACGGATACATCCTGGCCCTGGCGAACAACCTTGGCCTTCCCGAACGGGATCATGAACTCTCGACCGGGATAACGGCTCTTGTTGTAGGTCTGCCGGTATAGATGTTTGTGCTCGAGGAACAACACCGGATCATCCGCCCGCAGAGCTGTTCGGAGAAGACCGTTCGCGTCCAGCGCTGTTGCCGGCATGACCACCCGCCATCCGGGAATCGCAGTAAACATCGAGACTCCGGACTGGCTATGATAGATCGCGCCTCCCCGCAAATACCCTCCAGCCGCGACGCGTACCACCATCGGGCATTTCCATACGTTGTTGGACCGCCAGCGCAGAACTGACACTTCATTGTGCATCTGCATGTACGCCGGCCAGATATAGTCAAAGAATTGGATTTCGGCTACCGGCTTCAAGCCGCGAGTCGCCATCCCCATCGCCCGTCCGATTATCGTGGCTTCGGCAATGGGCGTATTGAACACGCGCGCATCGCCGAACCGCCGTTGCAAGTTCGCGGTAACCTTGAAGACGCCGCCCTTCCCTTTCAACCGAGCCAGGTGTTCGGCCCTGCTGACATCTGCTACATCTTCCCCAAAGAGGACTATCCCTGGATCGCGCTCCATTTCTTCGTGAAGGCAGCGATTGATCAGGTCGACCATAGTCCCTTCGGCGCCGGTCAGTTCGGGCTCTGCCTCGGTGTCAAACAAGGCAGAGGTAGGATCGACGTCAGGAGAGAAAACGAAGAGAGAGCTTGATCCTTTGGGCGGCTGCGATGTTTCGAGTGCTCGCTGAGCAGCCTCGTCGACCTCGGCGATCACATCTTCTTCCAGCCGCTTGAGTTCTTTCCTGGTAAGGTGGCCCCTGTCGACCAAATAGGAGCCGAGCCTGAGAATCGGGTCCTTCTCGGCCTGCCGCTTGCGCTCCTCGGCCGTGCGATACAGGCTCTCATCATCGGACATGGAGTGCGAGTAGGGTCTGACCACATCGGCGCGGACCACGGCCGGGCCACGCCGATCGCGACAGTAATTCACGGCCCTCGACAGCGCATCGTAGCTTGCAATCAGATCAGTGCCATCGCACTCTTCGATGTAGACGTTGGGAAATCCGCTGATCGTCGTCGCAATGTTTCCGCCGGGCGTCTGCGCCTCGACTGGGACCGAAATCGCATATCCGTTGTCCTGGATCAGATACAACACGGGCAATTTCAGCAGGCAGGCCGTGTTCAACGACTCCCAGAATTCACCCTCGCTGGTTGCGCCTTCACCAGAGGACACATAGACGACTTCGTCAAGCTTGAATTCCGAAGTGCGATCGCTCAACTCCTTGATCAATGCATACCTGTAGCCGGCCTCGGCCGCCCCAATCGCTTCAGGAAACTGCATCCCAGTGGCCGATGAACGCGACACAATGTTCAGTTCCTTGCTGCTCCAGTGCGAGGGCATCTGCCGGCCGCCTGAGTTCGGGTCCTCTGCCGAAGCCACCGAAGCAAGTAGCTGGTGATAAGCATTCACCCCGAGCTGGAGGCACAGGGCCCGGTCGCGATAATACGGATAAAACCAATCGTAGCCGGGCCGTAGTATTGAGCCGGCGGCCACCTGAACTGCTTCGTGGCCGGCGCCGCTGATCTGAAAATACGCAAAGTTCTGCCGCTTGAGCACGATCTCCTTGTCGTCGATGCATCGCGCCTTGAACATGGTAGTGTACAGGGCGACAAGGGTGGCGCCATCGAGCGCGGTTTCGCGGTCCAGCTTGGGTTCCGATGTCATGACCGGCCCCTCCCAAATAGAGCCAATACCATTGCGCTTTACCGAATTTGCACCATAGGTTATCAGATACCGGCAGATCAAGGAAATAATATTCGCAGATTTTCGCGCCAGGAGAGCCTCTCGCCGTAGCGGCCTGGCAGAAACTCCGCGCCGGCCGTTAGGGCCTGAACCTTCGGCCTTTTGATTTTGAGACCCGGTGACTTGTCGTGATATCGTTCAAATCGCATCGCTCAGCCAAGCGGTTGTTCATCCCGGCGGCACACAGTGAAGCCGGGACTCCGTTGGGCACAAAAGCCGAATAGTTCGTAGAGTCGCTCGCGACAGTGGAACAAAGGGGAGCTGAATACGAACAAGGTGTCGTAATGGGAAAAGGGCAGAATATGAAAAAGGCGCTGAATATAAAGAATAGCTGGGAGTCCTCATCGATTTTGATCATAGCCTCGATTCTAATCACTTGCGCTGCGGCAGCAGGCTCGAGTGACAACCGCGTAGCTGATCTGCTTGAGCCTATTCGCCAGAAATACAAGCTGCCGGCGCTCGCAGGCGCCGTCGTCACTGGCAGAGGCCTCGAGGCAATCGGAGCCACTGGAGTTCGAAAGGCCGGCACGCCTGTTTCAGTTACAGTTGAAGATGAATGGCACCTTGGGTCAGACACCAAGGCCATGACTGCAACCATAATCGCGCGGCTTGTCGAGCGGGGCAAGCTCAGCTGGGAAACAACACTGGGTCAGGTCTTTCCAGGCCTTGCCCGGTCGATGAATCCGCAGATGCGCGATGTCACGGTTCTCGAACTGTTGTCTCACCGGGCGGGCCTGCCTCACGACGTGCCCTGGCGCCAGTTCTCCAGCAGCGGTCGTTCCCTGAGGGAACAACGAGAAGATGTCGTTAAGATGGTGGGATCGATGCAGCCGGCCACGCCTCCCGGCTCCAAGTATGAGTATTCAAATGTCGGTTATGTGCTGGCGGGAGCGATTGCAGAACGAATAACCGGCGAATCATGGGAAGACCTGATCCACAGGATTGTATTCGAGCCGCTTCGAATGACGAGCGCCGGGTTTGGCGGGCTCGGCACCCCGGGCAAGATTGACCAACCGTGGCCTCATTATGCTAGTGGCCAACCTCTTCCGGGCAATGGCCCAACCGTCGACAATCCGGAAGTAATGGGACCTGCCGGCACAGTCCATTGCTCCCTTTCCGATTGGGCCAAATTCATCGCCGACCAGCTAAGGGGAGACCGAGGTGAACGGGCGCTACTTGCGCCCGAATCATACAAGAGACTACATTCTCCCCCGTTTGGAGGTGACTACGCTATGGGCTGGCTCGTGGTCGAGCGGCCCTGGGGCGGAGGGACCGTGCTCAACCATGCCGGCTCTAACACCATGAACTATGCTGTCGCCTGGGTAGCACCTAAGCGGGACTTCGCCGTCCTGGTGTGCACAAACCAGGGTGGCGACTCCGCCACAAGAGGCACCGATGAGGCAGCGGCTGCGCTGATCAAACTTCATCAGAAGGAATAGAAAAGGCGCTGCACAATCGCAGGCGATAAGTCTTTTCGGTCCACAAAGCTGATACATCTAGCCTTCATGCTGCCCCAGGCTGAACCAGTTCCCGGAGTTGTCTTTGAAAATCGCTTCAACCCCGTAAAACTTCTTCTCCGGTGGAGCAATGAATTCGACGCCCTTTGCCTTGAGATCCTCGTAGGTCGCCTGGCAATTCAACGTATCAAACACGCCGGCTCCGAGGACCCCCTTCTTGACAAGCTCCCTCAGCGTGTTTGCCGTCTCTTCGTCAAACATGAAGCCCGCCCTGGGTTCCATCAATGCGATCTCGAACCCTGGCTGGTCCTTGGGGCCAACTGTTATCCACCGGCAGTCATCGCCCATCGGTGCGTCGGTGCGAACTTCGAAACCCAGCTTGTCCCTGTAGAACTCGAGGGCTTCCTGCTGGTTGAGTACGTAGATAGTAACGTGTGACATTCGTTGAATCATTGTACCTCTCTCCTTACTCTATAATGACTCACGCACGCCGCCTCTGGCAGAATCAGGCTGCTGGGGCTGATGGCGTCCGTCTCGACCTTAATCTCGTGACGTAAGAACAGAATAATGGATGTATCTGAATGGCGGCTTCTCGAAAATTGCTAAAATCGCGGGCGGGACGAATCCAACTTCCACATCACCAGAAAACAGCCGGGAACCTGTTTCTGCGGAAACTCCTTCAAGTCGAGCATTCTCGCGCGGTACGCCACGGGAGTGCAGCCAACATGCCTGCGGAATAAACTGCTGAATGAGCCGAGGCTTTCGAATCCGACTTCAAAACAAATATCGGTGACCGATAGAGTTCCGTCCGCCAGAAGGGACTTGGCTTTGTGTATTCTCCGCTCGGTGAGATATTGATGAGGTGTCCGGTTGAAAGCCTGCCGGAAAAGCCTCAAGAAATGGTATCGCGATAGGCAGGCTTCTCTCGAAATCCGCTCGAGATCGAGCGGCAAGTGACAGCATTCATCGATCAGTACGCGCGCCCGGCACAACCGCCGGTATATATCTTGGTGCGGAGTCCAGCCAACTTCGTTGTTGTTTGGGGACGCCATTACTGGATCGAGATCTTCTTGATTTCTATTTTCTCTTTAGGTTTGTCGCCATCCACGTCGGCTGCGGCGATCTTGTCCAACACGTCAAGCCCGTCGACTACTTTGGCAAAAGCTGCGTCTTTGCCGTCCAGCGACGAATTATCCCGCGAAATAATGTAAAAATCCCACCCGACTGTTCCGCCCTGCATTTGGCGCAGCGACACAGTGCCTCTGGTGCGCTTCACTGTGTTTGACTCAAACGGGATCTCCCACATGCTCAGGAGACGCTTGCGGTTGGGACTGTCCTGGGGCCAATCGGCCAATTGGCCCGCCTCCAGGTAGTATTTCTGCGATACGCGGTAAAACGCTGTTCCGTCGTAGATGCCGGCTCGTACGTTGCGAATGAATGACCGCGCTGCATTGGGAGCGCCTTCCGGTGTGAATTCCAGTTTAATATTGCCTACAGATGTCTCTATCAGCGCGTGCATGCTCTTCATCTGCTCGGCCGTGGGACTCTTTTCTCTTATCGTTACTTTCTTGATTTCAATTCTTTCCGTGGCGGCTCCTGAGCGAGAAGCCGGTTGCTCAGAGATTTTGGCCGCAACATCCATTCCCTCTACAACGTGGCCGAAGATCGTGAATTTCTTGTCTAGTTGAGGCTGGCCACCGACCACTATAAAGAACTGCATGCCCGAACTGCCCGGTTCCGACTCGCCAGGCGCGCCGCGCTTGCCCTGAAGGACTGCGGACACCGCACCTGTAGCGTGACGATGATTGTTGATTTCGTCGGGTATGCCCGCCTTCAGACCGCCCGTGCCATAGGAAGCCCTTGCGCCTGCATTCTTGGTAAGAGGATCGCCCCCCTGGATGAGCCCGTCCTTGACC
>Ga0126381_100005330_pt1 | contig 14134 bp, 23 predicted proteins | sample PanSoiMetPlot_28_FD_96465 | JGI IMG/M metagenome (GOLD analysis project Ga0126381, IMG submission 96465) | Tropical forest soil microbial communities from Panama - MetaG Plot_28 | ecosystem: Environmental > Terrestrial > Soil > Tropical forest > Bulk soil | place: Panama | collected 2016-02-17
CTTTTTCGCTAAATTTGCCAAAATGAAATTCCGTGAGGATGCGTTATAAGCGATCCTCTCGGATTTCAAGACATTTTGGATCCCCAGAATTTTGGCTCTTTTCGAGAAGAGTCGAGTTTTTCATCACCCACAGGCGATTTCACTCACAACGACTTGGGTCGGGCGCTGTGTTAAATGACGATATTTCACCAGCGACGTGCTGACGAAACCATCGACTTATGCTCTAGCGTCTTTCCAGTGTTTGATCAGCACCACAAACGTTAAATAGTGCGTCACCAGCAACGCCGGAACCCAGAATGCCGGTATCCAATACGCGGACCCCATGAAAGCCGCAGCACCGTGCAGTTGAGCTAGCACAATGGCATTAATGACATCAATAGTTCCTTCCAAAGCGAACACCCAGACCAGAAGACGAGCGCTCCTCCAGTTTTTGACCATAGCCTGAAGAGCGAGCAGGGCCAGCACTGCGGCAAGCAGATCGCCGAATGCGGCCGGGTAAGCGAACTCTCTCGCAAGGCCTGGATACGTAGCCCCGGGCGCTAGAAACATCAGTCCCAGATGCCTGAACGCATGCAGCAGGAAAATCGGCAAGAGTACCGTTCGAGCGGGCAACTCGTGGAGTTTTGGAAACACGTACAGTTTTGCGGCAATCCAAAACACCAGAGTGCTAAATACGAGATTTACCGTGAGCACGTTCATGAGTCACCTCGTTCTCTCTCTCGATGCGGCTTTTTTCTTAGGGCTGTAATTTGCCCGACACATTTGGCGCGATAAAATTGCGATTCTTTACAGCACGAATCGGAGAGCTGATTCGATGTTCCTGAAAAAACCAAGCGACGATTTGGTCATGGTAGCCAGGGTCGGGATTTTTCTACTGGTGCTGGCCACTCTTCTTCTAGCCTTCGTCAACCGTGTCTTTCATTTGTAGTTGACGATAGTGGCTTGCTGACATACCTTTCTTCGCACAGTGGCTCCATGCACCGGGGCCAGGCCACGTCCTAACCTTGCTCCCCACGAGCAAGGCCGGACCAGGATGTGGCCCAATTTTGTCTCACGGCTAGCTCGCATTTTTTTTTGGGAGTGTGCAGCGCAGATAAAGCCCTATAGAGTTTCACTGCAGTGCAACCACAAAAAAGCGGGGCCGAACTCGGGGGAGGGCGCGGTCCCACTTTTTCACAATCTTCGCATTAAGCCATTCGCGCTCACCCGTTGGCCCCCTCTTCAGCGAGCGTTTCACCGACCAATGCGACGATTGGTCTGCGGATAGCTCATAAGTCTAGATTGGGTTTTACCGAGTTCCGAAGCGTCAAAAAACGCCACGGATGGTCAGACTCCCTACGGTACGGACCGTATCGACACCCCTAACAAAACCAACCTAGATTGGCATGGATACCCCGAGTGGGTTGCAAAGAGTGGTTTGTATGGTTTCTAACAACGCTCTTACCCAGCGAAACGAGCCTCGTCTTGTCATATTAAAACGTTTGGGCAAAACACCGTTCGTGGCAACTTGCACAAAGTGCCACACTAAATTCTTCGCTTCTCTTGATCTGATCAATAAACCTCGGAAAGCGGAGTTGCACTTGCTTGATCAGTTCGCGACACACAAGTGCGAGGCACACCTTGGCGACGTTGCGTAATCCACAAGGCGGCTTTTTTTAGTCCCTTTCGAATCTAACGATTTTCCCCTCACCCATTATGTAGGAGGTTCCAAGAGAGCAGTGACGGCAAGGGCCGTTCTCTGCCATCGAGGGCGGCCTTCACATTTTTTCTTCCTGACTATCGCCTACAGCGTCGCCCGTATTGACCAGCGGGAGAAGTGTGCCATTCTGCTTATGGCCGGAGATGGAGTACTTCTGGGGTTTCCGCAAGCCCATCACCGTGCGCAAAACGGATGTTCTCCATCTCCTAGTGTTCATCGTTTAATCTCATTGGGAAGCCTCATCCTTCGGGGTGGGGCTTTTTAGTTCCTGGCGATGATGTACCAATTTGTTCCGTCCGACTCCATCTCGGGGTGGGGCTTTTTAGTTCCTGGCGATGATGTACCAATTTGTTCCGTCCGACTCCATCTCAACGTACTGATTTTGGTTGGTGAGAAAGTACGTTCCATTTACCCCGCCAAAAACGCTGACTGAGCTGCCGGCGTCGATCTTTACCAGCTTGACGGTCTGGCCGGCGAGCGTTGAAGGATCGGGCACGCTTAGCGGGCTTGCAGCTCCAATGCATGTTCCGAAGAGATTCTGCCCAGCACCAAGAGAAATCGTCTGTGGAGAAACGAACGCCTGAACTGTTGTGCCACTTCCACCACCGCCTCCAGAAGCGCCCGCAACTACATCGGGGCGTGCGTCAATCAACGTTACAACGGTTCGGTCGGATGTTTTGGCAAATCGCTATCTGATAAATGTTGTTAGGAAAACCGGATGTGCTGACGCGGATCGCGGGCGCCGTCGAGTCGAGATAAATGTAGTTCGTGGTACTCGGCGACAGCGAAACGAATTGAGTTGGCACTTCGACTACAACGTTGTTGACAAGCACCGTTCCGGCTACCTGACCATCTACCGGGCCAACGTAGATCGCCAAGCCTGCCTTGTTAGGGTAAATCGGTGGAACGAGAGTCGGTGTGAATGCCGGAATATCGTTGAGTGGTCCTGATTGTGTTGAGAGCATTTTTATTCCTGTCCTATGGCTTGTAGGCGAGCGCGAGAGCAAGCCAATTCAGGCTTTGTCCTGTGCCTGCAGTTAGAGAGTAGGTGCCAGCGTTCACGCTCTTCTTCTGAGCCTCTCCAGTAGCGCTGGTGCTTCCTGTCGTCGCTACAGACCCATGTTTCTTGCCCGTTTTTTGTTGAAGGAACGCGATAGACGCCGCAGGTTGGCCTCTGGCACTCACCGCACACGTATTGGTTGACAAATCCGCCAGTTGCATACGGAATCCACGAGCTGCTGGGCCGTTTCTGCCCACTGGCGGAGCGGGCCATTCCGCCACATCTGCTTAATAAGTTCGGTCATAGGGTTTTGAGGGGGTGATGCGGGTGAGACAAAAGCAAAGGCCGCCCTCTCCGAGAAGAGCGGCCCGTGCAACAGCTTCCGAGATGTTGCTCTTCTGCCGAGAATGATTGACCAAGTCTGAGCGAGTGCGAACTGTCTTTGGTGACAGGGAGCGGTAGGATGGGATGTCGGACCAAAAGGCAAGGCCGCCCACTTCCTGGCAGGCGGCCTGACAATGCGCTACTTCGTTCCGTTGTTTCTGCGAGCCGAATGCTAGCCAACATCCGGTCCTTTGGGAAGCTGGCAAAAAGTGAAGCCGCCCCTTCCCTAAGGGCGGCCCACCACAATGCGCTTACTTCGTTGTTTCTCCAACTGCCCAATCGTTGAATATATCTGGCCGATTGAAAGCTGTCTGTTGTGACAGTCGGCCTCCACACAGAGAGGTGCTGGAGGTACGGATCGAACAAAAAGTAAGGCCGCCTCCCTTTCCCCCTAAGGCGGCCCGACTTCAGTTCTCGTACTACCCAATGGTTGTACGCTTCCCGACCAATAGGACCTGTCATTTCTGACAGGGGAGAGGACGCTTCCGGCAGAAAATAAAGGGTGGTGCTAGATACCAGAATGTCGCGAGCATCATCCTTGGGATCAAGCGTTTTGTCCCACTTTACCGCTTAAAAGTGGAATGTTTTACCACTTCTGTCTATTCTTAGGCCCAATATGCGCCTAGGCAAAGCCAGAAGGAGACTCTATACCCCACAGGGTCCTGTAGCCCCGGGCCTTCAATATGCTAACGGAGACTCAAGGTAGCGATGAGTGTCATGCCCAACGTGTCCAGTTGGCGCTTGCATCTTTTCCCTCGGGATTAAGTGATTAATGACGCGTGGTTTTCGGCGGCCAGTCATTTCGGGTAACAACTGGGTAACAGAAAACTGAACAAAGTCTTCCAAAGCGTTCGAAGTGAGCACAAGTCGAGAGCAGGCTCAGAACCGCTTAAACACGGTCTAGAACGTCGTTCCTGCAAACTTTGCCAAATTCCTCCAAAAGCCCTGAAAGGCCCTTTCACGGCGGTAACACGGGTTCAAATCCCGTCGGGGACGCCATAAACCCACGGACTTACCGGCATCCGGACGAATCTCTCCACAACTTTCCACAACAATCATGCGTGACTGACCTCGCCCGTTTGCATGATCAGAGTTGCAAGCTGCTGCTGTGCCTGAAGCTTCGGGGCTTCAAACGCTTGTGTGTAGCTGTCCATCGTTGTGCCGAATGATGCGTGGCGCACTAGCTCCTGCACGACTTTCGCGTCTATGCCCAGAGACTTCACCAGGCTGGAGAACGTGTGTCGGAAGGTGTGCCACCCGATCTTCTTTTGAATCCCCGCTCGCTTCGCAGCCGGCTGGATGTAGTACCGCATGATTGTTGAGAGCCACAACGGCTGGTTCCCCTTTCGCTGTGGCGAGGCCCATACCCAATCATCCGGACCTATATACATGCTTTCCTGTCGCCATGCGAGCAAAGCATCGACGACATGCCCGTCGATGACGACCGGTTTCCGGGATGCTTCCGTTTTACAGTTGCCAACCGATTCGTCCACAACTGATCTAGTTATCTCCATACGACATGACATGAAATCGATGTCCTTCCATTTCAGCCCCATCAGTTTCACTCCTCCGGATTCCGGTAAGAGCCTCAATCACAATCATGGCCTTCTCCCGGGCGCCCAGCTCGCCAAACAGCATACGCAGTTCGGACGCATCCAGGATGACCGGGATTCTTCTCCGTTTTGCCGACTGGCGAACAGCCTTCATAGGGTTCTTGTCGGCTATTTCGAAGCGAATTGCGTGCGAAAACAGTGCCGACATGATGTTTCTGACTTTGGCTTTGCTGCCATCGCTCAGATTTTCAATCGACCGGAGCCATTGTTCGATTGCCACGGGCTTGATCTGATGGAGGTACAGAGCCCCCCATTTTGGGAGGATCCAGTTTTTCAGATGCCTAGGTAGGTTTTTTGAGTCTTTGGTGTTTTGTTCTTCGCGACCAGTTCCGTTTCGCAGTAGTGCGCTGCCAAGGCCTGAAATGTCAAAAGAGGCGGAACATCAATTGCCTTGTTGATATTCAATTTCAGGGTGTGAAGTTGATTCATGGCATCTCTTTGGGTTGGAAGCTTTTGCACGTTTCCTATGGTGAGTGTTCGCTGTCGTCGCGTGCCATTGGGTGCTTGTTCACGCCAAAGAAACTCCCAAACGTGGGGTCCGCGCTTACGCTTCGCGATTCTGAGATGCCCGTTCTGATACCGTTGCGCCATTTTCTTCTCCTTTCATTGGCGCACGGGCGGGTGAGCAGCATTCAACGCCCTCTGCATGTGTTTGTCCAGTTCTGAAAGTTTAAAACGCCATTGGCGCCTCTTTCCGTTATCTAACGGATGTGCTGGTAGAAATCCCGCGCGGGCCATCCGAATCATTTTCAGTCGATTTGTGCCCAGAAATGCTGCAGCTTGGTCTGCATCTACATACGGCTCGAGACTGGCACCCTGCAGGTTCGTACCGTCTCCGTTTTCTTCTGAAACGCGACCATTCCGGTTTGGAGTTGATAGTTCAGCCATTTGTAGTTTTCCTTAGTGCACCCTCGGTTGATGTCTCGTATATTCTTGTGATTCTGTTTTAGTCTCAGCGATGTCTAATCAACCTTGTTGCGTGGTCTCCGCCGAAGCCCCGCGGAACCCATCGCGCAAGGGTGTTCTATCACTCTTCGGGGGACTCTTACACTCCCACGTTTCTTAGCTGATTGATTTGAGACAATTAACCGGGAAAATCATTGGGGAGAACTAAGCTTTCGACTGCCACCAAGAAAAGTTGTCTCAGCCGGTCTGAGACAAACGGGCAATGGGGTAAGTTCAACTGCCGACTTAATTGCCACTAGGTGCAAATGAAAAGAACGCGGACCAGCAAGAAGTCAAAAGAAATAGGGAAATTGCCTGCGCCAATCCGACGTCCAATTAGGGGGGTCGACATTCCACATCAGGCGCTCTATCAGTCGGCTGTGAACGCGTTGGTTCTCGGCTCGAAGGAACGTGCTAAGGAAGATGCATTAAGGCATCTGCTAAAGCGCCGGCTGCCAGAGCTTGACCGTAACGACCACAGACGGTACGTCGAGATCGAGTGTTGCCGGATCGTGGAGACTCTTCGCGCGATCCGGGACGAGTACAGGCACTACCTAGAACAGGAGAGATGCCGGCCGATCGCCGAGATGTATTGGGTAGTCTTCAGATTCGGTATTGTGCAGTTTGCAGTTAGATTGTTGCGGGAGACTGCATCGGAATATGTGATCTCCGCCAAGGTTCCATTTCCGGAATGGGAAATCCTTTATGGACACAGTTTCATTCCTTGCTCCCCCCTTTCCGGTGCTAGCGCGTTTCAAACATCTGAAATCCCCGACAACCCAACGCCCCAATCGGTGACAAACACTATGCGGGGGCTAATCGCAGAAGACACAGTACGACGTGTTGGGAATGGCGGCCTGTCGTCGGGCGCTAGTGTGCAACTACCGAAGGTAGTAGTTCGGGCATTGACCTGTACCACGTCTAGATGTGTCGCATACATTACAGATCACGAAGCGGGGCTGCCGAGGCAGCCCCGTAAGACAGCGCATAATTAGTGACACACTGCCTGTGGTGAAGAAAATGCGTTCAGGAACGTGAACCAGCCATTGACTGAGGTTGAGGGCGATTCCCGCGCGAACCATGGCAGGAATACCAGATCCTCCGGGTGATAGCTGAACGGGAACGTTCCGCCAATGGCCACCGTGAAAGCATTTCCGGTAACTGGATCTCCTGTCTCCAGATCGTTCTGACATCCACTGACCTGCCCCACGTGGCCCCAAGCGGGAACAATGTTTGCAGACGGAATCAAGGGGTCGTCCAGCCACTCTCCCATCTCATGGCTGAGCGAGTGAATGTCGCGAATGCCGGCGGCACTGAAGATGCCCGGATCGCTGTAGGCCGCAACAGCATAGGCCTGGGTTCCGGCATTGTTGGTACTGTGATAGCCAAGGATGCAGCATCCACCAGAAGTCAGAAAAGTGTTGTAGTTCAGAAACACAGGAAGGGTGTTCGCCGGGATGGCCAAAGAGGTCAGGAGACTCTGTGCTACGGTGTCGAAGAAATTGATATCAACTTCGCCAATCGGCGCGCAAGGGCCGGCAACGGTAAAGCCGTTCGCTCCGACATTAATGGTCTGCACCGGCTTCGTCGAAACGGGATTGAACAATATGTGATAGTTGGGTGATGTGGTGCTGACAAAATTCCAGAAGTTCGCCCGCTGGAAGGCGTCCATGTATTGCGTCGTGCCTACGTTCGTGCCGCCAGGAGTGAACGTCGCTTTCTTAATCAAGGGTGAGTTCTTGACGCGGAAAACCGAATTCTTCACATCGCCGCAGACAGTCTGAGTCGCAGACAAGGTGGTGCCGTCGGGAAACCTGAACTTGATTGGAATGATCACAAGCGGGATGTTGCTTGTCGCCGAACCTGCCGCAGGGTCGGTACCTACCATGTGATAGATGAATGTACTCCCGTTGAAGGTAAAGCTGCTGCTCCAAATCGGCACCTGAGCGTCCGGCGACACGACTGCGGGGGATGCTCCAGCAGGGCGGTGTATAACCGCGAACATTGGCTTGCCGCCCGGGATGTAGGCTGAATCCCCCTGCGTGACTTGCAATCTAGTGATTTTCTGGGCAAACCCTGCGCTGGCTAATAACGCAAGGCAGAGAACAACTACAGACTTCCGGGATTTGCTCACTGCATCCTCCTGATAGAGTTGGGGCTGACGGATTGTTGTGGGCATCTGTTACCGCAGGGATGGGTATGGGCGAAGGATGCCGAAGTACAGAGCACAAGGCATAGCGCCATTTACATTTTCCTTTCCGAATTGCTATATCGAGTGACCTTGGACAGGTTAGCTCGCCATCAGAGTACGAACATGAACAGTCAGGGCGAGTGACATTATGGTGACCTTTTGGTCCTTTTTTAGGTCGCTTAAGCAGTCGAAGTAATGCCTGGTTATTCCACACCGAATGCCGTTTCATGCCGCTTAAGCGATAGAATATACAGATGGTCGATCCAACTCCCCTCCGACGTCGCTACGACAATATTGTTTTCGTCCTTCCTTTTTAAGTCGCGTAAGCGTACGGTTACGACCGTCTCGACAATCGGCTAAATAGGAGCCATTCTCGCGAAGAGGACACTTAGGATAAGTGTCCACTTGGAGCGTAGATGGACACTTCCCAGCAAGCTACATTTCCTAACAGAGATAAAGCGGCCTCAGTGGTAGTGGTGCAACGGCGCCAGCGTTGGAGCATCGCGGAGAAGCGACGGATGGTCGAAGAGACACTGGTTCCCGGTGCATCGGTGGCGGGGACGGAGGGAGTGAACAGCAACCAATTGTTTGGTTGGCGGAGACTTTACGTGGCGGGCCGACTCGGGCAGCCTAAACCCGGAGTGAAGTTGCTGCCGGTTCGAGTGAGCGAGAGCTTGGCAACGCCGGTCGCGGTCGAGCATAGGGGCATGGATTTTCCGAAGCCGCAGTCGGGAACGATTCACCTCGAACTCCGCCATGCGAAGGTTCGGATCGAAGGTAGCGCCGATCCAGGGTTGGTGCGTGTGTTGTTGGAGTGTCTGCAAGCATGATCACGGTGCCAGCCAACACGCGGATCTGGATTGCGGCGGGAGTAACCGACTTACGCCGCGGTTTCACGGGGCTGAGCGCGCTGGTGCAGACCAAGCTGGAGCAGAGTCCCTTCTGCGGACAGGTGTTTGTGTTTCGCGGACGACGGGGCGATCTGATCAAAGTGCTTTGGTTTGACGGCGACGGACTGTGCTTGTTCGCGAAGCGACTGGAGCGGGGACATTTTGTGTGGCCGCAAGCCACGAGCGGTACGGTTTCTCTGACGCCAGCGCAGTTATCGATGTTGCTGGAAGGCATCGATTGGCGACGACCGGAGCGAACCTGGGAACCGCAGTGGTCGGTGTAACCCAGGAGATTCTTTCCACAACTTTTTTGCGCGAGTGCAGAGGAAAAACGTGCGTGTCCATGCGATACTCCGCGCATGTCCGTGAGCGCGCTCCCCGATCTGAACGCTCTTCCCGCCGAAGCCTTACGAGCCCTGATCCGAGCACAGCACGAGCAACTGCTCTCGCGCGAACGGGAGATCGAACATCTGAAGCTACTGCTGGTCAAGCTGCACCGCATGCAGTTTGGGAGGAAGTCGGAGAAGCTAGCACGGCAGATCGAGCAGTTGGAGTTGCGGCTGGAGGAACTGGAATCCTATCGTAGTGAGAAAGCAAACTCGCCAGAGCCGTCTTCGCTCGCAACGACGTGGAGTGCGACAGTAGCGAAACCGGCCCGTCGCGCTCTGCCCGATCATCTGCCGCGAACGACTCGCAGGTATGAGCCGAAAGAAACGATGTGTCCGCAGTGCCAGGGTGAGTTGCGCTCGTTAGGCGAGGACGTCTCGGAGGTGCTGGAGTACGTGCCGGCCAGTTTCGTGGTGATTCGACAGGTGCGCCCGAAGCTGACATGCACGAAGTGTGATTGCATCGTGCAGGCGGCCGCCCCGAGTCGCCCGATCGAGCGTGGCCTGGCCGGACCGGGATTGCTGGCGCATGTGCTGGTGTCGAAATACTGTGATCATCAACCGCTGTATCGCCAGTCAGAGATATACGCGCGTCAAGATGTGGAGTTGGAGCGCTCGACCCTGGCCGACTGGGTGGGCGGTAGCAGCCGTCTGCTGGAGCCGCTGGTAGAAGCGCTCCGGCGTTATGTGATGGCTGCAGGCAAACTCCACGCCGACGACACACCGGTACCGGTACTGGAGCCGGGCAATGGCAAGACCAAGACGGGGCGCTTGTGGACCTACGTTCGCGACGATCGTCCCGCCGGCGACAGCGCCGCGCCGGCCGTATGGTTTGCTTACTCGCCGGATCGCAGAGGCGAGCATCCGGCACGGCATCTGGAGAAGTTTCGTGGCACGCTGCAAGCGGATGCCTACGCTGGATTCAATCAGCTCTACCAAGATGGCCGCATTCAGCAAGCCGCGTGCTGGGCGCATGTGCGGCGCAAGTTTTACGATCTCGAGCAGATGCATGCTTCGCCAGTAGCACGCGAGGCGCTCGAGCGGATCGGCGCGCTGTACAGCATCGAGGATCAGATTCGTGGCAAACCTCCAGACCAGCGCTGTGAAGTACGCCAGGCGCAGTCCAAACCGCTGCTCGATTCTCTTCGGCAGTGGTTCGAGACGACTTTGTCGAAACTCTCACGCAAGTCGGAAACGACGGTGGCGATCCGCTATGCCCTCTCACGCTGGGATGCTCTCACGCGCTATATAGAAGATGGGCACATCGAGATCGACAACAACGCCGCGGAGCGGTCGTTGCGTGGTGTGGCCCTGGGGCGGAAGAACTACTTGTTTGCCGGATCGGATCGAGGCGGCGAACGCGCCGCCGCCATCTACAGTCTGATCGGTTCGGCGAAACTGAACGGGCTCGATCCCGAAGCCTATCTGCGCGAGGTGCTGACCCGCATCGCCGACTATCCGATCAGCCGCATCGAGGAGCTATTGCCTTGGAATCCCGCCGCCAGCGTGCCAACCACAAACGCAACCCCAGCCTAAAAGACAATGTCCGGGCGAGCGATTCCGTCCATGCGGACCTGCCCCACATCGCCGCTCTGATTGCCGATGGCGAAATCACCGTGGGCATACTCGATCCCGTGGGATGTGTGGCGGTGGCTACCGATGGTCACAACACTTTGGCCATGCTGAAACGCCGACCGGATGAGACGCTCACGCAATTACTCACGCGGCTCGACCAAGCCATCGAGCGCGCTTGGACAGAAGAAATCTACACCGACGAGATCAATCCGCCTGTTTCATTCACCTTCCGAGCTGCCCGCAAACGCCGAGGGTAAACCTCCGTCAACACGGTACAGCCCGTACGCTTACTAAGTCGCCGCGTCAGCAGCGATATTTATTTGTCGAGACCCCGTATTGCTTGACTATTTACGAACTAACGGCCCGCACGTTGTCATCGAGTCTACTTACTAAGACGAGATCCACTCACAATTTGCTTTTTTTTGTTTGTCGCAAGGAATGGCGTTGGCCCGCGCATGACGCATTTCGGAGCTGAATACAAAGACAATTGCAATGCGTCACTGCAAGAGACTTAACTGATGCGTGGAATGCAGGCGAGGGAATTACTGCAGGCGGGGCTCGACGATGTGATCGTCATTTAGCGGCGTCGGAGTGTGAGACCATGCATGATTGCTGAATGCGATTACTTTCCTGCGAAACTAGAGAAATCGCTACTTGACGGTGAACGGTGTCGACGCTGTCACATTCTCCCATTCGATGATCAGTTTTCCCTTGGCGCCACCAGTTTCCGACAGCGTGATCTTGAGGGTCTCGACCGGAGATGACGGCTTGCCCATGGCGAGCGAAGCGCGGCCCAGTTCGGTGGCCGGATCATCCGTGGTGGCACCCTCGCGAATGCCGTCCGGTGATTTCCCCACGCCCCAGATGTGGCGGCCGCCGGCCATCAGGGTTTTGTTGACGATGAACTTCCACTGGCCGTTGTCGAGGTCAGCGTCGGTGTGCAGAACAGTGGCGTAATCGACGCCCAGACGCCATACGCTGCCCCGGCTAGAGCGCGCCCGCGCCATTGAAAATGTGGCGTCCCCTCATGGGCGGAGCGTGGAGGCCGAATGGAACCCCCACCGCCGATTTATCGGCCACGTCTGTACACGAGACAAAGATCAAGCCCTGTAGATCGCCCGCTCGTATTAGGTTTGTCCCGCTTGCTTGCTCAGTTCTGAGCGACGGCGCTAGACTCTGCGCGAGGAGTAGTTTGTATGGTTGCTGAGAGCGCTCGTACACAGCAAAATGAGCCTCGTCTTGTGATCTTGAAACGCATAGGTAAAACACCATTCAAGGCGACTTGCTCAAAGTGTCGCGTCAAATTTTTCACACCGCAGGACCTCCTGATCCATCCTAGAAGCGCAGAACTGTACCTGCTTGATGAGTTCGCCGCTCATAAAATGCAAGGTACATTCTGCCGTTTGATCGAGCATGAAATGTGCGGTGCAGCGCAAGCCCTTCTCCGTCCGCTCGAAAGTATGCGATGGCCGCGCGATCTTCTTGAATTCGCACAGGCGACGTTTCCCGATAGCGATTCTGTTAAGCGCGCCAAGCGGTTCGCTTATTTGAAGTTGATGGAGAAGAATCAGAATACCGATCCGTTCAAGTTCATCATGTATTCGGCGAAAATTGGCGAACAGACGCCACAGACGAATGCGCAAGACGCTAAGTAAACACGAGGAGCGATTTTGCTGGACGGTACTGTTGACAATGGCCAAACTAACCCAGGAGTAGTCCGCGCCCTCACCCTAGACTAAGCGTTCGTCTCGCATGTGGGAGAAATCGGGTGTAACCCCCTAGCTTAGCCACAGAAGCATGCATCACGACCGGATGCAAACTGGACGTAAGCCTCATGATCGCAGTAAGTGATCGAAGAGATGGCTGGGTCGGACTGAGTTCGCCTATTAGGGCTGGAGACGGGGAGCGTCGTGTAAAACGCGCACAGTATGAATCTGACGCGCCCCGCCTCTCTAAGCTGACATTGTGTGAGTTTCCCTTGGCGGCGTCCATCGGGCAAATACCGCATACGCCACGTCGCAAGCCCTACATACAGAACGAGAACTGCGGAACTATTATTGGCGCGCCCTCCACCCAAGACTGCAATCTCACTCGGTGGACTCCGGCGGCCTCCAGTGAATCGCTATCTCGGCCACCGACACGCCGGCCCTAAGCATCTATACGAGGTTATTGGAGGGTAGACGTGCCTCTCGATTTGGGAGAGCAGATTCGCGAGTTGTGTGCCAAAATCATTACTCTTCCAAGGCCCTCTGCTGAACTCGACGAGGCTGTTGATCAGCTCAAGACTCTTCTCAACGAATATTTCGAACGCGAGAAACGAGTTTCGTAGCGTTGCCTCGTCTACTCAGGTTTCTGCGTCGATCACATCTACTTCGGCCCCGGGTTTAAGGCGGGCTTTCTTTCCGGCCTCGTCTGTCAATTTGTTCTCGACTCGGATCTCACGATAGAGATCCTCCCCCTCTTCGACGAAAATCTCTGCTTTATCTTTCCCTTCGGGCACTGCGGGCTTAATGATTTTCTGCACCGTGCCGTGCAGTTTCTTGCGTTTCTTTTTCATGGTCTGCCCCCGTTTATCCAGCCTGAGTGGTGCAGCCGATATGGGCCCTAATCCGTTCCTCTGAGGAGAGCGACTCCCCTAGTGGTGCCCAGTGTGGCAGTGTTTATGGGAAAGCGGTTCAAAGAATGCTAAGCCCGAAGGTCGAGAGTTGCTATGAAAGACGATAGTAGTTAGGATCGCAAAAAAGCCGCCCACACCCTCCCGAGGTAGATGAGCGGCCCTCTGGTGAACCGTTCGCTCACGAGCCGGTTCACTATTTTCGATTCAGATCCACATCCGCCGTGTTGCTCTTTGTGTCGGAAACGACAAAAAGCAAAAGGCCCCCAACTCGTGCGGTTTTTGGGCAGCCCAAGAATGGGATCTGAAGCCAGTGGGATGTTCCGAGTGCTTCGCCAGTTGTCACTACAGCAGGTTATGACGTTGTTGCTCTCAAAAATCGGGCCACATCATCGGGTGCGCCTTTTTGGGAAAAAGGCAGGATGCGGCCCATGAGCTCTCAAACAACTTTGCGCGGATGCTATGTGGGGAAGACGACAATCGTCAACTACTAAGCGATGCTAGGTATCTAGATAAAAAACCCGCCCGACTGGAGATGGTTGAGACAGAACGAGGTGCAATCCCCTAGAAAACAGGGTTACCGTGTTTGATCCACGCGAAATAGAGCGTAGTGCTACGTAAAAACCGAGACTTAAGCCACCGGCCTCGAATGCCACGGAAATCGCTCGATACAATCGATCGGATTAAGAGTAGAACTCCAAATTTGGAGTTGGAAAGGCATGACCACCGACCTGCGTCGCTCCCGAAGCCGGTGTAGCTCATTCGAAGCCATCTGAAATAGAACTCTACTGGAGTGATTTCGCCTCGGAGCGATTCTTGGGACTCTTCCTATCGAGA
>Ga0126381_100005331_pt1 | contig 14134 bp, 6 predicted proteins | sample PanSoiMetPlot_28_FD_96465 | JGI IMG/M metagenome (GOLD analysis project Ga0126381, IMG submission 96465) | Tropical forest soil microbial communities from Panama - MetaG Plot_28 | ecosystem: Environmental > Terrestrial > Soil > Tropical forest > Bulk soil | place: Panama | collected 2016-02-17
CTTTCGTCTTGAGCAGTCCGGTCTGGAGAAGTAGCTGATATGTGTACGGAACCCCGGCGAACGACGAGCACTTGTGACGATCCACCGCATCCCAGAACTCGCGGCGCAGGATCCCGTCTTCCGTCAGCACGATCGCAGCGCCCACGCTGAGATGGCTCCCAATCACGGATAATCCGTAGGAGTAAGCCATCGGCAGAGACGTGATCGGCCGTTCCTCGGGAGCCAGATTCAGATACTGCGCGATTGCGCCGGCATTGGACGCGAGATTCCGCCGCGTCAGGCGCACGAGCTTTGGGCTTCCCGTAGACCCGGACGTACTGAGCATCAGCGCAAGTTCCGGGTGAATCTCCACTGCATCCGGCGCGTTGCGCAGCAGAAGTCCCGGAATTCCAGCGCGCGCGTAGCCGGCAACGCTCCGGTCGGGGTCTGACGACAGGATCCAATCCGGATGATATTTTGCGACGAACTCCTCGAGTAAGACAGGGTTCAACGTTTCATCGAGCAGGATGAGCGCAGCATCAGCTCTCAGGCCAGCCACGTAAGAGGCAAGCGATTCGTAGCGATTGCCCGCCAACAGAAGACCCAGCGGCTTCCGTCCCGGCGCCGGCAGCGCAGTACAGATGCTCGCTGCATCGCGGGCCAGATCAGCATAGGTCCAGATTTTCCCACTGCGGCTGTCGATGGCGGCTACGGAGTCACCAAACCGCTCGACATTCCAGAAACCCATGCCTCCCGTCAGTATACGAATCGAAGGTGAACTCAGTGCGAAATCTGAGCGAAACCCGGAATCCAGCGCAGCGCATTGTCATGAAAGAATTTCTTCAGGACGGCATTCGGAAGATTAAGCCCCTCGGCTCTACGGCCGTGGTAATCGAAGAAATCGTCCGTAGCGAAATAGCGCCAGTCGAGAAGATACTGGTTCTCCCACTCGCGCATCGCGGACTCGTCGTTTGCGCCCGCCTCGTAGACCATATCCGAGCCATAAAGGATCCGGTCCTGATACTTCAGAAAGAAATCGCGTACCTCATTTGTCGGATGACCGATCAGGCGGGATACTCGGGCGCTCGTGTCAACAACGAAGTTGGGATATCGGTCCAAATGCGCCGCGACCTGGTCCAGATGATCTTCCATGCTTCCGAAGTGCGCCCCTATGATCGTCAGGTCCGGATTCGCCGCGATCACACGGTCGCGCGCCTGGAGGATCTCGTCCTTCGAGGGCGGATCCGTCACGGCATGCATGTCCCACTGCGGATGCTCCAGGTAATACTTCGCGTTCTTGCTAGTCGGCTGCCAAGCCACGTCAGGATCGGCGAAATGAGCTATCAGCGGTACGCCTCGCTTCGCAAGATACAAGTAGATAGGCTGAAACGCAGGATCGTCAGGCAGCACACGCTGTCCGCTCGCATTCCGAATTTCCATCCCCACGTTCTTCCATACCTTGACCGCCACCGCTCCGTTGTCGATGTCGCGACCGATGCTTTGAATCTGCCGTTGCGCAAAATCCGGATCGCCGAGCGAAAAAGGGTCGAAGGTAGTGCAGAGTAAGGCGCGGTTCGAACTCGAGTTCACGAAACGCTGAGCTGCATCTCTCAAATTGGCAAGCCGTTTCCGTGCGGGATCGGTATCGTCAAGGTACAGAACGTCCAGCATTGAAAGATCCAACCGCTGGAGCATCTCCACAAATGCCGGGCCGGTTTCATACACGTGAGCGTGCATATCGACCGGCTTCATCGCAGCGAACTCGGCGAGCCGAAGTCGATTCACTACTCCGTTCGTTCGAAACCTGTTAGCTCTGCCGAGAGGGGTCAGAATCAAGAGTGCAAGCAACAGCCCTGCGGCGAGAATCAGAGACACGAGTCGGGATCTGCCGCTTTCCCCGAGGCGGCCTGCCGTACGGGTTATCATGGCGCGTTAGTACCACCGATAAGAACACAATCGCCTCGCGGATGTCCACCAAAATCGGCCAGACCAAAAGCTTCAGGCCGCATGGCGTGGCAAATGAGGAAAACGGTCGTAAACGACGCCGCGCAGACGGCTCGCCAGTGCCGGGTTTTCCCGTGACGCGTCGAAGTTCCAGCTTTGCGCCTGCGTAACGGGCCGCAGGATGCCTTGACCGGTCCGAAGGTCCAGAACATATTGCGTGCCGCCCGTGATCATTCCAACAGTCCCTTTCTGCGGTTGCGTAAAGATGCTGTCGGTATCCAGGTGCTGCGTGAAAGCCGCACCTTCGCCTTCGGACGCGCTGCCGTTCAGTACAGGTACGAGCGACTTCCCCCGCATGGACTCCGGGCTCCTGAGTCCTGCTATCTCCAGGATGGTGGGCGCAAGCGCGGTGTGGTCTGCGGTGTAGCCGATTCGCTGTCCTTCGGTTTGCCCCGGCATCCGGATTACCAGCGGGATGTGTATCTGCGATCGCGTGAGATACCGGTTCTCGTGTCCGAACACGCCCCCTTCAAAGCTCTCGCCATGGTCCGCGCTTACGATGACCGTGGTGTTATTGAGCCTTCCCGATCTCTCCAACTCCCGCAGGAATGTTCCGAATGCATCATCCGCCTCGGCGAGAAACTCGTCGTATCGAAGCCGCGCCTTGCTCACGATGGGCTGTTGAGACGGATCATAGAGCCCGCTCTGCGGAACCTTGTTTTGGTCCGTATCGGTCCTCATCTCATTGGGAGAGAGATAGCGGCCGACGAATTTGCCGCTCGGAAGGTAGGGCCCGTGGGGAGCCATTACGTGGACCCACATGAAGAATCCCTCCGGCAACCTGTCCATGACGCCACGGGCGTGAGCAAAGCTGGCATCGGGCGGAAAGGGCGATTGCAGTCTCGCGAATCTTAACGGAAACCGGGCTTCGGCTTTCTCGGGCAGGAACTCGACGGCGCGTTTGAAATTCAGGTATTCGAGTGCCCGATTGCCAATAGCCCCTGGCTGATGGAGAATCCCCGTGGCATTCCACAGTCTTCGCACATCGCGTACATGGAACTGGACATCGGGCAGAATGTCCCACGCCGCCGCAAGATCCTGATTCAGGAAATGAACATAGGGGCTTGAAATCGAGGCGCCAGTCGCGTAGTCCCCCCTGCGCATTACGAAAGGTAAAGTCGACAACCAGTCGGCGCGGCGAAAACGCCCAGGCAGCTGATGTACTCCATGCTCGGAGGGGTGCTGGCTGGCAAGCAGGCTCGCGACGCTCGGGGTCGTGAATGTCGAGGCCGAATAGAAGTTCGTGAAGACAAAGCTGCTTTGAGCGAACGCGTCGATCTGCGGCGTCGTGTTGAGCCGATAACCGTAAAGAGACATGTCCTCCGCGCTCAGCGTGTCAAACGTGACCAGCAGAATGTTGCGCGGCGGACGCTGCTTCGGCAGCGCCGGGAGATGGATCGCCGGCGGACGCGTCAGCGCCTCAGCCACGATTGTCGCGGCCGATGCCGCCCCCAGACCCAGCGCAACGCGCCGCGTCGTTCGCCCTCCGACCAGATCGTCCGCTCGTTCCGCCACATGCTTCCGCGTGCGTCGGAACAGCAGGCTCAGCCCGCATGCTGCGTAATACAGCAGAATGACAACGCTTGTCAGTCGCCCGGGGAGCCGCGAATGAGCGAGCAGGCTAGCCAGCAACACTCGTAGGTCCACGAAGACGGCGAGCGCGACCGCGATTTTTGTGGTTAAGCTCAGAACGCGCGTTCGGGACTGCGGGCGAAGAAGGGCGGGGATCAGAAAGATCGTGATGACCGTCGCGACCAGGCTGGCGAAAAGCGCGATCGATAGAACATGCAGAACCCATTCAAAAACCATCTCGAGCGCGGTCAATAGATATCGCCAGCCGTCCGCCATCGCGATGAGTCGCGGCAGCGTCGCCAGGCATGTCCCGAAAACTGCCACGGTCACGAGCCGCAACCACAGCACGAGCGCTGCCCCCCTAAGTGTCAGCGGTTCATGCGTAAAATCGCGCTTATTGCCGTCGTCTGCGGCCTGTGATCGCGCGCTCGGGCTCTGTGTCGTCATTACCGCTGAACTTCCCTCCAAGGAACCTTTACGGTTCCCAAACTCTTTATGGTTCACTAAGCTATCACTGCGCGGAAGGTGAAGAAATGTTTGGCGTACTACTTTGAATTCCCGTACTAACTTTCGGTGCTAACCAGCACGGTACACACCAGCGCGGATGCGCGGGATTTGCGAGAATCATGAGGCCGAAATGCTCCGATTAGTACGGCGCAAGCAAAACTTTCACGATTGCATTATGAAAGCATCAATGCTAACGTCGGGTGAGTAGAAATAAGCTGTTGAATGCCTCTTTTCAGGGGCGCCTTTGGAGGAAGGTTGATGTATCGCGTCTGCATCGTTCTGATACTTTTGGCGATCGCGGTTCCCGCATTTGGCTACATAGACCCCAACGCAGGTGGGTACATTTCGCAGATCCTAGCGCCGATTCTGATGATCGCCGCGACCGGTCTGACCTTTTTCAGGCGACGTGTCGCCTCCGCATTTCGCTGGCTCCGCGGTCGACTGTCCCCAACGCGGGACTAGCCGCGGATGCGGAGCTTTGGTCGGGCTGTCTTTTACCTCTGGCTCCGGCTCGCGACAATAGCGGAGATTGGCGTCCTCCTAGCCTATTTGCCGACGCTGGTTTCGATTTCCGGCGGATGGCCTGTTCTTCTTACAGGACCTGAAATCGCCTTCGAGACGACTGTTTATTTGCTGAGCGTGGCTCTCTCGGTGGCGCTTCTCGCCGCCATCTGCGCCGTTTTGCTTGCGCCCCTGCTCTGGCCCGAAGGTTCAAGAGAAAAGACCGGCGATATCATCGTCAAGACCGCCGTCGTAATAGCGGCATTCATCGACTTCCGGATTTTGCTCGCGTCGGTGCTGGTTCATTCGCACCTGAGCGTCCGCTATACCAGTCTGATTTTTGTCCTGTATTATCTGGGCTTCGCCGCGGCGCTGGTTGTTCCGAAGCAAAGAAAGCAGCTCACCGGAAGTCTGGACGGTTTCCTCGAAGAGAAGACCACGCGCCGCGCCGCGATTGGCCTCGCCGCCGCGACGGTAGCCGTAATCGCGGCTGAACGAGTGACCAAAACCGCGATCACACGAGCCGCGCCGCTCCCCGGGAAGCGTCCTGAGCGCAACATCCTATTGATCAGCTTCGATGCGCTGGGCGCCGATGACATGTCGCTTTACGGCTATCGTCTGCCCACAACCCCGCGACTCGAAGAGTTTGCCAAAAGAAGTTCCGTCTTTACGAACTTCTTCTCCGCCTCCACATTCACGACGCCCGGCATCGCCAGTATCCTGACGGGCCTGTACCCTTCCGAGCACGGCGTCTACCACATCCCGGGCCGGTTTGATGCGCAGCGCGCTCGTATGACTCTGCCGCATGTGTTGCGCGAGAAGGGTTTCGCCACCGGCGCGTCAATCGCCAATCCGTACGCGTTCTTTCTGAATCAGGACATCGCCGGGGACTATGACATCTTCCCGGACATGCCTTTCCATGTGCGCGATCTGCGACGAGCATGGAACGGAACATCGATCCTGCATCAGCAGGGGGCGCTGGGAAATCGCGCGGTGGAGTTCGTCGACTTCAAGCACGCGTTCGAACTCCTGCCCAATCTTGCCGAGCAGCGATATCCCAAACGGTTCGCCCGTCTCAACTCTCCGTTTCCACCCGAGCAGAGTTTTGCTCAGGGTCTCGAGATCCTCGATCGCCTGCCGCAAGGATTCTTCCTCTGGATTCACGTGATGGCGCCGCACGGTCCTTACCTGCCTGACCGCAGCCACGTTGGCCGATTCCTTCCGTCTGGCGAAATGCGAACCGAAATGGCGCAGACGTCGTTCACTCCGGCTACGTCGTACACTCCGAAGCAGCAACACCTGGTTGATCTGGCGCGTCTACGGTATGACGAGTTCGTCTCGGAAACAGATGAGGCCTTTGGCCGTTTCATTTCCCAGGCGGAAGCGAGGGGCCGTCTGCAAAATACCATGATGGTTGTCACTTCCGATCATGGCGAAAGCTTCGAGGGCGGCGTTTACAGCCACAAATCGCGCTATCTCACCCGTCCACAGATTCACATCCCCCTGATGATCCGCATGCCGGGACAGGAACAAGGCCGTCGAATATCTCGCGTTGCTGACCAGACCTCAATCGCCCCGACCATTCTCGAAGCCGTCGGTCTCACGAAGGCCGAGTGGATGCGTGGCCGCTCTCTGATTCCAGAGCTTACGGTCAATAGCCCAGTAACAGAACCCGCTTCGGCGTTCACTCAATATTTCGAAACTGACAGCACGATGAGGCCTCTGAGGAAAGGCACGGTGGGAATCATCCGCGACAGGGAACAATACATCGTCGACCTGCCCACCGGAAAGGGCTTTCTCCGCCCGCTGAGCGAAGCTCAAAGCAAGGACTGCGATCACTCGGCCGAAAACCCCGCGCTCGCCGCGGAGTTACGCAGTGCGATTCACGCGAGATTTCCTGAACTTCGCATAGGTAACGCTTGAGCCACCTGAATCTAAACCTGACCCGCCAGGCGTGGCGACAATTCCGCCGCAATTGGCGCATTCCTGCAAGTCCATCGCTTCTCTGGCAGACGTACGTGCCCGGATCTCTGTTCTCGACGTTGACCGGCCTGCAGTCGACTATGACCGCCCAGCAATTGGCGACCGCCAATACCAACAACACTGTTGTGATTCTTGGTTACTGGCGCTCAGGCACGACTTTATTGCACGAACTGTTGTGTCTCGACCAAAGATACTCCTACCCGACCACACACGCGTGCATGAACCCTCATCACTTCCTCCTGACTGAGGAAACCGCGCTCGCCAAAAGCGATCAGGCAGTGCAGCGCCCGATGGACGAAATGGAAGTGCGGCCCAGTTCCCCGCAGGAAGACGAGTTCGCGCTGCTGTCGCTGGGGGCGCACTCGCCGTACGAGGCCCTTCTTATGCCTTCCGTGCTTCGCGAAGCGCTGAAGTTGTCTGATCCCGCCGACCTGCCCGAACCAGACCGCAATCGATGGGATTCCGCATTCATGTCATTCCTGAAGGGCGTGGCGGTGCGCGGCGCGGGACGGCCCGTTGTTCTAAAGTCGCCGACGCACGGGTTCCGCGTGGGAACGTTGCGCCGCCTCTTACCCGACGCCAGGTTCATCCTCATCGTGCGGAATCCGATGAGCAACTTTGAATCGGTCGTTCGAATGTGGAAGCGGATGTTCGAAATTTATTGCGCGATCGGCGCGATTCCCTCCGACGATGAAATCCGGGAAGCGGTTCTCGAGGATCGGCCGAGATTCGAGCAAAAGCTTGAGTCAGGCTCAGCCGGTCTGCCCGGCGACCGCTTCACGACTCTGACCTATGAGGCTCTTGCCGCTGATCCTTACGGTGAGGTGGCGCGCCTGTACGAACGAATGAATCTGGGCGACTTCGACGCGGTCAGTGCGCGGCTGAAAGAAGAAACGGAAAAGCGAAAGGACTATCGGGCTCTGGGAAAACTTCCGTCGCCGGAATGGCGGGACCGCATCCGGAGCGCTTCTTTGGGTGTCTTTCAACGGTATGGATATTCGCTGAATTCATGAGAGTTTTGTGCTTTCGCATGGCCCTGACCGCATTGACCCGTTCAGCCCCCGATGCTACACTTTCTAATCCATTCGAAGGCGGTTTTTCGCGGAAAATCGTGGAAATTTGCAATCCTATGACGCAATTCACCGTTGATCACCCGGCAGGTAATCAGAGCGCAAAATGACGTCAACTCAGTTCGACGGAGCCGTCCGCCTGCCCCGAACCTACGATCCCGAACTCCTCATGAGAGATCTTCAGGCGCTTCGGGAAGTTCCGACCGCGCCGCAGCCCGGTCCGTATCACAAGGGCGAGTGGACCGGAATCGCCCTTCACTCTATGGGCGGAAAGGATTCGGTTTTTCCGAGCGCGCCTGGCATGGACAGTTATCAGGCGACCGAGCACCTGAGCCGCACCCCGTATTTCAAGGAGATTCTCGACGGAATCGAATGCCCCAAAGAAGTCGTCAGGCTCCTGTTCCTGCCCCCCGGCGGCCACATCAAAGACCACTTCGATTTCCACACGAATTTCCAGTTCGGACTGATCCGCCTGCACATCCCCATCCAGACGCATCCGGGGGTGGCCTTCATCATCGACGGGCAGCGCATGAAATGGAACGCCGGCGAATTGTGGTACGGCGACTTTTCGCGCGTCCACTCTGTCAAGAATGACAGCGACCTGATCCGCGTGCACATGGTGATCGACATTCTGATCAACGACTTTGTGCTCAGCCTTTTCCCCGAGGATTTCATCGCGCGGCGGCGCGCCGAAGGCATCTCCATGACGACAAAGGCCGTAACCGCCTCCGAGGCCGAACTGCGTCGCTGGACCTGCGATTTCCGCATCCCGGGCGAGTTCATGCCGATGTTTGTGATCGGTAAGCCGCTCCCGACTCTCGTGAAAGGGGCGCAGGCCTCCGTCCGCGTAATTGACGGGAGTCTAATGGTGCTCATCAGCAATGAGCCCTCATTCCGGCTTGAGCCGACCTCCGAAAACACGTTCAGCATCGCGGGTTTGCCTCCGGGAATCACTCTGGAATTTCAGGAGAAGAATCACTCGGTGAGCGAGATCGCTCTGAACATGTCCGGGTTGCCGAAAGATCTGTATTCCGCCCGCCTCGGAATGTTTCAGGGTCCGTCAATCGATCGCAGGCGAGTCACTCTGCCTCTGATCAGCGCCCCGGCGCCTGCGGTGGAGGCGCTCGCGGGCTAGGCCGTGTCGTCAGGCTGATTTTCAGCCTGCTGGCTTGAGTTTTCAACAGCCATGCGCGTACCGGTACCCGATAATTCGGTCGTCGGATTTCTCCTGGACCGCATCGGTTGCGCCAAATGTAACGACGAACCTATCATCGGTTAACGGAATTTTTAGGCGTGGGAGTTTCGGACAAAAAAGCGGAGAATATCGGCCGTTCAAAGCGAGGCTTAGCGGGCTTGCTGAACAAGCGCGCCGACGTCGGTGCGCGGCCTCAGCCGCGTCCTGGTCGCAGATCTGAAACATCCGATATTCCGCTTTCCCTCCAGCAGGAGAAAATCTGGCAGCAGGCGGCGCGCTCCGGCGGCGCGGAGAATGTCGCTCACGCGCTGCGCATCACAGGACCTCTCGATGCCGTTGCGCTTCAGCGCGCGCTTGATGAAATCGTTCGCCGGCATCAGGTTTTCCGAACGTCGTACACCTCGGAAGTTGGCGCGCTTCACGGATCCGTTCAGCCCGCCACCCCTGCTCCACTTCGCATAACCGACATTCAGAAAGAAGCGCTACCAGAAGCGCTCGCGAGAGAGTCCTCGGCAATCTTTGATCTTCACACCGGCGCGTTGGTTCGATGCAGCCTCTGGCGCATAGAGTATAACGACTCCGTCCTGTGCGTCGTCATGCACCCCCTCGCGGGAGATGCCTGCAGCGGATCGCCGTTCTTTCGCGAACTGCAAGGACTCTTCATCGGATCGCTGTCGGAACCCAGCCTGCAGTATGGAGATTTCGCTCTCTGGCAGCGCGATGCGCTTGCCCCCGAAACTCGAGATCGGGACGCCGCGTTTTGGCGCGAACACCTTAGAGGGGCATCGCCCTCGATACCGCTTCCGGCCCGCCTCCCTAGACGATTTGGCGCTCCGAAGAATCCGACGGCCTCAGCAGCGATTACGCTCGAATCGTCCGATATTGATTCGTTGTGTCGCGCGCATGGCGCGACTCCGTTTACCGCGTATGTCTCAGCCCTGAACGTCCTTCTGTTTCGCTGGGCCGGCCTAAACGATCTGGTCACCGGCGCGACGGTGGCCTCCCACGGCTCGAGCGAATTCGAATCGCTGATCGGTTGCTTCGCGAATTTCGTTCCGTTCCGGATGACGTTCGACGGGCATCAAACTGTTCGCGAGGTTTTTCAGGGCGCGGAGAAAGCGGTAGCTGCAAGCCTGGCGCATTCGGAGATTCCCTGCGATATTGCTCCCAACGTAGGATTGCTGGTGCGCCCTTTAGCGGATACGACGTTCCGCCTCGGCGAAGCGGAAGGCAGCCTCTATCCTGCTAATGAGCGCGCTGGCGGTCTCGATCTCTGCTTCGTCGTCACGGAGCGAGAAGGCGCGAACGAAATCCACTGCGAGTACAACCCGGATAGCTTTGAGCGCACGACGATCGAAGCGCTTCTCGATGGATATCGGACTGTCGTCCGCGGAATGGGCGCGGAAGCATCCGCAGCGCTCGATACTATTTCGCTGCCCGAAGGCTTAGTCGCCGCTGCCGGCGCGCCGGCGGCCGATACGGTTGTCGTCGCGGCTACATTCACCGCTGAGCCGCTTGAAGAATCTCTTCACTTCTGGCTTGAGCGGTTGGGCATACGCGCGCGCGTGAATTTCGCGCCGTATGGCCAGGTGTTCCAGCAGTTGCTCGATCCGGCAAGCCTGTCTCGGGCGAATCAGAGCGGCTTCAACGTCGCGCTGCTCCGCTTTGAGGACTGGCTTGGTGAAACAGGTTCCCTGGAAGACCGCATCTCCGGACTCGAAGAAAACATTCGCCAGTTCTGCGAGGCTGCGCAGTCGGCGGCCAGAAGCGCGGCAGTCTCGTACATTATCTGCATCACGCCGCCGAGCCCCGAAGCCCTTCAGGGCGAATTGGGGCCGCATCTGGCCCGTCTTGAAGACCTGCTCGAATCCGAACTCCACAGCGCGGCAGGCACTCACATCATTACATCGGCTCAACTCCGGGAATACTACCCGGTGGCGGACTACGCCGATCCCTACGGCGAATCGACTGCGAAAATTCCCTACACCCGCCAGATGTTCACTGCGATCGCCACGATGCTGGCGCGCCGTGTTTACGCCATCAAGGCGCCGCCGTTCAAAGTATTAGCGCTCGACTGCGACAACACGTTATGGAAGGGCGTGTGCGCGGAAGATGGCGCTCTCGGCGTCGTGGTGGACGCGCCGCGGATCGCTTTGCAGGAAGCGGCGATCCGCTGGCAAAAGGCCGGCGTCATTCTCGTTCTTTGTTCCAAGAACAATGAAGAGGATGTCTGGGAAGTCTTCGACCGCAACCCCTCCATGCGGCTGCGCCGCGAGCATATCGTCGCCTCGCGTCTGAACTGGCTTCCCAAGTCTCAGAACCTGGCGGACCTCGCGCGCGAGCTTTCGCTGGGCATCGACAGCTTCGTTTTTCTGGACGACAACGCGATCGAATGCGCCGAGGTGAGCGCCAACTGTTCGGGAGCGCTCTCAATCGAGTTGCCCGCCGACGAATCTCGCATTCCGCAGTTCATAAAACATCTGTGGGCGCTCGATCGGTGGAAGACCACCAAAGAAGACGAAAAACGCACAGCCCTCTATCGCGAGAACCTGCGGCGCGAGACCGTGAGGCGCAGTTCGTCGACGCTGGATGACTTTCTCGCGCAACTCCAGCTTGAAATCCGCATCGAGCCGGTTGGCCCCGAGGACCTGCCCCGCGCTTCGCAGTTAACCCAGCGCACGAATCAGTTCAACCCGACCACCGTTCGACGGTCCGAATCTGAACTCCTGCAATTAATGGAATCCGGTTCGAAATGCCTCATCATTGAGGTCCGCGACCGGTTTGGCGACTACGGCAAAACCGGAGTCGTGATCTATTCCGAACAAGAGCGCGCGATTCGCATCGACACGTTCCTGCTGAGCTGCCGCGTGCTCGGCCGCAAGATCGAACATACGGTGCTGTCTCATCTCGGCGAGATCGCGCTGTCCCGCGGTCTCGATCGTGTCGACACGCCCTTCATTCCGACCGCACGGAATGTTCCCGCGCGCGATTTTCTGGAGAGTGTCGGGAAAGAGTTTCGTCACGACGACGGCGCCGGTTTCATCTATCGATTCAGTGCTGCCTACGCTGCGGGCATAAAAGAGCGAGCCGGTCAGGCCATCCCCGAAGCCGTAGCGGACGAGAACGAACGCCCTCGCGAAGAAAGCCGCAGGCATTCAATTTCCGCGCCGCTCGCGGAGATCGCGTCCGTTTTTTCAGATATCGCGTCCATTCAGTACGCCATCGATTCCGCCAGTTTCGCGCGCCGTGAATCCGGCGGCGCTGGTGATTCGCCGCGCACCGCGACCGAAGAGATCGTCGCGGGAATCTGGGCCCGCGTGCTGCGCATTCCGCAGCCCGGCATCTTCAGCGACTTCTTCGCGCTCGGCGGTAACTCGCTGCTCGGCGCGCAGGTTCTCGCGCGAATCCGCCAAACCCTGCGAGCCGAGATTCCGCTGCGCGCGATTTTCGAGTCGCCGACTGTCGAGGGATTAGCAGCCCGCATCGACGCGGAGACGCAGCGCGGTAAGACCGCTCCCCCGCCCCCAACCGCAGTCCCGCGGCCCGAGCGCATCCCGCTGTCGTTCGCGCAGCAGCGCCTGTGGTTCATCGACCAACTCGAACCGGGCGAGCCGCTCTACAACATCCCCCAGGTCTTCCGGATCCGCGGCCCGATCGATGTCGCCGCTCTCGAGAGGAGCATCCAGGAACTCGTCAGGCGCCACGAGTCCTTGCGCACGACCTTCCACGCGGTCGACGGGCGTCCGTTTCAATTCGTCGCGCCGGAACTCTCGGTCAACCTGCCAGTGGCCCCGGTCGACGGCGATAATGTCGCGGAGCGCGAACAGAACGCGGAGGCTCTGACGATTGAAGAAGCGCGTTCGCCGTTCGATCTGAAGACGGGTCCTCTTTTCCGCGCAAAACTGCTTCGGATCTCATCGGACCACCACCGCCTGCTCCTGACGATGCACCACATCATCGGCGATCGCTGGGCGATGGGCATCCTCGCAGAAGACCTCAGCAAGCTCTACGCCGCATACCGGAACGGCTGGCCTTCACCTCTGACGCCTCTCCGGGTTCAGTACCCCGATTTCGCGCTTTGGCAGCGCGAATGGCTGGATAGCGCCGTATTGCCGGACGCCGTCGCCCACTGGCGGGAACGCCTCGCGGACGCGCCGGCGCTCAGCGAATTCCCCGCCGACCGGCCGCGTCCCGCGGTGCAACGCCATCGCGGTTCCATCGTCACCCACAAGCTCGGTCGCGCTCTCATCGACCGTCTGACTGCCCTCAGCCAGGCCGAGGGCGCGACCTTATTTATGACGATGCTCGCGGTCTTCCAGACCCTTCTGGCCCGATATTCCGGCCAGGAAGACGTGATCGTCGGATCGCCCATCGCCGGAAGAAACTACGCCGAAATCGAGGGGCTGATCGGATTTTTTGTCTCGACCATAGCGCTGCGGGCCAATCTCTCCAGAGACGCCTCGTTCCGGATGTTTCTCAGCGGCGTCCGCGAAGTCACGCTCGACGCTTATAGCCGCCAAGACGTGCCATTTGAGCGAGTCGTCGAAGAACTCGCGCCGGACCGAAGTCTGAGCCACAGCCCCGTATTTCAGGTCGTCTTCGCCCTGCAAAACGCCCCGATGGCTCCTCTGGAACTTGCGGGCGCGGAGGTCGAGCGATTGTCTCTCGACTGGGGCATCTCCCTCTTCGATCTCACCTGTTTTGCGGTTCATGTGCCGGACGGCATTCTGCTCCGGGCCGAATACGATTCGGATCTGTTCGACCGGCAGTCGATCGTCCGGATCCTCGCGCATTTTGAAAACCTGCTGCAGGCCATTGTAAGGAATCCCGACCTGACGCTCTCGGCGTTGCCGCTTCTTACCGAAGCCGAAGAACGAAAGCTCATCTTCGACAGGAACGCGACGCAGGCTTCCTGGTCATTGGATCATTGTGTCCATACCTTATTCGAAGAACAAGCTTCGGCGCAACCCGACGCCCTCGCTGTACGGGCGGCGGATGCGACTCTCACTTACGGCGAACTGAACCGCCGCGCCAATCATCTCGCCCATCGTCTGCGCACTCTTGGCATCGGCGCAGAAAGCGTGGTCGCGGTTGCTCTGGATCGCTCCGCTTCCATTCTGGTTGCCATACTTGGCGTACTCAAGGCCGGCGGCGCTTATCTGCCGATCGATGTTTCCTATCCCGCAGCCCGCATCGCGTTCATGCTGGAGGATTCCGGCGCAGCGGTGTTGCTTACGTCCGAGCGATTCGACGTCCCTGTCCCCGCCAGCGTCGGCAACTGTCTGCGGGTCGACGCAGACTGGGCGGATATCGCGCGCGAATC
>Ga0126381_100005333_pt1 | contig 14130 bp, 10 predicted proteins | sample PanSoiMetPlot_28_FD_96465 | JGI IMG/M metagenome (GOLD analysis project Ga0126381, IMG submission 96465) | Tropical forest soil microbial communities from Panama - MetaG Plot_28 | ecosystem: Environmental > Terrestrial > Soil > Tropical forest > Bulk soil | place: Panama | collected 2016-02-17
CTTGTACGGGCCGGCCTCGGCCTGGATCGCGATCACCGACATGTGGTGGGCGACGACGTCGTGCAGTTCCCGGGCGATGCGCTGGCGCTCCTCGAGCAGGGCGCGCTCGCCCTCGTGACGGCGCTCGGCGACCTCGAGTTCCTCGCGGTTGCCGCGCCGGACGCGGACGATGACCCCGACGGCCACCGGGAGCGCGGCCACGACCACGGCGGTGGCGGTGAGCTGGCCCCCGAAGGTGATGGCCGCGAGCACCGTGGCCACGGCCGCGACCGTCACCACCCACGGCCTGCAGCGGACCGCGACCGCGTACAGGCACAGGACGTAGACGATGGCCGCGGCCGGGAGGTTCTCGACGCCGGAGGCGGCGTAGGTCTGGACGATCGTGCTGGCCCAGAGCAGGGCGAGGAAGGACGCCGACCACGCGGTGAGCGGGTACTTGGTGCGCAGGACCAGCGGCGCGGCGGTCAGGATCCCGAGCAGGAACAGCAGGCCCGGGTTCTGCGGGTTGTGCTGCTGGGCGTTCTGGGTCGCCAGCACGCCCCAGGTGACGGCGGCGCAGATGATCGCGGTCAGCACGTCGGCGGCGAACACCAGGTCCAGGCGGCCGCGGCGCAGCCGCGGAGAACGCGGCGTCGGCGGCTCGGTGACCCCGGCCTGGATCGTCGCGGCGATGCGGCTCCGGAGGGTGGTGGCCCGGCTCCGGAGATCAGAGCTCATGCCTTCAGCGTAGGGCGGTCTCGCGGGCATTTCGTGACCCTGGAGGCCGATCTGCCCGGTCGTACCTGAGTAGGGGGTGGACTACGCCGGGCGGGCGGGCGCGGCGGCCGGCTCGTCCCCCTGGTACCCGCGGGGCAGGCCGGCAGTGGGCTCCGCAGGGTGACGCCGACGAAAGGGGCGCGTCCCTAGCTTTCTGGCCAGCAGCACATCTAGCCGGACAGAAAGGACGCCTCCCATGAGACTCCGCAGCAAGATCGCCATCGGAGCGGCCGCTGTCGCCGCGGTGATCGCGACCACGGCCGCCGCGTTCCCGCCGGTTCCGGTCGACCAGCCGCAGCCGTTCCCCGCGCTCACCGCCCAGGCCCTGGGCGCGCGCTACGGGACCGACTCCCGCATGATCGCGCAGGACGCACGCGCGGCCTCGCGCTCCGGCCACCAGGGCCTGGCCCGCGAGCTCGACGCCCTGCGCGGCGAGCATTTCATCGACTTCAACTCCCGCGGGCAGGGCCTGGCCGTCGAGGTCATCGGCAACCTGGCCCAGGCCACGCGCGTGGCCGTCATCGTGCCCGGCTCCGATACCACCCTGGCCACATTCGACTCCCGGGGCACGGCCTCGCCCGGCGGCGCGGCCGCGGCCCTCGCGGCGCAGGCCCGCAAGCTGGACCCCGGCGCGCACCTCGCGGTCATCGCCTGGCTCGGTTACGCCACGCCGGCCACGCTCAGCCCGGGCGTGCTGACGTCGGGCGACGCCGGTCAGGGCGCGGCCGCGCTCCGGACGTTCACCGGCGACCTGGCCCGGGGCGGCCGCCAGGTCGCGCTGATCTGCCACAGTTACGGCTCGGTGGTGTGCGGCCTGGCCGCATCGAACCTGCCGGTCACCGACATCGCGGTGGTCGGGAGCCCGGGGATGGATGCCGCCTCCGCGGCCACCCTGCACACCACGGCCCGCGTGTGGGCGGGCCGGGGCACCAGCGACTGGATCCGTTACGCGCCCCACGTCCAGTTCCTCGGGCTCGGCTTCGGCCCGGACCCGATGAACCCCGCGTTCGGCGCCCGGGTCTTCGACGCCGGCGACGGCGGGCACAGCGGTTACTTCCGGCCGGGCAGCGTCTCGCTGCGGAACCTGGCCTACATCGCGCTCGGCGACCCGGGCCGGGTGACCGGGATACCCGGGGCGACCGCGGCGGCCCCGTCGACCAGGGCGATCGAGACGACCTCGGCGATCGGGGGGGCCCGATGACCCGGTCCGTCGCCTCCCGGGTCCGCGGCCTCGCCGCCCGGATCGACGAGGCCACGCCCGCGAGCCGCGACCGCACGGTCGACGCGCTCCGCGCCCTGGCCATCATGGGCGTCATCCTCGGCCACTGGCTGGTCACCGCGCTGGTGCTGGCTCACGGCTCCAAGGCAGGCACGCTGTATGACGCGAGCCCGCTGACCAGCATGCCCTGGCTCGCCCCGCTGTCCTGGATCTTCCAGACGCTCGCGATCTTCTTCTTCGTCGGCGGCTATTCGGCGGCGCGCAGCTATCGGGGCGGCTACCGTGCCTGGCTGGGCCGGCGCCTGGCTCGGCTGTCGCGCCCGGTGACGGCCCTGGTGGCGGTCTGGGCGCTGCTCGGCACGGGCCTGTACCTGGGCGGCGTCTCCACCTCGACCCTGCACACCGTGCTGGTCCTGGTGCTCGACCCGCTGTGGTTCCTGGGCGTGTATGCCGTGCTGACCGCGCTGACCCCGCTGGCCGTGGCCCTGGTGCGCCGCCTCGGCGCGGCCGCGGCGGCGATCCCGTTCACCGTCGTCGCCGTGGCCGACGCGGCGCGCTTCGGCCTCGGCGGCCCCGCGTGGGTCGGCTGGATCAACGTCGCCGCGGGCTGGCTGGTCCCCTACCTGCTCGGGATCGCCTGGGCGCGGGGGGCGTTCCGCGGCTGGAAGACCCCGGCCCTGATGCTGGCCGGCGGGGCCGCGGCCACCGCCGCGCTGGCCGGCTGGGCCGGGTACCCCGCGAGCATGGTCGGCGTGAACGGTGCCAGGATCTCGAACCTGAACCCGCCCACGCTCGCCGTCGTGACCTTCGGCATCGCCCAGGTCGGGCTGGCGCTGCTGCTGCGGGAGCCGCTGGCCCGGTGGATGCGCCGCCGGCTGGCGTGGGCGGCGGTGGCCACGGCCAACCTGTCGGCGATGACCCTGTTCCTCTGGAGCCAGACCGCGTTCCTCCTGGTCACCATCGCCGGCCTGCTCATCGGCCGGCTGCCGGGCCTGCACACCGCGCCCACCACCGCGGTGTGGATCGCCGAGCGGATCGCCTGGCTGCCGGCCTTCGCCGCCGCGCTGGCCGTCTTGTGGCTGGTGTTCTCCCGGTTCGAACGGCCGCGGCCGAAGCGGCGCGGCCGGGACGCCCGGTTGGCCCCCGCCGTCCCGCCGGCCCCTGCCCTGCAGCCCGCCCCTGCCCCGCAGCCGACCCCTGCCACGCAGCCGGGCCCCCCGCCCGGCTGACGGGCTGGCGGAGACGCCGCCGCAGTCGGCTAACGGCAGCGTAAGGTGAGCGGGCGTGCAGGGCGTGAGGCCTGGGACGGCCGGGATTGACCCGGCCGGCGTGGCCTGGTGAGGTGGGCGTATGGCGGGGGCGGCGGCGTTCGTCGGGCGTGAGGGCGAGCTGTCGCGCCTGCTGGCCGCGCTGGCCGGGGAAGCCCGCGTGGTACTGGTGGTGGGGGATGCGGGGGTGGGGAAGTCCCGGTTCACCGGGGAGGGCATGGCCCGGGCCGCCGCCGCGGGACTGGTGATGACGCGGGGAGAGTGCCTGCCGCTGGCCGAAACGGTGCCGCTGCTGCCCGTCGCTGCGGCCCTGGGTGAGCTGGCCGGGGCGGATGACGGCGGGCTGATGGAGGCGGCGCTGAACGCCTCCCCGGCGTACGTGCGGGGGGAGGTAGGGCGGCTGGTGCCGGGGCTGGGCCCGGGAGGCGGGCCCGGCCTGGGCCTACCGGGCGAGGGAGGGTCCCGGGGGCCGCTGTTCTCGGCCGTGGCTGAGCTGCTGGGCGCGGTGGCCAGGATCGCTGGCGGCCGGGTCGGGCTGGTGGTTGAGGACGTGCACTGGGCGGACAGCGCGACGCTGGATCTGCTGACGTTCCTGGCCCGCGCCGGATCCCGGGATGCGGTGTGCGTGGTGGTGACCTGCCGCAGTGATGAGGCACCGATGGCGGCTCAGGTGGCGCAGTGGCTGGCGCAGGTGCGCGGCGCGGCAGGCGTGGAGGAGATCCGGCTGGGCCCGCTGTCCCCGCCGGAGGTGGCGGGGCTGGTGGCCGCGCTGGCGGGCGGCCCGGTGCCGGCCGGGATGGTCGATGAGCTGTACGCGCGGGCGGAGGGGAACCCGTTCTTCACCGAGCAGCTGGTAGCGGCGGGCGTAGTGAGCGGGGCCGGCGGCGGGCTAGGCGTCCCGGCCCGGCTGCCGGGCCGGCTGGCGGAGCTGCTGGCGGCCCGGACCGGCCGCTGCGCCGGTGACGCCCAAGCGGTGCTGGCGGGGCTGGCGGTGGCGGGCCGGCCGCTGGCCGAGGAGCCGCTGGGCATCGTCACCGGGCTGGATGCTGAGGCGGTGCGCGGCGGGCTGCGGGAACTGGCGGCCGCCCGGCTGCTCGCCGAGGACACCGCGGACGGAACGCACCGGCCCCGGCATGCCTTGCTGGCCGAGACGGTCACCGGCGGCCTGCTGCCCGGGGAGCGCACGGCGCTGCACGAGAACTCGGCGCGGGCGCTGGCGGCGGCCGGAGACGAGCGGCTGGCCGCGGAGGTGGCCGGGCACTGGCAGGCCGCGGGCAATCCAGCCGAGGAACTGCGCGCCCGGGTGGCGGCGGCCGAGGCGGCCGAGCGGGTGTTCGGCTACGCGGAGGCGGCGGTGCACTGGCAGCGCGCGGTCGAGCTGGGCCAGGCGCACCCCCGCACTGCCGACACGTTCGCGGCCGGCCTGCCGGGCCTGTACCTGCGGGCCATCAATGCGCTGCGCTGGTCGGGTGCTGGAGTGCGGGCCAGCGTGCTCGCCGAGCAGGCCTACCGGCAGTACGCGGACCACCGCGACCCGGCCCTGGCCGCGGCCGTCCGCCACCGCTTCGCGCAGTACCGGGCGATCGAAACGCGCGATGCCGCGCTCCCGCTGATCGAGGAGGCCCTGCGGCTCTACGAGCAGGCGCCGCCGTCAGCCGACCACGCCGAGGCGTGGCTCGAGTACGCCGACACGTTCCTGCGGTCCGGCACCGGACGCCGCGAGGGCGTCTTCCCCGCGCTGAGCCGGGCGCTGGAGATCGCCGAGGCCGCCGGGGCCACGGCCATGATCCCGCGCATCCTGGGCAGCCTCGCGGTGGACGCGTTCCGGCACGGGCAGGTCGAGGAAGGGTTCGCGTTCCTGGAGCGGGGGTGGGCCATGGCGCGGGCCGCAGGCGACGGCGTGGCCCTGGTCCGGCTGGCCGTGAGCGAAAGCGACGCCCTGCTCAAGCTGGCCCGGTTCGCCGACGCCGCCGATGTCGCGCTCGGCGGTCTCGAGTCTGCCCGGCACGCCGGCCTGCACGCCTCGTGGAGTGTCAACGTCCTGGCCGTCAACGTCTCCGACGCCCGGCTGAGCCGGGGGCGCACGGCTGAGGCCGCGGCGCTGATCGACCCGCTGACCGCCGGGCCGCCGGACCGCGACAACTGGCTGGTGCACCAGTCCCGCGCCGAGATCGACCTGGCGCGCGGCGATATCGACGCCGCGGCCGAGCGATCACGGGTGATCGATGCCATCCCGGCCCACCTCGGTGGCAGCGTCGATTACACCCGCGAGGTTACGCAATGGACCGCGGAGCTGGCGCTGTGGGCGGGACGCCCCGGCGATGCCCTGGCCGAGGTCCAGCGGGTCCTCCCGCAGCTCCAGGCCTCCGAGCTGACCATCTTCTGCGGGCGGCTGCTGACGGTCGGCGTGCAGGCCTGCGCCGACCTGGCCGAAGAGGCCCGGGCGCGCCGCGACGAGCCGGCCGCCGCGGCCGCGGCGGCCGCCGCCGACGGCCTGGCCGCCTGGGCCGGCCAGGTGCCCGCCGCCCCGTTCACCGACCACCCGTTCGTGGCCACGATCCCGGCCGAGCGCGCCACCTGGGACGCCGAGCGGACCCGGCTGGCCGGGACCAGCGATCCCGCAGCCTGGCGCGCCGCCGCGGAAGCCTGGCAGGACCTGGGCTGCCCGCACCGCGCCGGCTACGCCTGGTGGCGCCGGGCCCTGGCGCAACTGGACGCCGGGCAGCCGGCCACCGAGGCAGGCGCCGCGCTGCGGGCCGCCGCGGCCGCCGCCGACGGGCACGCGCCGCTGCTGGCCCGGGTCAGCGCCCTGGCCGAGCGGGCCCGGATCCCGCTGCAGCCCCCCGCGGCCGAGGTCACCGAGACGCCGCCGTCCGCGGACGCGCCGGTGCCGTACGGGCTGACCAGCCGGGAGCTGGCCGTGCTGCGGCTGCTGGCCGCCGGGCGCACCAACGCGCAGATCGGCGCCGAGCTGTACATCAGCCCGAAGACCGCGAGCGTGCACGTGACCAGCATCCTGCGCAAGCTCGGGGTCTCCGGCCGGGTGCAGGCCGCCGCCGTGGCCGAGCGGGCCGGCCTGCTTCGTCCCGAGCGGGCGGCCCCGTAGGCGCGGGCCCGCTCGCCGCTCACCCCGCGTGGTAGGCGGGTCCTGGCCATTGTCCGCCGCCCGATCGCGACATACGTTGGCTTCGTGGACGAGCGGGCACACCAGGACGTCGCCGCGGCCGCGGCCGTGCACACCGAACTCGGCCAGGCGTACGACAGCGCCGTGGCCGAAGGGCTGGTGGAGAGGATCAACTCGGAGATCGACAAGCACGTGGATGACCGGCTGGCTCAGCACGGCATCCAGAACACCCGGACCGCATGGGCGAACGTCGCCCTGGGCCTGGGCACCGTCGGGCTGGGCATCGGCGCCACGGCGGTGACGCTGGGTTCCGGCGGGAACAGCGCGGTCGTGCCCAAGGCCACCGTCAACCTGGGGCCGCTCCACTCGTCGGTGATGACCAGCACCACCTCGGTGAGTACCAGCCAGATACTCCTGGTCGTGCTGATCTGGGTCGTCATCGCGGTCATCAACGTCGCCTACGCCCTGCGCCGTCCCGGCCGGCCCGGCTAGCCGGCCAGCTGGATCACCGGGAGCGGTGTATCAGGGAGCGATCGCTCGCCTCTGATAGGTGAACGGACGTGCGGGCTTGTCCCGCGGGGGCGGCCAGTGGCCCGGGGTTCCGGGAAGCGCTGGCGGGGGGCAGTTCGATGGCATTCACGGTCACGTATAACGGCAATGGCTCGACCGGTGGCTCGGTGCCCGTCGACTCGACCGCCTACGCCAGCGGCGCGCAGGTCACCGTCATGGGAAACACCGGCGGCCTGGCCAAGGCGGGGGCGGCGTTCGGGTTCTGGAACACCGCCGCCGACGGGACCGGCAAGGAATTCGACCCTGGCAACACGTTCACGATCAGCAGCAACGTGACGCTGTACGCGCAGTGGTACGTCACCGACGGGCTCAGCAACGGCGGCGTGACCACGCACTACACGTTCTCCTACCACGAGAACCTCAAAAGCCCGGCCGGCCCCGAGCCGGCCCGCCTGAACTCCGTGATCCAGGCCTGCGAAACGGACTACACCCTGATGTCCCGCTGGTTCGGCTCCACCGGGGTAACCGGGATGAAGGTGCAGGTCACCCCCCGCAGCAACGGGGCACACTGGTTCGGCAGCAACAGCTCGTCGACGGTCCGGCTGTACCCGGGCGGGGCCAGCTACACCAACGATCCGGTCTACCTCCGCAACCTGATGGTCTCCGAGGTCACCGAGATCTTCATGATGAACCAGGCTGCCGGCTGGTTCCAGGGCGGGGACGAGGGGAGCAAGGGCGAGGGCCTGTCGCGCTTCCTCGGCGCCCGGTTCCTGGACGTCAACGGCTTCGCCGAACTGCAGCTGCGCACCGACTACGGGACGGCGCGGCTGTGGCTCAACAGCCCGCGCGACGACTTCGTCAACAACGCCCCGGACGACGCCGGCTACGACAAGGTCAACGGGTGCACCGCGCTGTTCATCTGGTACCTGTTCGCCCAGCTCGGCTTCAGCGAGACCCAGATCGTGGGGGCGGCCTCCGCGACGCTCGCGGCGGTGTACCGCAAGCTCACCGGCGACACCGGCGACCCGTTCCCGTTCTTCAAGAGCCTGCTCGACTTCTACTACCCGTCCACCAGCTCGTCGGCCATCGCCGGCCCGAACCCCGACAACCCGTGGCCGCTCACCTTCACGTCGTTCTGGGTCGACAAGAGCACGTTCGGGCGGGACGAGGTCACCGACGCGACCACACCCCCCGGCAACGGCTCGTTCCCCAACTCGCTGTGGCTGGTGGTGGAAGGGCTCAATCAGCAGGCGCTCCTCGGGCCGGCGACGATAACCCTGTCCGGCGGCGCGACCACGTTCCACCAGATGCGGATCGTGCCGGACCAGGGCGGCGCGGAGTATCAGTTCCCCAGCCAGCCACTGGTCCCGCAGCGGGTCAGATTCCCCTACGACGTGGACTTTAACGTCTCCGACCTCGCCTTCTTCCCCATGCCCAACGGCACCCCCATCACGCTGGAACTCGACGGCGCCTTCGCGCTGGGCGGCAACACCGCCCGCGCCGCCACGATCCTCGAACTCACCGGCGGGGCGGACCCGTACTTCACCAACGTCAACCCGGCGCTCGGCAACGTCAGCTACCTCAGCCAGGATCTGCGGGTGTTCACCGCGACCCCGGCGGTCAACAGCCACCCGGTGCCCGGCGGGCCCGCGTTCGGCACCGATTCGGTGGCCGGGGCCTACGCCTACATCCAGGCGCTGATCAACACCCTGAACGCCAGCTACGGCAACCCCGCCGGCGTCGACCCCTTCGATCCCGCCAGCAACGTCATCCCCGGCCAGGCGGGAGCGCTCACCGGCGACTCGTCCGTGACGCCGTTCTCGGATTCGCACGCCAACTACAACTTCGCGGTGGCCCGCGTCCGGCTGCGGGGCGGCCAGGGCTACTCCGCATCGGGCGTCAAGGTGTTCTTCCGGCTGTGGGCGACCCAGACGACAGACACCGACTACGAGCCGGGTACGACCTACCTGAGTCACAACGACGCCAGCGGGCTGCCCACCTGGCCGCTGGCGCCCTCCGCCAGCCAGACGGTGCCGATGTTCGCCACCAGCAGCAGCCCGGACCTGGCCGACCCGAACAACCTGGAGTACGGGGCCGCCGGGATCAACAACCAGCGGATCACCGTTGCGGCGGGCGACGGCCAGTGGGCCTACTTCGGCTGCTTCCTCGACGTCTACGACCTCGCGAACGTCGTCAACGGCGCGCCGATCCAGTCCCTGCTGACCGGCACGCACCACTGCCTCGTCGCCCAGGTCGCCTATGATCCCGCCCCGATCATCAACGCCAACGGTGTCACGGCGAGCCCTGGCACGAGCGACAAGCTCGCCCAGCGCAACCTGCAGGTCACCCACTCCGACAACCCCGGCTCGGCGGCGACCCACCTCATCCCGCAGACGTTCGACCTGCGTCCTACCGCAGACATCGGGCCACCGGCCGGGACGCTGGCCACCTATCCCGATGAGCTGATGATCGACTGGGGCAACACCCCGGTCACCAGCACGGCCAGCATCTACTGGCCGCAGGTGCTGGCCGCCGAGGTCATCGCGATAGCGTCCGCGCTGTACTCCTCGCACCAGTTCAGCGCGGCCGACCCGCACACGATCCAGTGCCCGGTCACCGGTGGCGTCACCTACCTGCCGATCCCGCAGGGCACCGGGCAGTCGCTGGCCGGCCTGCTCACGGTCGACCTGCCACCGACCGTGGTGGCCGGGCAGGAATTCGATGTCGTGCTGCGCCGGGTCAGCAGCCGCCAGCCGATCCAGTTGCAGCTCGCGGACGGCCAGCCCGGTGAGGCCGGCCGGCCGGCGGATGCTGCCCCGCCGGCCGGGTCACGCCGGCGCCGCACCGAAGGCCAGCTGGATACGCCCATCGCCCGGAGGCACCATGTCCCGCAGGAGACGAACTGGCGGTACGTGACCGGCAGCTTCCAGGTGAAGATCCCGGTCTCGAAGGCCACCACCATCCTTCCGGCGGAGCGTGACACCCTCGCGATCTTCAAGTGGCGGCTGCTGCAGACCTCACCGGCCAGCCGCTGGTATCCGGTCCTGCAACGGTATGTGGACCTGGTGGCCGCCCGGGTGGCCGGCCTCGGCGGCGACCCAGGGGCGATCGCGCCGTCGCCGGACGGCGCACCGCAGCCCTCCCCCGGGAAGCCGAGCCGGACCACCACCGGCCGGGTGCTGGAGGTTCGCTACGACTGCGCCGGCCACATCGACGCCTTCGTCCTCGGCACCTGCTGCGGCCGCACGGAGTTCCGCGCCTCCGAGCCCGGTCTCGGCCGGATCCTGCTGCAGGCCATGCGCCACGGGCTCCGCGTCACGGTCACGACCTGCCCGGACGAACCGCGCCACATCGAATCGCTGAGCGTGGGCCCCTGACCGTGGCCGACTCTTCGGAAAGTCACGCGAGGGCGGCGACCCGGTCCGGGGTCAGCTGGTCGAGGCCGGCCAGCACCAGCCCGGCCGCGCCGAGCGCGGCGGGGTCGGGCGGGTACCGCGGGTGCGGGATCGCGACCACGTGCAGTCCGGCCGCGGCCGCGGAACGCAGCCCGTTCGTGGAGTCCTCCACCGCGGCGCAGCGCCCGGGCCGGTGGCCCAGCCGGCCCGTGACGGCGAGGTAGATGTCCGGCGCCGGCTTGCCGCGGGCGACCTCCTCGGTCGACAGGGTGGTCACGAAGCACTCCCGCAGGGCCGCGGCGTCCAGCACGACCGCGATCAGCGACGGCGGCGACGAGCTCGCCAGCCCGAGCGGCCAGCGCGCGGCCAGCCTCCGGACGGCCTCGACCGCACCCGGCATGAGCGGCAGGTGCTCGGTGTAGCGGGCCGCCATGCGCTCGATGACCAGCGCGGCGATCGCCTCCGGGGTCAGCCCGGCGCCCAGGTCCTCGCTGAGGTACCGGGCCCACTCCCCCGTGCTCATGCCCATGATCCGCTGCTGCGCGTCATCCGCCCAGCGGCCGCCCTGCTCGGCCACCACCTGCCGCCGCACCTGCTCCCACACCGGCTCGGAATCGACGAGCACGCCGTCCAGGTCGAACACCACCGCCTCGATCATGCGACCATCTTGCCGTCCTCCAGCGTGAGCACCTCATCGGCCAGGTCGACGATCCCGGCGTCGTGCGTCGCGACCAGGGCGGTGATGCCCTCGGACCGCACCACGGCCTGCAGCAGCCGCATGACCTGCCGGCCGGTCTCCGAGTCCAGCTGGCCGGTCGGCTCGTCGGCGATGAGTAGTTCCGGGCGGCCGGCCAGGGCCCGGGCGATGGCCACCCGCTGCTGCTCGCCGCCGGACAGCTCGTTCGGCCGCTGCCCGGCGTGATCGTCCAGGCCGACCACGCTGAGCAGCATCCGGACCCGTTCCTCGCGGGCCCGTGGCTCGGTGCCGGTGATCCGCAGCGGGATGCCGACGTTCTCCGCCGCGGACAGCGTCGGGATGAGGCCGAACGACTGGAAGATGAACGCGACGGTGGACCGCCGCATCAGCAACCGCTCGCGCTCGGTCATGGTGGTGACCTCGCGCCCGGCCACCCGGACCGTGCCGCTCGTCGGGGCGTCGAGCCCGCCGACGATGTTGAGCAGGGTGGTCTTGCCGCACCCGGACCGCCCGCGCACCGCGACGAGCTGCCCCACGGGGACGTTGAAGGAGACCCCCCGCAGCGCGTGCACGGCCGTGGCCCCGCGGCCGAAGGTCCGGGCCACGTCGCAGACCGTCACCAGCGGGGGCGCGGCGGGCGGGTCCGCCGGGGAGGCCCCCACCTCACTCCTCCCCCGCGGCGGAAGGCGGCGGCGTGCCGCCGGGCGGCATGATCGTGACGTGCAGCAGGCGGGTGGAGCTGGCCCGGCGCGCCAGGAATGACCCGCGGATCATCTCGGCCCTCCCCGGTCGGGCCCGGCCGCGCCGACCTGATGCCTCTGACTGGCAGATTACGGCGAATTCCGGCGGGATCGCGGGGCCTGGCCCAATGGTTACCCGAGCGTTAGCGCCCCGTTGTGGCCGGTGAAGCGCCGGTCGACCTGCTCGCCGGTGAGCCCGAAGTCGGACAGCGCGTACCGGTGCGCCGGCCGGGCCCCGCCGCCGGCCTGCTGCTCGCGCAGCAGGGCCCGCATGGCGTCCGCGGCCCGGCCGCTGAGAGCCATCCCGAAGCGCGCGTAGACCGACTCGACGGTGCCGAGCGGGTCGGCCACGAAGTCGTCGTAGGACACGTCGCAGAACCGCGCCGGGTCGTGCCTGGCGCGCACGGCCCAGAACTGCTCCAGGCCCCGGGCCCACAGCTCCAGCTGGTCCCGGCCGATGACCGGTCCGGTGAAGGTGGCCGACCAGCCCGCGGAAGCCTGCGCGGCCAGGCTGCACACCGACGCGATCGCGGTCCGGGGCGCGCGGTGGGTCTGGATCACCAGCGCGTCCGGGTAGACGGCCAGCAGCGCGTCGGCCGCGAACAGGTGGCTGGGGTTCTTCAGCACCCAGCGCCGGCCGCGGTCGGGCAGGCCGATGAGCTGCAGGTTGCGCCGGTGCCTGCGGTAGGCGCCGGTCCAGTTCTGCCCGCGCAGCCATTGCGAGTACCCGGGCAGGTGGGCCAGGCACTCGTAGGAGACCGAGCGCATCGACTGCCGCAGCAGCTGCCAGCATTCCTCCACCTGGTCGGCCGCTATGTAGTGCACCCCCATGAACTCGGGATGCTCGGCGTGGTGCCGCTCGTAGCCCGCCTGGATCTGCTGGAACACCGGGTTGGCCGCCCAGGTCTCCCGCGGCGGGCGGGGCCCGGGCACCTGGGTGAGCCACATCTCCAGCCCCTGGTGCGCCCGGTCGGCGGTGAGCAGCCGGTGCAGCGCGGTGGTCCCGGTCCGGGGCAGCCCGGTGACGAAGATCGGGCGCTCGATGGCGACCGCGGCGTATTCGGGCCAGGACTTCCACGCCGCCTCGCTGAGCAGCCTGGCCACCAGCGCGCCGCGCAGGAACGACCGCTTCACCCTCCGGCCCATCGGGGTCAGGGCCGCGTCGCGGGCGTAGGACTCCAGCAGCACGGCCAGGCCGTCGCGGTAGTCGTCGGCGCCGAAATCCGACAGCCCGGTGACCTTGGTGGCCGAGGCGTGCAGGTCCTCGACGGTGCCGACGCTGTCCCGCTCGCTGCCCATGAGGTGCGCCTAGTGGTGGAACTCGCCGCAGTTGACGTCGAGGCACTGGCCGGTGATCGCGCGGGCCAGGTCGGAGGCCAGGAACACCACCGCGTCGGCGACCTCGTCGGGTTCCGGCAGCCTGCGCAGGTCGGTCGAGGCGGCGGTCTCGTCGTAGATCTGCTGCCTGGTCACGCCGCGCTGCCTGGCCAGCTCGCCGAAGTACCACTTCACCGAGCCGGCCCAGATGTAGCCCGGGGCCACCGAGTTGACCCGGATGCCCCGCGGGCCGAGCTCCGTGGCCAGGCTCTGGGCCAGGGCCAGCAAGGCGGCCTTGGCCATCTTGTACGGGCCGAACGTGAGGCGCGAATGCCGCACGACCATGGAGTTGATCATCACGATCGACCCCCGCGCCGCGGCCAGGGCCGGGGTGAACGCCCTGGTCATCCGCAGCGTGCCGAGCACGTTGGTCTCGATGCCGGCCCGCACGGCGTCCAGGTCGGCGTCGGCGAGACTGGTGATCGGCGGGATCGCGAACGCGTTGTTCACCAGCGCGTCGACCCGGCCGAACGTCTCCAGTGCGATCTGCGGCAGGCGCTGTGCCTGGTCATCGTCGGTGATGTCGGTCACGGCGGTCACGGCCTGGCGTCCCAGCGCCTTGACCTCTGCGGCCACCTCGTCCAGACGGGATGCGGTGCGGGCGGCCAGCACCACGTCCGCGCCCGCCCGCGCGCTCTGCACCGCGATGGCCCGGCCCAGCCCCCGGCCGACGCCGCAGACCACCACCACCTTGTCCTGCAGCATCAGCCCAGCATCCTCTCGGCCACGGCGGCCTGGCGCGCGGCGATCCGCTGCGCGTACTGCTGCGGCGTGATCCGGGCCTGCTCGTGGTAGGGCAGCGCCCGGGCCAGGTCGGCCATGGTCACCACCTCAGCCTGCGGCCCGTCCCCGGGTCCGAGGTCGCGGGACAGCCGCTGCCAGCGGATCTGAACGTACCCGCGCCGGTGCCCGGTACGCTCCAGCCAGTTCACCAGCCCGGGATCGCGCTCGCTGATCACGAAGCGCATCTTGCCGTCGGGGTCGATGCGCGCCTGGTCGGCGGTGAGGCTGGTCTGGTGGTTGATGTAGTCCAGCGAGATGTAC
>Ga0126381_100005334_pt1 | contig 14130 bp, 13 predicted proteins | sample PanSoiMetPlot_28_FD_96465 | JGI IMG/M metagenome (GOLD analysis project Ga0126381, IMG submission 96465) | Tropical forest soil microbial communities from Panama - MetaG Plot_28 | ecosystem: Environmental > Terrestrial > Soil > Tropical forest > Bulk soil | place: Panama | collected 2016-02-17
AAAAAAAAGGAAGCAATCGATATGCTGCGGCAGGCTGCGGATTCCGAAGACAAACTCGGCAAGCATCCGGTTTCGCCCGGAGCATTCGTTCCGATTCGCGAACAACTGGGCAGTCTGCTGCTGGAAGCGGGGCAACTAACGGAAGCACAGCGAGAATTTGAGGCTGCGCTCAAGATCTATCCGGGACGATACAGAGGTTTGTATGGTGCAGCGCAAGCCGCCGAGCTAGCTGGCGACAACGAGAACGCAAACCGTTATTACACGAAGCTAGCAGCACAAACCTCAAAAGCCGGCGGTTCACGAGATGAATTGAATCACGTTCGCGAATTTCTTTCCGCTCAGGCTAAAGCAGTGGGCTCGAAAGGCGCGGTCAGCACTCGCGAGTAGAAACTCCTCTACGCCGAGGCAAGAGTAATCAATTCAGTCAGCGGTTAACCGGCTCCACACTAGGTGCAAGAAGAACAGGCCAGTCGGACTGCATTGCTCATAGCCGCGAGTTTGGTCCTTTTTCATCACGACGCCAAATACTCGCGTCTGGTATCCACGACGTCGGCAGATTTATGCGCTCGCGTGTTGGAGCAGCATTCATCGCAGGCACGCCTGTTCTCGAAATTTGTTCGGCAGGGTTGGTTTCGGCCGATCGCGAAGTTAATCGTGCGCATCACGATCCCAGGGATTTTGCTGCATTACGCCTTACGAAAGAAATGCATTAGAGAACTGGCACGGTCAGCACTTGCTAACGGGATTGCTCAAGTCGTCGTCCTCGGCGCAGGCTTCGATACGCTCAGCTCCGAACTGCGGCGCGAGTTTTCAACCGCGCAATTTTGGGAGATCGATCATCCGGCCACACAGTGCCACAAAGTGCGCGCTTGTTCCGAAATCGGAGTTGAACGAGTGCGTTTCGTTGCAGTTGATTTAAGCGCTGCCGGTCTCAATAGGGAAGCGTTGATTCGCAGTGGGTTCGATCCTGCCAAATCCACGTTCTGGATCGCCGAAGGTTTACTGATGTATTTCCCGGCAGACATCGTCTCTTCCTTGACGAAAACGTTGAGCAACTTGAGTGCTGCCGGAAGCCAACTTGCATTTACCTTCATGGAAAAACAGCGAGACGGCCGCATTCGGTTCGATTCACAAACCCAACTTGTCGATTGGTGGCTGCGCATTCGCGGTGAGCCGTTCCTTTGGGGAAGTACTCGAAATGAAGTTGCTGAAGTCATACAGCCGTGGCGCGTAGTTCGATTCTTCGATCACGATGATCTGCGGAAAATGGAATCGGCGGTTACTGACGAAGTCATCGCCAAAGGCGAAGTGATTTGTCTCGCCGCGATCTAACTGGCGTAGTTAACCTTCCGCGATGTTAACCCGCCGCGAATTCATACGCACGGCCGCGCTTTTTGCGCTCGCGCCGCACGCGCTTTCGGAACGCGAGAAGGAGATTTGGGTTAACGACGTTCATTCGCAACTCAATCGCACTCGAGTTCGCGAACTTCTAAGACCGCACACCAGAGATGAACTTGCTGAGATTGTTCGTTCCGCGATGCGAAAGAGCTTGCCTATTTCCGTTTCGGGATGCCGGCACTCGATGGGTGGCCAGCAATTCGCCACGGACAGCATTTGCATCGACACGCGCGAATTGGATCGCGTTATTTCATTCGACCGCGAGCGCGGCTTGCTCGAAGCAGAAGCCGGGATCCAATGGCCGAAATTGATTCGCACCTATCTCGACGTTCAAGCAGGCGAGACAAAACAATGGGGAATCGCACAGAAACAAACCGGCGCCGATACATTCACACTCGGTGGAAGCCTTTCCTCCAACGTGCACGGACGCGGACTGCGGATGAAGCCGCTCATCTCCAATATCGAATCATTCACCATGATCACTGCCGATGGGAAATCAATCCGATGCTCGCGCGAGGAAAATAATGAATTGTTCCGACTCGCGATCGGTGGCTACGGGCTTTTCGGATTGATCGAAACCGTAACGCTTCGACTCGTCCCGCGGCAAAAATTGAGACGCGTAGTCGAAATCATACGCGCAAACAATTTGCCCGAACGCTTTGAAGAACGCATCGCGCAAAACTTTCTTTATGGCGATTTTCAATTTTCGGTGGATGAAAGATCCCCGGACTTTTTGCAACGCGGAGTATTTTCATGTTACGAACCGATCAGCGAAAACGAACCAATCGTTGCCAAAAAGGAGTTACGCGATGACGACTGGTTGGAATTGCTACGGCTCGCCTACACCGATCGAGAAAAGGCTTTCAAACGCTACAGCGACTACTATTTGTCGACAAACGGGCAAACTTATTGGTCCGACACAAACCAGCTTAGCGCCTATCTTCCGAATTATGCTCAGAAGATTCGCGAACAAATCGGTGGCGAAGAATCGAGCCTCATCATCACCGAAATCTATGTTCCGCGCCCGGATCTTCCCGGCTTTTTAGCGCAGGCAGCGAATTTGTTGCGCTCGAATCACACAACCGTCATTTACGGTACCGTCCGATTGATCGAAAAAGATGACGAGAGCTTTCTTGCATGGGCCAAGCAACCATACGCCTGTACGATTTTCAATTTGCTCACGCTTCATACGCCTAACGGAATCGAAGCTTCTGCTCGCTCGTTCCGCGGCTTGATCGATTTGGCAATATCTCGTGCCGGGAGTTATTACCTGACCTATCACAAATTCGCCAAACCAGAGCAGGTCTTGGCGTGCTATCCGCAATTCAAAGAATTTCTGGCACTGAAACGAAAATACGATCCGCCTGAACGTTTTCAGAGCGATTGGTATCGCTATTATCGGAAACTCTTCCCGAGCTGATAAATCTCTGTTGTGTTGAGGTCTTCGAATACGAAAGGGGATTGTTGGCGGGGGCATGAGGTGGTGCAAACATGGGTCACCTCTCCCTTGGCAAGGAAGAGGGGGCGAGGAGGGTTGCGTCAAGGCAACCCGCGCGGCTGCTCAAGCAATCGAACCGCTCACCTCAATCCTCTCCCCTCTTGGAGGGGAGAGGCGAGAAGTGCACCGTCGCGATCTTGATTTTGATCGACTTACAAATGACATCATTAGCAGCGAAGCGCTGCAACGAAATGTGAAGCATAAGGCCAGGCTTTCAAACATTTCTGAATTTGCGGGTGGGCTGAATGACAAACTGAGATTCTTCGCTTCGCTCAGAATGACAGACTAATATGGCCGCGCATGTCGCCGTTTGCCATTATTGCGTTGGTTCTGATTCTCTCGCGCACGATTGCTGAGTTGTGGCTGAGCCGCCTGAATCAACAGTACGTGCGGGCACACGCCGACGAATTGCCGCCGGCATTTCGTGAGATCGTCGATGAACTGACGTATCGCCGCTCGGTCGATTACACCCTGGCCAAAAGCCGGTTTGGCGAGGTCGTCACCTTGTTTGATGCCGTGCTACTCATCGGCTTGTTATTCAGCGGAGTGTTGCCGTGGGCGTTTGGAGCATTCACGGCGGCTTTCGGCGAGTCTGTTTGGGCGACGGCCAGTTTTCTTTTCCTTATCGGATTTGCATTAAGCATCATCAGTCTACCATTCGCTTGGTACGCGCAGTTCAAACTTGAAGATCGATTCGGTTTCAACACGACTACCGCGAAGACGTGGGTGGTTGATCGTCTGAAAGGATTCTTGCTCGCCGTGGTGCTCGGATTTCCTTTGCTTGCGTTAGTGTTGAAGCTGATTGAGTGGACTGGCCCAAACTGGTGGATTTGGGCGGCAGTGCTGGTCATCGCGTTTCAATTACTGTTAATGCTCATTGCGCCTGCAGTGATCATGCCGCTCTTCAACAAATTCACGCCGCTACCGGAAGGCTCCGCCTTGCGCGAACGCCTCTTTGCACTGGCAAAGCGCACTGATTTTCCAACCCGCAGCATCGAACTAATGGACGGCAGCAAACGGTCGCACCATTCCAATGCCTTCTTCACCGGCTTTGGACGTTTTCGTAAAATTGTCCTCTTCGATACGCTCGTCGCTCAGCTTGCCGAGCCGGAATTGGAATCCGTGCTTGCACATGAAATCGGGCATTACAAGAAACGTCACGTTCTGAAGTTGCTCGCTGTTTCGATTGCTTGCGTGTTTATCGGCTTCGCGGCGCTCGCGTGGCTGGCGCGTCAGCAGTGGTTTTATCAAGCATTCGGTTTCGAATATCATGCGGGATTTGTGGCAGCGAACATTGTGCCGGCGATGCTGCTGTTTGCCCTGCTGGCGGGGACGATCAGTTTTTGGTTTTCGCCGCTGTTTCACATTTGGTCGCGTCGTTTCGAGTACGAAGCGGATGCATTCGCGCGCGCAACTATGGGCGACGCGCAACCGCTCGTTCACGCGCTACGCAAATTGACGGAGAAAAACCTGAGCAACCTAACGCCACATCCTTTCTATAGCAGTTTTTACTACTCACACCCAACCCTGCTCGAACGGGAACGCGCGCTGCAAACATTGGCTTAGTTAGCACCTTTTTGTATGGCCGGCGCGTCGCCTGCCATTCCGTCAACCGGAGCAGTTGCCCTACAAATGAAAAGATCGGCGCTTGACACAACCGCCGCTACAACGTGCCGTGTTCTCAGAATGTCGAGAATCATCGTTGTTGGTGCGGGGATAAATGGCGTTACTACCGCGATCGAACTAACAAAACGCGGTCACGAAGTGCTGCTGGTCGATCCTGGGCCGTTGCCGCATCCATTGGCGGCGTCTACCGATATCAGTAAGGCCGTACGCGCCACATACGGCGCCGATGAAGATTACACGGCTTTAGCTGAACGTTCGATTAGATGCTGGCGCCGATGGAATGAGGAATTTGGCACAACGCTGTACCACGAAGTCGGCGCGATGTTTGTTCGCCATCGGAAAATGGAGCCCGGCGATTTTGAATATGAAAGTTTCAAACTTCTCGAAAGGCGCGGCGTCAAACTGGCGCGCATGGACTCACCGCAGTTGTGGAAGCGTTTTCCAGCATGGAATCCGGAACTTTATCGAGATGGCGTTCTTGAGATAGAAGCGGGTTATGCGGAGAGCGGTCGCGCTGTTGCAACGTTGATTGAGGGCGCGAAATCTCTTGGCGTACAATTACGAAGCGGTAGTCGCTTCGTCCGCTTAGATGAAGGGGATAAACGGGTAAAAGGCATCGTAGTTCAGGAGCAGCAACGCAATGCCGTCATTCCGAGCGAAGCGAAGCGCAGGCGAGGAACCCCGCGGCAAGACCTTGAGGTTACTCCCCGGGATCCCTTCTCGACTTCGCTCGGGATGACGAGTCTTTCCGGCGATTTCGTCGTGATGACGGTGGGGGCATGGACGCCGTACCTGCTGCCGTTTACCCGGAGCTTTTTCCGCGCAACCGGCCAGCCAGTCTTTCACTTAAAGCCTGCAGAGCCTGAGTTGTTTGAGCCGGAACGTTTTCCGGTCTTCGGCGCTGACATTACAGCAACCGGTTATTACGGATTTCCAATCAATCGCGACGGCGTGGTGAAAATTGCGAATCACGGGGCTGGACGCGAAATGTCGCCCGACTCCTCCGACCGCGTAGTAACTTCCGAGGAGGAAAAGAACTTGCGCGAATTTCTCGCCTCGACCTTCCCCTCGCTCGCCGATGCGCCGATTGTCTACACGCGGCTGTGCATGTACTGCGATACACACGACGGACATTTCTGGATCGCGCGCGATCCAGAGCGCGAAGGATTAGTCGTTGCAGCAGGTGACAACGGACACGGATTCAAATTTGCACCGGTGCTGGGTGAGATCATTGCGGACGCAACGGAAGGAAAAGAAAATCCGCTGCTGGAAAAGTTCCGCTGGCGACCGGGGGTCCGTGCGGGAACTGCCTCAGATGCGGCACGCTCGAAAGGAAAACTGTAGCGGCGGTCTAAGACCGCCGAGCGTGCGTGCAGCACCGCCGGAAGCTCGGTACCTAACGAGACGGAGTTGTGCGCCAGCTTGGTGTCGTCGCAAACACGCTAAGCTTATTCCGCGATGAAGCCAGCCTACTCACGAATTGAGCTGCGGGGACGCGAGCGACATAGGTGGGCAAACCGAAAGTCGAAGTGAGCTGGAGCGATCGAGTCAATTCTTTTCGGAGTTGGATTAGTTGACGCACAGCCGTAACTCCAACCGACTCTGCTCACTTGATCGGCGATGGAGAGGGCGCCAGCGCGGACACTTTGTAGATCTGATCGAGCACCTTCAGCCAGAGAGTATTGGCGGTCTGCTGGCCGTCGAGTGATACGGGCAGATTGGTCCACACGATGAGTGTCATGTCGTTGGCTGGGTCGTAGCTAATTTTCGAGTTGTAGCCGGCCGTCTCACCGCCGTGAAAATAAATCGTGTTCGGTCCCCAGCTAAATTGACTGATCCCGTACCCGTACTTTTGGCCCTCCGGCTTGCTCGGATCCTCAGGCTTGGGACTATCGAGCCAGCGGCGTTGGTAGGCGGCGTCGAGCACGCGGCCGCCAACAAGCGCCTTGATCCAAAGTGGCGACATCGTCAGCGGTGGAAATGACACTCCCGGCCGCTGTAACAAAGGAATGGTTCACTTCCGTATAGTCTTTCGGCAGCAGGGTGCCAGCTCGTGCCGCAGCCTGAACTTCGGGCGAGTAAGGGGGTTCGCCAACTAACGCGACCGAGGAGCTGCCATACAGGTAGCCATGCGAGTACGGTTTGGGGAGGGTGTTCACGGTGCTGGCAGGAAGCTCGATGTGTTGCAAACCGAGCGGTCCGAATAACCGGTCATGCATTAGCTGCGCCAGCGGCTTGCCGTCGATTTTTTCAGCGACGAGACCAAGGAGCGCATAGTTGGTATTGTCGTACTCGTACTGAGTGCCCGGCGAAAAATTGGGTGCGTGCGCGAATGCAATTGCCAGCACCTCGGCGGGGGTCCAAATCTTGGCTGGGTCTGTGTCTATGGTAGCCGAGATTATGGGGTCGTTGGTATAATTGTAGAGACCGCTGCGCATTTCCAGCAGCTGAGCGATGGTGATGTTGTCGCCATTAGGTACTTCCGGGACGTACTTCGAGATTGGATCCTCGAGATTGAGCTTGTTTTCCTGAGCCAGCTGCATGATCACCGCAGCAGTCATCGTCTTGGTATTCGAGGCGATCCTGAAGTATGTGCCAGCGCTGGGCGGGCTCGCTGTACCCAATAACGTGGTGCCGTAGGTGGCCGTGAACTCCCCTTGTGGTGCGCGCAACAGAATCACAGCGCCGGGAATCAGAAGTTCCTTGGCGGTCGTGTCCAGCATGGTCTGCAGAGCAGCCTGGTCAATTGGCTTGAGCGCCGACGACCCGGGCGTAGAACCCGGTCGCGAGCACGCTGCGATCAGAAGAGCAACACCTACCAGCAAGCTCACCTCAGCGCGTATGGGAAATTCAAACTTCACTTTGCCAAAGATCAGGGCAGGCGTATCTCAAGATGTCGAAGACACATTCATAAGAACTAATGAGACGAAGCTGAGCGACCGCCACCAAGAGCGACAATGTATCATCGCGTAAACTCGAGCGACCGAATGACAGCGAGCAGATCTTCCTGTGCGGCCCGCGTCGCGGTGGCAGCGTCGAACCTGAGGAAGCGGCTCAGCGTAAGCTCGAGAACCGCGTTAATGGCGAATGGCGGGAATCGAACATCACCCAGAATGATTACACCACCACCTCTGAAGCTCTGAATGACAGCGTGATGGCCGCTGATCGCCTCAGTGCACTCCGTGTAGCCCTGGTAGTCGCTTTGCGGAGCGATTTTCTGCTGCTCCGACGACCCGCCGTTGGAAGGCAGGACTTCGAGCGTGAAGCTCTCCAAGTGACCGGCCTGGTAGCTCGCAACTATTGGACTGCCGAGCTTCACTGCCCAATGCTTTTCCGCATACCTCTTCGGCATCTTCAGCCGAACGCCAATGCTCGGGATCTCCACAGAGCGCCAATCAGTTTGCTGAAGCTTGGGCGCAGGGCATGCCGGCGCAGGCTCACCCGTGCCATCAGCCGCGACGATGTGCAGGTCATAGTTTAAAAGCAGACAGGTGCAGATTGTTAATGAATGAGAGAAGAGGCGTGGCATTAGACCTAACGAGAATTAGATGAATAGCTGCGTAAATGCACGTGCAGTTTCAAAAGCAGAGTTTGCGCGACCTCAATTCGCCCTGCCCCCCTAAAGCGGCTACAAAACTCAAGGGCTAGGCAGCCGTTGTTCCTTGCGGTGCTGGTTTTTTGGGGCGCTTTAGTAGAGTGATCTGTTTGATGCGCGCTGAATCGGACGGACTCCATGTCGCAACTTCCGGATCGTCTTTGAAAGCGTTGTGAACGAGCCGCCGCTCGTAGGAATTCATTGGCTCGAGCTGGAGCGAACGGCCGGTGATGCGCACGCGCTCCGCCAATTCCCGCACCCGTTGCACGATCCGATCTTCGCGCATCGACCGATAATGTTCGCAATCGACGATGACTTTTTCCGCGTTCTTGTCTCTGGCCTGCAGCAAACGATTAAGCAAGAACTGAATGCCTTCGAGCGTCTCGCCATTGCGACCGATGAGCCGCCGACTTTCCTCGGTGTAAATCTGCAGGGTCGGGTTGCCGCCTTCGTTCGTGGTCTCCTCAATGTCCACCACGAAACCGAGGTACCCGAGCATGGTGTCCAGCAGATCCTTCGGCGTCATCATCGTTTTCGTTTTCCAGCAGGAGCAACTTTTTCCAGCGTCGGCATGGGTTGCCGTTTATTCTGATAAAATTGCAGGATACTGAAAAGATTTTGCGCGGTGTAATATAATGCCAGAGCCGCCGCGAAATTGTAGCAGAAAAATAGGAAGATCAGCGGTGTAAACATCATGATGCGGCGCTGCGTAGGGTCGCCCGTCTTCGGTGTCATCGCCATGAGCCAAATCTGCGTAGCGGCCATGAGCAGCGGGATGATGTTGATCGGCCAACCCAGCACAGGCAGATGGGCCACGGTATCAGGCTGGGACAAATCGTGAACCCAGAGAAACCTAGCGTTTCGCAATTCCACAGCTTGCGCCAGCATCTGGTAGAGCCCGAAGAAAATCGGAATCTGAATTGCCATCGGCAAGCAACCGCCTACCGGATTAATGCCGTACTGCTTATACAGCTTCATCACCTCCTGGTTCATCCGTGTGGGATCGTCTTTGTATTTCTCGCGCAGCTCTTGCATTTTCGGCCCAAGCAACGCTGTCTTGCGCATTGTTTGGTTCGCTTTGCTTTGGAGAGGCCAGAGCACGAGCCGCACCACGAGGGTCAACACGAGAATAGCGACGCCGTAATCTTTCACGACACCATGAATGGTATTGAGAAAATTGAGCAGAAATTGGCTGACGATCTTGAACATGCCGAAATTCATGATCTCCGCTTCGTTCTGCTCGAGCTGAGCCAGCCGATGGTAAATTTTCGGTCCCGCCCAGATCTGGAAGCGAGCGTTATACGTCTGGCCCGGCTGTAGCTGAAATCCCGGCATGCGCATTGCACCTTCGATGCCGACCATGTTTTGCGTGCTTGAGACGTCGAACGAACGGCCCCAAATGCCGATAGCCTTCGCGTTCAGCGGCGCAATGATCGTCGCGAAAAACTGATCGGTCACCGCTGTCCATTCCGCTCCGGCAAAACTCTCCTGGAAAATCGGCTGCGCGGCATGCGCACCGATGCCGAGAAAACCGCCGCTACCTTGAAATGTACTCACGTTGCGGTCTCTGGGTTTACCGTTGATGCACCAAACCAGTCGCGTGTAGTACGGATAGTCTCTCGGATGAATTGGGGACGCCGAACCCAGCGCGACGAAGTAATCAGCGCGCGTGTACGGCTGGGCACTCGTGTTCTGCACGTCCAGATTCAGCTCGAGCAGAAAATTATCTGTCTTCTGGCTCGACTGCAGCAGCGAAAATTTCTTTCGAATTGTGATTCCGTCAGGCATTGAGCGCTCGCAGCGCATCCTGCTATCGGACTCACGGGACAATGTAAATTCCGGAAGTGCGGGCCCTGCTGGGTCATCGACCATCGCACCGATTGGCATGTGCTTCGGAGAATTCAATGTTACGCGCTTATCGTTTTCGCCGATGTGATTGAACAGCACCGCCTCGGCGATGCCGCCGCCACGGTTCGTAAAACGCAATTCGACATCTGAATTGCGCAACGTTTCGATCTTTTCCGCAAAGCTCGGAAGTGACTCAGCGCCCTCTGGCGCAGCTTCCGGTAAAGCAAACGGGTGCGGCGAAGGCGCCAGGATCCCCGGCGTCGCCGTTGGCGAAGCTTGCCCAGGGGTCGCGGTGACGGGAGCCGGTCTGGGGGCCATCTGCTTTGCCAGATACATTTCCCATACGACCAGTCCAACGACGCACAGAGCGACTACAATCCACGCGGTTCGATCCATAAATTTGGTTTGGCACGATTAGACACAGCGACGGATCTCATTCTGAGATCCGACCGCCCAGCGCGGTGGCACAGGGTCGTACCCACATCCGCCCCATGGTTGGCAGCGAGCGAGGCGCTTTAATCCCAGCCAACTTCCATGCCGAACACCATGCGTTTCCACCGCTTCCAGAAAATATGTCGAACAGGTAGGGGTAAATCGGCAGCCGCAGTCAGGACCACAAAGCAAACGAAGCAAGGGTGAAAGCGTGCACTGATAGAGGCGAATGATAAAACGAACCAGTCCGAGCATCAGAGCAGAATAGAAGCGCGCCTAGCGAGGCGCAACCATTCATCTTCCAACGCCCCGTATCCTGCGCTCGCGGCTTCGCGTCTGGCAATAATTACAAACCAAAAGCCTTGTCGCAGTTCGTGCTGATGCCGGCGAACAATTTCTCGCAAACGACGCCGAACCCGATTGCGAACGACGGCGCCGCCGAGGCGCCCTGAAGTGATGAATCCTGCACGCCATGGGGCGGAATTCTTCACTGGCATTGCATTTAACATCAGGAATTTGCCACGTTGCGTGTTGCCCGCCCGTTTCACGTGCTCATATTCTGAGCGATGCGCCAGCCGACGTGTTTTTGGGAATGAGAATGAACCCACCGTTATCGTCTGCGTTGCCAAGACTTCTATCCCGAAACGAGCTGGCTCAAGACGCGGTCGCGGTTCGTTATCCACGACCCCAGTACAAAAGAAGTCTTCCACCGAAAATCGGAGGAAGACTTCTCAAACGGAAAGAATCCCAGCAACTTATTGTGCGGGCGACTCGGCAGGTGTTTCCTCCGTGGCAGCCGGCGATTCAGTGGCAGCCGGCGATTCAGTGGTAGCGGCTGGAGCTTCGGTTGCCGCGGGGCTTGTCTCGGCCGCTGCAGGCGCAGTAGTCGGAGCCGGAGTTGTCGCAGGAGCGACAGTTTCGGTTTTTTGTTCGCATGCCGCGAGCAGGGCGGCACCGGCCAGAATGCAGATGTATTTCTTCATAGTTGGAGAGGCATATTGCTGTAATAGATCAATCGCAGCAAGCGCAGTTTTTGGTCCGCGCAGAATGTCTCTTAAAACACAAATCGCTCGCCACGAGCACTAAAAGGGTGGCTCCCATTTCAACCCGTGTGCCTCGGCTACCGCCCTGCAAGTCAGCCGACCATCGAGGGTATTAATCCCACCAATTAGCGCCGGCTGCTTTTTACAGGCGCCCTCAAGACCGAGATCAGCCAACAACTCCACGTAACGATAGGTGACGTTCGTAAGCGCTTGCGTCGCGGTGCGCGCATACGCTGCAGGCATGTTAGCTACGCAATAATGCGTCACACCTTCCTCGACGTAAACCGGATCCAGATGGGTGGTTGGTCGCGATGTTTCGGCGCAGCCTCCCTGATCAATCGAAATATCCACAAAAACGCTGCCCCGCTTCATTTTCTGCAACATTGCGCGCGTTATGAGCTTGGGCGCTTTCGCTCCCGGCAAAAGCACGGCGCCGATTAGCAAATCGCAATCGGGCATCAACTCGTCCAAATTTGCTTCGTTCGAGTAGAGTGTGTGCAGGTTTTCTATTGCGATATCGAGAAATCGCAATCGCTCGACGTCGATGTCGAGAATCGTGGCATCCGCGCCGAGCCCTTTGGCCATACGCAACGCATTCACGCCCGACGTTCCGCCACCGACGATGACCACGCGCCCTGGCAAAACTCCTGGAACTCCGCCGAGCAAAACTCCGCTTCCGCCGTTGTACTTGGCGAGAAAATTGGCCCCCATCACGACCGACATGCGGCCGGCTATTTCACTCATCGGTTCCAGCAGCGGTAAACGATGATCCACCTGGATCGTCTCGTACGCCACGCCGATCACGCCTGATTTCAGCAAAGCCTCTGTGAGAGGCTTGCTCGCAGCCAGGTGCAGGTAGGTGAAAAGAATTTGACCGCTGCGCAATAACGGGAACTCGGCTTTGAGAGGTTCCTTGACCTTTACAATCATGTCAGCGCGCGCGAAAACGTCGCTCGCCTGTTGCACGATTTCCCCACCCGCTTTGATGTAATCTTCATCGGAATAGCCGGAGCCGATGCCGGCATTCTTTTCCACCAAAACAGAGTGACCGTGTTTGGTAAGTTCGTTCGTGCCGGACGGCAGCAGGCCCACGCGCTGCTCTTGTTCCTTAATCTCTTTTGGGACACCGATGATCATGGTGCGAAGTGAGAGTGATTAGTGACAAATGAGACCTGGAATCAAGCTAAATTACTTGAATGTCTCACTTATTAAGTCAGTTGAGCGAAGGATCATCGGGAGCTGCAGCGAGCATTTTATACCACGGACCCAGTGTTCGCATGATGTCGAACCATAGATTTGGCAGTCGATCAAGTTTAAGCAGCAATGGATCGGCTTTCTGCACAACCCAGGCTTTCTGTTTTACCTCACTCTCAAGCTGGCCTGCTCCCCAGCCTGCGTAGCCAACGAAAGCGCAAACCGTAAGCAAATTCTTATGGCCTTTTGCATCGTTCGTTTCGTCGAACGCGACGTTGTGGTTGAGCTTCAGACCTGCCCCTTTCTGCCATTCGAATGCCGCAAACATCAGCTGGTTTTTTCCAACTGGACCGCCCAAAAACACCGGTACATCGGCGAAGCCGGCCGGTGGCGCACCGGAGACCAGTTCCGCAACCGGTCGGTCAAGCGGGCGATTAATTATGACTCCCAGCGCGCCCTCGTTAGGTTCATGCTCGGAAACGAAGAGCACCGTACGCCGAAAGTTCGGGTCGAGCATATTTGGATGGGCGACCAGCAACGAACCGGCAAAATTGCGCGACACCCGTTCATCGCCCAAATCACGCATGCAAGACTAGAGACCGCGGGGCGCGCTTGCGCAACCTCGATAGCGCTGCCATTCGATCGATGTGCAGTCCGTCGTGCCGGCATTTGGCGCAAGTGCGGGACTCTGCGAAAATTTTTCGAAAATTTTGTGTAGAATTTTGTTGCCAGCGGGCGAAACCTCGCTTAGAAGCTTAAAAGTTTTCTACGATTGTTCTGGGGGGAACAGCCGCCCTTCACGCCTATCGGGTGTTGGGGGCGGTAATTTTTTGGGCACAAACGTTCGCGCCTTTCTTCTTGCTCGTACTCTTGCTCTTGCTCGATTGCGTCTGAATAGAAACGCTCAACGTCGAACGTCCAATGTCGAAATCAGCAAACCGGTATCGCATCGCATGGCCAATCACACTGACGGCTGTGTCGCTCATTATTGGAACGACGATCCTCATCATCTTTTTGCGTTTGGAGAGTTGGCCAGCGCGCACAGCGCGACAAAGCACGGCTGAGCTGGAGCGGCTCGGCAAAAATCTGCGTGCTGCATTTATCGATATCGCGCATTTGCAGCCACGGATCACGATAAATGACCGCGTTTACATGGAGCAGGCGACACCGGTGAGCGAACTGGTGGTGTTGTCGCGCCGCATCGAAGTCGAACACGAATTGCTCCACACCTGGGTGGGTAGCTCCAAACGCGTGAAGTTGCATGGCACATTCATTGCCAAGGCCGGCTTCGATCTGCGGAAAGGCCTCTCGATCGATATTCGCCCGGACCAAGTGCTGGTGCAGCTGCCGCGCGCGCACATTCTGGGCGTTGAACAGCGACAAGTGGAGGTACTTGCATTTGAAAACGGGCTGTGGAACCGCATTTCCGGGCAGGATGTTCAAAGCGAATTGTCAGCGTTGCCTGAATTGGCTTGGAAGAAAGCAGCGGAGAGTGG
>Ga0126381_100005336_pt1 | contig 14129 bp, 12 predicted proteins | sample PanSoiMetPlot_28_FD_96465 | JGI IMG/M metagenome (GOLD analysis project Ga0126381, IMG submission 96465) | Tropical forest soil microbial communities from Panama - MetaG Plot_28 | ecosystem: Environmental > Terrestrial > Soil > Tropical forest > Bulk soil | place: Panama | collected 2016-02-17
CATCGAGGCCGACCTCCGCGACTTCGCCGGCCCCCGGCTGCACCTGCCCGCCAGTCAGCTCACCCACGAGTGCGAGCAGGCGATCCGCAGCTACGACCCGTGCATTTCCTGCGCGGCTCATTTCCTCGACCTGACGGTGAGGCACCAGTGAAATTGGTCATCGGGGTCGGCAACCACGACCGCGGCGACGACGCGGCCGGCCTGGCGGTCGCCGAACGCATCCAGGCCGCGGCGCCGGCCGGCGTCGGCGTCGTCTTGCTGGACGGTGACCAGCTCGCCCTGCTGGATGCCTGGGCGGACGCCACCGATGTCTACGTGGTCGACGCGGTCTGCTCGGGCAGCCCGCCAGGGACCGTGTTCCGCTTCGACGCGGCCCGCCCGCTGCCGGCCCGGTTCGGCCATCGCGGCACCCACACGTTCAGCCTGGCCGACGTGATAGAGCTCGCCCGCGCGCTCGGTACCCTGCCGCCGCGCCTGACCGGATACGGGATCGAAGGCAACCGGTTCGACATCGGCGCCCCGCTGACCCCGCAGACCAGCCAAGCCGTGCAGGAGGTGGCCGGCCGCCTGCTCACCGAGCTGGCGGAGGTCCGGTGATACCCCGCCGCTTACGCGGCGGGGGCCGATGGTCCCGACCGGGCGGGACTGAGGCCCGTGGCCGCGCACCCGGCCAGGGGTGAGGCTAGAAGCGCCAGGACCAGCATCAAGGAGGCACGGACCATGGTTACCAGGATCGGCATCAACGGCTTCGGGCGGATCGGGCGCGCGTTCACCCGCATCGCGCTGGCACGTCCGGACCTGGAGGTGGTGGCCGTCAACGACATCACCGACGCGCGGACGCTGGCGCATCTGCTCAAGTACGACTCCACGTTCGGCCGGCTCGGCGGCCCGGTCGACTGCACTGGCAATGCCCTGATCATCGGCGATCACTGCATCCCGGTACGGTCAGAGCCGGACCCGGCGCGCATCGACTGGACCGAGTACGAGGCCGACGTCGTCATCGAGTCCACCGGAAAGTTCCGCAGCCGTGACGGCGCGGCCCGGCACCTCAAGAGCGGGGCGCGGAAGGTGCTGATCTCGGCGCCGGGCAAGGACGCCGACCTGACCGTGGTGCTCGGCGTCAACGACGACGCGTACGATCCGCTGCGGCACGACGTGATCTCGAACGCGTCCTGCACCACGAACTGCGTGGCGCCGATGGTCAAGGTGCTGCACGACCGGTTCGGCGTCGAGCGGGGCTTCATGACCACGGTGCACGCCTACACCGGGGACCAGATGCTGCTCGACGGCCCGCACAAGGACCTGCGGCGCGCCCGGTCAGCGGCGACCAGCATCGTGCCGACCACGACCGGCGCGGCGCGCGCGACCGGAGAGGTCATTCCGGCCGTGGCCGGGCGCCTGGACGGGGTGGCTGTCCGGGTTCCTGTGGAGGACGGTTCGCTCACCGACCTGGCCGTGGTGCTGAGCCGTGAAGCCACGGTGACCGAGGTCAACGACGCGTTCGAGACCGCGGCGGCCGGCCCGCTGCGCGGCATCGTGCGCTACAGCACCGACCCGATCGTGTCCCGTGACATCATCGGCGACTCCGCGTCCTGCGTGTTCGACTCGCCGCTGACCCAGGCCTCGGGCACCCTGGTCAAGGTGTTCGGCTGGTACGACAACGAATGGGGATACACCTGCCGCCTAGCCGACCTGGCCGCCCTAGTCGGCACCCGCCGCTAACCCCCGCTCCGGAGCGGGCCGGCGCGGTCAGATCGCGTCACGTGTCATTGCGCCGTCGGCCGCGACGAGTATGTCTCGGTCACTTCGGCTGGGGCGCGGCGCACGCTGGTGGCCACCTGCACGACCGTGCCGAAGCGGAGTATGAGCTGCGGGTGGGCACCGTCGCTGAGCTGGGTGCGGATGATCTCGCGCAGCTGCGGCAGTTCGAGCGGCTGGCTGTGCAGCGCCACCGCTGCTCCGCCGCAGGCCGCGGTCAGCAGCACCCGCTGGAGGGCCTGTCCGGCGCTGATCCAGTCGGCCGGGCGGTCCTGCCTGGTGGTGAGCAGGCCGACGACCCCAGCGGAGCGGATCGCCGACGCGGTGCCCAGCGGCGGCAGCCCCCAGCCCTGGCCGTGGGCGAAGTCCCGGCCCGGGAAGTACGGGTCGGTGCGCTCGTCCCGCGCCGGGTACGACGTGGCCGGTACCCCGTCGGTGCGGCCGCTGCCGGGCGCTGGTGCCCACCTGGCCAGTTCCCGTGCACGTTCGCTGTCCAGCCGCTCCGCCCGTTCCGCGGTCTGGATGGCCGCGGCCAGCATCGCCCGGTGCCCGTCGTCGGCCACGATCCGCAGTACCGCGCCGTCCCGCGCCGCGCCGTGCCGTAGCGAGGCCAGCAGGCCGTGCGGCAGTGGCCCGGCATCGAACGCGCCGCGGTGAGTGCGCCGGGTCCGCACCTGGCTGGACAGCTGCCGCTCGTACTCGGCGGGGTCGGCCCGGCCCGGCCAGCTCACGTCGGCTACCAGTGTGGGGTCGCGGGGTTCGGGCAGGATCTGGACCACGGGGATATAGCCGAGCGAGCGGAGGGTGAGCCGGACGGTGAACAGCGCGGCACCGCAGCTGATCAGCATCTCGCGGCCGTCGGGGTCAGTGATGGCCAGCTGCCGCCCGGGGTCGGCGTGCAGGCTGAGCCGTTCTTCGCCGGCCGTGAACCGCCACGGCTGGGTGTTGTGGACCGACGGCGCCCAGATGGCCTGCGACACCGCCCGCTGCGTGATCTCAGCCACGGTCAGCGAATCGCTCATGTTCCTAGCCGAGCCGGATAGCCGCGGCCGGCCAAGGGACGAAGGTCCGCTAGCGGCGGGACGTTCGGCAGCGGACGGCCGGCGGGTGACTTGCTGCGGTCGCAGACGGGACCTTGGTCCCTGCCCGCCGGAGCCTGGCGCGGGTTCACTGAAGAAATGTTTGTCTCCGATGACCGGGTGCTGCCAGTGAGCTTCGCGGTCGCCTCGGCGCGGCTGGACGAGTTCGCCCGCGGCGGCGGGCTGGACGGCCTGTCCGAGCGTGTCTATCACGACGGCGTGGAGTACCTGCTGCGGGTCGGCCCGGCAGGTGCTGTGCCTGGTGCGTCCCGATTGGTGCGGGTCCGGTTCGCTGACCCGGTGTACCGGGACGGCGCGATGACGGTGGCCCTGCGCTGGGAGGCCACCGGGGTGACCGGCGGGCTGTTCCCCGCCCTTGACGCGGACATCTGCCTCAGCCGCGCGGACGAAGGCCAGACCCGGGTGGCACTGACCGGCTCGTACCGTCCGCCGCTAGGCGCGCTGGGCGGGGGGCTTGACCGGCTGGTGCTGCGCACCGTCGCCGCCGCTACGATCAGGACGCTGCTGACCAGGATCACCGCGGCCCTGGCGGGCGAACCGGCCAGCGCCAGCGAACCGGCCAGCGCCAGCGACGCATTCATGTAGCGAAATGGACGAAATGGAGGAGCGCAATGACCAACATGCTGGCTGCCAGGCGGATCGTGGTCGGTGTGGACGGCACCGCGGCCGCGGCCGCCGCCGTGAACTGGGCGGTACGTGAGGCTGGGCTGCGGCACGCGACCGTCCACTTGGTCTACGCCTGCCACCGTGAGCCTCAGCTCCATGCGCCTTATGCCCCCTCGCCACAGGCGCCGCGCCAGGACGAGTATGAGGCGGCGGCACGGGAGGAACTCGGCGTCGCGGCGGATCTCGCGCGCCGCGATCTCCCTCCGGCCCGGCTGATGGCCGAGGTAGCCGACGACCTGCCCGCCCGGGCACTCCTCGACCGGGCAGCGGGGGCCGAGATGCTGGTCCTGGGGACGACCCGGCTCCAGCGCGCTGGACAGCCGTATGACCAGATAGGTGCCGTTGCGCGAGACTGCGTGAACAAGGCACCGTGCCCGGTCGTCATCGTCGCACCGGAAGAGGCGGGACCTTAGACCCTGTGATCAGCGCTCGCGACGCGATGGTGTGGAACTACGACAGTTGTCGTGGCAGGCACGCAGGAAGGAGCCATCGCGATGAGCGCCACAGTCAAAGACGTGATGACCACCGAGGTGGTGGCGGTGAGGAAGGACACGTCGTTCAAGGAGATGGCCGCGCTGCTCCGGCAGCACCGGGTCAGCGCGTTCCCGGTGATCGATGATCACGGCAAGGTCGTCGGCGTGGTCTCCGAGGCCGACCTGCTCGCCAAGGAAGCCCTGGTAGCCGGGGGCGGCCTGCAACCAGGTCCGATCTCCCAGCTGCGGCACCGCAAGGAATTCTCCAAGGCGGGCGCGGTAACGGCCGCTGATCTGATGACCACGCCCCCGGTCACCATCTCCGCCCGGGAGCTGGCCAGCCACGCGGCCCGGCTGATGTACTCGTGCAAGGTGAAGCGGCTGCCCGTCGTAGACGCCGACAACTACCTGGTCGGGATCGTCAGCCGGGCCGACGTGCTGAGCGTCTACACCCAGCCGGACGCCGACATCGGGCAGGAGATCGTGGACCGGCTGATCTTGACGGAGTTCCTCACCGATCCGGCCCGGTTCACGGTCACGGTCAAGAACGGCGTCGTGACGCTGGAAGGCCGCCCGGAGACCGCTGACAGCGGGCACGCGATCGTCGCCGCGGTGTGGCACGTCGAAGGTGTCGTGTCGGTGCGCGACCGGCTCGAGTACCCGCCGGCCCACGCTCACACCTCCGTCATGACCCCCGGCCCGCTGCTCTGACCGGGCCGCACTCTGGGTTCAGGCGGCGGTTCAGGCGGCGGTTCAGCCTGTGCGTTCAGGCTGGCGAGCAGGTCGTCGGCGGCGGCGCGGGCCCGGGCGACTTCGTCCGGCATCAGGCCGATCATGCGCAGGCAGGCGGCCGCGATCTGGTGGCCGTAGCCATCGCGCAGCTCTCCTGCCTGGCGCAACTGGATGACCGACTCAACGAGCTGCATGATCAGCGTCGCGGTGAGCGCCTCGTCCATGCCGTTCGCCTGCCCGAGCCGCCCGTAGGTTGCCTGAAGCCGTGCCCGCTCCGCCCGGAACGACCCGAACTCCTCGTTCTGCACCTCGGGCATGAGGTAGAGGGTGGCGATGTTATGCGGGGCCTGCGCGAGGGTCCGCACGTCGATCAGCACGAGCGCGTACAGGCCCGCGGCCGGCTCGTCACGGCACCGGGACTCCAGCTCGGCCGCGACCCGCAGGCTCGGCCGGACCGACTGGGTGAGCAGCTCCAGCAAGATCTCGTCCTTGCCGGTGAAGTAGTAGTACAGCGAAGCCTGGCGGATGCCGACCCGCTCGGCGATCTGCCGGGTCGTGGTCGTGGCGAAGCCCTGGCCGATGAACAGTTCCGCCGCCACGTCGAGGATCTCCTCGCGCGTGGCGACCTTGGCGTCGCTGGCCGGCCGCAGCCGCGGACGGCCCGCGTGCCGCCGAGCCTTCACCACGCCAGCGATTATCGCAGACCCGCCCGGTCGCAGAGCCCGGCGATCCCGGCGAGCCGCCCGTCGCTGCCCGCCGGGCCGGTCAGCATGATCCCGAACGGCAGCCCGCGCACCGTCCCGGCGGGTATCGCGACGGCCGCGAGGTCCAGCAGGTTCGCGAAGTTCGTGTAACGGCCGAGCCGGGAGTTGACGCCGACCGGGTCGCCAGCCACTTCGGCGATTGTGGGATGGGCCGTCGTCGTCGGGGTGAGCAGTGCGTCGAAGCCGGCCAGCCTCGTCGCGGCCAGCATAGCGAGCCGGTCCAGCCGCTCGCGGTCGGCGAACAGCTCCGCGGCGGTGAACCGGGCGCCGTCGAGGATGATCCGGGCCACGACCGGGTCCAGGCCGTCGCCGATCAGCGAGGTGTTCGCGGCGATGTGCGCGCCGGCCGCCGCATACCGCTCGGCGACGAACGCCCCGCCGTACAGCAGTTCCGACGCCGCCAGCAGCGGCGAGATGTCGACCGCGACCGCCTCGACGCCGGCCGCGCGCAGCCGGTCCACGGCGGCCGCGAAGGCCTCGGGCCAACCCTGCGCTAGCCCGTCGAGCTGGGCCGGCAGCGGGATGCCGAGCCGAGGGGCGCTGCCGTTCCCGGGCAGCCGCCAGCCACCGCGGGGATGGTCGCCGAGCAGGGTGGCCTGCGGGTCCAGCCCGTCCGGGCCGGCCATGACCGCGACGGCCCGCCGGGCCAGGTCCAGGCTGGCGGCGAACACGGTCACGCAGTCCAGCGTCCGGCAGGCCGGCACGACGCCGGTGCACGGGATGACCCCGCGAGCCGGCTTGACGCCGAACACGCCGTTGAGCGCGGCGGGCACCCGGCCCGAGCCCGCCGTGTCCGTTCCGAGGGCCAGGTCAACCAGGCCGAGCGCGACGGCGACCCCCGAGCCTGAGCTGGATCCGCCGGAGATCCGCGCCGGGTCCCAGGCGTTGCGCACCGCGCCATACGGACTGCGGGTGCCGACCAGGCCGGTGGCGAACTGGTCCAGGTTGGCCTTGCCGATCACGATCACGCCGGCGCCGCGCAGCCGGGCGACCGCGGTCGCGTCCCGGTTCGGGTGGTAAGCGAACGATGGCGCGGCCGCCGTGGTGGGCATCCCGGCCACGTCGATGTTGTCCTTGACGGCGGCGACCAGGCCCGCCAGCGGCAGTGACTCGGTACGGGCGTCGGTAACAGCCGCTTCGGCCAGCGCCTCGCCGGCCGGCCGCAGCGTGATCCAGACCTCCGGCCGGCTGGCCGCCTCTATCGCGGCGTAGGCGGCACGGACCCGTTCGACGGCGCTCACCGGACCGAGCCGTCGGGGACCACCACGGCCAGCACCTGCGCCGCCGCCACCTGCGCGCCGACGGCGACGTAGACACCGGCGACGGTCCCGTCGTGCGGCGCGGTTATGACCGTTTCCATCTTCATGGCCTCCAGCGACACGAGCTTGTCGCCCTTGGCCACCCGGCTGCCAGGCCGCGCCTCCACGCGCCAGACGCTGGCGGTGAACGGCGCGGGCACCGCCGTCGCCCCCGCGGGCACCGCTACCGTTTCCGCGGGAACGCTCGCCGCCGGCTCCGGCTCGGTCCGGTCGAACTCGCCGCAGGCCCGCCACCGGTCCTTCTCCGCCTCGGACGCGGCCGCCTGCCGTGCCCGGAACGCCGCGATCGATGTCGCGTTCGCCTCCAGGAACCGCGTATAGGACCCGTAGTCGAACCACCCGTCCCTCACCTCGGCGTGCCCGCGCCCGGCGTCAGTCTCCGCCCGCAGGTCGAGCAGTTCCTCGGCGCTGACCGGGTACCACTCGATCTGGTCGAAGAACCGCAGCGCCCACGGCTGCTCCGCGAACAGCCCGGACCGCCGGAACCGGTTCCATACCTGGACAGTGCGGCCGACGAACTGGTACCCGCCGGGGCCCTCCATGCCGTAGATGCACAGGTACGCGCCGCCGATGCCGACGGAGTTCTCCGCCGTCCAGGTCCGCGCCGGATTGTATTTGGTGGTCACCAGCCGGTCCCGTGGGTCGACGGGGGTGGCGACCGGCGCGCCGAGGTACACGTCGCCCAGCCCGAGGACCAGGTATTTCGCGCGGTACACGAGGTCATGAACGTCCCGCACGGTATCCAGCCCGTTGACGCGCCTGATGAACTCGATGTTCCACGGCGTCCACGGTGCGTCGGAGCGCACCCCGTGCATGTACCGTTCGATCGCCAGCCGGGTCGCCGGATCGTCCCAGGACAGCGGCAGCCGGACGGTGCGGGACGGGACGCTCAGCTCGTGCGCCGGCGGCAGCTCGTCCTCGACCCGCAGCAGCAGCGGGATCAGCGACCGGGCGCGGAGCTTGCGCGCATCGGTGTGCACCTGCAGCGACCGGATGCCCGGGGTGAGGTCGATGACACCGTCCAGCCCCTCGGCCTCCAGCGCCTGCTGCAAGGCATGCACCCGCATCCGCAGGCCCAGGTCGAGGACTGGCTCGCCGTACTCGACGATGACGTTGTCGTCGCCGTCTCTGCGGTAGACCACGGCGGGCGTGCCCGCGTCCGCTTCGCGCCGTGCGAGGATGCCGTCGTCGCCATCACCCCCGGTCCGCGGCAGGCGAGGCAGCGCACGCCGGTCCCGCAGCGCGCCCGCGTCGGCCTCCCGCACCGGGACGAAACGAACCGTGTCTCCCGGGCGGATCTGGCCCATCTTCCACAGTTCGCCGCTCGCGATGACGGCCGGGCAGACGAACCCGCCCAGGCTCGGCCCGTCCGGTCCCAGGATGATCGGCGTGTCGCCGGTGAAGTCGAGCGCGCCGACGGCATACGGGACGTCGTGGATGTTGGACGGGTGCAGTCCCGCCTCGCCGCCGTCCTCGCGTGCCCACGACGGACGAGGGCCGATGAGGCGGATGCCGGTGCGCGCGGAGTTGTGGTGGACGGTGTAGACGCTGGCGTAAAGCTCCTCGATGCCGGCCCGGGTGAAGAACTCCGGTGCCGCGTGCGGCCCTTCTGTGACCCCGACCTCCCAGTCGCTGACGATCGCCGGGCGGCGTTCGGCCGGCGTTGGGCCGGCCGGGCCGTACGGCCCGGCCAGCCCAACGCGGAGCACGTCGCCGGCCCGCAGGGCGCGACCGCCGTGGCCGCCGAACCGGCCCAGGATGAACGTCGCCGCGCTGCCCAGGTAATACGGCACATCCAGGCCGCCGCGCACCGCGAGGTAGGTGCGCAGCCCCGGCCCGGGGATCGCGCCGATGGCCAGGACGGCGCCGGCCGGCACGGTGACCGGTGTCCACCAGGGAACCGGCGCCCCGTTGAGCGTGGCCTGCGACCGAGCGCCGCCCAGGCAGAGGAGCATGTCGCGGGAGAACCGCAGGGCCGGCCCGGTCGTGGTGATCTCCAGGGCCGGCGCGCCCTCCGGGTTGCCGACGGCGAGGTTGACCTCGCGCAGCGACACCTCGTCCATCGCCCCGCTCGGCGGTACTCCGACCTGCCAGTAGCCGAGCCGCCCCGGCCAGTCCTGCACCGTCGTCAGGGCGCCGGGTTTTAGCACGTCGATCCGCGGCTCGGGGTCGGTCACCCCGTCCAGGGTGGCCGTCGAGTGCGCGACGGCCAGCACGTCTGACCGCCGCACGACCGCGCGAAGCAGGCCGAGGTTGGTCGCTACGCCGTCGACCCGGGTGCCGGCCAGGGCGCCGGCCAGCGTGGTCAGCGCCTGGTCCCGGTCGGCGCCGTGGGCGATGACCTTCGCGACCATCGGGTCGTAGTGCGGCGATACCTCCAGTCCTGCCTCGATCCAGGCGTCGACCCGCACGGGATCCCCGGGAAAGGCCACGGATGTGACCAGGCCCGGACTGGGGGCGCCGCCGCGGCCGGGGTCCTCGGCGTAAACCCGGGCCTCGACGGCGTGGCCGCGGGGCTCGTGCCGTGACGCTACGAACTCCGCGACGCCGCTGGGACCCAGCCCGGCCAGCCGCAGCATCTGCTCAACGAGATCAACGCCGAATACCTCCTCGGTCACCGGGTGCTCGACCTGCAGCCGCGCGTTCACCTCCAGGAACGACGCTTCCCGCCGCGCCGGGTCGTACACGAACTCAACTGTGCCGGCCGACCGGTACCCGACGGAAGCGGCCAGCTCACGTGCCGACTCGTGCAGCCGGCGGCGCAGCGACGGCGGCAGGGCGGGCGCCGGGGCTTCCTCGATGACCTTCTGGTTGCGGCGCTGCAGCGAGCAGTCCCGGTCGCCGAGCACCGCGACCCGCCCGGTGCCGTCGCCGAAGACCTGCACCTCGACATGGCGGGCCGGCCGCACCAGCCGCTCAAGGAATACGCCGTCCGCGCCGAAGTTCGCTGCCGCCAGCCGCTGGACGCGGCCGAACGCCTCGGCTACCTCGCTCGCATCGGCGCAGGCCTGCATGCCGATGCCACCGCCACCGCCGGTGGCTTTCACCATCACGGGGAAGCCGATTGCCCGGGCCCGTTCGACGGCCTGCGCGGCCGTCTCCAGCAGGCCCGTGCCGGCCATCATCGGCACGCCGGCGGCACCGGCCAGCGCCCGCGCCGTGTGCTTGCTGCCGAACGCCTCCAGCTGCTCAGGGGCCGGGCCGACGAACGCGATGCCCGCCGCCTCGACTGCCCGCGCGAAGCCGGCGTTCTCGGACAGGAAGCCATAGCCGGGGTGGATGGCACCGGCCCCGGCGGACCTGGCCGCGGCCAGGATGCGTGGCGCGTTCAGGTAGGAATCCTGTGGCCGGGCCGCGCCGATGAACACTGCTTCGTCGGCCTCGCGGACATGCGGGGCGGCGCGGTCCGCGGCGGAGTAGACCGCCACCGTCCGCAACCCCAGCGCACGGGCGGTACGGATGACGCGGCGGGCGATCTCACCGCGGTTGGCCACCAGGACGGTGTCGAACGCCCAGCCCGTCAGTTCACTCATGCCCAGCGGTGGTGATGATCATGCGCAGCGGGGTCGGGTTGAACCCGTTGCACGGGTTGTTCATCTGGGGGCAGTTGGATACCAGGACGAGGATGTCCATCTCGGCGCGGAACGCCACCCGCTTGCCCGGAGCCGAGATGCCGTCGACGATGCCGAGCGTGCCGTCCGCCTCGATCGGCACGTTCATGAACCAGTTGAGGTTGGACACGATATCGCGGGCCCCCATGCCGTATTTGCTGGCCTCGGCGAGGAAGTTCTCCCGGCAGCCGTGCTCGGACGCGGTGTGATGGCCGTAGCGGAGGGTGTTGGACTCCTTGCCGCAGGCACCGCCGATGGTGTCCTGCCGGTCGATCTCGTTGCCGATGACCGTGGCGAGCGGGTTGCCTTCGCTCGACCGCAAGACGGTGCCGGTGCGTACGTAGACGTTGCCGCCCCAGGCGATGGTGTCGGGGACGGAATACCGCTCGCCGGTGTCGTGGGCGTTGTACAGCAGGCAGTCGCCGGACTGGTTGCCGCCGACGTCGACGATGGTGAGGACGTCACCCTTGTTCACCACCGCGGACCACGGGGCGCGGGCCGGGACGACCACGTCGAGGATGACCGCGCCGTCGGTGAGCGGTCCGGCGCTGCTGGTCATGCGATCCCCCTCGCGGCGGCATAGCCGGCGGTGTTGAGGTAGTAGCGCAGCGCCTCCGGGGTGGCATCCCAGCGGGGGTCGCCCGGCGCGGTCGGCTGGGATTTCCAGGCGTGCACCCGCAGCGGGCCGCAGGTGTACCGCGGCCGCGGGTCGACCGGGTGCGGGACGTTGGCGATCAGGATGATCAGCGGCAGCTCGGCGAGCAGCTCGACCGACGTGCCTGGGCCGGCCGAGCCGGTGAAGGCGAGCCCGCCATCCGGCTCGACCCGGACTCCTTTGAAGAAGGAGACGCTGGGCGGCAGGTCGCGAGGGGTCAGGCCGTGCTTGGCGGCCGCGAGGATGAACAGCTCACGACCCGACGGGCTTGGCCCCTGCGGGGCGGAGTCGCCGTACCTGGCCCGGTTGGCCTGGGCGGTGGAGGTACCGCACAGGGCATCATGGTGGTGCGAGTCGTCGGCGACGATGGTGGCCAGCACCCGGCCGTCGCCGGACAGCAGCGGGTGCCCGGTGCCGAGGTAGGCCTGCCACGGGATCTTCACGGTGTCGGCCACGTTGAGCCGCTCCCACGACCCGACCGCGTTGTAGACCACGATGTGCGCGCACGCCTCTCCGGTGACGTCGTCAAGGCGGACCCGGGTACCACGGGCGATGACCATATGTGTGTAGTTGCCGCCAGCGACGGTTTCCGCCCAGGTCAGCGTGACCGGAGCCACGCCGGGAGGCGGGAACGGGGTGCTGCTCGCGGGCAGGTACGGCATCGCGTCGGCGGCCTTGCCGCCCTGCGCCCGCGCGTCGGCGCGGGCGCCGCGGACGGTGCCGGTGCCCTGTTCGTCAGCCACGGTGGCCTAGCCGGCCGGGACCGGCGCGGGAACGGGGGCCTCCAGGGTGGCCGCACCGGACCGCAGCCGCAGCCGGACGAGGTAGCCGACGACGGCCGTGATGGCGATGAACAGCACCGCGCTCCACCGCAGCCACCAGGTGTGCCCGGTCAGGTCGTAGACGGAAGCACGCGGCCAGGCCAGGTTGACGACCGCGCCGACCTGGTAGATGACGGCCACGGCATTGACCGGTATGGCCCACCTGCCGAGGCTGAACAGCGGCCTGCCCTGCTCGTCGGTGCCGTCGGCGGTGGCGGCGCTCGGCTCGCCGCGGGCCGCCTTGAACCGGGTGAGCAGCAACGGGCCGGTGACGCCGAGGTAGGCGATGTACAGCATCGCGATACACAGGCTGGATAGCGCGGTGAAGACGGCGGACTGCCCGAGGTTGACGACCAGCGCCAGGGCCGCGCCGGAGCCGACGACGATCGAGGTGACGATCGGCGTGCCGGTGCGGGGGCTGACCCTGGACAGGGCGCGGTGGAAGGGCAGCGCCTTCTGCCGGGCCATCGAGTACATCATCCGGGAGCCGGACGTCTGGCAGGCGAGGGTGCACACGCAGATGGCGATGGTGACGTCGATCAGCATGATCCGGCCGGGCACGCTGCCCATCACCGAGGTCAGCACGTAAGGCAGGCCGACGGTCGCCAGGTGGCCGTCCGTCAGGCTGGGTGCCGCCATCAGCGCGCTGATCAGCAGCAGTGCGCCGCCGACGCCGGACACGGCGAGCGCGCGGATGATGGTGCGCGCGGTGACGCGGCGCGGCGTGTGCGTCTCCTCAGAAAGCTCACCCGCGGAGTCGAAGCCGACCATGACGTAGGAGGCCATCAGACCCGAGGCGAGCCAGGCCCAGATGTAGGAGCTGCCTGGCGTCGGGGCCGCGCCGGTCGTGTGCACCAGCACCGCGGGACTCCGTTTGGCGTGCGCGAACAGCGTGATGACGATCGCGATGACGCCGAGGATCTCCAGCACGACGCCGGTGCTGTTGACCACCGACATCAGCCGTATCCCGATGACGTTGATCGTCGTGGTGACGACCAGCAGGATCACGCCGAGGATGACCGCGTTCTTCGCGCCGGTGGGTGACGTCGGCGAGCTGTTCGCGCCGGAGCCGCCGACCAGCTGGAAGCCGGTCCAGATGGACGGCAGCACGGCCTGCAGTGCGATCGCGGCGGCGGCCACGGTGAGGATCTGCCCGATGATCATGATCCAGCCGGTGAACCAGCCGAACGTGGACCCGGCTAGCCGCGACGACCACTGGTAGATCGCACCGGAGATCGGGAACCGCGCGGCGAGCGTGGAGAAGTTCAGCGCGACGAGTAGCTGCCCGGCGAACACGACCGGCCAGGTCCAGAAGAACGCCGCCCCGCCGAAGCCGAAGCCGAGGAAGAAGAGCTGGAAGACGGTGGTGAGGATGGAAACGAAGGAGAACCCCGCGGCGAACGAGGCGAAGCTGCCGACCCGGCGGTGGAGTTCCTGGTGGTAGCCGAAGCGCGCCAGGTCGGCGCGCTCGACTGGGTCTTGCGTGATGGACGTCATGGCTGCCCCTACGAAACCCAGATACCTGTCGCTTGACAGGTAAGTAGCCACAGCGTCTCCGGACGGCGTTTCCCGGGTATTCCTGCTACCCGACGTTCATGTAACGAGACGAACCTCATGTAACGGCCGTGCTTCGGCGGGCGGGGAGTAACCCGGCGGTGGCCTGTTCCTGCCGCATGTCGATCGCGCCGCACGGGCATTCCGTGGCGCACAGGCCGCAGCCTTTGCAGTAGTCGTAGTCGACTTCGTATGTCCCGTCGTCGAGCTTGATGATGGCGTTGTCGGGGCAGACGCCGTAGCAGTTGTCGCAGCCGAAGCAGTTCCCGCAGGACATGCAGCGGCGCGCCTCGAACAGCGCGGTCGTCTCGTCCAGGCCGCCGGTGACCTCGTCGAACGTGGTGATCCGGCGGGCCGCGTCCAGCCGCGGGCGGACGGTGGCGGGGGCGTCGCTGTAATACCAGGTGTTCAGGCCGCCGAACTCGGCGAGCGGGTGCTTGGACGGCGTAGCCCCGGCCCCCGCACCGCGCAGCCAGGCGTCGATGTGCCGGGCGGCCTTCTTGCCGTGCCCGATGGCGACGGTGACCGTCCGCTCGGACGGGACCATGTCGCCGCCTGCGAAGATGCCGGGGTGGCCGGTCATCAGGTCCGGTCCGACCCGCACGACCCCGCCGGCGAACGAGATGCCGGGCACGCCGTCGAGCACGGCGAGGTCGGCGTCCTGGCCCAGCGCCAG
>Ga0126381_100005337_pt1 | contig 14126 bp, 11 predicted proteins | sample PanSoiMetPlot_28_FD_96465 | JGI IMG/M metagenome (GOLD analysis project Ga0126381, IMG submission 96465) | Tropical forest soil microbial communities from Panama - MetaG Plot_28 | ecosystem: Environmental > Terrestrial > Soil > Tropical forest > Bulk soil | place: Panama | collected 2016-02-17
CCTGTAACTTCTGCTGCGCTATTGATCCCAGGATTTGCTATACTCTCCGCGCCTTTGCGAACCTCGGTACAACAGCTTTCTGTTTGCTGAGCGTCTCCCCCGGTTCGCGGACAGAAAGAGGGGCCCCCGTGAAAAACATCTTCGTCGGTAACCTCAGCTTCAACACCACAGAAGACGAGCTTCGAAGAGTCTTCGAAGGGTATGGGCAGGTAGATCGTGTGAGCATTTTGACGGATCGTGAAACCGGGCGTTCGCGCGGGTTCGCGTTTGTGGAAATGACCAACACAGAAGAAGGAGAAAAAGCCATCGCCGGACTCAACGGCAGCCAACTAGGCGGGCGCACCATCAACGTGAACGAAGCCCGGCCGAAAGCCGAACGTGCCAGTGGTGGTGGCGGACGCGACCGGGCTCGTCGTTAGCCATCGCTTCGTCGTCACTCCCGGTCGGCAGGAAGCATTGCCGTCGAAACGGCTGTCTCTCGCTAGCTTGTGGGGAGTCCCTCTCCGCACGACGATGACGCATCCATGTAAACTAAGAGCACGCGCCCGTAGCTCAGCTGGATAGAGCGGCAGCCTCCGGAGCTGTAGGTCGGGAGTTCGAATCTCTCCGGGCGCGCCATCCTAATCGGGGTCCGGACCGGACACATAGGTTACACAACGTACTGGTCCCATGGGTGACACTTTTAGACCGAACGGATTTTCGAGCGGTTCGAGCCCTCGAGTCTCCAAATCGAAGTACCCCAAATCATAATCCATAAAACTGACCAGCCAGATGTCGTCGTGAACCTCCTTGATGCCGACAGCCTGTCCAGCAAAGACCTGGCTGAAATTGATTTTTTTTGTTGCCCAAACCCCATCCCCTGCTATCCCACTCCTAAAGGGAAAGTGTTACCTATGTGTCCGGTACGAAGTGTTACCCATGTCTCGGGTCGCTCACCGGGTCGATCGTCTGCCCTTGGAACACGACCGCCGACCCGTTCCCCGCTGAAGAAAAGTTGAGGTGCAATTCTCCCAAATCCCCCGCCTGCAGGCTCCGTCTCACACAACAGTTTTCGCAGATCCTCCGCGCCTCACTCCAGCGAGCACCGATTCCTGAACGTTTGCGGTTTCGCGTTCCTGAACGGGTCTTTTCTTCGCTGATGCACCTTTTTTTGCCGAATTCCCGCCTTAATGAATAGGTCGGACGACAGCTCTGGCCGTTAGCGACAGGAGTGACGAGGTATCAAATGCTGCCTTCGATTTCGAGTGAGGACGTGGATGTTCGCCCGTGGATGGCTTCGCGGAGCCATCGTTGTCGAAAACCAGAATTGAAATACCAGAAAAAGCGCTTGCCACAGTTTCGACAGAATCTCAACCTTCGACAGAATCTCAACCGGCTGAAACTGGCTATTCCATGCCTTCTGCTGTCGCTGTTTACCGGCTGTGCCTGGCCTGTGTACCGGGGAAATCCAGGGAGAACCGGCCGCAGTGGGATTGATACAAGCTCTAACCAAGGCGACCGGCAATGGGCTTTTCACACCGGATTTGGTCCGCAGGACTCGGTATCCGGACCGGTTGTTGGAATAACCTCTCCGACGACCGGCGGTATTTACGTCGGAGATCTCGGAGGCATTCTGTACTCGGTTACTCCAGCCGGTAAGCTAGCATGGAAGATCAGTCTCCCGGTCCTGAATTCAGCGAGTCCCAATGCGATTGGGACCGACGGAACTGTGTATGTGGCAGATAACTTTGGAAGCCTGTACGCTGTTAGCTCCACCGGCACCCTGGAATGGTCTTTCCCTATCCCAGGGGGCCTGAGCCCGGCCAAAATAGCCACCTTCACAGATTGCACACCCGCTGCCGGCTGCCAAACCACGATTTATACCGGCAACCACTGTGGAGTCTTTGAAGCGCTGGACTCAGGTGGAAACGTCAAATGGACGTTCAGTGCCTTCCAACGAAGTTGCAGAGTGGACACACCCACCATTTCGCCGGCCATTGCGTCAGACGGCACGATCTACAGTGGAGTCGCTTATGCCGAACCGCCGGGAACAACGGGCCAGCTGTTTGCGTTGAACTCGAACGGCACTCTAATTTGGAGTTCGACGGCATATGCTGGAACGCCGGCCATCGATCCCAATAGCGGCATCCTCTACGTGGTAAGCCTTGACCGTCTACACCTGTATGCCCTGAATTCCCAAGGTGTCCTCGAGTGGCAGTTCGACGCTCCGCAAATGCTTACTCTGCCCGCCATTGCATCCGACGGCACTATTTACGTGGGCAGCTGGGGTTCTGGACTTTGGGCGCTTAACCCGAACGGCACGACCAAATGGCAAACGCAACTCCCTTTGTATTTCGATTCGCCGCCGATCATAGGAGGGGACGGAACGATTTGGATCATTGAGGGACTACACCCACCGGAACAGCTAGGCTGGTTGTGGGCATTCCAACCTGACAGCACCGCGGCCATTTACGAACTGACGTGTGAAGGAAATGGAGGAGACCTCGGCGGCAACGAGCCAGTCATCGGAACTGATGGGACGATCTACGTGCAGGACTATGTGCAGTATTCAGGAGGATCATCTTGTCCTTTGGAGGCTTTCCAATGATAGGTCCCGAGCGCAGTTGCTGGGATGCATGCGAATGTCAGCTCCGAAGCAGGCACGATAGGTGACCAGAGGGAGCGCCCCTGGTATTTGGTCTTGGCCCTGGTGTATCCCCGGTCTGCAGCCAACTGACGTCGCAGCGCGTGCCATAAACCGAGTTCGTATGAAGTTTCGCGCTTTCCGTCCGTCCACCTCAAACCTCAACCGGCGCGCGGAGTGGGCTTGGCCGGCAGCTTCGAGGACGCAAAACTACTTAGGCTCGGGGCATACGCCATTCAGGACGATGGTTGTGCGAAAAGCAGCTTCTGGTAGCGCGGATCGGCCCTCAATTGATCAAACACGTGCCACTGGGGTACGCCCCGGACCCCGGGGCCAATTTTCGCGTTCTGCTCGATTGCGGCGAGGGCCTGGTTACGCTCTCCTAGTCCCATGTAGATGAATGCCGCGCTGCATGGATAGGCGGATCCGCGCCGAATCATCTGGTTGACAGTGGCCAGCAGCTTTCTCGCCTCCACCGTTTGACCGTTCGAAGCCAAGACGTATCCCGCCACACCCATTGTGGCGGGGTCGCTCGCATCGAGCGCGAGGCTCGTGCGAGCTTCTTTCAGAGCGTCAGAGACGTGTCCGGTTTCAAGATCCACCAGTGCCAGCGTTTCGTGGGGTTGTGCGAACTCGGGGCCCAACTCGATGGCTTGCTCGAGCCTGGTTCTGGCCTCCTGGTAACGGCGCGCCTGATAGAGAAAGTGGCCTTCATCGGCATTCACGATCATGGAAAGAGGATCGAGTTGCCGGGCGCGTTCCATCTCCGATACGGCTTCGGAATCCCTGTTCACAAAAAGCAGGTAGAACGCGAACCAGTGGTGGGCGGTAGCGGAGTTGGGGTTCAGCTCCAAAGCGCGCCGCAATTCAGCCCCCGCCTCTCCCCAGGCCGGTGCCCAATTGAGGCCAACCATCCCCAGAGCCGCATGCGCCTCCGCCAGAGTATCGTCGAGTTCGAGGGCGTGATGAGCAGCGGTTGTGGCTTTGGTGTAGCTTTCTTTCATGTTGATGCTGTTGTAGGACGGCATTAACGCATAGGCGCTGGCTAGGCCGGCGTAAGCAGGAGCGTAGTTAGGGTCGCGATCGATCGCCTGCTGATAATATTCTGCGGATTTGGCTAAGCTCGCCGCCGTTCGCTGATTCCAATGGTATCGGCCCAAGAGACAGAGTTCGTACACCGCAGGATCAAGCGGACCAGACTTGGCTGCATTTAGGACGGGCTGCGCGGCCAGAGTAGCTCCGACTTGGGCCGCAATCTCATGCGAAACTTCGGTTTCGATGTCCAGCACATCTTTTAAATCGCGATCGTATTTTCGCGCCCACAGATGACGGTCTTCGGCCGCATCGATCAACTGCACGGTGACGGTAACCCGGTTCCCTGATCGCGCCACCGCCCCTTCAACAATCGCTTCCACCCCAAGCTCTCGTGCGATTTGGGTTACCGGTTCGCTGGTGTCTCTGTACCTCATGACGGAAGTGCGCGAGATGATTCGCAGAGGCAGCGATTGGGCGAGGTTAGTGATCACCTCTTCGGTCACTCCATCGGCGAAATAGTCCTGCCCCGAATCGGGAGACAAGTTTCGCAACGGCAAGACGGCGAGGGAATGGATCTGTGTCGGGTAGCGGGCCTTCGCGGTCTGCACATGAAAGAGCCAAAGCACTAGCACAGCGAAAACTCCGGCGCCCAGCATCGCCAAGCGCCAACCACCGCGAAGGAAGGGCCCAGGGCGCGAGCCATCGGGATATTCGGAAGCCCTCGTGACCGCCAGGGGCGATGGTGTTTCCGGTCGATCCCGGGGTGGCGGCTCGACTAGCTCAACCGGCAACAGAAAGCGGTAGCCTTTCTTGGCCACCGTCTGTATGAATCGGGGGTTTTCTGCGGTGTCGCCGAGAGCATCGCGAACTTTCTTGATGGCGACATTGATGCCCTGTTCGTAGTCAACGAACGTATCTCTATCCCACATCGATTCGCGCAGCTGCTGGCGACTGATGAGAGTCTGTGGGTGCTCAACCAGTACCTTCAAAACCAGCAGAGGCTTCTCTTGCAGGCGGACGCTGGAGTTGGCCGTGCGCAGTTCGGCCTCGGCGGTGTTCAGCTCAAATTCAGCAAACCTGTAAATCCGGTCCGGCATGCGCGAAGGGGTGAGGCCCGGGGAAGTACCACGATTTTCTCCGAGAAAACCACCCTTGGCAAGCAGAGAAACGCCGGGCCCAGTCAATCCGCGCTAACTCATTGATCCTGAACCCGCCGGGACGGCTGAACACGAAGAAATCTATGAAATCTATTCGCGGAAACCTGGCTCTTTTTCATCAAGAGCCGTGACCACGCCCGGTTCGATGCCTGGTGTGGCCACGGCACGCTCAAGACGGCCGAATCGCGCTAACGGTTTGTCGAACGTAGTTCGAGAACTCCTTCACATCGTCCTCCGTGGTGTCCCACGAGCACATCCAGCGCACCAGGGATTGGTCTTCGTCCCATATATAGAAGAAGTAGCGTTTCTGGAGCTTGGCGATGGCTTCGCGGGGGATTTTCGCGAACACGCCGTTCGACTCCACCTCATAGATGATCCGCACCTGGGGAATTTTCGTGAGCTCGCGTTTCAACAGTTGCGCCATGCGGTTGGCGTGTCGCGCGTTGCGCAGCCACAAGTCGCGTCCTAATAAGGCCTCGAATTGGACGGACAAAAAGCGCATCTTCGAAGCCAGTTGCATGCCCTGCTTGCGGTAGAACTTGAAATCCACCGCCCGTTTCGGGTCGAAGAACACGACCGCTTCCGCTCCCATACCGCCGTTCTTGGTGGCGCCGAAGGAAAATACGTCGACGCCGAGGTCGCGCGTACACTCCCGTAAGCTCATTCCCAGGAACGCGGCAGCGTTTGCGATCCGTGCTCCGTCGACGTGCAAGAACATGCCACGCTCATGGGCAAAGGCGGCAAGTGAGCGAATCTCGTCCGGCTTGTAGACGGTTCCAACCTCCGTGGCCTGGGTGATGGAAATTACCCGCGGCTGAACATGGTGCTGATCGCCGATTCCGTGGTAAGCCCGCTCGACTGACTCGATCGTCAACTTTCCTTCGATTGTCACAATCGGTATCAGCTTGCAGCCGGTGAACTTCTCGGGAGCGCCACACTCGTCTACATAGATGTGGGCGGCCTCGGGACACATAACGGCCTCGAAGGAGCGAGTCAGCGCTTTGAGGCTGAGGCAGTTGGCCGCGGTCCCGTTAAAGACAAAGAAGACCGCAACATCTTTGCCGAAATGTTCTCGGAACTGGCTTGCTGCCGCCTCCGTGTACGGATCGTCACCATAACCGACCACATGCCCGTGATTGGCTTTGGCGATGGCCCTCAGCACATGGGGATGGGTCCCGGCATTGTTATCGCTGGCAAAGCTGCGCGAAGGCTTCATGGGTGAACAATTTAGCAGAACGACCTTGAACCTGGGGCTAGGATGCGCCTGGGCAGAGGAACCGGCCGATGGCACTTTGGTTACATTGAACGAACTTTTATCCCAAGCTAGAGTTCGATTCATTGTAGGATCACCCATGTTATTGGCGGTCACCATTGTTCTCGGCGGCTTTGCGCTGCTGTACTTTGCGGTTTCGAGTGAAGAGCGCCGCCTCAAGCAGGCTAATCGGACCCACAAACGTTAGCCGTCGCTAATCTAGGGGGGAGCCCTGCTGACTACGCCAACCCCGGTTTCCGCCGAAGCCACGCATTTCTCGAGACTTGCGGCGGAGTAGGCCTTCCTTGTAACCTTGCAGAAAGCGCACCCGCTAGGAGTCTCCGGACATCGTTCTGCTCCGAGAACTAGATTCCAAGTCACCTGTGCACAGAAACCAGAGCTGTGCGAGATAAACAAGCGGAATCAACAGGAATGGATTTTTTGGAGCGTTTGCAGACGGTGGGACATCCAACGCTGTAAATGTAGGTGCAACAGATATTCCCGTGTGAAGTCCGGCGTCCAGCAAGCGGCCAGGGCTAACTCGTCCACACAACAGCAACTTGAGAGGAAATCATGGCGAAACGAATGCTTTTGATGTTAGCCGTGGTGCTGGCGCTGGTCGCAGGCCTCGGATTCGTCAAATACCATCAGATTCAGGCGGCCATAGCCATGGGAGCGAGCTTCCAACCGCCTCCCAGCGCAGTAACCACCATTGTCGCCAAACCAGCCACTTGGCCGGCGCGTTTGAACGTAATCGGAACCGCCGCGGCGATTCAGGGTGTCACCGTCAGCGCCGACCTGCCCGGAACCGTGGACCAGATCCACTTTGAGTCAGGCCGCGCGGTGAAAGCGGGAGACATTCTGGTGGAACTCGATACACGGCAGGAACGAGCGCAGCTCGCGCAGACGGAAGCCGACTGGAATCTTGCAAAGATCAATTACACCCGCGAGCAGAAGCTGGTGAGTGAAGGCGTTGTACCGCGTCAGGAATATGACAATGCGGAAGCGCAACTAAAATCCACAGAAGCGCACGTTGGCGAAATCAAAGCCACGATTGAACGCAAGACCATTCGCGCGCCGTTCTCCGGGATCCTGGGGATCCGGCAGATCAATTTGGGGCAGTATCTTGCCGCCGGACAAGCGATCGTTCCTCTGCAGTCGCTCAATCCCATTTATGTGAATTTCGGTATCCCGCAACAGCAAGCCCCCAACGTCAAAATTGGCCGCGAATTGCACGTCACCAGCGACGAATTGCGGGGAATCGAGTTCAGCGGCCGGGTCACGGCCATCGACTCAGTGGTCGACGAGTCCACGCGCAACATCACGGTTCAGGCCACCTTGTCGAATCCAGGCAATCGGCTCCGCCCCGGCATGTATCTCCAAGTCGCAGTCGGCATTGGCGCGAGCAATGACGTGATCGCTCTGCCGGCCTCTGCTATCAACTACGCTCCCTACGGCGACTCCGTCTACGTCGTGGCAGATCTTAAGGATCCCAAGACCGGCAAGACTTATAAGGGCGTGCGGCAGCAATTCGTAAAAATCAGCGGGTCGCGCGGAGACCAGGTGGGACTTATCTCCGGTGTGAACCCCGGCGATGAGGTCGTGACCTCGGGCGTGTTCAAACTGCGCAACGGAGCCCCTGTGCAAGTAAATAACGAGGTGCAACCATCCAACAGCCCGAAGCCGAAGCCTGAGGATAGCTAAATGAGGAAGCTGACTGATCTCTTCATACGCCGCCCCGTTCTTGCGATTTGCGTCAACCTGGTCATCCTGATCGCCGGGTTGCAGGCCATTCGCTCGCTCAGTGTGCGCCAGTATCCCCGCAGCGATATCGCGGTGGTGCAGGTCTCGACGGTCTACGTGGGTGCGAACGCAGACCTGGTGCGAGGGTTCATCACCACGCCGCTCGAGCGCGTGATTGCCAGCGCCGATGGCATCGACTATATGGAGTCGACCAGCGCTCAGGGCCTCAGCACGATCAGCGTGCACTTGAAGCTGAACTACGACACCAATGCGGCGCTCACCCAGATTCAGGCTAAGGTCGCGCAGGTCCGCAACGACCTGCCGCCCGAGGCGGAAGCGCCGGTCATCGAGCTGCAAACGGCCGACAACGAGTTTGCCGCGATGTACCTTGGCTTCTCCTCGAAAGATCTCGATCAGAACCAGATCAGCGACTATTTGACTCGCGTCGTGCAGCCGAAGTTGAGCGCCATCAGCGGCGTGCAGCGCGCCGATATTCTCGGCGACCGCACCTTCGCCATGCGCATATGGCTGAAGCCGAATCAGATGGCGGCGCGGGGCGTATCGGCTTCTGACGTGCGGGATGCATTGTCGAAAAACAACTATCTTTCCGCCCTGGGAAACACCAAAGGCACGATGGTATCGGTCAACCTGGTCGCCAACACCGACCTGCGCACCGCCGACGACTTCCGCCAGATGGTAGTGAAGCAGCAGAACGGTGTGGTGGTTCGCCTGGGAGAGATTGCAGACGTAGTGCTGGGGGCTGAGAATTACGACTCCGACGTTCGCTTCAACGGCGAGCAAGCCACGTTCATGGGCATATGGGTACTGCCCACGGCGAATTCGCTGGATGTGATCAAGCACGTGCGCGAGGCTCTGCCCGCAATTCAGGCGCAACTGCCGCAAGGGATGAAATTGGGCGTCCCGTATGACTCAACCGCCTACATTCAGGACGCCATCAACGAAGTGCTCCACACCTTGACGGAGACACTGATCATCGTCATTGTGGTCATCTTCCTGTTCTTGGGCTCATTCCGGTCTGTGCTGATACCGGTCATCGCCATACCGGTTTCGCTGATCGGCGCGGTGTTCCTGATGATGGTGGCGGGTTTCACCATCAACCTGCTGACCCTGCTTGCCATCGTGCTTTCGGTCGGGCTGGTCGTCGATGACGCCATTGTGATGGTGGAAAACATCGAGCGTCACCTGCACCTCGGTAAACCTCCCTTCCGAGCCGCAATTGACGCGGCTCGCGAACTGGTTGGGCCGATCATAGCGATGACGATCACCTTGGCCGCGGTGTACACGCCGATAGCGATTCAGGGTGGACTGACCGGGGCACTGTTCCGCGAGTTCGCTTTCACACTGGCTGGCGCGGTTCTGGTGTCGGGTTTTGTCGCGCTGACCTTGTCGCCGATGATGGGATCGAAGCTGTTGCGCCGCGGGGCTTCCGAGCGCGGCTTTGCGGGACTGATCAACCGTCGCTTCGAGTGGTTCCGTGGCAAGTACACGAACCTGCTCGCGGGTACGCTGAAATATCGGCCCGTTGTGCTGACGTTGTGGGTGATTGTGGCGCTATTGACGATCCCCTTCTATATGTTCTCGCAACGCGAGCTGGCACCGGCTGAAGACCAGGGAGTCGTGTTTTCCATCTTACAGAGTGCCGCCAATGCAACCATTGATCAGGCGAATCTGTTCTCGAAACAGGTTTTTGACGTCTTCCACTCGTTTCCGGAGCATGACAGCATTTTCCAGATCACCCTGCCGTCCGGTGGGTTTGGCGGCATGGTCACCAAACCCTGGAGCGAGAGAAAGAAAACGGCGCAACAGCTCCTGGTAGAAGCGACCGGTCCTTTGAATAACATCGCTGGACTGCGAGTGATCCCGCTAACCCCACCCCCATTACCCGGCGGCGGAAACTTCCCCGTGGATTTTGTCATTCAGTCCTCGGCTGAGCCAGAGCAGGTCAGCGAGGTTGCCAACCGGCTGGCGCAGAAGGCGATGGCCAGTGGCCTGTTTATTTTCGCTGACACCGATGTGAAGTTCGATCAGCCGCAGACCGAAGTGGTTTTTGATCGCGACAAGCTCCGCTCCCAGGGGGTTGACCTCAGCCAGGCAGGCCAGGATCTCTCCACCATGTTGGGCGGAAACTATGTCAACCGCTTCAGTATTCAGGGGCGCAGCTACAAAGTGATTCCACAGATACAGCGCGCCAAACGGCTGACAGCAGATCAATTGGCCGACATTTACGTTACCGGCTCGAACAATAAGCTGGTTCCGCTCTCAACGTTCGCTACCCTGAAGACGACGACGGAGCCGCGTTCGTTGAATAAATTCCAGCAGCTGAATGCGGTGCGCGTCCAGGGCGTAATTCCGCCTCCGGTTCCGCTCGACAAGGCACTGTCGTTTCTGGACGAACAGGCCAAGCAGATTCTGCCGCAGGGTTACACGATCGACTACGCGGGCGAATCGCGCCAGCTGCGCGTCGAAGGCAGCAAATTCCTGGGCACGTTCTTGCTCTCGGGTGTGCTGATTTATCTGGTTCTGGCGGCGCAGTTCGAGAGCTTTCGCGATCCCTTCATCATTCTCGCGGGTTCGGTACCGCTGGCGATCGCCGGCGCCCTAACCTTCTCGTTCCTGGGCTTAACCACCCTGAACATTTACAGCCAGGTTGGTCTGATCACGCTGGTCGGGCTGATCTCAAAAAACGGAATTCTTATCGTCGAGTTCGCGAACCACTTACAGGAACAGGGACGCGATAAGCTCCATGCCGTGATTGAGTCCGCCAGCATCCGTCTGCGCCCCATCCTGATGACCACGGCCGCAACCGTGTTCGGCCACCTGCCGCTGGTTTTTGCCACCGGTCCAGGAGCCGGCGCGCGAAACAGCATCGGTATCATGTTGGTCAGCGGCATGATTATCGGAACCGGGTTCACGCTATTTGTGGTCCCATCGATATACATGCTGGTTGCGAAAAAGCACGTGCGGATCGCAGAAGTGGAGGAGCGGGAGGCGGCGGAGTTACCGGAAGCGGAACCCGCGCTGGTGTAGCACGCGCTTAGCATTTGAGCCCAGAGCTTGCCCTGAGCAATCGAAGGAGCAAGCCCTGGGTTTTTTAAAATCGTAGCTTTGTCTTTGCGCCAAACCAGCGAAAATACTTCATTTCGAGACAGGCTCTACCGCAGCTCCGACGATCTTGCCTTGTCCCGATTCCTGCAGAAACGCAATCAGCCGGCATGGCTGAGTGAGAGATTTCGAACCCAAGCTGATGTCTTTCGAAAACGGCCGCCCTTTCTCTGCTTTCCCGACCTTTGAGAGATTCGTCAGAACCGCAACATGCTCCAGGTGATGACCGCCGTTCTCGCCCCGCAGAACCTGAGATTCGGCATGGTCCAAAACCAGGGCCACCATCACATCGGCTTTTTCGGGTACTGAGTCCGCCTCGATGTGCGCCCGCAGCTTGCCGTTTTCCACAGCGATCGATGAAATTCGCACGGAAACCGTCGGGAGTGTTACCGCTTTCTTGAGCGCTTCCCCGGCCCGCGTTCTGTCATTGCCGGTAAACTCATACGCGCCGTCTACAACCATTTCCGGCGTGTAGGGCTCGCGAACGTGCAAGCGCTGGGTGTAGTCCACCTGTCGCAGCGTTACCTCGTGCGAGGAGAACGGATCTTTCCAACCCTGGTCGTCCCAGTAGTCCACGTGCTCTTCCATGACGATTAGGTGAACTCCAGGAATGGATAGCGTGGAATCCATGGCTCGGAGCAGCGCGTCGGCAGGCGGGCAACTGGAGCATCCTTCTGACGTAAACAGCTCGACCACCACTGGGGTGGCAGAACCCGCGTCCGCTGCGAAGGCACTACATTCCATCACCGCGTACAAAGCAATGACGGCAAGAATGACGATTAGATTTGATCGCATATGCCTCAGGCAAAATTCACATCTATTGTGCAATAGTTTCAGCTTCGAAACCCAGCTTTCAAGATCCACTTGAAGCATAAACGGCATAACCATGACGACCATATTCCTGATGTGGGGCAGTGCGAGCAACACACAAACCGCCGTTTTCAGCTTGCCGTTTCAAGGTTAAACTCATTACTTCAGCTTTCTCTTCCGCCAGCAAGGATGTGTTAAGCCATGAGCCGACGAACCGTTAAACTCTTGGGAGTCATTACATTCTTTGGATTATCTGCGGCGTATGCCGCCCGCCCCGACGAGGCGCACCCTACCTGGTACTTTGCAACTTCGGGCGATTCCCGCAATTGCGGCGACATCGTCATGCCGGCAATCGCAGCCGACGCCATGAAGCATAATGTCGCGTTCTACTGGCAACTCGGTGACCTGCGCAAAATTTCCGATGCTGACGAGGACTTTGTCGCGGAAAGAACCCTCCAGGGCAGACCCACTAACCTTGCGGATTACGAAAGGCACGCCTGGGATGATTTTATCCAGAACCAAATCAAGCCCTGGGGCGAAGTGCCGTACTACCTGGGAATTGGGAACCACGAAGTCCACCCGCCGAAGAATCGGCAGATGTTTCTAGAGAGATTTCACAGCTACCTGGACCGGCCCGATCTGCGGGAGCAACGGCTGAGGGATGATCCGAACGCGAAGGAACCGAGGACCTACTATCACTGGATTCGCGACGGCGTCGACTTTATCTACCTCGACAACGCCACTGCGGATCAGTTCGACACCGAACAGATGAAATGGGTAGAAGGCGTGCTCGAACGCGCCGAAAAGAATGATTCGATTCGCACCATCGTGGTGGGCATGCACAAGGCCCTGCCGGAAAGCATCTCACGCGGGCACAGTATGAATGAGTCGGAGGCTGGAACCGAGAGCGGGCGGCGGGTTTACGGAATGCTACTCAAGGCACAAAACGACTCGCACAAGCTGGTCTACGTACTTGCCAGCCACTCGCATTACTTGATGGACGGGACCTTCAATACGCCGTATTGGAAGGAACACGGGGGCGTGTTGCCGGGGTGGATCGTTGGAACCGCGGGAGCGCAACGGTATCCGCTGCCTGCCGAAGCCCACGACGCGAAAGAGGCCAAAACCAACGTCTACGGCTACCTGGTTGCCGCCGTGAATCCCTCGGGAGAAGCCCCGGGCACGATCAAGTTCAAATTTGAGAAATTGGAGGAAAATAGCATTCCCCCGGACGTGGTGAAGCGCTTTGGTGCGGCCGTGCACGAGTGCTTCGTGGGTAATCGAAAGACCGGCGGCCCTATGGACTGACGATGGAAATCCAGGGAAGTATGTGAGTACACGGAGATCGCCGGAGCTGTCCCTAGTGGCGCTCGCTGAGTGCTGAATGCCGAATGCGGGCATGCTATACTTCTCTATCCCCATGCCGTTGAACTTGAACGGAGGTTTTGTATCGACAAGAGATTTATCCGCACAAACGAGCGTATTCGGGCACGCGAAATCCGCGTGATCGACGATGAAGGCAAACAGATTGGCATCTTGCCTCCTTTCGAAGCGCTCAAGATGGCCCGCGAACGTAACCTCGATCTGGTAGAGATTTCCCCCACAGCGCAACCTCCGGTTTGTCGCATCATGGATTATGGGAAATACCTCTATCAGCAGGAAAAGAAGGAGCGCGAGGCCAAGAAGCACCAGAAGACGATCACGGTCAAGGAAGTGAAGTTCCGCATCAACGTGGACGATCATGACTACGAGACCAAGAAAAACCACGTGCTGCGTTTTCTGGGCGAGGGCGACAAGGTTAAGGCAACGATATTCTTCCGCGGACGCGAGATGACGCGCACCGGCCTCGGGCGCGAGATTCTGGAGCGACTGATTAAGGATATCGGCGAAAAAGGGATCGTCGAATTCCGTCCCCGGCAGGAAGGCAACACTCTGCACGCGATCCTCGCGCCCAACGTGAAGAAGCCGGGCGAGAAGCCAGCCCAGCCTCCGCCGCAACAACAGCCGAGGGCGAGCCAGGCGTAGTTTGAGGAGACAAGCAGAATAATTCTTTTTGCGCAACCGAAGCAGCGGAAGGAACGATCCCCAAGACCCCAAACCGTGCCGTCCAAGACCGGGTCTGCCGCGGTAGTTTGATTCCTTGTACCTCCGATTCGTGCGCTGAATGCTAGACTAATTCATATGCCAAAACTAAAGACACACAAGGGCGCTGCCAAGCGCTTCAAAAAGACCGGGACAGGAAAAGTGAAGCGCAATAAGGCATTTCTGCGCCACATCCTGACCTCGAAGGACAAGAAGCGCAAGCGCAATCTGGGGAGCGCGACGCTGGTCAGCGATGCGGATACCCCCAAAGTCAAGAGAATGATTCCGTACTAGTGATCTC
>Ga0126381_100005338_pt1 | contig 14125 bp, 8 predicted proteins | sample PanSoiMetPlot_28_FD_96465 | JGI IMG/M metagenome (GOLD analysis project Ga0126381, IMG submission 96465) | Tropical forest soil microbial communities from Panama - MetaG Plot_28 | ecosystem: Environmental > Terrestrial > Soil > Tropical forest > Bulk soil | place: Panama | collected 2016-02-17
CATACGGATGACCGGGCGGCGCTCGCGGGATTGACCGATGCGGAGATCGCGGCGGCCGAGGCTGCAGCGCATGCGCGGAAGCAGACCGGTTACACACTGCCGATGCAGAACACGACGCAGCAGCCGGCGCTCAAATCGCTGAGCGATCGCGCGACGCGGCAGGCTCTCTTCGATCTGAGCTGGAATCGCGCGGAGCGGAGCGACGAGAACGATACCCGCGATACGATTGCGCAACTGGCGAAGCTACGGGCGGAGCGGGCGAAGCTACTCGGATATCCCAATTTCGCGGCGTGGAAGATCGAAGATCAGATGGCGAAAACGCCGGACGCCGTGATGAAGTTCCTCGATCAACTGGCTCCTCCGGCGAAAGCGAACGTGGAGCGGGAAGCCAAGGAGATTCAGGCGCTGATCGATGCGCAGAAGGGCGGCTTCACGCTGGCGCCGTATGACTGGAATTACTACGCAGAGCAGGTACGGAAGACGAAGTTCGATATCGATGAAGCGGCCGTGCGTCCGTATTTCGAGCTGAACCGGGTGCTGGTGGATGGCGTGTTCTACGCAGCTACCGAGCTTTATGGAATCCACTTCAGGGAACGAAAGGACATTCCCGTTTATCAGTCGGACGTTCGCGTATTCGAGGTGACGGACAAGGATGGCAAGCCGCTTGCGCTGTTCTACTGCGACTATTTCAAGCGCGACAACAAAGAAGGTGGGGCCTGGACGAGCGCATTTACGCCGCAATCGAAGCTGATGGGGACGCTGGCGGTGGAGTACAACGTAGCTAATCTGCCGAAGCCCGCGCCGGGCGCGCCCGCGCTGATCAGCTACGACGACGTGCGCACGATGTTCCACGAATTCGGCCATGCGTTGCAGGGGATGTTCAACGACGTGCAGTACCCGTCGCTGGGCGGGAACATCCCGCGCGACTTCGTGGAAGTGCCTTCACAGTTCAACGAGCACTGGATGGACGATCCCAAAGTGTTCGCGCACTTCGCCCGGCATTACAAGACCGGCGCGCCGATGCCCGCCGATCTGGCCGCGAAGCTGAGGCGGGCGCAGGCGTTCAATCAGGGATACGCGTTAGCGGAATTGCTGGCCGCGGCGGAGCTCGATATGCAGTGGCATTTGCTGCCGGCGGATGCGCCGAAGCAATCGCCGGATGCGTTCGAACAAGCGGCGCTGGAAAAGGTGGGACTGGCTATTCCAACGGTGCCGCCGCGGTATCGATCGAGCTACTTTCTGCACATCTGGAGCAATGGCTATTCGGCTGGCTATTATGCGTATCTCTGGAGCGAGATGCTGGATGACGATGCGTTTGCCTGGTTCACTGAGCATGGCGGGCTGACGCGGGCGAACGGCGACAGATTCCGGCAGATGGTCCTTTCGAAGGGGGATACGGAGGATCTGGAGACGGCTTACGAACGGTGGCGCGAAGGAAAGCCCTCGATTCAGCCGTTGCTGCTGCAGCGGAGGCTTGTGGCGCCCGTAGCCGAAACCCCGTGATCTCGTCGAATTACCAACGTGCGGTATGGGGCGGCGAGGGGCCAGACCATATTTCTGTATCGCGCGGTCGGGTGCTCGATACCCTTATCAATACAAATAAGGTTAGAACTCCGAGATGCCGCCTCTGGGGAACGCTCGAAGGCGTGCCTCGGGTGAGTGGCTGATTACGAAACATTCCACTCATCGCAAATAGCTGCCAATGGCTCTTTGAGGTGCCACTCGTGCCTTTGGTTTCTTAGGTTATCGGTTGTCGGCGCGCTCATAACCCAAAGGTCGATGATTCAAATCCATCCCCCGCAACCAAGCTCTCATAAATCAGGCGTTTGCGGGCGGCGGCGAGTAGCCGACCGACGCCCACAAGGGGCAAGAACGCTTGTTCGCGCCCCTTTTTTCGCTCAATCGGCCGTGTCAGTTCTGGTTCTATGATTCAAAGGGAGCGACCATCGTGAACGCTCCGTTCCCCGCGAACTGAATGCTCACGCTGTTCAGCGTCACTGAGTACGCATTCACTACGGCGACTTCGAAAGTGCCGACCCGGCCCGCCGTTTCGGGGAAGTCGGTGGCCAGGTTCATCCAGCGTAGCGATCCGGGCATCTGGCTAATGGTCTTTTGGCTGATGATCGTTCCGCTGATGTCTCGGACCGTGACCTGAAGAGGCACGCTGGACTTGCATGCATACGGGGATGAGTCACACGACTGGGCGGCGAGAATTCCCATCCCCGTGATATTTCCGTTGGTGTTATCGAAGTAGGTTGTCGTTTTCTCAAAGCCCTCGGCCCCAAATGGCAGCGAGCACATGAAATCCGGAAGGCCCGGATATTGCTTTCGATAGAGCGTCTGGCCAAACAAATCGCCCGTGCCGCCCGACGAAAGCGCCACTGAGGCCCACCCAATCTGCAACGGAGCGCTGGATAGAACCGTCTCGACGACCATGCTGTTTCCAGCCACGATGCTGATCGGGACAGCCGTTGTTAAACCCAGCCCTTTGATATTTACCGCCAAAGGTGCGCCCGTCTGATCGTAGAACTTGATAAACCCCAGAGCGGGAGCACTACCGTCCACGTTTTGAAGGACGAATTTCTGACTCCAGCCATCCCCGATTGTGAGTAGCGGAATGAACTGATTGTAGAAGGTTGTCAGCCCCCCGATTCTGGGGCTGAGCCGAGGAGTCTGCGCCGGGAGGTTGGATGCCGAGGTGGCCACAAACAGGGCAGACAATAGCAAAAAACTACGCAATTCTTAATACTCTCCACAACCAGTACAACAATCGCGTATTTCATCATGCAAGATACGAATTCCCAGGACTGAACCGCCCGAGATGCCTGAAACGAATCCGCGGTTGGCGTCTCCCCGCCTGATATTCGTCTGACATTCCGCCAGCAATCGTTACTGATTGCGCATGGGTCAATAGTGAACACGACTACGCGCGCGGCGAATTGGCAAAACATAAAGCCGCGCCCCGCACGGCGCTACCTCCTTCTCCTCGATTTCAAGTTGCTACACAAAAAATTGCGTCTGCGGTCACGGCGGAACATCAGCGCTCCACTAGGGGAAAGAAGCGCAAAGTTATGAAAAATGTCGTCGATGTTACAGAACAGAAACGTCTGAATGACGCCCGCGACGCGGGTATCCCGTGGAAGAAATGGGGACCGTACCTCAGCGAGAGGCAATGGGGCACGGTTCGCGAGGACTATAGCAAGGATGGAAACGCGTGGGATTATTTCTCTCACGATCAATCGCGTTCGCGCGCCTACCATTGGGGCGAGGACGGGTTAGGCGGCATCTCTGACGATCAGCAGCAACTCTGCTTTGCGCTCGCTCTCTGGAACGAACACGATCCCATCCTGAAAGAGCGCCTCTTCGGTCTGACCAACAGCGAAGGAAATCACGGCGAAGACGTGAAGGAGTATTACTTTTACGTCGACAGCACCCCGACTCACTCGTATATGAAGTACCTGTACAAGTATCCGCAGCGTGAGTACCCGTACAAAGACCTTGTGGAGACGAACCGGGCCCGTTCGCGCGAGCAGTTCGAGTACGAGTTGCTCGACACCGGAATATTCGACGACGACCGGTACTTCGACGTTTTCGTTGAATATGCGAAAGAGTCTGCCGAAGACATCCTCATCCGCATCACGGCCCACAATCGCGGACCGGAAGCGGCGAGACTGAGAGTCCTGCCGACGCTGTGGTTCCGGAACACGTGGTCTTGGGGCGATGGAACGGAAAAGCCGTCGCTGCGTATCGCGGACGGAGCCATTCACGCTGTCCACGAGAACCTCGGCAGCTATCACTTATATTGCGACGGCGGCCCCGAGTTGATGTTCACGGAAAACGAGAGCAACGCACAGAGGCTCTGGGGCCAGGGAAATCCGTCCCCGTATGTGAAGGACGCCTTCCATCGATACGTCGTCTCGGGCGAGCGCGAGGCAGTTAATCCCGGCCAGACGGGGACAAAGGCCGCCGCGCATTACGCAGTCAGCATCCCGAGCGGCGGAAGCCATGTGATTCGACTGAGGCTGGCCGCGAAACAGATTACTCCGGCCTTTGCGGGGTTTGACCGATCCGTGGAGGCAAGGATTGCCGACGCGGACGAGTTCTACCACCGGATCACGCCCCGGTCCCTGAACGACGACGAACGCCTCGTGCACCGGCAGGCGCTTGCCGGCATGCTCTGGAGCAAGCAGTTCTATTATTTCGACCTTGAGCGCTGGCTGATCGAGCACAGTAGCCATCCATTCCTTGAATCGAACGGCTCCAGCGTGCGAAACACGGAATGGTTTCACATGCTCAATGCGGACGTGATTTCCATGCCGGATAAATGGGAATACCCATGGTATGCCGCATGGGACCTGGCGTTTCATACGCTGGCGCTGTCGCTGGTCGATTTTGATTTCGCCAAGGACCAGCTCCTCCTCATGCTGCGCGCTCTGTATTTCCACCCCAATGGTCAGATACCCGCTTACGAGTGGAACTTCAGCGACGTCAACCCGCCGGTTCACGCCTGGGCGACGGTTTTTCTTTACAGAATTGAAAGCGCTCTTGGCCGCGCGGACCTCCGCTTCCTGGAACGATCATTCCAGGCGCTAACGCTGAACTTCAACTGGTGGGTCAATCGCAAGGACCCCTCCGGGCACAATCTCTTCGCCGGCGGCTTCCTGGGGCTGGACAACATCGGCGTATTCGACCGCAGCGCTCAGCTTCCGACTGGCGGAACGCTCGAGCAGGCGGATGGAACGGCATGGATGGCGTTCTACTGTCAATGCATGCTGGAGATGGCCCTGATTCTTTGCGAATACGACTCCATATATGAGGAGGTCGCCTATAAGTTCCTCCAGAATTTCGTCTGGATCGCCTATGCCATGGACCGCATCGGCGAGCATGAAGACGAAATTTGGGACGAACAGGACGGTTTCTTTTACGACGTGTTGCGGCTGCCGAACGGTCAGGCGACACGTCTGAAAGTGCGCTCCCTGGTGGGACTCCTGCCGCTCTGCGCGTCCACTTTCTTCGAGGCGGATGTCGCGACCCGCTACCCGCGCCTGATGAAACTCATTGATCTTTTCAAGCAGCGTCATCCGGATTTGATAGCCCAAATAGCGCCGACCGAAGGGGGTTTCGCCGGATACCGGGGGCGGCGTCTTCTGTCCCTTCTCAACAGAAACAAGCTGCAGCGCGTGCTCGGCTATATGCTCGATGAGAAAGAATTTCTGGGGCCGCACGGAATCCGTTCCATCTCTCGCTATCACCTGGACCATCCGTTTTCGTTCTGGGTTGAGAACCAGGAATACACAGTGAAGTATCTGCCCGCCGAATCGAACACCGGCATGTTCGGAGGCAATTCCAACTGGCGTGGCCCCGTCTGGATGCCAGTGAACGTCCTGATCATTCGGGGCTTATTGAACATGTACGCCTTTACCGGCGATGATTTCAAGGTGGAATGCCCGACGGGCTCGGGCCGCTACATGACGCTATTCGAGGTCGCGAAAGAACTCGAAGGGCGCCTCGCGAGTACGTTCTTACGAGACGCGAATGGCCACCGGCCGGTCTACGGTGGCACGCGAAAGTTCCAGGAAGATCCCCACTGGCGCGATCTGATTCAGTTCTACGAATACTTTCATGGCGATAACGGCGCCGGATTGGGAGCCAGCCATCAGACCGGCTGGACGGGCGTGATCGCTACGTTGATGGATATCTTCGGTCGCATGGACGCGCACACCCTACTGGAAACTGAGCGAGAGAGCCTGCGCGCTCAGGTGGTAGAGGAGCAGGTCGGTGGTGAGAAGACGAAGCCGGAAAGAGTCCGGACCACAACGGCGCAGGGACACTGAGCAAAGGACGACTGAGCAAAGCTGTTTAATGCCGCGCAGGGCCGCCATCCCATGTGAGCCCGGTCACCGCGCGATTGGATTCTTGCGCGTACCCGCTTGGAAAACGGTTAACGGTTCGAGGGTAAAGGGCTCACCGGTTTCCTGCGGAAGCCTTACACCGTGGAGGCTCTGATCAACCGAATCGCCGACGCGGCGGACGACTGAACCTACTGGAACTGGATCTGCGCGATCACGAGCGATGGCATGACTTGGTTCCAGCTTTCCGGCAGCGTATCGAACGGCAGGCGGAACCGTTTCGTCTGACCGGGCGCGAGACCGCCCGACGAGCCTCCCACCACAAATACCCGCTCGCGCGCGACCTCGCGCCGCGCGTAGTCGTGGAAGACGCAGGTCACTTCCACCAGCTTTACGCCGCGCGGGCCCGTGTTCGTGACGTTTCCCAGGATTTCGACCAGCCGCCCCTGCGCGAAGCTTTCGGCCTCCTGCATGTGGACCTCGGAGAGCTTCAGGTTCCCGAGATAAGCGCGAGCCTCGGGCGTCAGTTGCGGGGGGCGCGCGGGCGCGGGCTTTTCTCCGAAGGTCAGCCAACCAAGCGCGCCCAGAATCAGAACTCCGGCCAGCCCCATCACCAGGGTGACTGGGGAGATCTTAACGTCCGGCAACGGTCATTTCTCCGATCATCAGTGTTGGCGCCGAAAGAGAGCTCGTGAACTCGAGATCGTTGCCGATGTCCGTGATGCCCATCAGCATCTCCTGTAGCGTTCCGGCGATCGTCACCTCCGAAACCGGAAAAGCCAGTTCGCCGTTACGGATCCACAGGCCCACCGCCCCGCGCGAGTAATCGCCCGTAACCGTGTTGACTCCGGTTCCGATCAGTTCGGTCACAAAAAATCCGTCTTTTACGCCGCTGATGATTTGTTCGGGCGTCTTCTCGCCTGGTTCGAGATACAGGTTGCCATGTCCGATGCCCGCATTGCCGGTTATTCCGCGAGAGGCGTTGCCGGTCGTCTTCATTCCGAGCTTGCGCGCCGTGTAGGCGTTCAGCAGATAGTTCTTCAGAACTCCATGCTCGACCACCGGAGTCCTTCGCGTCGGAACTCCCTCGTCGTCGAACGGCTGAGAGCCGAACAGACGCGGCATTGTTCCGTCGTCGACGATCGTGACATGCGGAGCGGCGATCTTCTCGCCCAGTTTGCCCGCCAGAAATGAAGCTTCCCTGTAAATCGAGCGGCCGTCTACTGCTTCGAAGATTTCGTTCACCAGAGTGCGAGCCATCCGCGGTTCGAAGACCACGGGCACGCGGCAGGTCTCCACCTTCACTGCGCCCAGACGGCGCAGGGTTCTCTGCGCCGCGATGCGCCCGATTTTCTCGGGATCACCCAAACCGGCGAAATCCCGCGCGAGAGCGTGCCAGTAATCCCGCTCCATGGCTCCGTTTTGCGCGGCCACCGGCACGGCGGAAACCGAACAATAAGTGGAACGGTAGGCGCCCGAAAATCCGCGCGAATTTGCGAACACGCGCCCGCCGATGCTCGAATCGAAGGCCGCGCCCTCGGAATTGGTGATGCGCGGGTCGAATGCCAAGGCGGCGGCTTCCGCGCGGCGCGCCGCGTCGATTTTGCGCTCCGTTTCTAACGAGGCCACATCGGGCGAAAACAACTGCAGGTCGCCTCCGATCGAGCCCAGTTCTTCCGCCTCAGGCAATCCCGCATGTGGATCTTCCGTTGTGAGCGCCGCGAGGTCGATCGCCGACCGCACCATTTGCCGGATGCCCTCGGGCGATAGGTCCGACGTGTACGACGAGCCCATTCGCTTGCCGATCAGCACGCGCAAACCGGCGCCTCGCGAACCCGCTTCCTTCAAGGTCTCGAGTTCGCCCATCCGGACGTTGGCCGAGAATTCGGAGCCCTCGCTGATGGTGCATTCGGCGTCGGTCGCGCCCGAATGGAGCGCCTGCCGGACGGCGTCGCGCGCAATGTCGGGGAGCGCTTCGAAGTCGAGCGCCCCGGCGCTCAAGCGGTTCCTCCGACCGTCATCCGATCGATCCGCACCGTCGGAATGCCGACCCCGACCGGAACGCTCTGCCCTTCCTTGCCGCAGATGCCCACGCCCTCGTCAAGCTTCAGATCGTAACCCACCATGCTGACATGCTTCATTGCCTCCGGGCCATTGCCGATCAGCGTCGCATTCCGCACCGGACGCGTGAGCTTGCCGTCTTCGATGAGGTAACTTTCCGAAGCGGAGAAGACGAAGTTGCCGCTCGTAATATCCACCTGCCCGCCGCCGAAGTTCGCGCAATAAAGGCCGCGCGGCACGGACCGGATGATCTCTTCGGGATCGCTCTCACCGGCCAGCATGAACGTATTCGTCATGCGCGGCATGGGTATGTGTTCGTAGCTTTCCCGGCGGCCGCTTCCCGTGGGCGTTGCGCCCAGAATCCGGCTCGACAGCTTGTCCTGCAGGTATCCGCGAAGAATGCCGTTTTCGATCAGGACGTTCCGCTGCGTCTGATTGCCTTCGTCGTCGACGTTGAGGGAGCCGCGGCGTCCGCCGATTGTGCCGTCATCGACGACCGTGCACAACGGGCTCGCAACCTGCTGGCCGATACGATTCGAAAACGCCGAGACGCCTTTGCGGTTGAAGTCCGCCTCCAGTCCATGCCCCACCGCTTCATGCAGCAGCACGCCGGGCCAACCGGGTCCCAGAACCACAATCTGCTCGCCCGCGGGAGCTTCCGCCGCGCCGAGTTGGACGATCGCCTGGCGCGCGGCTTCGTTGGCGAAATATTCGGGCGTGCGTTCTTTCTGGAACCACGAAAGCTCGTACCGGCCGCCGCCGCCCGCGTGCCCCTGTTGTGGCGCGCCATCTTTGCCGCGCGCGAGGACGTAAACTCCGATGCGCGCGAGCGGCTGACGGTCGTAAGTCAGATTACCGTCGCTTGTCGCTACAAGAACCTGCCGAAGGTTGTCCGCATAGGTCGCCTGAACCTGAAATACGCGCGAATCGTAGGCTCGGGCCGCTCCGTCCGCTCGCTGCACGAGCTCGACGCGCTCGCGAAACGCGGTCTCACTCGGCGCCGTGAGCACGGGATACAGATTGCGCTTCGGACCTTCGTCAAGCGGGATTTTATCCACCTTCGCTGGTCCCGCCGCAATCATAGCGGCGACCTGCGCCGCGTGCCGGATTTTTTCAGGACTTAAATCGTCCGAATACGCGTATCCGGTGCGTTCTCCCGAGATCACCCGCGCGCCGACCCCGAGCGAAACTCCCTGGGTCGCGCTCTTCACGATCGATTCATCGAGGCTGATAGAACTCGTCGCGAGGTACTCGAAATAGAGGTCCGCGTAGTCGCCGCCACGCGATAGCGCTTCGGACAGATAGTTTTCCAGATCCCGACGTGAAAGGCCGAATTTCACGGCGAAAAAGGACTCGGAAAAGCTCATAACTACCTTTCAGAGTATCAGGATGCAGTGCGAGAATAGCCGTTTGAATCCCTTTTCTCTTGTAGGCAAAACGGCCCTGGTTGCGGGGTCCAGTCGTGGTATCGGGCTCGCGATCGCGCGCGCCATGCGCGACGCCGGAGCGGATGTTATTCTCGCGGCGCGATCGAAAGACAAGCTGGACGTTCTTGCTGCCGAACTCGGTGGCCGTGCCGTGCAGATGGACGTGAAGAGCCCCGAATCGATCCGCGCGGCCGCTAAAGAAGCGGGCGATGTGGACATCCTCGTGAACGTCGCCGGAACCAATGTCCGCTCCCGGTTCGAAAAATTCCCCGACGAAGACTACGAACACGTGCTAGCCACGAACCTGCACGGTATCGTGAAGCTGACCCAAATCGTCGGCCGGCGCATGATCGAGCGCGGCAGGGGCGGCAAGGTGATCAGCATTGGAAGCCTGCTGACCCTCGTCGGCTTGCCATACATGTCGGTCTATTCGATCACGAAGGGCGCGATCGGCCAGCTTACGAAAACGCTCGCCGCCGAGTGGGGCGAATTCAACATTCAGGTGAACTGCATCGCGCCGGGCTTCATTCTCACGGACTTCAATCGGTCCATGTGGAAGACCGATGCGATGCGGGAATGGTTGAAAGGCGCGCAGGCCAACAGCAAGTTGGGTAAACCCGAAGACGTAGCCCCGCTGGCGGTCTTCCTGGCAAGCCCCGGCTCCGACTACATCACCGGCCAGGTGATCGCTGTCGATGGCGGTTATTCGACCACGGCTCACTGGCCGTTCGACCCTTCGCAATAATAAGAACATGCGCGGCCTCGCGCCGGTCTTCTGCATGTTGGCGGTCGCGGCCGCCCAGACGCCTGCCCCTCCCGTTCAGTTCATCTGCCCGATGGATCCGGACGTGCGTTCGAACGCGCCGGGCAAGTGCCCGCGTTGCGGGATGGCTCTGGAAGCCGGAATCCAGCAGCCGCTGAAATATCGGCTCAAGTTGGACGTACTGCCGACCGCGGTCCCCGCGGCCAAGCCAGTCGAGCTTCGCTTCGAGATCATCGATCCGAAGACGGACAAACGCGCCGAGAAATTCGAACTGGTTCACGAGAAGCTGTTCCATCTCTTCCTTGTGAGCGCCGATCTTAGTTATTTCATCCACGATCATCCCGAAGCCGGCGCGGACGGCGTTTTCCGATATCGCACGACCCTCCCGACGCCGGGCGTCTATCGCCTTCTCGCGGACTGCTATCCCTCAGGCGGCACGCCGCAATTGCTGCCTGCGTACATCACCACGGCAGGCTACGACAAACCGATCTCCGCCGCACTAACGCATCCCGCGCCGGATATGACCCCGAAGCGATCCGAAAACCTCGGCGTCTCCCTCAGACTCGACCCGCCCGAGCCGATTCCCGGAAAGAAGACGATGATGTTCTTCCGTGTGGAACCGAGCGAAGGGCTTGAACCTTACCTCGGCGCATGGGGCCACCTTCTCGCGGTGAGCGACGATCTGGTGGACAGCATCCACGAACACCCTATTTATGCAAACCCCGGCTCCGAGATCCAGTTCGATGTCTTCTTCCCCCGCCAGGCAAGCTATAAGGTGTGGGTTCAGTTTCAGCGCAAGGGCGTAGTCAATACCGCCGCGTTCGTTATACCAGTCCGGGAACCGCAATAGTTTACTCCATTGGTCCGACCGATATAAAGTAGTTACCAGAATTCGTATGCGCAAGGCCCCTGGATTTGTGGCCCTGTTGCCGCTTGCCGGTTTGGTCTGCCTCAAAGGACAGAACGCTCCGGACTACGCGCGCGACATTCAGCCAATCTTCGAAAAGAACTGTTACTCCTGCCATTCGGAGAAGTTGCAGAGCGGAGGGCTGAGGCTCGACAAACCGGAATCGGCTTTTGCGAAGATCGCGCCGGGCAAGCCCGCTGACAGCGAACTCTATCGCCGCGTAGCCGGGATCGGCGACGCCAAGAGAATGCCGCTCGGCGGAAAGCTGGATGACAGCCAGATTGCGCTGATCAAGGGCTGGATCGAGACCGCCAAGCGGCCCAAACACTGGGCGTTCGTACCCCCGGTTCGGCCCGCCGTGCCATCGGTCAAAAACGCCAGTTGGGTCCGCAACCCGATCGACGCGTTCGTGCTGGCCAAACTCGAGTCGGAAGGGCTTCAACCGTCGCCGGAAGCCGACCGTGTCACCCTACTCCGCCGGGTCTCCCTCGACCTCACCGGTCTTCCTCCCACGCCCGCCGAGGTCGACGCCTTCGTCCAGGACAAAAGTCCCAACGCCTACGAAAAACAAGTAGACCGCCTGCTCGCATCGCCGCATTACGGCGAGAAATGGGCACGCCATTGGCTGGACGCCGCCCGCTACGCCGATTCGGACGGCTACGAAAAAGACAAGCCGCGATTCGTCTGGTTCTACCGCGACTGGGTCATCAACTCGTTCAACCGCAACCTGCCGTACAACGAATTCGTCATCGACCAGATCGCCGGCGATCTGCTTCCCAACGCCACGCAGGATCAGAAGGTCGCCACCGGCTTCCTGCGCAACTCGATGATCAATGAGGAAGGCGGTATCGAGCCGGAGCAGTTCCGCATGGAAGCCATGTTCGACCGCATGGATGCCATCGGCAAGGGCATCCTCGGAGTGACGATCCAGTGCGCTCAGTGCCACAACCATAAGTACGATCCGCTCACGCAGGAAGAGTATTACCGGATGTTCGCGTTCCTGAATAACTCGAACGAAGCGAACGTCGCCGTATACACGCCCGCCCAGCAGATGAAGATCGCCGAAATTCAGCGCCGCACGCGTGAGATCGAAGCCAGTCTGCAGCATCACTCGTCCGATTGGCAGGACCGCATGGCCAAATGGGAGGATTCTGTCGCGCACAATCAGCCCGCATGGACTGTCGTGCGTCCGGACGTGGATGACATCTCGACCGGTGGGCAAAGATACATTCCGCAGGAAGATGGTTCGCTGCTGGCACAGGGTTATGCGCCTACCAAGCACGCCGTCAAACTCACCGTGAAGACGCCGATGAAGAGCATCAGCGCGTTCCGTCTCGAGCTGTTGATGGATCCAAATCTTCCGCTGGGCGGACCCGGACGTTCCATCAAAGGCACAGGCGCGCTTTCCGAATTCACCGTCGAAGCCGCGCCCGCCTCGGCGCCGGAGAAGTCGACGAAAGTTACCATCGCGCGCGCCACCGCCGATATCAACCTGCCCGAGACGCCGCTCGAAGCGATGTTCTTCGATAAATCCAATAAGAAGCGCGTTACCGGCCCGATCGAATACGCCATCGACGGGAAGGACGAAACTGCGTGGGGCATTGACGCGGGTCCTGGTCTTCGCAATCAGCCGAGGAAAGCAGTCTTCAACGCCGCCGAGCCGATTCAGAACGATGGCGGCACGATCCTGACGTTCTATCTTCGCCAGAACGCCGGCGGCTGGAACAGCGACGACAATCAGAACAATAATCTTGGCCGCTTCCGCCTTTCCATCACGGACGCAAAAGACGCCGTCGCCGACCCACTCCCCGCCGCTGTTCGCGCGATTCTCGCCATTCCCCGCGCGCAACGTACGCCGCTTCAGCAACAAACCGTCTTCTCTTATTGGCGGGCGACGCAGCCCGAATGGAAGGAAGAAAACGACGCTATCGCTACGCTCTGGCGCGAGCATCCCGAGAGTTCCTCCCAACTTGTTCTCGATGAGCGCGCGAAAGCCCGCGCCACTCATCAGCTTATTCGTGGCGATTTCCTGAACCCGGGCAAAGAAGTATCACCCGGCGTGCCCGCATTCCTGAATCCCCTGCCCGCTGGCGCGCCTGCCAACCGCCTCACTTTCGCGAAGTGGCTCGTCGCGCGCGACTCCCCAACCACCGCCAGGGCATTCGTCAATCGCATGTGGCTCGAGTATTTCGGGATCGGCATCGTCGAGACGGCCGAAGATTTCGGTACCCAGAGCGCTGCCCCGTCCCATCCGGAACTGCTCGACTGGCTCGCCGTCGAATTCATGGATCGCAACTGGGACGTGAAGGCGATGCAACGTCTCATCGCGACCTCGGCTACCTATCGCCAGTCCTCGAAGATCACGCCCGAACTCGAAGCCAGGGATCCGTACAACCGGCTTCTCGCGCGTGGCCCACGCTTCCGAGTGGATGCGGAAATCGTTCGCGACATCGCTCTCGAAGCCAGCGGACTGCTCGATCCGGAAGTCGGCGGCCCCAGCGTTCATCCCCCCGCGCCCGCGTTTCTCTTCCTGCCGCCCACGAGCTATGGTCCCAAGGTCTGGAACAATTCCCAAGGCCCTGAAGAGTATCGCCGCGCGCTCTATACTTTCCGGTTCCGCAGCGTGCCCTACCCGATGCTTCAGGTATTCGATTCGCCCAATGGTGACAGTTCCTGCGTACGTCGCGCACGCTCCAATACGCCTCTCCAGGCGCTCACTACTCTGAACGAGCCGCTGTTCCTGGATGCCGCGCGCGCCCTCGCTCTCAAAACACTTGACGAAGGCGGCGCGACCGACCGCCAGCGCCTCACGTTCGCCATGCGTCGCCTGCTTTCCCGCGCGCCTTCGGAACAGGAAGCCAAACTGCTGCTCGGTCTTCTCGAAAAAGAGCAGCAGAAATTCAGCGCGCCGGGGAGCGATCCGTCAGCGCTCGCCCCCGCCGTTCTCGCGAACGACACGCCCGCACAGGCCGCTGCCTGGACTGCGCTCGCCCGCGTTCTTTTGAATCTCGATGAGACGATCACGAAGGAGTAACCGATGAATCAGATCGCCAGACGCTGGTTTTTGCAGCAGTGCGGCGTCGGCCTCGGCGCAGTCGCGCTCCGGAGCCTGCTGGCC
>Ga0126381_100005339_pt1 | contig 14124 bp, 8 predicted proteins | sample PanSoiMetPlot_28_FD_96465 | JGI IMG/M metagenome (GOLD analysis project Ga0126381, IMG submission 96465) | Tropical forest soil microbial communities from Panama - MetaG Plot_28 | ecosystem: Environmental > Terrestrial > Soil > Tropical forest > Bulk soil | place: Panama | collected 2016-02-17
CCCAGGCAGTAGAGCCATAGTCTGCGTCGGGCCGCCGTTATTCTGTAAAGGACCGAGTAAGGGGTTGTGGTTGTTCAAATCGCCGGCGTGGTTAAAGCTGCAGGAGCCATCGCTGCTTAGGTTATAGCCATGCGAGGTCATGGTCCCGCTACAGTTTCCAGTGTTGTTAGCGACAATGCTGTTCTGTAGAGTCGCCGTCGCACGGTTGTTGTAGAAAGGCGGCAAGAAAGCAGCCGAAATGCCGACACCGCTATTTCCGCTGATCGTGCTACTGCTGACTGTCAGCGTCCCGAGGTCGATGATGCCCAACGAATTCCCACTGATGGTGCTGTTGTTGATCGTTAATGTGCTGCCTGCGACGCCAGATCCTGTATTTCCGCTGATGGTGCTGTTATTGACCGCAATTGTGCTGCCCTGGATGCCAAGAGGTTGGTTGCTGCTAATAGTGCTCTCGTTGATCGTCGCCGAGCCACCGTTTTCGAAGATTCCCCCGATCATGTTTATGCAGCTATGCGACACAGCGCAATGTCCAACGGCAGTATTCGCGCTGATGGTACTATTGTTGATCGTCAAGGGGCCAAAGGATGCAATGGCCCCTCCGGTGGCGTTGCAAAAAGTGCCGACAAGAAAACACCCGGCAACCGTGACGGAGTTCCCGCTAACGGTGCTGTTGTCGATCGTTAGCGTGCCGCTGTTTAAGATGCCGCCGCCGTAAATGCCGCAGCCTGAATTCTCGGCCTTATAGAAGGTGTAGGCATAGGCGGTATTGCCGCTGATGATGCTGTTCATGATCGTTAGTGTGCCGATATTGGAGATGCCTGCACCGCCCGCGGTGCCGCAGAAGCCAGAGATAGAATTGTTGCGGATAGCTAGGTTCGAAAGAATGACGTTGGCGCTAACGCTGGAAATCGTGGCCCCCCTGTGGAATGCTCCGCCTTCGATAATCGTCGTCTGGGCACCCGAGCCGACAATCCTCAAGCTGACGCCGATCACCAGACCCTCTGTATAGGTCGCCGCGGCGACTATGATGGTGTCGCCCGAGGCAGCCAGCGAGATGGCATGTCCGATGGTCTTGCAGGCGGCCTGTGCTGACAAGCAGTTGTTGCTGTCGCTTCCTGTCACTCCGTCTACGTACAATGTGTTGCTGGCGAACGCAGAACGCACAAACAAGATCAGTATCAGTGCCGCAACGCATATCAGTTTCTTGGATTTCATTGTGCCTCCCCTTTCGGGTCAAGGGATTTCAGACCCGTGAGAGCCGTCTATGGACTTCCCTCAGGACTAACGTGTTTGCCGCTCTCGTTTTCGCTTCCGGGATTCACGTAGCCTCCCGAGAGCCTGTCCTTGTCCTGCTTACTAATGCGGAAAACGGGGACGAAACTGCTCATAGCGGGCCGGGTTTTCGAGCGAAGGTAGTGGCGAATCCCAAGCGAACCGAGCAGCGGGCGCGGCTTCTCCGAACTGGCAACGACCAATCTCCGACCCGTCCATATGGCTGGCTTCCTCGCAACGCAATGCACCAGATTTGGGATATGATACCGTTCACTTGACCTGGGTTCTGCTCGATCGCATCGGTTGGAGTGATTGGATGAGTTTGCGAGCAGCCAGCCTTCTGTTTTTTTCACTTCTTCTGGCGATTAGCGTCACCAGAGGATTGAATGCCCAAACAACAACCACTGGTGGGTTGACTGGTGTCATAACTGATCCCAGCGATGCGGTTGTGGCCGGTGCAGCTGTCGAGATCACAGACAACGCAAAAGGAACGGTTCAGACAGCTAAAACTGATCGAGATGGAGTCTATCGATTTTTCTTCCTCGGGCCATCGAGATACACACTGAAGGTGAAGCGTGAGGGCTTTCGAGAAGAAAGCCGAATGGTGAACGTGTTGCTGGGCCCTCCGGTGACGGTCAATGTCACGCTGGTGATCGCCAGGGGAAATACCACGGTTGAAGTGTCTGATGATGCTCCGGTCCTCAAAGCAGAAAACGGCGACGTCTCTACGACCATGAGCCAGCAACAGGTCTCTGAGGTTCCCAACCCCGGCAACGACCTCACGTACATCGCGCAGACTGCCCCCGGCGCGATCATGCAGACGGACTTTCAGGCCGGTGCCAACCTGTCCATTCTCGGGATGTCCGGCTATTCCTATCTCTATACGATTGACGGAATGATTGACAACGAAAATTCAGTGAACTCCTGGCAAAACGGCGCTCTCTTTCTTCTGCTGGGCCAGAACCAAATCCAGGAAGCCACGGTAGTAAGCACAGGCTACTCAGGGCAGTTCGGAGGCGCCGCGGGAGGAAACATTAATTACATCACGAAGTCGGGCGGGAATGAGTTTCACGGGAACGCACAGTATTATTGGAATGGCCGAGCGCTGAACGCCAACGACTGGTTCTTGAACGCACTCGGCAAGCCACGTCCCTTTGACATTGCCCATCAGTGGGCGGGTTCTGTGGGAGGCCCGATCAAGAGAGACAAGCTGTTCTTTTTCTTTGACACCGAGGGTTTGCGCGTTCAGATTGCGCCCGTGAACATCGTGGGAATCCCGAGCCCCCAGTTCCAGGCGGCCACGCTCGCCAACATTGATGCGAAGTTTGGGCCAACTTCCGCTTCCGACTCTTTTTACAGGAAAATCTTCAACTTGTACAACTCCGCCGCCGGCGCAAGCTCAGCAAAACCAGGAACCCCGATCGATCCGCTCGGTTGCGGCCCCTTCACCGGCCCCGAAGGATTGGGCACCTCGGCGCCGTGTTCCGATTACTTTATAGTAGACCGGGGAAGGCCCAGCTATGACGCACTTGTCTCCGGCCGCATCGATTGGAATATAAACGAGAACGACCGCGCGTTCTTCCGGCTGCAATACGATCAGGGACGCAGCGCTCAGTATACCGACCCTATCAGCTCGGCATTTGATGTGGATATCAATCAGCCGTGGTGGCAAGGCCAAGTAGTGGAAACGCACACGTTCGGAACCTCGGCCGCGAGTCAATTTCTGCTGGCAGGTTCTTATTTTGCCGCAATATCCAAGGTGAAAAATCCCGCACAAACGCTTTCTACTTTCCCGACAACTTTGAATTTTTACGTATTCGGAACGTTTAACAGTCTGGGCCAAGGTGTTTGGGCCCTCTATGCGGCAGGACGATACAACACGCAGTATCAACTTTCGGAAGATGTCGTGAAAACCGTAGGGAAACACAAGTTGGGGTTAGGTGGACAGTTCGCACAGGTTTTGTGGAGCGAGCTGCCCAACAAATGGGGAACCACTGGCACACTGATCCCTCAGACGCTCGACGCCTTTTACCAGGGTGGAGTGGACCTCGCCACTCCCAACACGGACTTTACGCAACTCCAGCAATCCTTGACATCGCAAGGTCACCTAAAGCTATCATTCCTGAGTTTCGCTCTCTACGGCCAGGAGGAGTGGCACGCACGGGCAAATCTCACTCTTACCGCAGCTCTTCGCGCGGAACACTATTCGAATCCTGTTTGTCGAAACAGCTGCTTTGCGCGTCTTGCGGGACCATTCGAAGCAGTTAGCCACGACCCCGACGAGCCCTATAATCAGGCGATTCTGATTAACCAGAAACATGCCTTGCAAAGCGTGGACGGCGTTCTCTGGGCCCCTCGCTTTAGTTTTGCGTGGCAGCCCCTCGGTGTGGCGCACAATACGGTTCTTCGAGGCGGGGTCGGCTTCTTCTATGATCCAGTGCCCGGCACGGTCGCTGATTCCTTTGACAGGAATGCGCCAATTTTCAACTCCTTTACGATTGTAGGCGACAATCTCACTCCGAAAGAATCAACCAGCTTGTTCAAGGATGCAGCAGCTTCGAACCTAGTATTTCTGCACGGATTCGCCACCGGCCAGACACTTGCTCAGATTCAGGAGGCAATTTCGAGTGTCTATCCGCCGGGCTTCTCTCCCCCGGGGATGACCACAGCACCAAAGACCGTGCATGCGCCGCAGTTTCAGAGATGGAGCCTGGAGCTACAGCAGGCTTTCGGGACTGGCACTTCCGTGAGCATTGGTTATTTTGGCCATCACGGTATCCATGAACTGGCGCAAAACCCCAATGCCAACGCCTTCGGCTTCGGGTCCCTTCCGGCCGGATTATGCAGCAGCCCGCCCGTGCTGCCGTGCGCCGACGCGCGATTTCGGGCAGTAACCCAGTTCAATACGAACGCCGTTTCGAACTATAACGGCATGGTGGCTTCGTTTCAGTATCGTTTTTCGGGCTGGGGTAGAGGCGAATTTCAAGCGAACTACACTTATGGTCACGCGTTCGACGAAGTCTCCAACAGCGGGTTGTTCGGTTTTACATCCGGCAGTTCGATATTCCCTCAGGATCCAAACAACCTGCGAGGCAGCTACGGTCCGGCTGAATATGACGTCCGGCATTCTGTCAATGCAAACTACGTCTGGGAACTGCCGCTGAAGGACGTCTTGCGCGGACGTGGCTCGAACTATCTGACCAAAGGGTGGCAGATTTCGGGATCGATTTTTGCTCACACTGGATTTCCTTACACGGTCTTTGACATCGCACAGGCGAACTTCCTTAACGGAAACAACTTCTTTGGAACGATTTATGCGGTGCCGGTTGGGCCACATTCATCCGCACCGCCATGTGGAAAGGGAGCGGCGGTTCCACTCGCCCCCAAACCGTGCCTTCCGTCTCAATTACTGACCGACGGCGTAACCCCTAATCTTAGTGCGCTATTTCTACAATCTGGTTGCGAAACGGGATTCAATACGGGAAACTTGCCAGCTTCCTCAGGGCCTTGTGGCGGGCGCGCCGTGTCTTACGCGCAAGGAAGGAATCATTTTCGCGGACCAAACTACTTTAACACCGACTTCGCGATCATGAAGAACACCGACATCCCTCATTGGGAGGGTGCGGTGCTGGGGATCGGTTTCCAGTTCTTCAACTTCTTCAATCACCCGAATTTTGGGTTTCCGGACAATTGGAGTTCTGACCCGGCTACAGCGTACGGCAGGATATTTTACCTGCAACAGCCACCAACTGGAATCTTGGGAGCCGGCTTTGGAGGCGATATTTCTCCAAGGATGGTCCAAGTGAAGGCCCAGCTGCGCTTCTAACGCAAACAATGGTCAAAAGTTTTCCATCATCCATATGTTGCTGTTCATGGTTTCCCCATTGATCGCCAGGCGGTGACCGTCTGGCGATGGGACGCCATATGCCCAATCGCCCCCATGGTTCTCCCACAAGACGCGAGGGTGGCCTAGAAGGTCCAGGGGTAAGAGCACTGTTCCACCTTTTCCGGGACTGCGCACCCGGCTACTTCAACACCGACTTTGCCATTACGAAGTTCACGAAGATCGGTGTTTGGGAGAATGCATCGCTGGGAATCGGTTTCCAATTCCTCAATTTCTTCAACCACCCCAACTTCGGGATTCCGGACAACTCAAGTTCCGATTCGGGGTTCGGGCAGATTTTCTACCTAGAACAGCCGCCTACCAGCATTCTGGGTGCTGGCCTTGCAGGAACATCGCCAAGGATGATTCAGTTGAAGGTTCAGTTACAGTTCTGATTGCTGGGCCTCCACTCACGGGGCCGTTCGTCAATCGATAACGGAAAACCTCAAAAATTCTCCATCATCCAGAAATTAGAGCTCGTCCTGCGATCCATGATCGCCACATGGCGACCATCGGGGGAGGGGCTGAAGTCGCACTGCCAACCTGTGCCACATTTCCACAAAACGTGGGGATGCCCCTGGAGGTCCACGTGTTGAAGAACGGTGCCATTCCTAATACCATTCACAATAAACAAGCCATTTCCTTCCCCCGTCCATCCCAACAACCTCATGTCACTTAAGCCCTTTACTTGGAGGATTTGCGTCGGGCGTCCGCGCAGAGAAAGAATTTGGATAGGACCGCCCGTGCCTCGGCTGATTGCAAGACGAGTGCCGTCGGGAGAAATGGCACAGAACGGCGACAGGGAAATGCTTAGATCGCGGTCCAGGTCAAAACGGGTGAGCTCGGGACCTCGTTTGCCTCTGATCGGATCAAGGACCGAGACGAGCATCACGTTGCGATCCACGCTCCGTTCTGCGAGCACGCACAAATCAGATGGATGCCTGGAGCAAGAGAAACCACTACCGGGAGGTACTGAAAATAGCAGTTCGGGCGATCCTCCGCTGAAGGGGACTCGCATTAGTCTAGGGTTTGATTCGCCTTCAGGGGCGAAGAGCTGGTAGATGACCCACTTGCCATCTGGAGTTATCGCTGCGGCTTCTATCGAACCCTCTCCTGTGGAGAGTACTAAGGGGTTGAGTAATGAGTTCAAGAATTGCTTCGAAAACTCATAGTGAGCTCCGCGATCGCGGACCACAAGCGCCGCCTTGCTGTCAGCGGTCCAATCCGCAACAACGTCCCACTCTTCCAAGGTGAAAGGCCTGGAGTTGCGAATGCGCGTTCCTCCTGCCTCAAGGTCAGCCACATACCCGGTGCTGTGGCCTCGCGACTCCTGGAAGGCGAGGCGCTTACCGTCTTTCGTCACACTTGTGTTGTTCATCCAAAACCCGGCCCAATGCGTCAACTGCCTGGGTTTTTCTACCGGCACACCGGTGTGCGAGTCAAGCGACATCACCCAATAGTTGCAGATGTCACCACCGGGCTGGGGTTCCTTCACCGCGTAGATCAACCGTCCATCGGGCAGCCAGGTACCATCAACTACGTTTTTCATTTCGGTTGGCGTGAACAACGTCAACGGCGGTCCGCCAGTCACGTCGCGGCTTAGGAATGTGTCGCCGGACTTATCGCTCCGGAGATAAATGAACCGATGCCCGTCGGGTGACCAATTGGTTCCACCAACCGTGCTGTTCTCGTCGGTATCAAGTAGCTTGCGTGGCCGCTCTCCATTCTTCTCCATTAACCATATTTCCCGCTCGCCGAGCTTGCCCTTGTTTGTTCCGAAGGTAATCAGAGAACCAGCAGGGGAAACGGACCACGCAATAGCGTTGTCGCGAATCTTGTGTGGCACGCCACCACTCACCGAAACCTCCCAGATGCTGGTGTTCTCTGAGGACCACCGACTTGCATCGACTTCCGCTGGATGAGCGTTGGCAAGAAAGCCGGTACTGTCCGGAAACCAGGCACCCGGAATGATCTCCCATTCTGGCGGATCATTCTTCAGAGGTTCTGGCTGTGGAAGGGAATGCAATTCTCCAGTATCAATCAGTTGGATATGCATCCCCTTCACATCGCTATACGCGAGGTATTTTCCGTCAGGAGAAATCGCTCCGCTTGTCACCGGGGTCTCGACGGAATTATTAGTAAGTTGACGAATCTTCAAGTCTGTTGGTTTCGTGAGGGACAATGGCTGGCGTCTGGCGATCCAGAAAATCGTGCTGGCGATCAACAGTACCGCAGCGCTCGCAGTCAACCTGCCCCAACGCGCTAGACTTTTCGACTCTATGTCGCGTTTCAAGGCTTCGAGATCGTCACGCACCGCTGCGGCAGTCTGATAGCGAACGTCGCACGCTTTTTCGAGCGCCCGCTGAATAATTCGTTCCAGCTTGACGGGCAACTCGGGATTCAACTGCCGCGCAGGCGTCGGCACTTGCTTCAGGATTGCTTCTTGCAGCACTGGCCAGCTGTCGCCCGTGAAGGCCCGTTGTCCGGTTGCCATCTCGTACAACACCAGCCCGAATGAAAACAGATCCGTACGCGCGTCCAACTTCTCGCCGAGCACCTGCTGAGGAGACATATAGCCTGCCGTGCCCATTGCCACTCCGGTCCGGCTCAGGGACGGAGCAATTGTCGCAGGCAGAGAAACTTCGCGAACTGTTCCTTTGGAGCCGCTATTGCGAGAATCCTCCGATTCGCCGGCCCCCTCCGTCGCAGGGTGAGCCAGTTTCGACAAGCCAAAATCCAAAATCTTGGCTTGGGCTTCGCTGGTAATGAAGATATTGGCTGGCTTGACGTCACGATGGATGATGCCCCTCTTATGTGCTGCTTCCAAGCCATCGGCAATCTGAATGGCGAGATTGAGTAGCCTTTCGAGAGGTAGCGCTGGCTTCCCCGGTTCCACGTCGACGAGCAACTCTCGGAGCGTTTGCCCCTCCAACAACTGCATCACCAGGAATGGCTGTCCCTCGTGCTCGCCGAATTCGTAAATCGGACAAATGTTGGGATGTTCCAGTGCCGATGCCGCTCGCGCTTCGCGCTCGAATCGCCCGAGCGCCGCAGGATCCTTGGCTGATTCTTCGGGCAGGAACTTGAGGGCTACCTGCCGTCCTAGCTTGACGTCCTCCGCCCGGTATACCAAACCCATGCCGCCTCCACCGAGCCCGTCGAGAATTCGATAATGGGATATGACTTCTCCGATCAAGGAGAATCCGAAGCCCTCGAGTTCAGAGTGCACGGCAGCACGTAGCAGACTTCCGGAACCGGCTTCCTTGCGGAGCAACGATTCAACTTCCTGGCGCAGCTCCAAGTCACCTTGGCAGTTTTCATCCAGCAGCGTCGCACGCTGGTTTGGATCGCACTCCGAAGCGCGATGGAATAACTCCTCGATTTGTGCCCAACGCTCCGGAGTCAAGGGACACCTATCCACCTTGCATTTCGCGTTGCAGCCAAGCTTCCGCCATCTTCAGGTCACGCCGGACCGTAATCAGGGAGACATCGAGCGCTCGTGCAGTCTCTTCCAACGACAGCCCGCCAAAATAGCGGAGTTCCACGGCTTTGCATTTCCGCGCATCAATCTTCTCTAATGCGCTGAGGCTGATATCAAGTGCGATGAGCTCCGCGGACCGTTCCTTTTGAGAACTCAACACTTGGTCCAACGACACTCTCACTTTGGTTCCGGCGCGCTTGTGTGCCCGCTTTTGACGGGCATGATCCACAAGTATTTGCCGCATCAACCTCGAGGCGACTCCGTAGAAATGCGAACGGTTCTGCCAATTCGGACTCGTCTGATCGACAAGTCGCAGATACGCCTCATGGACCAGCGCCGTTGGCTGGAGCGTGTGGCCTTGGCGTTCTTTCCGTAGGTAGCTAGCCGCCAGTTGACGGAGCCTTCTGTAGACCAGAGGCGTGAGTTGCTCAAGGGCTTGTGCGTTCCCTTTCGCCCATTCAGCGAGCAAGCAAGTTACTTCATGGGTCTCGGACATGGCTCACAGGCTCAAGCTACTGACAGGGGCCTTCAATCTTGGCCGAATTATACACCGCACAAGGAGAGTTCCTTCCGGTTAGCAATCGTGATGCACAAAGACCTCCCGGCATGAGCAGTTTGGCCGCTGATTTCCGCAACAGTACATAGAAGAGATCAGGTCGACCTAATTCCCGCTTGGGTTAGTCCTCACCCCACAGTCGGTCCGCCCGGGGGGATGTAGATGGAGTGTCTCGATGACGTGGTCGGAGGAAAAAACATGAAAAAGACGCGAACAATCTCATTTGGTGCCATAGCTCTCTTGAGTGCGCCGGGGGTGTCGACTCAACTCGCCGCGCAGACGGCGCACCATCACTACAAGCTTATTGAGATCCCTACGCTCGGCGGCCCACAAAGCTTTGTGAACGGTGGGGGCGGCCTCACGCAGATCCTCGACAATCAGGGAACTTTCACAGGGTGCGCCGATACATCAATTCCTGACCTCAATTTTCCAAACTCCAACCCCCAAGCCGCTCCTCCGGATCCGCTTATTTACCATGCGATCCAATGGAAGAACGACGTCCTTACTGATCTTGGGGCACTTCCAGGCGCAAGCAGCAGCTGCTCATTCTGGATTAGTGAGAATGGGCTGATCGCTGGCGTATCGGAAACAAATGTCATCGATCCTTTTCTGGGTTGGCCAGCAGCCCGTGCAGTTCTATGGAAAGAAGGAAAGATTATCGACCTGGGAACGCTGGGCGGGAACGAGAGTTTCGTAGTCGGAGGCGTAAATGACCGGGGCCAGGTAGTTGGATCGGCCACGAATGCCATACCCGATCCGTTCAGCGGATACGGTACACAACTGCGGGGCTTTCTCTGGCAAAAGGGAGTTATGCAGGATTTGGGCACTCTCGGTGGTCCCGACGTCTTGACGACTGCGGTTAACAACCGCGGTCAAATTGTCGGATATGGATCCACGAACTCGATCTTGAATCCTATTACCGGCGGTCTAACTACTGACCCTTTCCTGTGGGAGGACGGGAAGATGATCGATCTGGGGACTCTCGGAGGCACGTTCGGCGGTGCGGGGCTCATCAACAATCAAGGCCAAATAGCTGGCCAATCCAATCTAGCGGGCGATCTGGTCACCCGTGGTTTTTTCTGGGACCGCGGGGTACTTACGGACTTGGGCAGCTTTGGCGGCGATGTCGTAGAGGTGTTCTGGCTCAACGAGCTCGGCGAGGTGTTTGGCACGGCCGAGTACCCGGGCAACGTCACACGCCATGCTTTTCGGTGGAAAAAGGGCGATATGACCGATCTAGGGACTCTCTACGCAGAATGTTCGTCGGATGTCACGGGCAGCACTGCGTACGGCGCCAATTCTAAATCGCAGGTTGTGGGTAGTTCGTGGTGCGACGACTTAGCGGCAGCCGCATTTCTCTGGGAAGACGGCGAACCGATGGTCGATTTGAATGCTTTGATTACTCCCGCCTCGAACATCCAGTTGGTGTTTGGATTGACCATCAATGATGGTGAGGAAATTGCCGGTGTCGGATTCCTTCCCAACGGGGACTCACGGGACTTCGTCCTGATTCCCTGCGACGACAATCATCCCGGCGTCGAAGGCTGCGACTACAGCCTTGTGGAAGAGAGCGCGACTGCTACCGGCAGCGCAATGCCGACCACAACAACAGTGAAGCCGAAACTGCCGCCCGACGCGATCAGGCAGTTGATGCAGGCTGGCGCTCGCCGCCCAAATCCGTGGTATCGCGGCTTTGGAGCACAACCACCGAAGTAGTTCGAAAGACGAAGAGGTACCTGCCTGGAAAGTTCCGCAGATCGGAGGAGGCAGCATGAAATCCAGAACATTGATGTGCATTATCAGGGTGATCCTATTCGCTGTGCTTGCGCTCCCCACACGTATGGCTGCGCAGAGCGATCCTGCAAAGATACCGCAACACCATCACTACAAGCTCATCGACATTGGCACGTTCGGTGGACCCTCCAGCTTCTTCAACGCGACCTTTAACTCCGTCCCAGCCCTGAACAATCGGGGTCTGGCCGTGGGCGACTCGGCGACCTCGACTCCTACTCCCCCGAACGGCGGTTGCTTCTTTTGCGGAGGCAGTGGTGGTTTCCTCCCGTTCATCGTCTTCCATGCTTTTGAACTGCAGAACGATGTCGTGACCGACCTAGGGGCACTTCCCCCTGAGTCCTTGAACTCCAGTAACGCCGTGGCGATCAATTCAAATGGCGACACCATTGTTGGCGCTTCGGAAAACGCCGTTATCGACCCGCTGATCTCCTCCCTCACTGAGATCCGTGCAGTGGTGTGGAGGGAGGGTCATATCGTCGATCTCGGAACGCTGGGCGGTAATCAGAGCGCAGCGAGCGCTATCAACGACCGAGGCCAAGTAGCCGGATTTTCCACGAACGCTGTAAAGGATCCTTTCTCCATGGTGTACTTCTTCGAAGGCACCTCGAACGGAACGCAGACTCGAGCTTTCTTGTGGGACGAGCATAGCGGTATGCAGGACTTGGGTACCCTAGGTGGCAACGATGCCTTCGCTCTCTTTCTCAACCAGCGCGGGCAGGTAGCTGGATTCTCGTATACGAACTCGACGCCGAATGCCACGACCGGGCTCCCTACAATTGATCCATTCCTTTGGGACGGCAGTGCGATGCTGGATCTCGGCACTCTCGGCGGAACTAACGGCATGCCGACCGCCCTCAACAACCGAGGTCAGGTTATCGGCGTCTCCTACTTGAGCGGCGACAACTCCTTTCACCCCTTTCTTTGGGATCAGGGCAAGCTCATCGACCTGTATACAAGCACCGTCGGAGGAAATCCTATAACCGCAAACGCGATTAACGATGCTGGAGAGATTCTCGGTGCTGCAGCTTTCCCGGGTCAACCAAGCGACGCCTATCTCTGGAGGCATGGTGGCGCCACCGATCTTGGGCACCTCAATGGCGACTGCTCTAGCGAGGCATGGGCAATGAATTCTGCTGGGCAGATCGGTGTTATTTCTTCTTCGTGCGACGACACGAATCCGCGCGCGGCTCTGTGGGAAAATGGCTCGCTAATCGACTTGAACACACTGATTCCTGCGGGCTCCAGTCTGCAACTGATTTTGCCGCAGGCGATCAATGATCGTGGAGAGATTGCCGGAGTCGGATTCCCTTCGGGGTGTTCCCTCCAGATTGACAGCCTGTGCGAGCAAGCTTTCGTGCTCATTCCGTGCGACGAGAACCATCCCGGCATTAAGGGCTGCGACTACAGCTTGGTGGAAGCTGTGGCCCAGCCACCCGCCCGTCCTGCCGCACACGAAGCAGCCACGCCAATCGCGCCCGCCGCGTTGTGGCGGCGCAACAGCCGGTTTCACTTGGCCACATTCTGTCCCACCAAGTAATTAGTGGAGAGGAGGCGCTATGAAATCCAGAACATTGATGTGGATTACCCCGACGATCCTATTTGGCGCGCTAGTGGTCCCTGTTCGGCTGGCAGCGCAGAGACAGATTCGCTACTCCGTCACCGACCTTGGCACATTGGGAGGAATCTTTAGCCAAGCGTTCACCATTAACAACAACGGCTCAGTCGTGGGTTTTGCGACCCTTCCCGGCGACACCGCTGCGCATGCGTTCCTTTGGCGCAACGGAGTGATGACTGACCTCGGCAGCCTTGGAGGGCCGTTGAGCCAGGCATCGGGCGTGAACGATCGGGACGAGGTGGTGGGTTTTTCGGAAACCTCAACACCAGACCCATTAGGAGAGAGCTTTTCTTCTTGTCCAGATTTCCTAGTTTGTCTGCCATTTGTCTGGCGCGCAGGTGTGATGCTTCCGCTTCCCACGCTGGGTGGTACCAACGGCGTAGCGGTTAACAGCCGAGGTGATGTGCTTGGGTTTGCGGAGAATTCTATAGCGGACCCCACCTGCGTACCTCCGCAAGTCCTCCAATTTAAGCCTGTGATCTGGCACAAGATGCAGATCGAAGAACTCTTAACATTCCCCGGCGACCCGGACGGGATTGCTGGGGCGATCAACGACGCTGGCGCAGCGACACTCCCGACTGGTAATTGCTCGTTCCTAGGTCCCCCTATTGGGCACGACTCATTGCTGCGACACGGGACTCTGACTGATTTTGGCACCTTCGAGGGAGTCCCAATCGCTGCTAATGACATGAACAACAAGGGTCAGGTGGCCGGGGTAACTTCCGGCCCCGGGGGTCTTGAGGGACAGGCCGTCCTCTGGCAAGCCGGTGTGGCGAGCGGACTTGGCTTCCTCCCAGGTGACGTTGTGAGCATTGGCGCGGCGATCAGCGATACCGGCCAAATCGTTGGGCAATCGTGCAATAACGTCAGCTGCCGTGGCTTCCTGTGGCGCGACGGCGTTATGACGGCCCTCGAAGCCCTGGTTCCCGCGAACTCGCCACTAGATCCCGCCGACCCAACAGGCATCAATTCTCGCGGGCAGATCGTCGGGCTCGCAGTTTGTGAAGAGCACGGGTGAGTTGCATGCCTTCTTGTTAACCCCAACAAATAGCGAAGCCGTCGGAGAGAACGCCGTGGCTACCCCGAATAACATCAGTGGGTCGCGGAAGGTCGTTATCCCTGAAAATGTTCGCAGAGCGCTGCAACGGAGGCCGGGTTCACGGCACGATCACATCCCAGGCCTCGAAGCGCCAACGAACTAGTGGAATCAGCCAAAAGCAAGGTCAGGACGGGACGGTCAAACTCCCTGATTTCCGCTTACCGGTAATCACTTGGAATGGCGCTTTCTCAGTTACCGGTTTCTCCGTGTGAACGTAGCCGCCCGGCGGCGGACGCTCAGAACCTGGGCTGGTTAGCGCGCCAGCCAAAGCGCAGCCCGCACCGCTTGGAACACTGTAAGTTGATAGTGATTCCGTAAGAGCTGGTACCACTGAAATATCGTCGGCATTTTCGTGGCTGCTACCTCTCCCTAGGCTGCGATCCGTTCTTTTGTCAGGTCGTAACCCAGATACGTCGAATCGGGC
>Ga0126381_100005341_pt1 | contig 14121 bp, 13 predicted proteins | sample PanSoiMetPlot_28_FD_96465 | JGI IMG/M metagenome (GOLD analysis project Ga0126381, IMG submission 96465) | Tropical forest soil microbial communities from Panama - MetaG Plot_28 | ecosystem: Environmental > Terrestrial > Soil > Tropical forest > Bulk soil | place: Panama | collected 2016-02-17
ACAAGCTCGAGCGAGCCGCCGCCGAGATCGCCGACCACGCCGTCGGCGCGGTGCACGCCGGAGATGACGCCGAGCGCGGTCAACTCGGCCTCGCGCCCGCCCGACAGCACGTCGATCTCGGCGCCGATGGTGCGCTGTGCCTGCTTGACGAAGGTACGGCCGTTCTTGGCCTCGCGGCAGGCCGCGGTGGCGATGGCGAAGATCTTCTTCACGCCCATCGTGTCGCACAGCGCGCTGTAGCGCTTGAGCGTGGCGAGGGCATGATCGACGGCGTCGGCGGCCAGCAGCTTGGTCGATTGCACCTCGCGGCCGAGACCGCACAGCGCCTTCTCGTTGAACAAGGCGGCCGGGCTGCGGCTGAGCCCCTCGTAGACGACGAGGCGTACCGAATTGGAGCCGATATCGACGACGGCGACCGGCGGGCCGTCGTCGAGGCGTGCGGGCGCGTCAGGCTTGGCGCGGATCATCGGCCGTGCGCGTTTCATCCGTCCCCGCTGCGCTGTGCGGTGCGGGGGTGGATAAGACGATTATCCGATTCGCGGCGGAAGCCGATCACTGATGCTCCGGGCGCCGCAGCCGCGGCACCGAGTCCTTGGGCGACTTTCCACGGCCCGACAAGCTCGGATTGGTCATGAAATAGGTATGAGCGTTGAATATTTCCTCGCCCGGCGGCGGCTTGATCCGCGACGACGAGCCGTCGGCCAGAAGCTCCCAGCTCTGCTGGTTGTCCTTCAGATTGGCCATCATGATCTGATCGAGCACCTGCTCGTGCACGGTCGGGTTGACGATCGGGCAAATCACCTCGACGCGGCGGTCGAGATTGCGCGGCATCATGTCGGCCGAAGCGATGTAGATCGTGGCCTTGCGATGCGGCAGGCCGTGGCCGGAGCCGAAGCAATAGATGCGGCCGTGCTCGAGAAAACGGCCGACGATCGATTTGACGCGAATGTTGTCGGACAGGCCGGGTACGCCAGGCCGCAGGCAGCAGATGCCGCGCACGATCAACTCGATCGGCACGCCGGCGGCGGAGGCGCGATACAGCGCATCGATGATGTCGGGATCGACCAGCGAGTTCATCTTCATCCAGATGGCGGCAGGCCGTCCGGCTTTGGCGTGTGCGATCTCTTCGTCGATGTGGCCGGCAATGCGCTTGCGCAGGTTGAGCGGCGACACTGCCATGCGCTCGAGCCCAGCCGGATCGGCATAGCCGGTGATGTAATTGAAGACATGCGCCACGTCGCGGCCGATCGCCGGATCGCATGTGAAGAACGAAAGGTCGGTGTAGATGCGCGCGGTGACCGGATGATAGTTGCCGGTGCCGACGTGCACGTACGAGGCCAGCGCCGCGCCCTCGCGACGAACCGCGAGCGACAGCTTGCCGTGGGTCTTCAATTCGATGAAGCCGTAGACCACCTGCACGCCGGCGCGTTCGAGGTCGCGCGCCCAGCGGATGTTGGCCTCCTCGTCGAAGCGCGCCTTCAGCTCGACCACCGCGGTGACCGATTTGCCGGCTTCGGCGGCTTCGGCCAGCGCCCTGATGATCGGCGAATCCGCCGATGTGCGGTACAGCGTCTGCTTGATCGCGACCACGTCCGGATCGCGCGCCGCCTGCTGCAGAAAGTTCACCACCACATCGAACGATTCGAACGGATGATGAACGATGAAATCCTTCTGCCGGATCGCCGCAAAGATATCGCCGCCATGGTCGCGTACGCGCTCCGGGTAGCGCGGGTTGTAGGGTACGAATTCGAGATCGGGCCGGTCGAGGTTGGCGAGCTGGGTCATCTCGTTGAGCGCCAGCACGCCATCGACCTTGAACACGGCGTCGTCGCCGACGTCGAGCGCCCGCTGCACGAAGCGCTGCAGCTCGACCGGCATCGGCTCCTCGATCTCAAGGCGGATGACGATGCCGCGGCGGCGGCGCTTGAGCGCGGTCTCGAACAGCCGCACCAGATCTTCGGCCTCTTCGAGGATTTCGACTTCGGAATCGCGGATGACCCGGAAGGCGCCGAGGCCCTTGACGGCGTAGCCGGGAAACAATTTGCCGATGAACAGGCTGGTGGCGCCTTCGATCGAAATGAGCCGCACCTGGCCGCCGTCGGCTGCCTGCGGCAGTCGGACGAAGCGCTCAATCCGGTTCGGCATGCGGATGAGCGCGTTCATCGCCTTGCCGTCCTTGGCGCGGGCAAGCTGCAGCGCGATGGTGAAGCCGAGATTGGGAATGAACGGGAACGGATGCGCCGGATCGATGGCGAGCGGCGTCAGCAACGGAAACACATGGGCGAGGAAGTAGTCCTCGAGCCAAGTCTTCTCGGCCTTGGTTACGTCGGCGCCATCCACCAGCACGATGCCGGCTTCGGCGAGCCCGGCGCGCAGTTCGCGCCACTGGGCCTGCTGATCGGCGGCCAGAACCGACACCCCTTCGGCGATACGGACGAGCTGCTCAGCCGGGGTAAGGCCCTCCGGGCTTTTGCTGGTGATACCGGCGCGCACCTGGGCGCCAAGGCCGGCGACCCGCACCATGAAGAATTCATCAAGGTTGTTGGCGGAAATCGCCAAAAACTTCAGCCGCTCCAGGAGCGGATGGCCGCGATTGGCGGATTCCTCGAGAACGCGGCGATTGAAGTTCAACCAGGAGAGTTCGCGGTTGATGAAACGGTCCGGGCTATCGGCCAGGAGTGAAGCCGACACCGGCTCGGCCGGGCGTGCGGCCTCGTCCAGCCGCCGCGTAGCGCCTGAATCAAACGTAAAAACAGTGGCTTGGGCCCGGTCGGCCATCTTGGAACGCAGCTCCCGGAATGATGATCGCTATCCTTCGTAACGATTCTATGACCCGGCCCGTTCACTAAACGGGGCGGAGAGCCACGCCGTCAAGGCTGCGGCCCAGCTTTGATTAAGGCCAGTCCGGCCACCTTAAAGGCCAAGCTCGCCCTGCCCGCTGTTGCGAAACAGTTCTGCCGCGAGCGCACGCGTCAGCGGCCGGCCCTGCCGCAACGCCTCATTATCGAGCGCGACGACGGCGGCGCGCGCCGCCGCGAACGAGCGCTCGATGCGGGTCGACACGTAGCGGACCACGGCTTCGTCGAGCACGAGTTGCCGATCGGCCGCCAGTTTGAGGATGACACCGCGCAAGGTGGCGTCGTCGGGCGCTTGCAGCGTCACCGCCGGCAGCGCGCGCAGCCGCGAGCCGAGATCGGCAATGGCGACCGGCCAGGCCGATGGCGTGGTGCGGGCGGTGAACAGCAAAAACGCTTCTTCCTCGCGGGCGAGATTGAGGAGATGAAACAACGCGCGCTCGTCGGCCGCGGCCGCGTCCTCGACCACCAGCGCGGCCGTCGCCAGCGCCGGGAGCAATCCGGCAACGCTGAGCGCACGGCCGGACATCACGCGCGCACCCGAAGCGGCGGCCCAGATGGCGGCGAGATGCGATTTGCCCGAGCCTTCCGGTCCGACCAGCGCCACCGCATTGGCCGGCCAATCGGGCCAGCTGTCGATCAGCTTGAGCGCCGCTTGGTTGCCGGGCCCGGGGAGAAAATCCTCGCGCGCGTAGCTCTCCGCATGGGGAAGCGTAAGCGCGAGCTGCCGCGGGCGAGAGGACATGGGCATCAACTTCGGCACCAACTCCGCGGCAAAGCGGCCAACCGTTACATCAGCGCGACATTATGGCGTTTCGCCGATTTCAATGCGCGGCTCCCAACGAGTTCATGTGGCGGATCCATTCAGCCAAATAGACGCCGATCGACAGCAACGTGAAGATCGCGACCAGCACGATCGCCGCGGTCTGCAGCACCTCGGCATCGAAGCCAAACCCCTTCTCCGCCAGCACCAGGACGGCGAGCAGGATCTGCACCACGGTGTTCAATTTCGACACCGGGTGCGGCCGCACCGGCATGGGCTTGGCCACGAGGAGCGCTAGCATGAAGCCCGAAATGATCATGATGTCGCGCGACACCACCAGGATCACCAGCGAAATCGGCAGCGCCTTGGCAATGCCAAGCGCCACGTAGATCGACACGATCAAGGCCTTGTCGGCAAGCGGATCGAGATAAGCGCCGAGCTCGCTTGCCATGTGGAAGCGCTTGGCGAGGAAGCCGTCGACGGCGTCGCTGATGCCGGCGACCACGAACAGCGCGAAGGCGGCGAGCATCTCTCCCGAAATAATCGCCCAGACCACGACCGGCACCAGGATGATGCGCGCCAAAGTAATCAGGTTTGGAATACTCAAACGACCGCCCCGGCTCCTCGCAATTCGACCCCTGCCGCGCGTTACGGCGTGTCCCCTGGGAACTGATTATATCGCCCGGCTTGCGCTTGCGCACCCGGCGATTCCGCCGTAGGAGGCGCCGGGCAGCTATCTCCCTGAAATGCGGCTTGCCGCTCAGCTGTCGGATGATTGGTGACGGTCGTGGCCCAGGCTCGCTACGCGGCCGCCGGTGTCGACATCGATGCCGGCAACCGCTTGGTGGAAATGATCAAGCCGCTGGTGCGCGCCACGGCGCGCCCGGGCACAGCCGCCGAGATCGGCGGCTTTGGCGGCCTGTTCGATCTCAAGGCCGCCGGGTTTTCCGATCCCATTCTGGTCGCCGCCACCGACGGCGTCGGGACCAAGGTCAAGATCGCGATTGAGACCGGGCGCCACGACACCATCGGCATCGATCTCGTCGCCATGTCGGTGAACGACCTGATCGTGCAGGGCGCCGAGCCGTTGTTCTTTCTTGACTACTTCGCCTGCGGCAAGCTCGACCCTGCCGTCGGCGCGGCGGTCGTATCGGGCATTGCCAAGGCGTGCCGCGAGGTCGGCTGCGCGCTGATCGGCGGCGAGACCGCCGAGATGCCGGGCGTCTACCACGGCAGCGACTACGATCTCGCCGGCTTTGCCGTCGGCGCCTTGTCGCGCGCCGATTTGCTGCCGCGCGCTGATCTGACGGCGGGCGATGTCGTGGTCGGCCTTGCCGCATCGGGCGTGCACTCGAACGGCTTCTCGCTGGTCCGCCGCATCGTCGCGGACGCCGGCCTTGCCTGGAATGCGCCGGCACCCTTCGCGCCCTCCCAAAGCCTGGGCGACGCACTGCTAACACCGACCAAACTTTATGTGCGCTCTTGTCTCGCTGCGGCCCGCGCCACCAAAGCCGTCAAGGCGCTCGCGCACATTACCGGCGGCGGCTTCGTCGACAATATTCCGCGTGTGTTGCCGGATGGGCTGTCGATTGCTTTGGACCTCGATCGCGTACCGGTTTTGCCGGTGTTCAAGTGGCTCGCCCGCACCGGCAATATCGCCGAAGCCGAATTGCTGCGGACGTTCAACTGCGGCATCGGCATGATCGCGGTGTTGTCGGCAGCGCAAGCGGAGGCGGCGATCGCGCAACTCGCCGCCAACGGCGAGACGGTGGCGCGGCTCGGCGAAGTGGTCAAAGCCGAGGGCGAGCCGCGCGTCGTGTTTCGCGGCAAGCTCGATCTTGCCGGATGACCGCCATGGCGGAGCAAACAATTCCAGCAAAGAAACGCGTCGCCGTCCTCATTTCCGGCCGCGGTTCGAACATGACGGCGCTGATCGAGGCCGCCAAGCCTGATGATTATCCGGCCGCCATCGTTGTCGTCATCTCCAATCGTCCGGATGCGGCGGGGCTGGAGCGGGCGCGCGCCGAAGGCATCGCGACCGCTTTGGTCGATCACCGGCCGTTCGGCGACGACCGCGAGGCGTTCGAGCGCGCGCTCGATGCCGAACTGCGCCGTCGCCGTATCGATCTGATCTGTCTCGCCGGCTTCATGCGGCTGTTCACGCCAAGCTTCGTCGAACGCTGGCGCGGCCGCATGCTCAACATTCATCCGGCGCTGCTGCCGCAGTTCAAGGGCCTGCACACCCATCGCCGCGCGCTTGCCGCCGTCGTCCGCGAGCACGGCGCGACAGTGCATTTCGTGGTGCCGGAAATGGACGCCGGACCGATCATCGCCCAGGATGCGGTGCCGGTGCTCGAAGGCGACACCGAGGACAGCTTGGCGCGGCGGGTGCTCGCGGTCGAGCATCGGCTCTATCCGCAAGCGCTACGCCTCGTCGCCGAAGGCCGCATCAGCATTGCCGCAGAGCCGGCGGCGTCGCGTTAAGTCCCAACCGCGCAAAACAAAACCCCCAGACAAGAATCCAGGGGCTACGCGAACCGGGAGCGTACCCGGCTCCGGCCTACGCCACTTTGAGATTTTCCGCGGACGTTCTGCCGCGGTTGGTGACCAGTTCGTATTCGACTGTCTGGCCCTCGTTGAGCGATCGGAGTCCGGCGCGTTCGACCGCCGAGATATGGACGAACACGTCCTTGTCGCCGGTCGCCGGCTTGATGAAGCCGTAGCCCTTGGTGGGATTAAACCATTTGACGGTGCCCTTCTGCATCGTCTGTCTCCTAGTCAGTGCATGCCAACGAAAGACGAAGCGCGCACTGGCTCAATGGCCGTTGCGAACCGCGCCACAACGCAGATTCTGGGGAAAGTCCGAAACGATCGTGTCGGCAAGACAGCACCGGCCGGGAGCCCAAATCCCATTGCGCCATCAGCAAGCCCGATGAATGCGGCGCAAGCATGGCTACACCATGCCTGTGCATCGGCGGCGGAACAGCAAAATGCATAGCGCGCATGAGCGCCGAGCTTGGCAACGATTAACAAGTCGCAACGACGGAAAATTCCGCGAGCGCGCCGTTCTCAGCCGACGATGTCATTGCCAGCGAAAAACTGGGCAATCTCTTTCACCGCCGTTTCGGCGGCGTCGGAGCCGTGCACCGAATTCTCGCCGATCGACTTGGCATGCACTTTGCGAATCGTGCCCGCCGCCGCTTTGGCTGGATCGGTCGCGCCCATCAGGTCGCGATACGCGGCGATCGCATTCTCACCCTCGAGCACCTGCACCACCACGGGGCCAGAGGTCATGGTCTCCACCAGCTCGCCAAAAAACGGCCGCTGCCGATGAACTGCATAGAACGTCTCGGCCTGCTCGCGCGTCATGCGCACGCGCCGTTGCGCCACGATGCGCAAACCGGCCTTCTCGATCATGGCGTTGATGGCGCCGGTGAGATGACGCGCCGTGGCGTCGGGTTTGATAATCGAAAACGTGCGTTCGAGCGCCATCAGATCGTCCTTGTCGGGATTTTGTGAATACTTTGCGGATTTGCGCCGGCTTATAGCGTTCGCCCGCGTGGCGGACAAGCCGACGTCGGGCTCGACCGCGAATGATGAACGCGTGCTGAACGCCGCCGCTCCCAGTCGTTCAGCTCGATAAATCGCGAATAAATCGCATCCTCAGCGGCGGTTCAGCGGCGCTGTTTTATGCATGAACCTGACGGCCTGGCTGGCCGACATAACAACCGATGTTCGCGCTATGCGAACCGAACAGGAGAAACTCCCAATGCTGCGCAAATTGACGCTCACGCTCGCTGCCGCCGCCACGATCGGCGCGGCTGCGCTCGCCCCCAGTGCGGCCTCCGCCGCACCTTGGGGCCACTGGCACGGCGGCTGGTACGGCTTCGGTCCGTATCGGGGCCCGCTCTATTCCAGCTGCATGGTCAGGCAATGGGTCCGCACGCCGTGGGGCCCGCGGCTGCGCTGGGTCAATGTCTGCTACTAAGCGCGATCGCGTTCTAACAACGAGAACCCCGGCTTAAGGCCGGGGCTCTCTTCATCGCATGCGATCGAATGCGCTTACGCCTCTTTCTCCGGATGGAGCCAGCGCGCAATCAGGCCACCGACCACGCCGCCGAGGATCGGCGCCACCCAGAACAGCCACAACGACGACAGCGCGATGCCGCCGCCAAAGATCGCGGTCGCGGTCGAGCGCGCCGGATTCACCGAGGCGTTCGAAATCGGAATGGCGATGAGGTGAATGACGGTGAGCGCCAGGCCGATGGCGATCGGCGCAAAGCCGACCGGGCAATTTGCCGTGACCACGCTGCCGATGACGATCAGGAACAGCGCGGTGCAGACAAACTCGATGACGAAGACCGACACCAGCGAGGCATGGTTCGGCCCACCATAGACGTTGGAGATGGCGACGAAATCGTTCCACTTGCCAGTCCCCGCCCCGCTCAGGATCCAATAGAACACCGCGGCTGCGGCAATGCCGCCGAGCACTTGGGCGATGATGTAGCCGATCGCCTTTTCGGCCTTGCAATGTCCGGCGGCGATGAGGCCGCAGGTGACGGCCGGATTAAAATGGCCGCCCGAGATCGGACCGACCGCGTAGGCCATTGCAAGCACCGTCAGACCGACCGCGAAGGCGACCGCCACCAGGCCGGCGGACGGTGCGGAAAACAGCGCGGCCCCGCAGACCGCGCTGACCAATGCAAATGTGCCGATGAACTCGGCTCCCAGCTCTCGTGACATTTCAATCCCCCTTATGAGCGCTGCATCGCCTGCTGCCGAGGCGTGCCGTATCTACGCGCAATTTCCGCAATCGCTCAAGCCACAGGCGCCGCGTTATGGCGGCGGCTGCAATTCCCGCGCGTCATGCCGGGAATCGGCGTGTGGGTTTCGGGGCAAGGCCGGCAATGGCGAAAAACCGGCCAATGCCGGGACGATCAGTCGGTGGCCGCCTGATGCGGCCGCACCGGCTTCTTCTTCGCCATCTTTGGCTTTTTCGCAGGCTTCGGCTCGGCGACTTCGACCCGGTCCATGTTCATGAGCCGGCCGCCTTCGAAGCGATAAATGCCCGGCCGCGGCCCGCTGTTATAGGTCAGAACCACGCTGCGCTCGCCGTTCGGATTGGCGCCGATTTGCACGTTGGCGGGGGCACCGGCGCGATACACGATCTCGCATTCGGTCATGCCGAGACCGACCGCGCCGCCGAGCAGCGACGGCTCGGCCGAACCGGCAGGCGCCGGCGCCACACCCGGACTTTCGGCAGCCGCCGGTGCTGCATTCACGGCGGGCATCGCCGCGCAGGCGCCGTTGGCATCCACCAGTTCGTTGGCGCCGACCGCCCCGCGCCTGGCGTTCGTATCCTGCAGCTCGGAGAACTTGTAGCCGGCATTGCGGCCAGCGAAATTGAACGGCCGCGAGAACCAGCGTTCACTGGTATCGAACACGTCGGCTTGGGCGCAGCCCGCCAGCGCGAGCGCCAAGCCAAGCGCCGCCAATACGCCCGAACGATGTGAGCCACTCTGCACCGGGACGTCCCCTCTTGCCCGTACTGGCCGGAAGATGCGCGCCAGTTTGTGGTGCGATCATGGCCGAAGCGCCGCACCACCGCCTTGGCCGGACCCCGGCAAAACTCAAGCTACAACTGCGGAATCAAGCGTGCAAAGGTAAAAAAAGGTGTTCCTATAGGCCCTTGGCCGAATAGAAATAACGGCGGACGTCGCGGGTTTTACGCCTTGGCTCGGCGCAACCTCTGTGGGTGTCCTGCGCTGCATTCGAGCTGCCGTATTGAACCATTTGCCGCACAGGCGGGACTGATGCTCAAGCGTTGCGGGAAGAGGCCGATGGACCGTTTTGCGCCACCTGTCGGCCCCCATAAGGATACTTGATGCAGTTACAGTTCATCGGCTGCGGCGACGCCTTCGGCTCAGGCGGCCGGTTCAATACCTGCTTCCACCTGGTTGGCCGCGGCACCAACGCGCTGATCGATTGCGGCGCCACCTCGCTGGTTGCCCTGAACAGGCATGGCGTCGACCGCAACGCCATCGACGTCATTCTTATTACCCACTTTCATACCGATCACGTCGGCGGCGTGCCGTCTTTCGTGCTGGAAGCCAGTCATGTGCTCAAGCGCGCGCGGCCGCTGACGATTGCGGGACCGCCGGGGCTCAAGGCACGTTTTCCGGAACTCATGGAGAACGCCTATCCGGGCACCAAGACCTTGGAATTGCGTTTTCCGCTGACGCTGCAGGAGCTCGACGTCGGCAAACGCAATACCGTCGGTGCTGTGCAGGTCACGCCGTTCCACGTGCTGCACGACGATCGCGCCGGACCGTGTCTCGGTTTTCGCCTGGAAGCGGACGACAAGATCATCGCCTATTCGGGCGACACCGAATGGACCGACGCGCTGATACCCCTCGGCCGCGAGGCCGATCTGTTCGTCTGCGAAGCCTACATGCGCGACCGGCCGATCAAATCCCACATGGTGCTCGCGGCGCTGGAACGACGGCTCGGCCAGATCCGGCCGAAGCGGCTCATTCTGACCCACATGAGCAACGACATGCTGGCGCGCCGCGCCGAGCTTGCCTACGAGACCGCCGAAGACGGGATGATCGTCGAGGTGTGAACCGCTGACCGTCATTGCAAGCGAAGCGATCCAGGGCTGGTGCACCTACTCCTGGATTGCTTCGTTGCTTCGTCGCTCCGCTCCTCGCAATGACGCGTTCGGTCTGTCAAACAAACTGCACTGAATGAATCGGCGGCAGATGCGCGTTGAGCAGTTGCCAGCTTTCGCCGCCAGTGTCGGAGAGCCACAGTGCACCGGTGGTCGAGCCCATGGCGAGGCGCTCGCCGCTTGAGTCGACATCGAGGCAGTGGCGATAGATCAAGTCATAGGCATCGCGCTGCGGCAAGCCTTCACGCAGCACCTGCCAAGTCTTGCCGCCGTCCCGGGTGCGCGACACGCACAAAGCGCCGTCGCGCGGCATGCGCACCTCATCCTTGATCGCCGGCACGAACCAGGCAGTCTGCGCATCGCGCGGGTGTACTGCGACCGCAAAGCCGAAATCGTCGCAAGGCGGCTTGAGCTGCGTCCAATGCGCGCCGGCATCGGTCGAGCGATACATGCCGGCATGATGCTGCATCCACATCACGTCCGGATCGGCGGGGCAGCGCACCACGCGATGCGGATCCTGGATCGCGCTGTCCTCGGCCTGCTCCGGCGGCACATAGGGCGCGAACAACCCCTTGCCGAGCACCGACCAGCTGGCGCCGCTGTCGCGGCTCTCCCACACGCCGCCGCACGAGATCGCGATACACAGGCGATCGGGCGCGCGGGGATCGGGCGAGACGCTGTGAATGCCGGCGTCATCGTAGCCGCCGCCGAACCAGCGCGCGCGCTCGGGCACGTTCCACAGCGCCGACATCAGCTGCCAGCTGTCGCCGCGGTCGTCGGAACGGAACAGGCCGGCCGGAAGGGCGCCGATCCACAGCCGGTCGGGATGATGGCGACCGCCGGTTTCCATGGTCCAAATCTGAAACAGCGACGGCGCGCCCGCGGCGTCCGCGGGAAACGCCGGCATGGCGATCTCGCGCCAATCACGGCCGTCATCGTCGGAGCGGTGCAGTTTCGGCCCAAAATGGCCGTGCCGAAGCGCCGCATAGATGACGCCGCGCTCGTCGCGCAGCGCGTTGGTGACCGATACACCCGGAAATCCGATCAGGTTCGCCGACCAATTCCCGCCGCGATGCTCGACGGTGAACAGACCCTTGCGCGTTGCCAGCAGCAGACGATCGCTCATTGTCGCAAAACTCCCTCGCCGTCCCGCAGATCAGCCGCCCGACAGCGCCTGCATGACATAAAGCTTGGTATCGGTGCCAATACGGCGCGCCAGCGCGGCATCATTCGCCAACCGCACGCCGTCGGCAAAAATGCAGACGTGCTTGCGCAACGCGCCGCGCTCGTCGAGCACGTAGCCGCGCACCTGCGGTTCTTCGGCAAACAGGGCCTGCAATGCGTCGCCCACGGTTACGCCCGCGACGGCGAATGGGCCACCCGGAACCAAATTGCGCAAGTGACTGGTGAAATGGACTTCCGCCATGACGGATTTTTGGGCCCGTTTGCCGGATGTGGCGCAGCGTCCGGAAGCGTAGCAAAAATCGTGGCGATTATCCGCCCAGCGCCGCCGCGATGGCGGCGAGCGCCGCGTCGGCCTTGGAGCCGTCGGGTCCGCCGGCCTGCGCCATGTCGGGACGGCCGCCGCCACCCTTGCCGCCGAGCGCCTCTGCCCCCTTGCGCACCAGATCGACGGCGCTGTAGCGCGCTGTGAGATCGTTGGTGACGCCGACCACGATGCCGGCCTTGCCGTCACCGGTGACGCCGACAATCGCCACGATCCCGGAGCCGACTTGCTTTTTGCCTTCGTCGGCAAGGCTGCGCAGGTCTTTGAGCTCGATCCCGGCTACCGTGCGCGCCATCAGCTTGATGTTGCCGACCGTGCGCACGCCGTCGGCGCCGTCACCCGCGACGCCGCCACCCATGGCGAGCTTCTTCTTGGCTTCGGATAATTCGCGTTCGAGCTTCTTGCGGTCTTCAATCACGGCCGCGGCGCGCGTCGTGACGTCCGCCACCGGTACTTTCAGTTCGGCGGCGAGCGCACGGACATCTTTCCGCGTGCGGTTGAGCTCATGACGCGCGGCGGTGCCGGTCAGTGCCTCGACACGGCGCACGCCGGATGCGACGCCGGCTTCGCTCACCACCGAGATCAGCCCGATGTCGCCGGTACGCTGCACGTGCGTGCCGCCGCACAGCTCGACCGACCAGCCCATGGTGTTGCCGCCGCCCTCGCCCATGGCGACAACGCGCACCTCGTCGCCATATTTCTCGCCGAACAGCGCGCGGGCGCCAGAGGCGATGGCATCGTCGCGGCTCAGCAAGCGCGTGATCACCGGCGCATTCTGCAGCACCACGGTGTTGGCGATGTCCTCGACGCGCTCGATCTCCTCGCTCGACATCGGCTTCGGATGCGAGAAGTCGAAGCGCAGCCGGTCCGGCGCGACCAGCGAACCCTTCTGTGCCACGTGATCGCCGAGCACCTGGCGCAGCGCTTCGTGCAACAGGTGCGTCGCCGAATGGTTCTGGCGAATGGCGCTGCGGCGGGTGTGGTCCACTTCCAGCGCCAGTGCGGCACCGGGCTTCAACGTGCCCTCTTCGACCGTGCCGCTATGAACGAACACGTCGCCGGCGTGTTTTTGCGTGCCGGTGATGCGAACGCGTACGCCATCGCCGGTCATCACACCGGTATCGCCGACCTGCCCGCCGGACTCGCCATAAAACGGCGTCTGATTGAGCACGATGGCGCCGCTTTCGCCCTTGTTCAGCGCCGGAACTTCGGCACCGTCGCGCACCAGCGCGGCGACGACGCCTTCGGCGCGCTCCGTCTCGTAGCCGAGGAATTCGGTGCCGCCGAGTTTTTCGCGTAAGCCAAACCACACCGCTTCGTCCTTCGCCTCGCCGGAGCCGGCCCAGGACGCGCGCGCCTTCTCGCGCTGCTGCTCCATGGCGTCGGTGAACGCGGCGAGATCGACGCCGATACCGCGCGGGCGGAGCGCATCCTGCGTCAGGTCGAGCGGAAAGCCGTAAGTGTCGTACAGCGTGAACGCGGTGATGCCGTCGAGCATGTCGCCCTTTTTCAGCGTCCGCGTCGCCTCGTCCAGAATGCCAAGTCCGCGCTCCAAGGTGCGGCGGAAGCGAGTCTCTTCGAGCTTGAGCGTCTCGGTGATCAGCGCCTCGGCGCGATGCAGCTCCGGATAGGCGACGCCCATCTCGCGCACCAGACCCGGCACCAGCTTCCACATCAGCGGCTCTTTGGCGCCCAGAAGCTCGGCGTGCCGCATGCCGCGGCGCATGATCCGGCGCAGCACATAGCCGCGGCCTTCGTTCGACGGCAGCACGCCGTCGGCGATCAGAAACGAGCTCGCCCGCAAATGATCGGCGATGACGCGATGCGATGCCTTGCGCTCGCCTTCGGCATCGACACCGGTGAGATCGGCGATCGCCTCGATCAGCGCGCCGAACAGATCGATCTTGTAGTTGTCATGGGTGCCTTGCAGCACCGCGGCGATACGCTCGAGCCCCATGCCGGTGTCGATCGACGGCCGCGGCAGGTCGAGCCGTTTGCCGTTGGGCAACTGCTCGTACTGCATGAACACCAGATTCCAGATTTCGACGAAGCGGTCGCCTTCGGCATCCGGGCTGCCCGGCGGTCCGCCCGGAATGTGCGGCCCGTGATCATAGAAGATCTCCGAGCACGGCCCGCATGGGCCGGTATCGCCCATGGCCCAGAAGTTGTCGGAGCCGGCGATGCGCAGAATTTTGCGCTCGGGCAGGCCGCTGATTTTTTTCCAGAGATCGAACGCCTCGTCGTCGTCGATATAAACAGTGGCGAGCAGCTTTTCGGCTGGCACGCCGAATTCCTTGGTGATGAGCCGCCAGGCCAGCTCGATCGC
>Ga0126381_100005342_pt1 | contig 14121 bp, 11 predicted proteins | sample PanSoiMetPlot_28_FD_96465 | JGI IMG/M metagenome (GOLD analysis project Ga0126381, IMG submission 96465) | Tropical forest soil microbial communities from Panama - MetaG Plot_28 | ecosystem: Environmental > Terrestrial > Soil > Tropical forest > Bulk soil | place: Panama | collected 2016-02-17
ATTTCATTGAGGACGTGAAGCTCTTCGGAGCGGCGCGAAGTCTGTTGGATCAAATAGCTGTTTTCGACGGCCATGCCAATCTGATGGCCGAGTGCGAGCAGGAGCCGCAACTCGGCGGAAGTAAAACGGCGGTTGTCCGGAGTGCCTAGCAGCAGAACGCCAAAAGCCTGTTCTTTGGCTTGCAGGCTGATGGCCACGACGCTGCGCAGCCCTTGCTCCAGAGCCAGTTCGCGGAAGCGGCGAATGCACTTTTCTTTCTCCAGAGCGGAGAGAGAATCGTCGCGCAGGTCGCGGAATCCCAGCAAGCCTCCAAGGCGGGCCACCAGGCTGACGAGGTAGTCGTCCAAGCTCTCATTCTGGGCCGCGCGACAAAACTCATCGGACAATCCGACCGCTACGACGGAGGTCGGGCCTTGCGGGTCGCCATGGTGAAGAAAAAGCGCTCCCGCGGGAAGACGCACAACGCCCAGGACGCGGTCCAAGGCCTGCGAGAGCATTCGTTGGATTTCGCCGCCCAAAAAACTCGAAGTGGCAAGGTTGAGGTTGGAGAGCGCCAGCATGTTGCGCTCGATCCGCCGCTTCTCTTCTTCATACAGCGCCATGACCATAAGCATGGCCACAAACGCGCACGGCGCCGTGGCCACAACGTTCAAGTTGGAGCCTTGCAGTTCGGGAGCGCCCTTCAAATAATGAAGCGCCAACCAAAGAACACCCCAGGAACCAAACGAAAGACCGAGTAGGCGGTCGGCCAGGGTTTCCTGGCGGCGGCTTTCCTGCCAGAAAAGCGCGGCCACGGCCACATAGAGAAGCGCGTCTGGAACGATGGCGGAAAAGGAGAGTATGTTTGTGGCGTTGGCGGCAGCCCAAATTCCCAGAACAACGGCGGTCACCAGGGCCCGCCATTTCCAGGGCGTCTGCTGCGCATAGATTTGCGCACCGAGAAAGAAGAGCAACCCAGAAAGCCCGAACAGCCAGTGCGTCAGCGCACCTTCGAGGGGGCTGGACACGGCGGACTGCGTGATGGCGGGAGAAATGTAATGAATTCCAAAGACCAGCCAAGCCGCAGTCCAGAGAAGAAGATAGTTCTGGCGCTTAATGCTGTAGATGTACGCAAAGAAGCTCGCCACAAGAGATGTGGCGATCAGCAGCGCCAGAGAGCTAAAACTCTGATGGATCAAGGCTACGGCCAATTCTCCATCCGCGAGAGGGACGACCTCGTTGCCGAGGCGCAGAATTCCTTCGTAATGTGACTTGCGGGCGTGCCCCAAACAGTCACACGGAGAGGCAATCGCACGGCGACGCACAAAGCCGCGCCCAGACACAAAACAAAGTATAGAGATTATGAATTACGTAATTTTGAAGAAGCAAGCGTACCTGGGTACCGGTTGCGAAAAAGGCATAGGCCGGAGCGTAACCCATACTATATGAAGGACGTAGCGGAAAGTGTACGTGAAGATGCGGGGCCGACCGCTTCCGGGGCGCCGTCCCGTCACTTGTGGGGTTCGACGATCTGCACATGGTGGTGGTCCAGCAAATCACCGGTAGCGTGATCGAGTTGCGCCACGGCTACCTGGAAATTAACTTGGGACTGGATGAGATTCAGTTCCGCTTGAGCAAGCTGCGTCTGCGCGTCCAACACGAAAAACACCGGTTCGGCACCCAGCTGGTACTTGCGTTCGTCGGCACGAAGCGTGTCTACCGCAAGGCTCTCGAACACTTTTGCCGCCTCCATGGAAAGTTTGGCCTGCTCAAGAGCATGAACGGCGTTGGTCACTTCCAGGGTAATGCTTTGATTGGTTCGGCGCTCCTGATATTGGTCGCGGCGGCGTCCAGCCAAGGCGTCGGCAAGATTGGCCTGGGCGGCGTGCCTCCGGACCGGGAGATTGAGGGAAAGGGAAGCGCCATAGGTCGGATAGGCAAACTGGAAGCTCTGACTGAGGGCGCCAGTTAATCCAATGTCCACGCCTGCCGCCGAGCTGTTAAGGCCATTTCCTAGGTAGAACCCTGAAAGCTGGAGGTCCGGTTTCAAATTGTTCTGCTCCAGGCGAATGGCGAGTACATCGCTGGCGAGCTGTTGTTTGGCAACCTCGAACTCGGGACGGTTGGCGAGGGCGCGCGCAAGAGCGGTCGCGATGTCCATGCTGGGCAGCTCGCCGGTGGGCGCAGGCTGATCGGTCAGATCCAAATCCAAAGCGCGAATCGCAGGATCGAGATCCGCGCCGATGTCCTGGCGGAAAAGATCCGCGGTTTGTTTCAGCGCGTACTCCGCCTGAATGACCCCGACGCGCCGCGAAGCGACCTGCGATTCCGAGCGATAAATATCCAGAGGAGGCAGAGCGCCCAGGCTCAGGGCCTTCTTGTCATGTTCATAACTCTTCTGCGCTTCATCGAGCGACTTTCGCTGCACGTCGAGATTTTCCCTGGCCAGAATCACGCTCCAATAATCTCGCACGACCTGGAGAATGATGTTGTTGACTTGGGCGGTGAAATTGGCGCGCGCCTGCTTGAGGTTGTTCTGGGCGATCAAAATGGGCGCGCGATTGGGAAACAACCCGAAGTTGCGAAGTAAAGGCTGGGTAGCCGTGAACTGTATGTTTGTTGTGAGCGACGGGTTCACGATGTTAAAGGAACTGTTTGTCGAAAACTTGTTGGCGTCAAAACTGGTTTGCAAACTCGTACCTGTCGGGAAGAGCTGTTGATAGCCGATCAGGGTTGCCTGCGACAGGTTGCTTACCAGCGGAGCGCCCTGCAGTGTCGAGGTCGGCAAAGATTCCGTTCTGATATCGCTAAAGCTCGAAGTGGCCACCGGATCGAACGGTGAATGCGAGCGCTCGAGATTGTTCACCGCAAAATCGATCTGAGAACGAGTGATGCGAATGTCCGTATTGTTGGCAAGAGCCAGACGGATGCTGTCGTCGACCGACAGAACGAGCTTGCCGGCCGCAACGTGATCCTCGAGCCCCTCTGGCGGCGGCAGTTGCGGCGCGGGATGCTGCCAGGCGCCGAAGCCGAGCGTGGTCTTGAATGGTAAACGGGATTGCGCGCACAAAGGAGCAACCTCGACCAAAGCAAGAGATGCCGCTAGGACAAAAATAAATAGCCGTCGCAATGGAGCCCCCCGAAAGAGTTTGGTTTGAACGGAAAACCTATTCGTAACGAATCGCTTCCACGGGATCGAGCCGCGCGGCCTTCATGGCTGGGTACGTGCCGAAAATCAGGCCGACCGAGATGGAAACAAGGAAAGCCAGAAGGATGGAGGCGATGGTCACGATGGTGGACCATCCGGCAAACCATGCGATCATTTTGGACAGGGCAAAGCCCATCACCACCCCCAAAAAGCCCCCGGCAAAGGAAATCAGTACCGCCTCGATCACAAACTGGCGAACGATGTCCGAACGCCTGGCGCCCATCGCTCTTCGCACGCCAATTTCGCGGGTGCGCTCGAGTATGGCCGCCAGCATGATGTTCATGATGCCGATCCCACCAACCAGCAGGGAAATGGCGGCGATGGCCACCATCACGGTGTTGAAGAGCTGCTCGGTTCGTTTTTGCTGGGCCAGCAGCTCGGCAGGCACAATAACGCTGAAATCGCCGGCGTTGTGGTGCGAGGAGTTCAGGATGCCACGCACCACCTCGGCGTCGGTTGTGCTGGTGTCGGCCGAAGCGAGATGCAGGTACATGCCGTCGATTTCGTCCTTTAGCCAGCTCTGCGAATCTTCGAGGCGATAGCGGACGGAATTCAGGGGCGCATAGATCAGGTTATTCATGTCTTCGGTGCGCACTCCGGACACTTCGCTTTGCGGAGACATTTGCGGCCCTACGATGCCGATGACGTGGCACCACTGGTCATTCAACTTGATGTATTCGCCGATGGCCGGGGTGGCGCCGAACAAGCTGTCCTTGGCGGCGGCCCCGAGGACGCAGACCGGCGCGGCCGCGGCATTGTCCGATTCATCGAAAAAGCGGCCTTCCATGACGCGAAGATGGCCGATTTCCAGGTAACTGGGCTCGACGCCGTAGACCACGGGCGTGTCTTGCTGCGGCTTAGGCAGAAATTTGCTTGGAGCAAAACGTTTGCGCGGTGTCCCGCTCTGAATATCGCTGACATTCTGGCGAATGATTTGATAGTCAGTCAGCGTAAGTCCTGGCGAATCTTTCCTTACTTTCTGCAGCTCCTGGTAGTTGTGAGCTTCCTTGGCCTCGACGATGACGTTGCGGACCCCCAGCTGTTCGATGAACGCCATCACCTTTTGCTGGGCTCCAGCCCCAATCGACAGCATGGCAACGACTGCGGCAACTCCAAAAATCATACCGAGCATGGTGAGCAGCGAGCGCAGCTTGTGGCTGGCCAGGTTTTCTAAGCCAAGAGCCAGATCCGGCAGCCATTGCGCCAAGGATCTTGGTGCGGCCAGGGAGCGAGTGTTCATTTTTGAGGGAACCACCTCATTTCACGCTCGGACCCGGGGCCGGTCCGGCGTTGCTGGCTTTCGCCTTTTCCGATGCGTGGGCCTCCGGATTGACCAGCGCCACGACCGTACCCGGCCGAATGCCTTCGAGGACGGCGCGGCCTTCGCTGAGCGCGCGGATCTTGACTGGTTGCGCTTCGAAACCGCCGTGCTGCTTGCAGTACACGATTTTCTTGCCCTCGCGGTCAAAGACGGCTTCGCTCGGAATGGAGACCGCGTTGGACAGCTCATCGCCGCGGATACTGAGGTGCACCGCAAAACCAGGGCGCAGCCTAGGGTCGGGCTTGTCGAGAAGAATGGTGACGTCAAATTTGTGCTTGGTGTTATCGTCCCAGAATTCATGAGTCGTCGCGCCGCCGACGGTTTCCACTTTGCCGGTGAAACGGTCGCCCGGCAGCGCGTAGACCTGGATGTCCACCGGCTGACCGGCTTTGAGGTTGCTGTGATCGCTCTCTCCTACCTGTGCGTAGAGCTCGAGATGCGACACGTCGATCACTTCCGCGATGGAGCTGCCGGGATTGACTTGATCGCCCACGTGATAATCCGGAAGCGTCATACCCGTAAAGAAGAATCCGCCCGAGGCATCGCGGTTGCCCTGGATGACTACGAGGCCATCGATGGGCGAAGTGACCGTCATCTTTTTGATGTTCTCTTCCGCCTGATTCATGGCCAGCAACGCTTTGTGGCGTTTTTCCTGGCTGATCTCGAGCGCCGCTTTGTTGGAAGCGCTGTGGGAGTGGATGTCTTGTTCGAGCTGCGCCAGGGCGCGCTTGGCCTCGTCCAGGGCAAGAATGTTTTTCTGCGCATCGATTTTGCTGACTAGCTCGTTCTTGCTGACTTCTAGCTCAGCCTGACGCACCGTGTACTTGGCCTTCAGCAGCGCGGTCTGGTCCTCGGCGGTTTGTACGGCGGCGTCCGCCTTGGCTTTGGCGATTTCCTGCTCGGCCTGCAAAAGGTCGCTGCGATTCTGCGCCAGATTGTATTGCTGTTGGCTGGGATCAAATTCGAGCACGACGTCACCTTTGTGAACCTGTGCTCCGAAGCGGGCCAATTCGACGATTTGCAGAGTTCCCCCGGCGATGGGCGGAGCGGCAATCACCCGCGATTCCTTGCTGCGCAACGCGCCGGTAGTGAGAATTTTCAATTGCAGATTGGCCTGTTTCACGGTGGTCGTGGGAATATCCAATTCGCCCGCCAGGGCGCTGGCTTGTCGGCACGCAACGCTGGAGCCTGCAAGAATCAGGAGCGACAATAGTGCGCCGGTTTGGGTTATCCTGCCGTTCATTTTCCTAGTGCGTTAGCGTCGGATCTCTTAAAGCAACGCGCTCCCCGGGTTCGAGTCCTTTTGCCAGCAAGACTTCCTCCGTGTTCCGCCGCGAAACTTCGACGAGAGTTTCCTCAAATTTCGAGCCTCGCTGCACATAGGCGACGGACCGGCCGGCTTTGCGAAACAGCGCCGCGGACGGAATGATGATTCCGTCGGGAATCTTGGCCACCGCCACACGAACGGTTGCACTCATCCCCGGAGTGAGGCGCGAGTCGCTCTCGGAAAGTGCAACGTCCACCGAGAAGTTGCGAGGAATCGGCCAGCCCGCGTTGAAATCCAAACTGGCCGTGGGGCTGATGGCCTCAACATGGCCCGGCAAGCTGCGGTCCGGGACGGCATCCACGTGAACTTCCGTCGTCTGGCCTAGTTTCAATTGCCCGCGCTCCGCCTCTTCGACACGCGCGGATATTTTGAGAGAAGTGGGATCGGGCAATTCCGCGATGCCTTGTCCTGGCCAGGCGCGATCCCCGGGTTTGAAAGGCGTTGGGCCGCCTTGCGGCTGCCAATGGTTTTGCAGCGCGACAACTCCGTCTAGCGGAGCACGCAGGCTGAGCGAGGCAACACTGGTTTCGTCCTGCCGCACCTGAAACTCCGACTGCTTCAGCTTTTCCTTTTTGCTCTCTAAATCCGCCGCCGCGGAAGCGCGGTCCGCTTTGAGCTTCGCTTCGGCCGATTTTAGCGTCTCTTCCGCATCCACGACTTTTAGCTTAGCCTCCTCGCCATCAATCGCAGAAAGGATTTCCTGCTTGCTTGCATCCATGCGCGCTTTTTCGGCGTCATATTTCGCCTTCATCACGTCGGTGACGTCCTGCTCTTCCTTCAAGCGCGCCGCCGCTTGAGATTGGTTGATTTCCGCCTCCGCGGATTTGACGCTCGATTGATCCTGGGCGAGTTTCTGTTTCATCGTTGTGGCGTCAAATTGAACCAGCAAATCGCCTTTCTTCACCTTGGCTGCGTTGGCGACCAGACTGACAATCTGCAAATCGCCAGCGTTGTACGGCGCGATGATGACCTTCGAGCGGAGCGCCTTGACTTCGCCCTTGATTGCCAGCATGTCCATGAAATCCTTGCGCTGCACCTCCGAGGTGGGAATCGCGACGGCAGAACTCGCCATCCGGAACGCGCCGAAGCCAAAACCGCCAAGCAACACGACAGCGGCTCCGGCAATAGCCTTGTGCCGCGGTTTCCATGACAAGATTCCGCGCATCATGACCGCTCCCCGGATGACCGCTCTGCTTGTGCGTTCCGGCGAATGAGGTCGCCCTCTTGCAGGCCGGAAAGAACCACGAACTCGGAATCGCTGGCGGCGCCGATTTTCACTCGACGCTTCTCAAACGAACCCGAGTTTTCCACCCACACAAACGGATTGCCGGAATCGAGTTCCACACTTTGCCGGGGAATGACCAAGGCGCCTTCTGTGGTTCCAAGATTGAGGTCCAGAGCCGCAGAAAGATCCGGCAAGAGTTTCGGGTCGGTGCCTTGGATGGAGAAGCGAGCCGCGAATACGCGAATCGTTTCACTGAACTGCCCGTTGTGACCAAGCGGCGAAATGTCTTCCAGTGTCGCGCCCAGTTCAATGCCCGGGTACGCGTCCAAATGCATCTTCGCGTGCATGCCGGGACGGACTGTTAACAGGTCCACCTGATTGAGATCCACGCGCACTTCCATCTGTGAAGGATCCACCACGGCCATAAAAGGCAAGCCCGGGCGCACTTGGTCACCTTGCTGAACCGTGCCCATGCGTCCGCCAAGCCAGATGGTGTTGTAGACCACCACGCCCGCCATCGGCGAGTGCACGACCATTTTCGAGGCGTTGCTTTGCGCATAGCGCATGGCTTCCATCGCGCGGTCCCGCTGAATCTCGAGAATGCGGATGCCGGCTTTGGCGGCGGCGCGCTTCAACTGGTAAGTCTCTTTCAGCTGCTTCAAAGTGGCTTGCGCTTCGTCCGCGGTTTCCTGGTTCTTTTCCGCATCAATGCGGGAAACAATTTCATTCTTCTGCAGCTCCAGTTGCGCGTGCTTCAAATCATCTTCGGCCTGCTGCAGCGCGGTGTCGTCTTTGGCGCGGGCAACGTCTTCGTCGGCTTGTTTCTGGGCCACCTGGCCGACTAGATTGTCGTAGGTGGCTTTCTTATCAAGATAGTCTTTCATCTCGGCTTGCGGGTCGAATTCCACCAGCAGATCGCCTGCCTTCACGGGAGAACCCGCGGTAGCCAGCTTGGTGATCACCATGGAACCGACCTGCGCCCCTTCGAGCCGGGGAGCCAGAACCGCGAAGGAGCGGGCGGCCATGGTGGTTCCGGCCAAGCGGAGCGTGTGCGAGAACTTCCTTTTCTCAACGCGATAGACCGATTCGCCTCGGTCGACAGAGGCTTGTGCCCGGCGGAGATGGGTAAAAAGGAGGGGAACGAGAGCGCAAATCAGCAAAGAAAATGCGCTAAAGAAAAGGATCTTGGGTTTACTGCGAAAAATCCAATGAGCGCGCATAACCTCAAGCATCCCTGGGACATTCGGGGCCTACGCCTCGTCGGGCGATTGGAATTCATGGCCGGGAAAAAGGTTGTTTCGCGAACCTTCCTTCCAAAAACGCAAGCCTAACCAATTTCTCCCCGAACCTCTCAGTTTACCGCGCACGCGGGCCGGGGAATATCCATGGAATACCCGAGATTGCAGTCCCCGACCGGCTGGCTGCTCTATTAGACGCCACCGGAAAGCATTTGTCCTGCAAAAAATCCGCCATTTTTTCGCGACCGAGCAAATCCCGGCGCGGTCTTCAAAATGTTAGGCAACTTAGCCTCCAAGTCAGAATCAATCTGGACGCAACTCGGGCGTGTTTTTTATCGGAACTTCGCTGCCGGCCTCCAAGAGGGGAAGGCCAGGTCTTTTGGGAAGGGCGTGTCCATCAGAAGGACTATCGCAACTCGCTTCGAGGTCGAAACAAGGCGAGCAGCACACCGATGCCGGAACGGCCACGCCACTCGATAACCACCCACGGATTGCCTGGTTGGACGGAATCCGGCGCTTTCGCTACACTGAACCGTTGATTCTGCAGAGAAAGACGCGCTGAGAATGACCGAAAGCACTCAGATGAGCGCGAGCGTGCGAGTCCGCTTTGCCCCTTCCCCCACCGGCTACTTGCATGTCGGTGGAGCGCGCACGGCTCTGTTCAATTGGCTTTTTGCGCGGCACCACGGCGGCGTGTTGATCCTGCGCGTCGAGGACACCGACGCGGAGCGTAACAAGCCGGAACTGGTACAGGGCATTATCGATGGCTTGCGATGGCTGGGCGTAGATTGGGACGAAGGACCGTTCTACCAGTCGCAACGAACGGAACTGTATCGTGCTGCTGCCAAGAAATGCCTTGCGAACGGCAGCGCCTTCCTGTGTTATTGCCCCGCGGACAAATATGCCGGCGGCGATTACGCCGAGCCCGCCCAGGATGAAGAGCCAAAAGCAGGCGGACCGCGCCGTATTACCCGTTGCTCCTGCCGCGACGGCAAACCTTCGACGCCCGGCGCGAAGCCGGCAATTCGCTTCAAAGTGCCCATTGGAGGGACGACGCAATTTACAGACGCGGTGTTTGGTGAGCGGGAGTTTTCCAACGACGAAATCGAAGATTTCGTCCTGCTCCGCTCCGGCAAAGGCGACGAAGAATTTGGTCAGTCCATGTACCAGCTCGGTGCGGTGGTGGATGACATCGGCATGGGCATCACGCACGTGATACGCGGGGCCGACCATCTGTCGAACACGCCGAAGCAAGTGCTTTTGTACCGGGCGCTTGGCGCCAAGCCCCCGGTCTTTGCTCACGTCCCCCTGATTCTCGGCGCAGACAAGACGCGGCTTTCGAAGCGCCATGGCGCCACGGATGTGAACATGTACCGCGCGGAGGGATTCTTGCCGGAAGCGTTTCGGAATTTTCTGGCGCTGCTTGGCTGGTCGGCGGGTGGCGACGAAGAATTCCTTCGCACAAAAGACTTGATTCAGAGATTCTCCCTCGACGGCGTGAGCCGCACCAACGCCGTTTTCGACCGGCCGAAACTCGAGTGGTTCAATACGCAGTATCTGCAGCGGCTTCCGATTGAAGATTTGCTGCCCGAAGTGGCAAACGAACTGAAACGCAGCGGCTTGTGGAAGCAGGAGTGGGCTGCTGGTGCGCCGCCGGGCGCGGACGGCCGCGATCATGGGTGGTTTGCGCGCACAGTGGATTTGCTCCGTCCGCGTATCCGCTTGCTCCCGGATTTCTCCACCTGGGCGCGCGCGTTTTTCAGCGATGACTTTACGCGCGAGGCCACCGCCAAGGAAAAATTTTGGAAAGATCCCAAAGTGGCGGAGCTACTGGCCAAGCTCGCCGACGCCTTAGGAAATCTCAAAGAGTGGGATCACGACGCCTGCGATCACGCTACCCGCGCCGTCGCCGAAGCCGCGGGCGTGAAGGCCGCGCTGCTGATCAACGCGACGCGCGTCGCCATTGTGGGTCAGGCCGTCGCTCCTCCGCTCTTCGACACTATGGTCGTGCTCGGCCAGCCCCGCGTCGTCCGCCGCCTGCAGGAAGCGGTGTCGGGCGCGGCCAAAGCCTGAGGGCACTCGCAGCACCGGGCGGGGGCTTTAGTCGCGGTCGGGATGATCATGCCGCCATTTCCAATAATCGTGGCGCTCATGTATGTTCAGTTCCTTCTGAGTCGCGGTACTCCGCGTCATAATAGCGAACCCGACCGGCGCAACCGGCGCTGACCACCGGAACGATCATCGTCGCGGCAAGCCAGAATGAGCCTATGAATCTTCGCATCTGTCGCATCTCGCTATGCTCCTCGTCGTCGAGTCCTGGCCAGGGTGATGTTGCGCCGGCAGGGCTCAGCGCTGTTAATCAACAGCTCGCGGCTGATAAATTGAACTCAAAACAAGGAAGAAAGACCCGGCTCGGTTCCCGGTCGCTAAAGATTTTTGATCAGCGGGAGACCAATGCTAGTGGTGAGGAAAAATCTCCCGATGCGCGAGCCTTGCTTCGGAGGGGGAGCCGGCAATATTGACGGCAGCATCGACGGGGAGCGTGGTGGGCGGCAAGCAAAGCTCTGTGCTACACGCCTGGTAGCGCAGTTTCAGTGGAATGTGCTGCGGCCCCAGGGGAGCCGTAGCCAGGGCGTTCACGGGCAGGCGAAGAATCACCGTTCCCTGGTACACATTGAGCGGCTTCTTGGAAAAGGTGAACGTTTCGAGCTTTCCCCTGGGATACAGCACTTCGCCGCTAGAGAACCCCGAGGGCAGTTCGGCTTTGAGGTCCGTGGCGATGAGATACTCTTCGGACTTTTCACGCGCGTTGACGTGGAAACCCGGGCGGATATTCATAACTACCGCGATCTGAAACGAGCTGCCGCGTGCCGCGGGTTCCATCGATGCATACACTTCCGGTTTCACCACGTCGCGCCCGGAAGGCACTTGCGAATTCGTCGCGAACGGGAAAGCGGCGCACGTCAGTGCGACGCCACCCGCAAAGGCGGCGATGAAGCGCGTCATACCGTCACCTCTTCGCCGAGTTGCTGCGAGATCACGCGGCTCATCACCCCGTACAGGTCTTCCCCGGTCTTCTCCAGCACAAAGGCGTTCCGCGAAGTGTTCCAGGCCAGCTTGAAACTGGTTGAAAGCGCGGAGATCCAGATTTCGCGTACCGGCGTGTTTGGTGAAATCACGAACTTGGCTTCCTCAGGTTCTTCGAAAATCACTTCGAGCTTGCCGGATTCCCCTTCGACGTCAAAGCCGTGTTCATCGCCGAGCGCCAGCAGGCGCTTCTTGAGATCCTCGAAGGCCACATCAGCTCTGCGCTGAAAATCCTTTTCTTCGAGCATGAGTTCAGCCTACACGACGGAGATTTGTCCGGCAAGCGAGCAGATCGATTCCCTCGGTACCGTAAGGTAGCCGCGTGACGGGAGAACCTGCTTCTGGTGCTGATTCTTCTTCCTGCCTGGTTTCGACGCGCCGGGTCGACTCCGCTTCCATCAAATCGAACCTCCGCTCGTGCCGCGGTACCTCATGACCGCTCGGGCAGGTCTTCGAACCCCCGCGATTGGCTTTTGGCATCGTTCCTGCTCGCCACCGAGGGTTCAGAAATCTTTGATTTCGCGTAGGCGTCCGCTGACGACGTCGTACACGAAGCCGCGCACCGCCACTTCTTTGGGAATCCACGGGTGCGTTCGCAGTTTCTGCAATTGATGCCGCACGTTTTCTTCGATGTTCTGGAAAGCATAGAAAAACGCCGGCGCTACGGCGGCAGTGCCGGCGCGGTTCTGGATGCGCGTGCGCAACTCCTGCTCGGTGGCGTGCATCAACCCGCAGTCGGTGTGGTTGATGATCATGAATTCCTCGGTACCCAGCAAGTAGTGCGAGATGAGCAAGGAACGCAGGGAGTCGTCGGTGACGATGCCTCCGGCGTTGCGAATGATGTGCGCGTCCCCGGTCTGCAGTCCCATGGTGCGAATGGAAAGGCGCGTGTCCATGCAGGTGAGAATCGCGAGTTTTCGCTGGGGGCGCGGAGTCAGCGCGCGCAACTCGTGCGTGCGCGCGTAAATCTCATTGGCTTCGAGGACTTCGTCGATGGAGCTCATCGCACGGCACCAGCGTTGCCGGGCCCGCCGACAGGCTGAAGTTTCGGAGTGCGCGCGTCAACGGGAGGAAGCGGAGGGAAGGCCTCGTGCGGTTCGATCTGATACCAGTAGGCCACGGAATAATAGTTGTCCGAGCGGTGATTGGCGTGACCGTGCTCGATAGTGGCGCGAAGGGATTTCTTGAACGGAATAGGAGAATCGAGGTGAAAGCGGTAGACCGAAGAGCGACTGCCCGCGCGTTCTTCGCCCTTGACCGGGGCGCCGTAGAGCCGGTAGGAGAAGGCACTGCGGCCAAAATCAAAGGCGCCAAGAAAATAGTCCTCCGACCCCGTTCCGTTTATTGACGGGCGAGATTCCCCGTCGATGAAAAACATGTCGTCACCTTCGCCCCACCAACCGTCTTGATTTTGCAGCACGGACATGGTCACGCCGACAAAGTGGCCGCGGCCTTTCGCCTCCATCCAGACGTAATTCCCTTCGCCGTCCAGGTTTTTCTTGTCTTCGACAAAGGAATCTCCGTTCGATTCCCATCTGTTGGTCCAGCCAACGTTGGGTTGCGCTTGGCGAAATTGTGCATGAAAGTACAGTGTGTCGGCGGGCAGAGGCTTCGCGAGCGCACGATAATCAAGGTTGAAGTAGAAAGAGAAGACTTTTTGCTTCCCTTCGTTGGTCACGGTGATGCGTGCATGTTTTTGAAACGGCATGGGAAAGAAGCAATTCAAGGCGCGGTCGTTCGCCACCGAGAGAAGTTCGGACTCCCAGACGTGGTAGTCCGCTAGGCCGAGCCCGAAGAAATCGCCTAGAGGAGTCTCGATGCTTGGCGTTGCTTCGCCATCCCAGTACATGCGGAGAACCAGTTTTTTCAGGTGATACGGCTCGGGATCGGAGAGCGTGAACCAGATGTGCGTGAGCACGGCGGGACCTTCGACGTCGAAGACCGTGAGCGTTGCGCCGGGCTCGATGGTGCGGAAATCGGCGTTGCCGCCGGTGGGGTCGGCACTGGAAACACGCTTTAACACGTAGGGCTGGGGTTGCGTGAGGTCGGCTTGCCAGTGCGCGAGATCCTGGACCCGCGCTTTGGGCATGCCCTGGGCAGCAGCCAGAACCAGCGCCAGGGCAGAGAATGCGAAGAGAGGCTTCATGGAGTTCCCCTGTGTGCTTTCCGCGCGTGCTACTTTACGACCTTCACACCAGAAAAGGAAAGCCAGCCTGGAACCCTAGCCTTGCGGCTAACGTGGTCGCAAAGCCTGGGGTTGTGGGCAGGACTGGTTAAGCCGGGGATTCCCCGGAATGTCGCGGCGGCGATCTGATGTGGCTCGACTACGCCATTGGCTTGCCTTGGGCGGGGAAAAGATGAGCCCCATTCTCTATAATGCCTTGATTCTAAAAAGGTTGCTGGTGTTTTTGCGGAGGTAAGTCGGCAGCTTTGGGCGCAGGGCCATCTTCACAAACAAGGGCCCTACAGCGCGAGACGTATTAGCTTTCCTCGAGGTGCAGAGGACTCCGAGCGCCGAGCCTAGGCAAGAATTGAACAAAAGCCGCCGGGAGCTTCAAAGCAGCGTCAGTTTGGTGCCCATTGGCCGCACAGGGTCCGCAAAAGGAACAGAGCTCCCGAGCCACCGCCGTACCAGGCCACAGTCATGCCTTTGGCCATGGAATAGGCTCGTATCTGCGGCATGGGGCTTCACTGGTTATGTCTCTGGCAAGCAAGGTAGTAAGTCGGCAGAGGGAA
>Ga0126381_100005343_pt1 | contig 14120 bp, 15 predicted proteins | sample PanSoiMetPlot_28_FD_96465 | JGI IMG/M metagenome (GOLD analysis project Ga0126381, IMG submission 96465) | Tropical forest soil microbial communities from Panama - MetaG Plot_28 | ecosystem: Environmental > Terrestrial > Soil > Tropical forest > Bulk soil | place: Panama | collected 2016-02-17
GAACTTCACCCGGAAACGGACACAATTGTGACGAACATACCACTCATGCCCGGAGTTAAGAAAGCAGAGGGGGAAACCGCTTCCGAAAGATCAGGACTCGGATAGAAACTCGTACTCATCGATCACGGCAGCTACAGCAAGTTTTCCGTTCGGGCTGCCCTGGTCCATCCGCACAACCTTACCCTTGCAGTGGACTCTTATGCTCTCGGTGAGCGTGATTTCCGCCGGCAGAGTCAGCGTGAACTCAATCGGAGATCCGGTTGCGATAGGAACATCCACGTAAAACGAAATGCCACGCGCGCTCACATCCCGGGTTTGCGCCGATCGTTCCTGCGTACCATTATCGGCGTAAGTCACAGCTACTGGCAACCGCAAGGCAAAACGTCTTGTTGCCCGCTTCTCCTGCTGGGCCTCAGCCATGAACTTTTCCTCCGAAAAAGCCCTGTTAGCATGGCTTGGCAACCGCCGACTGTCAAGACCACCGACAGGGGATAACGACGGTCGGTTCCCAAACAGAAAACGTCTCTGTATGAGACACTTGGGGGCGTTTTCGGGTTGCTCGGCGGGCCGCGATTTGTGCTCGCACCCACCTCCGGCGGCCTATTCCTTGGTTATTGAAGTAACCAATTCGGGATCGGAGATCAGTAACGATGGGCGACTCCCGAAAGAGTGCCCAGGTTCAAACAGTAGCGCCGGCATCCTGCCGGCTGTCCCGAGGGCGTCCCGCCTGCGACCTCCGGAGTTCCGGCATTCTTCAACTCAATTCCAGGAAATTCGCCATCAGCTTCTTTCCCGACTCGGTGAGCACACTTTCGGGATGAAACTGCACGCCTTCGACCGGATACTTGCGGTGCCGCAGCCCCATGATCACGCGCGTCCCGTCTTCCTCGACGGTATGCGCGCTCACTTCCAACTCTGAAGGTAAATTCTCGTCCGACACAATGAGCGAGTGATAGCGTGTCGCGGTCATCGGCGAATCGACGCCGCGGAAAATCGTGCGCCCGTCATGGGAGACGCGACTGGTCTTGCCGTGCATCAGCTTTTTCGCACGGATTACCTTGCCGCCGAACGCTTCGCCAAGCGCCTGGTGTCCGAGGCAGACGCCCAGAACCGGAACCTTGCCGGTGAAGTGGCGAATCAATTCGATGCTAATGCCCGCGTCCTGCGGAGTGCATGGTCCGGGAGAGACCAGAATCCGTTCCGGGTCTAGCGCTTCGACCTCGCGCACCGTGATCTGGTCATTGCGGCGCACTTCCACCGTCGCACCCAGTTCGCCGAGGTACTGCACCAGGTTGTAGGTGAACGAGTCGTAATTGTCGAGAACGAAGACCACGGGAAGTACCTGCCACCAGTGTATCCGGGAGGCTGGAGCGACGTCTAACCGCCGCCCTTCTCGCAAGTATGGGTATTTTGGTACATTGGTACCATGGTAACAAAAAATGAAACGTTGCTTGTCGAGCGCGTACAGACCGGGGTACGCATGGAGAAACGCATCCTCAAAGTCCTGAAAGGACTTGCCGAGTACCACGACTTGACGCTGGGCGATCTGCTGGAAGGCATCGTGCTGCACGCCTTCGAGGGCAAGTGCCCATTCAGCGAAGATTCACTGCGGCGGATCCGCGAGCTGAAGAATTTCTACGGACTTGATCTCGATTCGAGCGCCAGCCATCGCCTGCGCGAGGGTCATCGAGGAGAAAGCCATCGGGGAGCGACCACCGACCTCAAAAAGAAATCAGCCATTCGGAAGTCATCCCGATGAATGCAATCTTGAAGCGCGTTTCCCTGCCGTTTTTGCATTGGTCGACGGGACTGGTCGTTTTATGGCAGTCGTGGCTGACATTTCATTCGTCCATCGCGCATCTGAACGCACCGGGACACTCATCGGCCTTGGCGCATGCTCGGCTTGTACTGTCCGGCGCGGAGATTCTTGCCGCTGCGCTTTTCCTTGTCCCGCGCACAACGAAGACGGGCGGTTATGCCCTGCTCGTGATTTTCCTACTCGCCATCGTCATTCACACGTTGCATGGCGATTTCGGCGGGCTCGGAGTACTTGTGGTGTATGGAGCAGCGGTAATGGTTTGCATTGCGTACGGCTAGCCACTAGCTACGAGCCTCTAGCGATAAGCCATTCCGAACACCGGCAACCGATCTACAAATTTCCATTCCTCGCCAAGTCCACAGCCCGAATCACGGCGCGGGCCTTGTTCTCGCTCTCCTGGAATTCTTTCGCGGGATCGGAATCGGCGACAATACCCGCGCCCGCCTGCAGATACGCACGCTTCCCCTTCATGAACATGGTGCGGATGGTGATGCAGGAATCAAGATTGCCTGCGAAATCCGCATAAAGCACCGCACCACCATAGACGCCACGGCGCGTGGGTTCGAGTTCCTCGATGATCTGCATCGCGCGCACTTTGGGAGCACCGCTCAGCGTGCCCGCCGGGAAGCACGCGGCGAAAGCATCGACTGCATCGAGATCAGGCCGCAACTTTCCTTCGAGCGCCGTGACCAGGTGCATCACGTGCGAGTAGCGCTCCACGTACATCAGGTCCTTCACCTTGACCGATCCGTATTCGCTCACCCGGCCGAGATCGTTGCGCCCGAGGTCAACCAGCATCACGTGCTCGGCGCGCTCTTTCTCGTCCTCTCGCATTTCCTGTTCCAGTTCACGGTCGCCTGCCTCGTCCTTGCCGCGCGGGCGCGTGCCAGCGATCGGACGATACTCCAACTTCGATCCGCCCACCCGGACCAGCATCTCGGGCGACGACCCCAGCACGTGCGCGTCACCCATCCGCAAAAAATACATGTAGGGCGACGGATTCACGGTGCGCAGCGCGCGATACAGATTGAACGGAGCCACGTCGGGCTCAAAATCAACTCTCTGCGACATCACGACCTGGAAGATGTCTCCGGCTGCAATGTATTCCTTGGAGCGCTCGACGGCTTGCATGTAGCGCTCGCGGCCGATGCCCGTGCGCACCTTCAACTTTTCTTTCTTCGGCTTGCCTTTCTGCCACTGCGACGGCCGCAGGCCAGTTGCAAGCTGCTTTTCGATTCGAGCGATGTCTTTCAACGCGCGGTCGTAGGCGCGCCGCGGGCTGGAAGAGACGTTCGCATTCACGATGATGTGGATCTGGTGGCGCAGGTGATCAAACGCCAGCAGGCGATCGAAGAACATCAACATGCAGTCGGGAACGGCGACGTCCTGCCTGGCATGCGTGCCGATGTTTTCCAGGCGGCGCACGGCATCGTATGCAAAGTAGCCCACCGCTCCCCCGGTGAACGGCGGCAGTCCTGGTATGTGCGCCGGACGATGCTCGCGCAGAAGTTTCTTTAGAGTCTCGAAGACGTTGCCATTCAAGCGTTCGTGGCGCTTGCCCCGCTCGAGGTGAATCTCTTCGCCCTGTGCCCACAACCGCATGTAAGGACGCGCGCCCACAAACGTGTACCGTCCGATCTGCTCTCCCTTTTCGACCGATTCGAGCAGACAGCAGTACGGCTCGTCCTCGGCGACAGAGAGAAACGCGGAAACCGGCGTCATCAGGTCGGCCGTTACCGACTTCACCACCGGGATCAGCGTGGCGTCTTTGGCAAGGCGCAAAAACTCTTTGTAATCAGGTTGAAGCATACGGAACCCGCGGCCCCCAACATCGGTCAACGGAAAGGTGTCCAATTATAGGGGAATGGCGCTCCGGAAGTTGTCTCGGAGTTGTATAAACCCCTTCGTTCCTTACACCTCCGTTACCTCTCGGAACCAGCGAAACAATTGACGGGGCCACACCCGCGTTGGAAGATTAAAGTTCAGCCGAAAGTCAGGGGAAGCGGAGGGCCATGCGAGTCAAGTTCTGGGGGGTGCGCGGATCGACGCCGACCCCTCAAGCCGGAAACTTGCGCTACGGAGGGAACACCTCCTGCGTCGAGGTCCGCTTCGGCGAGAACTTGTACGTCTTTGATTGCGGGACCGGTTTCCGCACTCTCGGACAGCAGTTGGAAAGCGAAGCGAACGGCAAGGCGATCGCGGCCCACATTTTCGTCTCGCATTTTCACTGGGACCACATCCAGGGAATTCCCTTCTTTCGCCCGCTTTACGAAAGCAGCGAGAACCGTTTTGTCTTCCACTCCTCGAGGCGCACGCGCAGCTTACAGCGCGTGATGGAGGAGCAGATGGCGTCGCCTTACTTCCCCGTCGACACCAGCGAGATGAAGGCCCAACGCAACTTCTACGACATCGAAGAAGGCCATACCCAACTGGACGATCACGCCTCCATGCGGGCCATGTGGCTGAATCATCCGCAAGGCTGCATGGGATTTCGTCTCGAAACGAAAGAGGGCGTTCTTGTGTACGCGACCGACAACGAACCTGGAGATCCGGTATTCGATAAGAATGTCCGCAGGCTCGCGGAAGGCGCCGACGTTCTGATATACGACTCGCAATATCTCCCTGAGGAATACGAAGCCAAGCGGCGCGGCTGGGGCCACAGTCACTGGCGTGAAGCAGTCAATATCGTTATGCAAAGCGGCTCCAGGGAACTCGTGCTCTTTCATCACGATCCCGATCACGATGACACGGTCATCGACAAAGTTGTGCAGGAAGCTCGCAACTATTTCCCTCGTGTGCGCGCCGCCGCTGAAGGAATGGAAATGGTGATCGGCACCAGCGCCTCGTCGGTGGCAGGAAGATAGTCAAGTCGTCCGTCGTCGGTCGTCCGTCGTCAGCCTAACTCCAGGTGTTGCTAAACCGCAGCGTCACTACCCGCCCTACGTCCCGAGGCCCTTGTACAAACTTCCGACAGTGATCGCATACCAGACTTGTTACCTTTTAGTTACTGCCCGTAACTTGCCTACCTGTCAGCCCACTCATATACTGCTCGATTTGTGTGCTGACCCCTGTTTCCCCTAACGGGCTGTCGGCATCTGACTGATTGCAGGCATTTTTTTCAAAGCACTTATTTGGAGACTTCGATGAAGAGCGTGGTGATGGAGCAGGAAACTAATCCTTGGGAATCGCAAGCGGCCCGATTTGATCTGGCCGCGCACAAGCTGAACCTCGATGAAGGCCTCTGGCGGGTACTGCGTTATCCCAACCGCGAGATCATCCTGCACATTCCTGTACAAATGGAAAATGGGCGCCTGGAGGTTTTCACCGGCTTCCGCGTGCAGCACTCCATCGCGCGCGGCCCGGCAAAAGGCGGCATCCGCTACGCGCCCGACGTAACGCTCGACGAAGTCCGCGCACTGGCGAGCTGGATGACGTGGAAGTGCGCGGTCGTGAACATTCCGTTCGGCGGCGCCAAAGGCGGCGTCATCTGCGATCCGCACAAAATGTCGATGGGCGAACTCGAACGCCTCACCCGCCGCTACACCGCGGAACTGGTCGACTTCATCGGGCCCGAAAAAGATGTTCCCGCACCTGACGTCAACACCAACGAACAAATTATGGCGTGGATGATGGACACCTACTCCATGCACATGCGCCAAACTGTGACTGCCGTCGTCACCGGCAAGCCGATCAACATTGGCGGATCGCGCGGACGTCGCGAGGCCACCGGCCGCGGCGTCCTGATCGTCTGCGATGAAGCGATCAAAAAGCTCGGACTCAGCCGCGAAAGCGCGCGCGTCATCGTGCAAGGTTTTGGCAACGTGGGATCCAACGCCGCGAAGTTGATGGAAGAGGCGGGCTACAAGATCGTCGGCATCGACGAGGTCGGCGGCGGTCTCTACAACAAGAATGGCTTGGACATCGAAGCCTTGTGGGAGTGGCGGCAGAAGAACGGAACGATCCAGGGTTTCCCGGGCGCCGAAAAATATCCCGCCGCTGAATTGCTCGTCACCGATTGCGAAATCCTGATCCCCGCCGCGACCGAAAACCAGATCACCAGCCGCAACGTCGATCGCGTGAAATGCAAAATCCTGGCGGAAGGCGCGAACGGACCGACCACGGCCGCGGCCGATGAAGTCCTCGCCGAAAAAGGCGTGTTCGTGATTCCCGACATTCTCGCCAACGCCGGCGGCGTCACCACTTCCTACTTCGAGTGGGTGCAGGACCGTCAGGGCTACTTCTGGAAGGAGTCGCTGGTCAACGAACAACTACAGGAAATCATGGTGTCGTCATTCCAGGACGTTGTCCGCTATGCCGAAACGCATCACGTCAACAACCGTATTGCCGCCTATATGTTGGCCATCGACCGTGTGGCGTACACCATCAAGCAGCGCGGCATCTATGCATAGGAAGATGTAGTTTTTCCAATTTTTGCGACCTTCGTCGATCGGCGAAGGTCGTTCTATTTATGGCCATAGTTGACCATGAGTTATGGGACTGGCATGATGTCTGGCCGCGGGCGTGTCGGGTGTTTCGTTAACTCAAAGGTTGGAACCCCGTCTGGCCGGAGCGCTCGTGGTTTCAAAAGTCGGGCCGAGCTCCAAGGGCCCTCACGAAGAGGAAATTCAATGAACAAACTGATCCGCACGAGTAGTTGGATTCTGGGGCTATGCCTGCTTTGCGCTTTGACCGTCTCACTGGCAGCCGCCAAGCAGCAATCGAGCACGGGAGAGCAGAGTACCGATGCGACGACGAAGAAGAAGTCGTCGAAGAAAAAGAAAGATGCCGCTTCGAGCGATCAATCGGCGTCGGCCAGCGATCAATCGTCAGGTTCCACCCCCAAGAAGTCGAGCAAGAAAAAAGCTGCTGACTCGACCTCGAGTGACACATCTGCGTCAGCGAGCGGTACAACCACCAAGAAGAGCAGCAAGAAGAAGTCAGACACGTCCGCTTCCGGCGATCATTCGGCGAGCACGGGTGCGAGCTCGGATAGCGGCACGGCCAAGAAGAGCCGCAGCAAGAAGTCCTCGGATACGAGCGCTGATCAGTCTGCCAGCGCGGGTTCGAGCGCCGCGAATTCCGACAGCACCACCGCGAAGAAGAGTCACAAGAAGAAGTCCGATACAACGGCGGCCGGCGAACAACCGGCGGCTGCGAGCAAGAGCAACGGGAACGCTGGAAGTTCGGCAAGCGCCAGTGGCAGCTCCGACACGACCACTGCGACCACGAGCAGCAAGAAGAGCCGGAAGAGCAAATCTGCCTCAAGCGACTCGACCATGGCACCATCTTCGAACGCGAGTTCGGCGCCGTCGACCCCGCCTCCCAGCAAATCGACGATGGCTCCGGCACCGGCCAGCACGGCGGCTTCGAATTCCACTCCTACAACAAGTTCCGCCCCCGCCAAGAAAACCTCATCCAAGGCAGCACCAACGGGCGCGGCACCGGATTCCGACATTGCCTCAGCAAAATCGGGCGGAAAGGTCTGGGTCAACCTCGACAGCGGCATCTACCACAAGGGCGGTCAGTTCTACGGCAAAACAAAGAATGGCAAGTTCATGACGGAGTCTGAAGCGCAGGCAGCCGGCTACAAAGAATCGAAGAAAGACTAAATCGAGTTAAGGAGAATCGATGAAACGCACAAATCTCATCTCACGTGTTCTGGTAGTGATGTTCATCATCGCGTTGGTAGCTGGAATGAGCAGTATTCGTGCTGCCTCGCCGGTTCCGCAGGCCGAAAAAAAGGCGGCTGCCGCCGCACCTTCCGGCGATTTGGTTGATCTGAACTCGGCTACAAAAGATCAACTGGACGCACTGCCGGGCATTGGCGAGAAGTATTCGCAGAAGATCATCGACGGTCGTCCCTACAAGGCCAAGACCGATCTGGTGAGGAAGAAGATCATCCCGCAGGCGACCTACAACAAGATCAAAGACATGGTGATCGCGAAACAGAAGTAGGCGCGGGATTGCCGGCGCCGCTGCGAAGTTAGCGGTGCCGGCTCCTGGCCTGAGATTTCGGAAATTCTTTGGAGGACCGATGGGCTTACTGGATGAAATGGAAAACAAAGCCGTCACCAGCATGTTGGGAAACAGCTCAAATCCGCTGGCGACCAGCTTGCTCCAGATGATCAACAATCAGCCGGGAGGATTGTCGGGCCTGGCGCAGTCATTTCACGAAAAGGGATTCGGCGGAATTATGTCGTCCTGGGTCGGCACGGGACAGAATCTTCCCATCACTGCAGACCAGATCCAGCACGTGCTGGGCAGTGAGCAAGTAAAGGAACTCGCGGCCAAGGCGGGCATCTCGCCGGATCTGGCGAGTTCTTCGCTGGCGACGATGTTGCCCTCGCTGATCGACAAGCTCACTCCGAACGGACAAATGCCGGATCATTCAAACCTGGTTCAGATGGGAATGAGCATTCTGCAGTCTTTGGGAAAGACAGGAACAAACGGATAGTTCGCCTCCACGCCGAAATAGAGGCGCTGCCGGGAAGCAGCGCCTTTTTCGTCTAAGTTCCCCGCCAGAATGAATGCCCTACCGTCCATTGCTTTCCTCTTGGCGCGTGGAGGATAATTAAGTCATCGCCGTCTTCGTAATTTCCGCGGACAGCGGATGCTCCCCGTGAATTTGCCGAATTCCATCACGTTCGTCCGCATCCTCAGTATTCCCCTTTTGATCTGGATTCTTTCCACCACACATCTCAGCAGCAAGAATGGCGAAAAAGAATTGCTCGCTTCGGCCCTTTTCATTGGCGCCTCGATCACCGACGGCATCGACGGTTACCTCGCGCGCAAGCGCGGCCAGATCACGACCATGGGCATTCTGCTCGATCCGCTGGCCGACAAGATGCTGATCGCGTCGGCCTACGTCACCCTGGTGCAATTCAATCCGAGCCTCGTTCCTGCTTGGGTTGCGGTCATCGTAATCGGGCGAGAGTTCCTGGTCAGTGGATTGCGCGGGATAGCCGCGTCCGAAGGCTTTACGATCGAGGCCAGCGAACTGGGCAAATTCAAGATGGTCGTGCAGATAGTTTCGGTGGTCGCCGTCATACTCGATCATCGCTGGAAAGAATGGCCGCTGTTCGGCACATATTTTTTCCCGGTGCATTGGATCGCCTTCTGCGCCATCTGGTTCATGGTCGTCGTGTCGTTGATCTCCGCAGTCGACTACTTCGCCGCCTTCTGGTCGAAGATTGACCGGCAAGTGGTGCGGAGCCGGCGGCGCGCTTTTGTCCTCAGCCGGCGGAAGCGGAATGTCGTCCCCACTTCATAACTCGTCGATAACGACGCCTTCTCCAGCTTCTTTGAGCTCGGAAGGACAGGAATACTCACTGGAAGAGCGCGCCCTGTTGCTGCGCCTGGCACACGAGGCCATTGAATCCGCGCTCGAGAACCGCACGATACCGATTGAACCGCCATCGGCTCACCTTGCCGAGCCGCGCGGCGTGTTCACGACGATCTATCTGCGCGACGAACTGCGCGGATGCGTCGGCTACGTGATGCCCGTGACCTCGCTTTACCGTGCTGTGATTGAGACGGCGCGGGCTGCCGCGTCGGAAGACTCCCGCTTTCGCCCAGTGACACGAATTGAAGCGCCAGAATTGAAAGTATCCTTGAGTGTCCTTTCGCCTCTCAGCGCAATCACGCCGGCACAGATTGAAGTCGGGCGCCATGGACTGGTCGTGAGTTTGGCGGGGCGTCGCGGATTGCTGTTGCCGCAAGTTCCGGTTGAACATCACTGGGATTGCGTGACATTTTTGGAACAAACCTGCCGCAAAGCCGGACTTCCCATGGACGCATGGAAGATGGGCGCAACGCTGGAGGCGTTCACCGCTGAGGTGTTTGGGGAGTAGTCGCAAAGCCGCTAAAACATCAAATTTCTGATCTCGCACTTCTCGCTGCTTCTGGAAAAAAGCATGCCTGATTCCCTCGTTCCGCTATCCTTGCCACGATGACTCGGCAAGTCGCGACGAATGTTCAACCGGATCTGCATTCGCGACAGACCGCGCTGGTTGAGCTCGCCCTCCTCCTCTTCAAGCTCGGCTTCACTGCTATGGGCGGCCCAGCGGTCCACATCGCCATGATGGAAGAAGAATTCGTCACGCGCAGGCGATGGATGAGTCGCGAAGCGTTCCTGGACTTCCTCGGCGCCACCAACCTGATCCCCGGACCCAACTCCACCGAGATGGCGATCCACGTAGGACGCGTGCGCGCCGGATGGCCGGGCCTCTTGGTTGCGGGGATTTCTTTCATTCTTCCGGCCGCCCTGATGGTGACCGCACTTGCATGGGCCTACGTCAGATATGGAGCCCTGCCGCAGATTTCAGCGTTGCTCTACGGCGTGAAGCCCGTGGTGATCGTGATCATTGCGCAGGGCGCGTACCGGTTGGGGCGGTCGGCGGTGAAATCGGCTTGGCTGGCCACGCTCGGCGCTCTTGCTTTGGCGGCAGCCACGCTTGGACTCGATCCGCTGGCTGTCCTCTTTGGCGCAGGTGCGCTTGCCGGAATCGTCCACCTCAGACAGAAGTTGGCAGAAAAGCCAGCGTCCTTAGGAGTGCTTCCGGCGTTCGGCGCCTCACTCACTGCTCCGCCGATGGCTTTCAGCCTGAGCGTTCTCTTTCTCGTGATGCTGAAGATCGGCGCCACCCTGTTCGGCGGAGGCTACGTGCTGGTGTCCTTTCTCCGCGCCGACCTGGTTTCGCGGCTGCACTGGCTGACCGAGCGCCAGCTCTTGGATGCCGTCGCGGCAGGACAAATCACTCCCGGCCCCCTATTTACTACGGCGACGTTCGTTGGCTATGTCCTCGGTGGAACACGCGGCGCGGTCGCCGCCACCATCGGTATCTTTCTTCCCGCGTTCGTGCTGGTTGCGATCAGTGGTCCGGTGGTGCCGATACTTCGGCGCTCGCCGGCTGTCGGAGCCGTACTCGATGGCATCAACGTCGGCGCGCTCGCCCTCATGATCGCTGTGTCGGCGCAACTGGCGCATACAGCGATCGTCGATTGGCCGACAGTGGTTATCGCCGTCCCTGGCGCCGTACTTCTGTTTCGCTACCGACTAAACTCGGCGTGGCTGGTAGGCGGAGGCGCTCTGACCGGCGCTCTGGTGTTCTGGGCCCGAGCGCTCGTGAAGTAACCAGCCCGACGCACGCAATCAAGCGAGCTGCTGCCAAGATGCCGGCTTCTACTACCGTGCCAGTGACGCTCATTCCGCTCTCCAATTTTTCTCTTCACGCTTGGCGAAGGGCTTGCATCAAACGACAAAGAGCGCCCAAAGCGCCGTGGCACAAAAGTAATTGTTGAATTGGAAGTATTCGGCGTTATAGTGCCGAATAAGGTGGGGTGAATTAAATGGAATTAGCTGTAGTAACGATCGTCCTGTTGATTGCGGCTTCGCAGATCCCGGGCGATTATCATGTTGTGTTCTTTCGGTAGTATCGGCTGAAGCAGACTGAAGTCTTTCCCTCCGGCTTCTTCATCAGATACCGCGCTATCTTCGGCGTACCGCAATTGCGGCGTGCGTTGTCGATCTGCGCTCGCAGAAACAGCAATCACAACGGATTTCGAGCAAAACAAAAGCCGGAGAGGCCAAGCCTCTCCGGCTGAGATTTCGCGGACTGTAACTATTGCCCTTGCTCGTCCAGTTCCACGCCATCACCAGCATGAACGTCTTCCATCGAGAAGACGATCATCCCGGTCGCGGTAGTCGGCGTCACACCGATGATCACGATCTCGCCAACCGCGCGGCGGGGCAGATCGCTCACACGGATGTTCGGCCCCTTGGTCTTGGTCATCCAGTTCCCCTCGATCGACGGAGGCCGCTTCTGCGTATCTTCCGCCGTTGAGGCGTAGAACGAGAGGCTGTCCACCGGATCTCGCAGGTCAGCGTTGTAGGAACGGACGGCGCGGAAGTAGTCGCCCACTTTCACGCCCTGGTTGGTGCCGATGTTGACGTACACCTTCATGCCGGTTCCAAGAACGGAATCGAAATCCTTGCCCAGAACGATGCGTCCACTGGTCTTGCCATTGGTTGCAGGCACGAAGCGGTCAAAGCGCAGCGGCGGATGGAACGAAACCGCCGGCTTCTCGGCGAATGGAACCGCGATGTCGCCGGGGTTGATCGGATCGCAGCTGTACTCAATCTGCGCGATGGCGTTCTTGCTGCGGGTATCAATGATCCGAACTCTTCCGATCTCACCGTAGGGCTGACCCGCTTCGGCCAGCGCCTTCTTCTGACCCGGGAACACTTCGTAGCGGTTCTGATCCAGCAGTTCGCGCAGAATTGTGTACTGCCCGCCAAGCGTGTAGTTCGAACCGGTCAGATAAACGATGTCCCCCGTAACGAACTTGGTAGTATTTGGGGTCTGCAGTCCACCAGCGACGTAATTCGCGTTGGGAAGGACTTGCTTGTTGATGAAACCCGCGCAATAGAGATCGGCGTAGGTAGGCGTTTGAACTCTCTCGACGGGGAAGCTCACCGACGTCGGGTTCGTGCCTTGCGGTCCATTCGCATCAGCCTGGCTATTGTTATCCTGAGCCAGGGCCGAGGCCACGACCAGTAGAAGGAACAATCCTGTTTTCTTCATTTTACCTCCGAACCAAGGCTGGTAACCTGGGTTCTACCCCGGCAAAGCGCCGCAGACACAGGGGTTCAGCCGGAAGGTAACAAGCGGGTGGGGGTGGGTCAAGGTTACGAGGGTGTAAGCCACTTTGCTCCCAAAGTGTTCCGGGGAACTCTGCATAATCCGTTGTTGCATCTAGAATTACGCCCCTGTAATATCGCGCCGACTCAACCGTCGAAATGAGCTCGCCCCTCAGTCACGTACAGCGATACCTGCCGCTTCGATTGCCCCGTGTTTGCTTAGCTGTTACCGGGAGCGACCCGTCCGAACTGCTGGAAAAGGCCGAAGGGCTGGTCCGGGACAACCCTTTCCTGGAATTCCGCCTCGATTACCTCTCCAAACCGGGGCTCGCGCTGCCTAAGATCAAGCACTTCTTCGAGATGTATCCGCATGCGGTGGTCATCGCCACCTGCCGGCGGACGGCCAGCGGGGGTAGGTTCAAGGGCAGCATTGCGTCACAACTCGACCTTCTCGGGAAGGCAACGGCTGCGGGATGTCAGCTGGTCGACGTGGAATTACAAACGGCCCAGAAATGCAAGCCCGAACAGCTCAAGAAACTCAGGACAGGCGCCTCCCTGATCCTCTCGTTTCATGACTTCCGGGCCACTAAGAAGCTGGAAGACATGCTGGAGAAGATGCGCGCCTTCCCGGCGGATTACTACAAAGTCGTCTCTACCGCCACCACCCTTGCCGACAACATCACGATGATGAAGTTCCTCGAGAAAGAGAGCGACCGCCTTTCGCTGGTCGGGCTGTGCATGGGTGAGCAGGGCATCATCAGTCGGCTCCTCGGAGTACGTGCGGGAAGCGCTTTTACTTTCGCCGCGGTGAGCGAAGGCGAGCGCACCGCTCCCGGCCAGGTGACCGCGCAAGACCTGCGCAGCGTCTACCGGATCGAGCAGGTAGATGTGGCCACCCGCGTCTATGGAGTGGCCGGCGATCCCATTGCCCACTCACTCTCTCCGATCATCATGAACACCGCCATGCGGCGGGAGAACGTCAACGCCGTTTACCTCTCTCTTCACGCAAAATCGCTCAAGGATCTGTTGACCTGTGTGCGCGAAATTCCGATCCACGGTCTGAGCATCACGATGCCTTACAAAGAGGCGATCGTAGAGCATCTCGATAACACCGATTCGCACACCACCAAGATCGGCGCGTGCAACACGGTCGTCCGCGCCCAGGACGGCAAACTTTACGGTTTCAACACGGATGCCGCTGGAGTCGTTCGTCCGCTGGAGCAGCGCATCACCCTGGAAAAAGCGCGCATTCTGGTGCTGGGAGCTGGAGGGGCGGCGCGAGCCGCCGTCTTCGGTTTGAAGGAGCGTGGCAGCGAAGTCTTCATCCTCAATCGAAGCGCAGCCCCCGCCCAGAAGCTTGCGCGGCAAGCTCGCGCGCGAACCATCAAGCGTCCCGACCTGAAGAAGCTTTCGTTTGACGTCATCATCAACGCGACTCCCGTCGGCCTGGGCAACACGCGCGAGTCGCCCCTGAATGAGAACGAGATCAACGCCCGCTACGTCTTCGAAATGATCTACGACCCGCCCGAGACGCGACTCGTAAAGCTGGCCAAGGCGCGCGGAGCCCAGGTCATCCCAGGCATCGAAATGTTCGTCCACCAGGCGGCCCGTCAGTTTGAGATATGGACCGGCAAACCGGCGCCATGGGACGACATGCTCCGC
>Ga0126381_100005345_pt1 | contig 14119 bp, 20 predicted proteins | sample PanSoiMetPlot_28_FD_96465 | JGI IMG/M metagenome (GOLD analysis project Ga0126381, IMG submission 96465) | Tropical forest soil microbial communities from Panama - MetaG Plot_28 | ecosystem: Environmental > Terrestrial > Soil > Tropical forest > Bulk soil | place: Panama | collected 2016-02-17
GATGAAAAAATGAAATTTGTTAAAAACTGTATTGATTTGGAAATTAAAATCGATGAAATTATGAAAAAATATTCTTCTAAGGAAGTTGCTTCTGTTTTTATTGCATATTTTTCTAAATTAATAAAAACTCAAAGTAATCCTCAAGGAGCATTAGATCAAGTCATAGATTCTTTAAAAAAGGAGGTTGCGAATGCCTCGGCTTGATTTGACTCAAGATACTCTTGAATGGCTACAATATCGTCAATCCCACATTATGGCAACCGATATTAGTGTGATAACAGGTGAAAACCCATTTAAAAATACAAGAGAATTATGGGAAGAAAAGCTTGGATTAAGAGAACCCCAAATCATGAACGAAGACATGAAGCGAGGTAAAATGCTAGAACCAGAAGCAAGAGAAATAGCGCGCCAAGAATTAAACATCGATTTTGAACCATGTGTGTTTGAAAGCAATCTTTATCCTTGGGCAGCCGCTTCCTTGGATGGATTAGCTAACATTACTAATGATTTAATCAGTTATTTCGATTGCATATTAGAAATCAAATGTCCACGTGAAAATCGCCATAAAGAAATGATCGAAGGATTCATTCCAAGCTATTACATGGATCAGATGCAATGGCAGATGATGGTAACCAAATGTCCGGAATGCTTTTTTATGAGCTATTGTCCGTCACATAAAGAACAATCTTTTGTGATAAGGCAAGTAAAAGAAGATCGAGAATATGGAAATTTTTTAACTTTGAGAGGACTTGAGTTTCACCTCAAATTGTGTAGGATGGAACCACCTGAATGGACATTTGAATCAAAATAAAAGAATGGGCAAGCTATGACTCTTGCCCATTCACCAGGAACATGAAAAGTAAACTAGGAATTTACAAATTCACATTAATATTCGTGAGCTTTTTTGGCCATCTTTTTTATTGAAATGGAAGCTTTATTTGCTTCTTTTTTTTCAATGAGCTCATGTGCTTTCTTTGCACCTGAAGCATGAGAAGCTTCTTTAGCATATTTAGAAGCATCTTTGGCTAAAGCTTTAGATGCCTTCGTCAATATTTTTTTGTGCATTATTTTTTTCCAATTTTGTTTTTAACAGCAACTTTGGAACCAACATGAGCTTTACCTTTATGGTGTTTACCATGTTCATGATGTTCTTCATGATGCTCTTCAGCATGCTTATGATGTTTTTTGTGTGCCATTTTGGACCTCTATTTTTTTGGTTTAGGAATTTTTGCACCGGATTTGCGGGCTTGATTTAGGGCAGCAGCAATACTTTGGTTCCTTGGGTGTCCCGAAGCTTCCATTTCTTTAATATTTTCTCCGATGACTTTTTTCGATTTACCTTTATGAAGGGGCATTTTGTTTCTCCATGTGTTCAATCTGTTCAATCACTTCTATATCATGTTCCACTTCTTCAGCGAAGAAAGGAATCATTGGTAGTGCTTGACAACTAACTAATAGCATAGGAGTAGATATAAACAAAATATTTTTTAGATAGTTCTTTACATTTATAGCTGTAGCATATATATCAGCCATAAAATCAGAAAAAATTTCAGTAAGGTGGAAAAGAAAATGTTTCATAAAACTCTCGTTGTGTGTTTTTTGTATACTTCAATTTTTATCTCATCGTTGCTTTATTCCAAAGAAGATTTTTTGTATGTTTGCTGCATTTTTAAGAATGAAGCCCGTTTTTTAGATGAATGGATTAATTTTCATCTTCATCAAGGGGCGGATAAAATATATATGTACAACAATGGTAGTGAGGATGATTATGAAAAAGTCATTCAAGACTATATTGTGGACGACAAAGTGATCTTAATTGACTGGAATTACACATATTCATCAATACAAGAATGGAATTCGCTTCAATGCAAAGCCTACATGGATTGCATTAAACGTGTGAAAGAAAAAGTAAAATGGGTAGCTTTTATCGATACGGATGAATTTTTGTTTAGTCCAACAGGCAAAACATTGCGAAAAATTATCAAGGAATATAGGCATTATGATGCTATAGGAGCAAATTGGGTCATGTATGGCTCTTCAAATATCACCCAATTAGAAAATTCCGAAAAATTGACTGATAAAATGGTTTTTAGAGCACCCTTGGACTATTCTTTGCATAATCATATCAAAACGATTGTGAGACCTGAAAAAGTTTTAGATTGTGTTAATCCTCATTTTTTCATCATGACAAAAAATTCAAAATCGGTTGATGAAAATAAGGAAGAAACGTCAGGCCCTTTTAGCAAAATTAATTCAGTTAAAAAGTTAAGAATTAATCATTATTGGGCAAGAGATTTAGATTTTCTTTTTGGAGAAAAATTGAGAAGACAATCTGAATGGGTAAATCGAACAAAAGAAGATTTGATGGAAGCAGACAAAAAAATTAATCTTGAATTCGACCCAATCTTAAAAAATTTTGAGGAATTTCATTAAGCCACTCTAGTCGCAGTCATGTAAGCATTTGATGTTGGTGCTCCCGTCGTAAATACTATGAGTCCAACCAAATAATATGTTGTAGAAGTAGTTAAAACAATTCTTTTTGGTGGAAGAGTTAAAGTCATTGCATAAGGAGCTGCCGACGTAGGATTAAAATAAGCGAAATCCTGGCCTGCATTACCAGCAGGAAAGGTATCTGTTGTAGTATTAAATCCAGCCTCACATTGCGATGTGTTACCTGTAGCATTGAAAAAACACATTCCACTTAAATCCCATATACCAGCCGTTAATGTTGCGCTTGTTATAGTCTTAGCTGTATTATTTGATAAGCTAACTGAACCGGCATTCGCTGTGATTTGTTGTCCTAAAAATCCAGCAGAAGGACCTGTATTTGTTGATCCTTTAAGAGTTCCAACGGTTGTTTGCGTAGTTGTGTTGATAGTAGAACTCGTGGACGTAAATAAAAGGCCATCATAATTTATAGTGCCAGCACCCGTGATAGCATTTGTATTTGAACTAGAAATCTGACATCCATGAAGACCTAAAGTAGCTCCAATTGATATCGCAGAAGCCGTACCAGAAGCAAAATAAGACCAATCACAGTGATTATTTCCAGACCCACCACAAGTAAATGTAGTTGCATTTTGTGGTCCACAATCAATAGTACAACGATCTAAGACAGCAGAAGAAGTGGATGAAGAAGTAATAGGACTGGAAAAAGTTGAAAAATTACAAATAAGGGAACCAGCTGAAATTGTGCTAGCAGTGGTAGAAGCCCCGGAATTAGTGAAAATAGAAAATCTAATAGTCATTGACCCTGCTGAAGAATGAGCAAATAATCCAATACCAGTAGTTCCTAAATCACCTGTGCAGTTAAAAATATTTACTTGTGCAGAAGCACTAGACGAGCTAAATGTGATTCCAGTGTTGTTTGTGCAATTTATATTGCATTGCATAATGTTGACGATAGATGCAGCAGAACCGCTAACAGTAATAAGTGCAGCTGAATTGGTCTGAAGCTGAATTCCTGAGATTGATACACTTCCTGCTGTGCTTAAAGTAGCATTTCCACTGATAATTACGCTTCCCGTAGCGTTTAAAGAAGCATTAGCATCAAAAGCTACAAGATCTACACCTGCTTTTAGAGTAAGGTTTTCAGTATAGGTTCCTGGTGTGATATAAATTGTGTCGCCACTTGCAGAAGAAGTTAATGCGGAAGCGATTGTTGTATGTGTGCCTACTCCAGCTGTTGGATTAACAACCCATTTGGTATGCCCATAAGAATTTACGGTTAGAGTATTACCTGCACCTGTGGTCCATGTAGCAAATCCATTATTTGCTGTGTTATTTCCCGGAACTGATAAAATATTTGCTGAGGGTGTTGCTGCTCCACTATTTTCGTTATAAGTGGTTGCAACCGCTCCCCCTGCTGTAAGGTTAATATTTGGTGAAGAATATCCAACGGTTACTGTGTTATTAGAAGATGTAATAGTTCCAACTTGAATATGGGGTAACGCTGTAGAGCCTATAAGCAGTTGACCATTACTCAAAATTTGAGCGGAAGGCGTAGCACCGCCACTAAAATCTACATTATTTCCGTAAACTACATCGAAACCATTTGCATCATCTGCGAAACCTGCCATATCATGCCTGTGCTTGTGTTGCGGTTACTGAATCTATAATCGCCGTCCAGTTTATTGTAAATGTATTTACCCCCTGAACTTGAACTTGTGCATTTGTACCTGAAGTGACTAAAGTAGCATTCCACGTTGCTAATGCACCATCGTTATTTCTCGTGAGATCAGGTGTTCCAATTACAGTTAAAACACCCCCAACATTTCTGACGGCACCAATCAATTCTCCACCTATCGCTAATCCAGATGTTTTAGCATATCCTGCTAAATTTGCTCTGATACTAACAACAGAATTACTCGTTGCAACAGGTATGTTGACGCTAATATTTGCTGTGCCGGCATTAACTGTTTGAGCAGTACCTGTAACAGTCGTATCCGTTAAAGTGATTGTAACAGTATTTCCAGCTCCTGAAGTCATTATACCTTGAGTTCCGGATCCTGGTGTTACTACATTCAAAACATTAGCAGCTGGAACGGCGGTTCCACTATCCGTTACAAATGATGTAGGAATTTGAGGAGTTCCTGAACTAGACATGCCTAGAAATACTTGGCTCATTCTATATTAATCTCCATAAGTTCAATATAAATATTACCTGTAGGTGATCCTGGAGCCGATCCATTCCATTTCAAAAATAATGCAGTACCCGATGGAAACATCAATTGAGCAACATTTGGTGAATTAGTTGTGAAATCATAAGCAGTACCGGAATTTGCCGGAAAACCCCAAATAGCCGTTACTCCATCTATTCCGATTAAGATATCACCATTAGTCCCGTTTTTAACGGCTATCATGACGCATGGTGAGGTTAAAGTAACAGCAGCCACATATGAAGTGGTTACAGAACCGGAAGCTACTGTTGTTAATGTTTGAAATTGTGCTCTAGATGACCAAGTCATATTAACCTTTTGGTGTTTCTACATTTTCAGGTGGTTGTGAAGCGTTTTTTTCACTTTCTTCAATTTGTTTTAGGCGATCTAAAACATAAGCCTTCATGGTGAATAAAACATCATGTGCTTCACCAAGAGGTGAATCATTTGGCAAATGGAGTTGATAGATTCTTCCATTTTTTTCCATTTCAAGTATCGCAATATTTTTTAGCATTTGTCGTCCTCAATATGTTTCCAGGTTTTTCCATTTTTGATTCTAGCAATCGTAGTCATTCCTACATTAAACATTTTTGCAATTTGACGATAGCTTTTCTTTAAAGTTAAGAGAGTTTTTATTGTTTGAACATCTGCCTCAGATAATTTTGCTGTCGCAACTTTTGAACCTATAAGCATTCTGTTCTTATCGATCATATCTTTTGTATTATCTGCGGGCGTTCCCAAAAACAAATGCTCAGGGTTTGTACATTCAGGATTATCACATTTATGAAGAACAAACATACCTTCAGGAATTGTCCCATAATGAATAATCCATGATGCTCTATGGGCTCTATCAGGGCCATAATTTTTCCCTGTGGGTAAAACTCCATAACCATTCTTATCTAAGAATCCTGACCATGCCCAACATCCAAATTTTTTAATGACTTTTTTTTCAAAACTCTCTTTATATTTTTCTAATTTCTCCGATTCTGTCATCGAAGATATTCTTCGTGGCCCTCCTCCCGAATTAAAATTAGATGTTGGAGATTCCTTTCGACATTTTATACTGCACCATTTCGGAATGGTTTTGTGGTTATTGCATCTTCTCCATTTAAATATTTTCTTACAAATTTCGCATTCTTGTTTTCCATGCATATTCCCCTCCATATTTTAAGAGGAATATGCATAAATATAGATTTATACTCAACAATAATGCTCGTTACTGATTAGACGGGGCGAATTATTATATAAGCGTACGAACTCACATCGGCGGTCTGCGTGCTCCCTGGCGTTCCCAATATGGTTGAGGTCACAGTAAAGCTAGTGGCATTGCTGATAGTATAAGTCAGTTCTCCTGTAACTGTGGAAGCATTTACAGCTGTTCTAGTCAAGAAGATCATATCACCAGTGGCTATGTTTGTATTTGCAATTGTTTGAGTTCCTGCTACAAGTGTACCAGTTCCTCTAAAGTCAGTAACTGCGCCACCTTTCCATTGTAGCATTTGTGCAGACGAGGCAATTTTAAGAGGTCCGCCGGTGACTGCGACGGTTCCTGTTCCTGCGTTCAATACAACTGTAGAAGCGCTGCTTGTAGAGCCGATGTTTACTGTTTGTGTTGCTGTACCACCTGTTCCGATATTGATAGTATCAGCAGATGTAGTTACGCCTAGGTTAATAGTTTTTGCACCAGAGTTACTTGCGATGTTCAGTGTTTGTGCGCCTGTACCACCAGCAATTGTGATTGTACCTGTGTTTGCTCCTGTACCCCCAAGGTTTATCGTACCAGTAGTAGTTGAAGGTCCGATAGTATAAGTTGAACCCGCAGCACCATCTAAGGAGAAGTTTCCTGTTCCTACCGCCATAGTTAAGCTTGAGGCTCCATTATTTGAGCCGAGGGTAATTATATTGGCCCCAGCTCCGTCACCTATTTGGATTGTCTTGCCTCCTGTAGAGTGACCGATTTGGATAGTCTGCGCACCTGTACCTGGAGCGATAGCAATTGTACCAGTATTTCCACCAGTACCACCTATAGTTATGGTGCCCGTAGTCATGCCTGCACCCATATTAACTGCTCCCCCAACTTGGACATTAACCAAATTGAGTGTTGTAGCTCCAGCACCATTTCCTATATTGATGCTATTTGTTCCTGATGATGATCCTAAAGTGATGGTGCCTGTTTCTGCTGAACCACCAATAGTGATTGTTCCAGTAGTGAGAGAAGCACCAAATGCCATGGTACTTGCAGCTGCACCATCTAAGCTAAAGTTTCCTGTACCTACAAGCATACTTATGCTTGCAGCACCTGTATTAGAACCAATAGTGATGACATTTGCGCCTGCACCATCTCCAATTTGAATTGTTTTACCACCAGTACTATGTCCAATTTGGATAGTCTGTGCACCTGTACCTGGAGCAATTGCAATAGTGCCTGTCTGCAAGCCTGTTCCACCAACAGTGATTGTACCTGTGGTCATCGCAGCACCGACGTTAACAGCTCCTGCAACTTGAACGTTAGCAATATTAACTGTAGAAGCACCTGCACCATTGGCGATATTTAATGTGTTTGTACCTGAGGAAGAACCAAGTGTAATTGTTCCTGTCTCAGCTGTACCACCAATAGTGATAGTTCCAGTTGTCATACCAGCTCCCACAGAAACAGATCCTGCGGTTTGCGCATTAGCTATTTGCAAAGTTGTGGCGCCGGTACCACCAGCTATAATGAGAGTATTTGTACCCGAAGATGATCCAAGGGTCATCGTACCTGTTTGAGCAGTACCACCAATAGTAATAACACCAGTTGTCATACCCGCACCGACATTGACTGCACCGGCCGTTTGAACGTTGGCAAGATTTAAAGTAGTAGCTCCACTTCCATTTGCAATGACTAATGTATTCGTTCCTGTGGACGATCCAAGTGTCATTGTTCCTGTTTGACCTGTTCCACCGATTGTAATCGTACCTGAAGTAGTAGCAGCGCCAATCGCATATGTAGTAGTAGCAGCACCATTCAAAGTAAAGTTTCCTGTTCCTGCTTGAAGTGCAAGTGAAGCAGCTCCAGTAGTTGAACCAATCGTGACTGTTGTTGCAGCTGCCGCATCTCCAATATGTACAGCTCTAGCACCTGATCCTGAACCAGCGATACTAATCGCATCAGTAGTAGCATCTTGACCAAGAGTTATAGCAGTCCCCCCTGTTGCCCAACTACCACCCGCAGTAAAAGTTTCTGTTGTGCCTCCAATAGTTGTGAAAACGGCAGCAGCAGGAGATGTACCACCAATGGCTGGGGGCGATGCAAAAACAGCTGAAAGATTGCTTGGTTGCACTGCTAATGCTGTAACACCTGGAACTGTTGCTGTTCCAGCAACCGCTTGAGCATTCGTAGCCAGATTTGTAATACCTGTAACAGATGTTTGGGCTATATTTGCACCAGCCAAAACAACGCTTTGCACGTATGTGAAAACGTCATTTGCTAATGGAACAACAGAACCTGCCGGAGCTGTTCCTCCTTCAAGTTGGGCAAGGGTAGATAATAGAACTGTGCCTGAAGTTGATGTAGTTGCAGGATTTCCTCCACTTGCTGTCCAAGTTTGACTATTAAAAATGTAAAGTTCTGGAGGTGTGACACTTGCATCAAAGAATTGTTGACCTAATTGACCTTTGAATGATGTTGGTGGAGGTCCATTTCCTGTAATAGCAGGTGCTGCAACAGTCTGAAAGCCAGAAATCCCGTACACGATAGGCATATAAAACTCCTTTTAAATTGATTAATTTTCAACATATACTTAAAATTTAATTTAATCAACAAAAATAAAATGTTTTTTTATATTGCTTATAATCAATAATATTGATAAAGTATCCTCGAAAGGATACATATGTCGAAATTTATTGAAATGACAGGCAAAAAATTTGGAATGTTAACAGTTGTTGAAAAAACTGATAAAATTGCTTCAAATGGTGAAGTTATTTGGAAATGTAAATGTTCATGTTCAAACGAAACCATTTGTTTTGCAATGGGAGGAAATCTTAGAAAAGGATTTAAAAATAGTTGTGGATGTATCGAAGACCCTGAATCTCCTGAATACTGGAAAAGAGTAAAAATAAGGTTAGAAAAAAGATCAAAATTTGAAAAAAATTGCATTGTTTGGACAGGTGCTCATCTAAAGAAAAAAGGATTACAAGTTTCATATGGATTTTTAAATGTTAAAAGAGGAACAAAAAAAAATATGCCTATGTTAGCACATAGAGCACAATGGATAATCCATAATGGAAGAATTCCAGATGGATTGGATGTTTGCCATAAATGCGACAATCGTTCATGCATCCGCATAGATCATCTTTTCTTAGGAACACGCAAAGAAAACATGGAAGATTGCATTCGGAAAAAACGAAATATTTTTGGTGAAAAATGCAAAAATGCAAAACTCACTGAAGAACAAGCAAAGGAAATAAAAAATTTAAAAGGTTCAGGAATCTGGGCAAAAGAATTATGTCTAAAATATGGAGTAAAACCATCTACCGTGAAACATATTTGGTATGGTGAAAGGTGGAAACATATATGATCGAATACTTTAAAAGCGCCTTGAATGCAGCAACATTTTTAGCAGTGGCTTATTACCTGCACAATTACGTTCAGGATACGATGAAGACGCAATCTAATCGGACGGACAAGTTGTATGAAATCGTGATAGACTTGATTAAGGAGATAAAATGACAGAAACAATGACTACATGTGCACCAGTTTTAGCTTTAATTTTGGGAAATGCAGCATTCATCATACCCTTATTTTTATGGAATCGATCTGAATCAAGAAGTGATTACAGACATTTAGAGGCTTCAGTGAATGCTCAATTAAATGGAATACGTGAGGAAATGAAAGATTTTCATGGGCGTTTATGTGCTATAGAGGAAAGGAATAGAAAATAAAATGGATGAGAATACATGGAGATTTGCTCAATTAATGATGTGGTTGGTCGGAATCCAAACAGCCTTAATAACAGCTATTTTAGGTGTGATTTGGAGTAAGTTAAACCGCATTGAAGATAGGCAAATTAATACGGATGAAAAAATCAATGACATTGACAAGCGAGTTTTTGGGATAGAAACGATGTTACATATGAAAGAATGTTGTTTGCTGAATGAAAATCAAAAATTGAAAAAAGCGGAATAAAGGAATGAAAAATGAGCTGGTTTACAATTTTATTGATAATAAATATTTTCCCTTTTTACTGCATGATTTCTAATTTTCTATCGGAAGAAGAAGGAGAGGATTTTTCTTATATGGGACGTTAATCAACAAGAATAAATCTATCGGATTTTTCTTTTTTCTTAATTTCCTTATCGAGAATACGCAATTCTTTATTAAAAGTGGATGCATCTTCGGCTGTTGCTGCTGCTAAAGATCCCATATAGTGTTTAGCCAATTTAGGATCTTTCATTATACGATATACTATTTTACCAGTGGTATATGGAATCGCTGCTGCTCCTACTGTTTTCGCAATAGGAATACCATATAACATGGCTACATGTGGAGATACGCCAGCTAAATTAATATTTTTTTCTGCCCAACGGGCTATAAAATTTGAATCAGCAACGGTTTTATAGGCATGATTCCAAGCCTTTAAGTCTTTAAAAAATTTTGGATCTTGTGATTTTGTGAGAGCTAAAGTATCGTCTAAGTCATGAGAAATCACTTGTGATAATTTTCTCGCTCTTTGTTGTGCTGCTTTTTCAGGAGTGCTAAATAATAAATTAGTCATTTTTTCATTTAGACTACGCTTTGAAGCCCAAAGTTCTTCTGGTGAAATTTTTCCATTCTTGATTTTTTGAAGAACTGCATCTACTTCATCTATGATAAATTTTTCTGAAGGTGCTTGCGTTCCTTTAAGCATTTTGCTTTTTAATGAATTAAGATTATTTTCAAGAAAATTTGCATTTACAGGATTTAATTGTGTCACTCTTTGCGATAAAGGCTCATATCCTTCTCCTATAGCTTTTGCGGCTCCTTTTTTATCAATGAATGAAAGAAGAGTTAAAGCTCCAAGTTTTGCATAAGACCCTTTCTTTTCATCAGCTGTCAAATTTTTTACAACTTCTTTTGCTGTGATAGCTCCGATACCTTTTAAAGTTGCTGATCCTAATCCTTTTAAAAGTCCTGCTCCTCTTTTAATAGCTGCTCCGGGAGAAAAAATTGAAGTTACGGTTTCTATGAGTTCATCTCCTAATTCCTCGATTTTATTTTCTGGTTTGATTTTTTCACCGAATTGCTTTTCATGTCCTTTACGAAGTTGTTGTGAAGTAGGCAAAGCTTTGGCAATACCTAATTCTTCATAGGGGATTGTTTCTTTGCCTGTAATTTTACTTGTTAAGGGACCAGAAATGTAATCATTAATCAAAGAAAGAATATCGCCAGGTAATCCTGCTGCTGTTTCAGCTGCACGTAAAGTAGTTCTTCCTGTTTGTCTTCCAACTTCGGATAAAAAAGATGGCTGTTCTTGTGTTGAAATTTCGTCTTCTAATAATTCAAAAGGCATAAATCATCCTTCAAATGGTATCCAATTTTCTCCATCACTTATAAAGATTTCATCAGTATCCTTATCTTTGATTTTTTTTCCTAAATATTGTTTCGGGTCAGGTCTATCGGTGAAAACTTTTCTTTCTGGAGTAATAAAATCTTTCATCATTCTTTCGATTTGTGATCCATATTTTTTCTTAAATATGGATTCTGCTTTGCTAAAAGGAATTTTATCACTTCCACCAACATCTTCGAAAATTTCTTGAATTCCTCTATTGTGAAGTTGATTTATATCGTTAATGGTCATTAAATCCCTTATAACTCTTTGACGTCCTTCTGGAGACATTAAAAGACTTGGAAGTTTTTTAAGATATGTCTGAAGATCAAAATTTGTCACCCTTGAACCATATGTATCTTTGATATTGGAAGTTGAATCGACAATTAACTTAACTGCTTCTTGTGCTTCTGGAGTCATTTGGGAATATATAACATCATTGATTTGTCCATCTTTGGAAAAAATGGAAGCCAATAAAGGACTAGGAAATTTTGAAGGATCTGAAAAAAGCTGCTCCATTCTGCTGAAACGAGCATTTTCAAGATCCGTTTTTCTTTCATTTTGTGATAATTCAGCAAGTTTTGGCTCATTAAATTTAAAATATTCTGTTTCTTTTTTCGATCTAGTTTTTAAAGATTCTTTTCTTTCTTGTAATTCAGCATCAGCAATATTTCCTAAAATTCCTGCCTGACCTGGTTGACCTTTGAAGGCAGCAAGTTCTCTTAAATCCATATCAGAAAACGATCCGATTCCTGTTTCTTGGGCTTCTAGACGAGGTTCTTTGCCTATAGTTGGCTGTTTTCCTTTTAAACGATCAAAAATGTCTTGTTGACCTTGCAAAGCCTTGAGTTTTTCTTCTGCGAGCCTTTGCTGTGTTTCTTGCAAAGGACTCATTTGCTTTTCTGGAGCAAACTTGCTTTTGAAATAGGCTGCTTGACCCTCTTGAGGTAAAGCAAACACAGCAGGATCTAATCCTAATTTTTCGGCTGCTTCTCTTTGTCTGTTTTGATTTTGAAATTGTTGAAAGGCTTGAGGAACACTTTCCGCTAAACCTCCTAAAAGACTTTCAAATGCATTAGGACCTCGTGGTGTCCGTGGGGGTAAAAAACCTGCCATTAAAAACCTCCAAACATTGACATTATTTGAGGAAAAATACTAAATCCTGAAGTTGCACCTTGAGATGCACCAGATCCACCACTTGAAAAGGCTCCAGATAAAGCTCCAGGTATTGCCCCTCCTAATTTTCCCATTGCTTGAGCAAAATAATTAGGTTCTTTATTTTTTTCTGAAACGTCTCTTAAATAAGGTCTTTGACCCAATAAAGCACCGCTTAATCCCATGAGATCAAAAAGGGCTTGTCTTTGTAATTCTTGACGGCGAGAAGCTAGATTTTCGGCAAAATTAGAACTTGCGGCAGTTAAGGCATTCTTAAAGCCACTACTTTTTTGACCACCCATTCCCATTCCGCTGAAACGAGAGCCAAATTGTCCTAACATGGATTGGAAATCACGATGTGCAGGTGCTTCCATTTGTTCGAAAGATGATTGATCGCCTCCAGCAAGCCTAGAAACATTGCTTTCAGGACCAACATGACCGAACAATTGACTAAATAATTGCATTTGTTCTGGAGTGAATTGCTGTAATTGACTTGCGCGATAACCTTTAGGAATATAATCGCCTTGCATTCCTCCTCTTTTGAGAGTTCCCTTGCTTGTTGGAGTAAAACCGCCTAATGAATTCATATTTACCGCCTTTAAACACTTGATAACCACTCCAAGACAATGCGACCACTAGTTAATGCAGCAGAGCCAGCACCTACTTGAAAAACAATATTTGTACCTGTTAAATAAAAGCTTATATTATTCGGGATTGTTCCGCCAGAATTTCCCCAAATGATTCCAAATGAATTTGTGCCATCCGTATAAGATCCCCAACATCGACTAAATTGATCTGTATCTGTAATAGGAATTCCATGAAGAATATTTGCTGTTGTCGTAAATGTATAAACTCTTCGAAGCGTCTGCTGTTTTTGATTTCCTACAAGAAACCATTCTTCTCCTGTAAGTGCTGAAGAATTTACAGGAAAAAGACCTATCATGCGGCTATTGACGGCATTTGCGATATCCACCCAGCTTTTATTGATTTGCAAAACTAATTTATCAGGGTCATTTGGAAATTCTTTTGCTACTCGAAGATTTGCAGTTTGATTGATAATTTGACTCATGCCAAAACCATTGAGGGAGATAAATCAAGAATCATTCCGTGAAGTTCAATCTCAGCAAATGGATTAGATGCAACAACAGTTAATGTACCTCCAGATATATATGCAGCGAATAATGAAGCATTTACGTCTATTGTAATAGTTGTGGGTGATGAAGTGACGACATGAAAAATATTTCCATTTAATTGTGTCATTCCCACAACTCCATCAATAAATACCAAAGAATTGTTTTCTACATTAAATGGTGCTGTACATGTAAGAACACAAGGATTTGTTTGGGATGCTCCAGTAATGGTTATAGGAGATATGGAAGCATTTTCTTGCAATATTTGATCATCAGAAAGAGTAAATCCAATTTGTACAGTATCTCCAATCAATGAAGTATTACTTCTATGCCATGTCTGTGCTTGCTGAGCAGAAGTAGGTATTTGAAGATTAATGTTAGCTGGTGTTAAACCTAAATTAGTGCTCTCAGGACATGTGTAGAGTATTTGATTATACACTAAAGAATTGTTTGGCGAATTTGGATCAGGAAAAAGAATATTACTAGTATATGGATTTGCACCATTTTGACTTAAAAATATTTGAACAGTGACTTGTCCATTTGAGGTAGTTGTAAATAAATATTGTTGAGGTCCTATCCTAGTTTTTCTAGCTATATCCCATGCCATAGGAAA
>Ga0126381_100005346_pt1 | contig 14117 bp, 14 predicted proteins | sample PanSoiMetPlot_28_FD_96465 | JGI IMG/M metagenome (GOLD analysis project Ga0126381, IMG submission 96465) | Tropical forest soil microbial communities from Panama - MetaG Plot_28 | ecosystem: Environmental > Terrestrial > Soil > Tropical forest > Bulk soil | place: Panama | collected 2016-02-17
GGGGAAGGTGAGCAATTCGTTCGGAAGGACTAATGCGCCTTCGTGATGAGCCAATTCCAAGTTTGGAATTGCCCTATATCGGTGCTATAGGCCTGTTTTGGTGTCCCGAGTGGTGTCCCCAAAATGACGAATGAGGTCACGTTGAGTGAGATTAGGGCTTCAAATGCGACTCTAAGTGATTGGGGTTACGTTGGGGGCCATTGATTCAGCCGATTCGTAATCGGCAGGTCATCGGTTCAAGTCCGATCGTCGGCTCCAGCCTTTCACTTACCGCCGGTGGGACAATCTGCTCCGACTACCTCAGAATTCCCCAACTATGAAGTCGATCGCTATCTTCATCCCATCGATCGCCGATGTCGGTTCGGTAATACATATTCGGAATTAAGACGTTCTTGATTCGCGAGTACACCTGAGCTTGGGCTTGCTTCATCGTTTGACCGAAGCCCACCACAATCAGGATGACGCCCGAGGTGCCAGCCACTACCCACTGACCGTTTACTTGCTTTACATCCTCGATATGGAACTCGTCGGCGGGAGGTTTCTTGAAAACGATCGCTGCATTCTTGGAGAACGACTCGAAGGTGTCTTTGTCGTCGAACGGAAACGGCGGAACGACGATCCGAACTCCGATTTGGAATCCGCTTTTCACGCGCAGTTTGGGATCGTTACCGCTGGCAAGATCCCAAAAAAACTGGCCAATCGGGGTCAGCATCCCGGCCTGCTGAATGCTGATCGTCGGATAACCGAACCTGGAAGTAAATTCGAGTGGGTAGATTCCATTCCCGTTCACAATGCAATTGACATCGATGTAGCCAACGTACCCTTCTTCTGACAGTCTCGTTTCCATCTTCTGAAGAGTCTGGTTGAAAAGCTGATTGGGCATACTCCAGAACATCGACGTTCCCATTTCCCCGGTTGGCGGCCCGAGGTTCCCGGGAAAAAGCTTTTTGTGTTCAAAATTGACGTTGATCGGGTGGACGAATTGCTTGCCGTTGAAAAAGGCTCCAACAGCAACCTCAACGCCGGTGACCCGACGTTGGAGTTGGAAGACCTTGATTTCGTCGGAAAAAGCTCTCTTGTACGCCTCGAGCATCCGAATAACATCCTGGCCGTCATCTTCCTCCCCTACGAACAATCTGCGCTTCACATTTTGTGCTTCGCCGCTCGGTTTGATTACGTATCGACCGGGGTTTTGAGCAACGTGTTCAATGGCATCGTCGAACGAGTCGAACTCTTTGTAGGGGATGATATTCACTCCTGCTTTTTTCAGTTCCTCCTGCCCGAACGAGCGGTCATCCTCCAAGCGGTCGCTGTACGCAGTCCCCCCGACTACCTTCTTTCCTTTGGCGCGCAGTTCCTGAGCCTTTTCGCCCTGCCCTAGCGTGTCATCGAAAATCACGATGTCTGCCCACTCGGTATCCTTCTCCAGGTTGTCGGACTTGGCAACAAATCCATCGGCGATGTCGGCTTCTTTCTGCTCTTTGATGTAATACCGCACCTCGTGCCCCTCTTTGGAGACCTGCCAAGCGATGTCACCGATCAGCCCCGACAGTGAATTAAAAAGAAATTTTTTCTTCTCCATGGAATTGCGCTCTCCTAGAGTGATCCGGGTTTGCTAATTGATTCCCGTGCGCGAATCTTCAACCGCTGATTTTACCTGCCAGACTTAACGAACGAGATTAGGGGAAGTTCCTGGCTACGGATTTAACCGGAAATTAACAGAGAATCTGATCGAATCGGAGCACGGGCGGGAGTTTCATACCGTGGGTGATTTTGGCGGTGGCGATTGAGGCGTGATGTGGACTTTGACCTTAGGAACTTTTAAATGGATTGACCATCCGGACATCGAGGTTCTTGAAGTCTTCCTCGTTTCTTGTCGCGATGATCAAGTGATGGACGCGAGCCGTAGCGGCGATCATGGCGTCTTCGAGTAGTTCATTGGCCCTACGGTCCATGATGCGGCCCCATTCGCGGAAGCACACGGTATCCATAGGAAGTATTTGATACGAATCCGCCAACTGGTCGGCCCACAGTTCAATCTCCCGGGCTTTTTGCGGATCTTGCCGCCTGGTTCGCTCGATTCCAGTTTGCAATTCGCCCATGGTCACCGCGGAAAGAAACAATTGCTCGTCTTGGAGATCGCCGAGCCAGGCAAGAACCGCCCCATGCGGCCGTGGCTTGCGCAACTCGGAAACGACGTTGGTGTCGAGCAGATATCTGTTCATTTCAGATCGAGGATGTCGCGGCGTCGTATCTTGTGGCGTTCGGGAAAAAGATTCTCAAAGCGAGCTTCCGAAGACAGCAGCAACGTTTTGAGAGTGGGACGCGCCGTTTTCTTCAGATGATTCCACTCTTCAATTGATACAAGAACGGCAGTCTCAACGCCTCGGCGGGTGACGACCTGCGGTCCTTTCTTGAGGGTTGCGTCGAGAAACTCGCTGAAACGAGCCTTCGCATCTTGGACCTGCCAGGAACTCATTGTCGGGATTCCTCGATTTTAATTATGGCATAAGACTAGTCAGATAACTAGTCATTCGCTTTGCTTGGAACTCATCACGGGCGGGCAACTCCGCGGCGCGCTCGCAGCAACTAATTATTTAGTTACGTTTTCTCCCTGGGAACGTCCAAGAACAGGAACGCGTGGGGCAGGAGTCCCCCGCAACTGAGAGCTTGGTGGTATCAGGTTCAAAAAAAGGCATTTCTTCTAAGGAGTTGGCGTGCCACCGCGTCCGTCAGAAACGCTGACAGAAGCCGAGCTTCGGATCATGAACGTGCTGTGGCACAAAGGCTCCGGCACGGTCCAGGAGGTACTGGATGGGCTGGCTGAAAAACCGGCGCTCGCCTACAACTCGGTGCTGACGACCATCCGGGTGCTGGAAAAAAAAGGCTATCTGGAGCATCAAAAAGAAGGAAGGGCGCATGTCTACGTGCCGTTGATCGGACAGAAAGAAGCGACGCGCTCGGAACTGCGGCACTTTGTCGGACGGTTCTTCAAGAACTCGCATGATCAGCTGGTACTGAACATCCTCGAAGATCGCGGAATCGATCAAAAGGAACTCGAACGGCTGCGAAAAATGCTGGAGCAGAGTAACGCGAAATGATTTGGCCCGAACTGCAAACGATTGCCCAGGTTTCGGTGGAGCGGGTGCTCAACACGCTGCCGCAGCAGTTGCTGGTGGTCGTGTTTGCATGGGGCCTCCTGAAGCTGCTGGGGCGGAAGAGTTCGCGGACGAGATTCGCGGTGTGGTTTCTGGCGTTGGTGGCAGTAGTCGGAGTGGCGCTGGCGGGCGATTCGGGAGCGGCGAGATCGCTGGTTGGTGGAAGCGCGGCAGTCGCGATTCCCGAAAGTTGGGCTGTCATTGTTTTTGCGCTGTGGGCAGTAGTGGCGGGCGCGGCAATCGCGCGACTAGCGGCTGGGCTGTGGCGGCTGCGCGCGTTGAGGAAGAGCTGCGCTGCCATTGACGCGACGGCGCTGGATCCGGCGGTACATAGGACAATCGCGGAATTCAGCGCCTCGCGGACAGTATCGATTGCGGCGTCGGAGAACGTGCGCGTGCCGGCGGCGATCGGCTTCCTGGAGCCGATGATCGTGATTCCAACCTGGGCGTTGAAGGAATTGAGCGCCGAGGAACTGAGGATCATCCTGGTCCACGAGCACGCGCACCTGCGGCACTGGGACGATTGGACAAACCTTTTTCAGAAGATCGTGCGCGCGGTGTTCTTCTTTCATCCCGCGGTCTGGTGGATCGAGAGTCGGATGTCGCTGGAGCGGGAGATGGCGTGCGATGACGTGGTCCTGGCGGAAACTGGCAATCCGCAAGGCTACGCGCAGTGCCTGATTGGGATGCTGGAGCGGAATTGTCCGCAGCGCGCGTGGGCGATGGCCCAGGCGGTGGTGCATAAGGCGCGAGAAGCATCGTTGCGGCTGGCGAGAATTCTCGATGGGAACCGTCCCACGGGAACGGGGGCTTGGAAGCCGGCGATCGCCCTGATGGGAGTGTTCACGTTGGTTTGCGCGGCAGCGGCACCTCTGACGCCACGACTGGTGGCGTTTGGTCCGAGCGCTGAGCAATCCACGGTAGCGCGGAACGTGAAAGCCGAAGCGGAGGCCACCATGGCTCCGCAGGCGATGCTTGTGCCGGCCGCCTTGAAATTGAATGGAACACCAAAAGCTGCGGCCAAGCCCGCAAAGGCTGTCACAAAGCGGGTTCAGTCGCAGACGCCGGAAGCGAGAACTGTTCTCGCGGGTATGAGGTTACGGAACGAAATTCGCCAGCCGATGGTGGTCCAGGCGAAGGGCAACGATGCGGTCATGAATGGATCGGCGGCATTCATGGTTGTGCAAACAACGCAGTACGTCGATTCCGATTCGCACGAGATGGTTTGGAGCGTCCGCGTGTGGCGAGTGGTGTGGGTGACTCCTGCGAAGGAGCGCGCTCCCGCCTCGAAATCGACATAGTGGCGAATCTATAGTTCAAAAAATTTTTCATCGCTATCAACTATTTAATTAGTTGCAAGAAGGAGAATACGAATGAAGAGGTGGTTGGAACAAGTGAAAGGGAGACTCACTCGTGGAGTGATGGCGGCCGTGCTGGCAGTGGCGGTCGTGGGGTCACTAGCGACGATTGAGTTTGCCAAACCCGCAACCGCGGCGACGGCCGCTCCGGCTGCTGCGCCGCTTGACGACAACAGCGTGGCGGCGTTACTGACGCTCGACCGCGCGATGGAAACTCTAGCGGCGCGCGTTACGCCGGCAGTGGTCAACGTAACGGTGACCTCGAAGACGCAGAAGACTTCGGGCCAAGACACGCCCGACATGCAACAGTTCTTCGGGCCGTTTGGCGGCAATCCGTTTGGGCGTCAGTTCCGCATGCAGCCGCAGCAGCCGCAGATTGAGCACGGGCTTGGCAGCGGCGTCATCATTTCGCCTGACGGCTATATCGTGACGAACAATCACGTGATCGAAGGAGCGGTGGACATCCGCGTCACGATGAGCAATCGCGAAGTCTATCCAGCGAAGCTGGTGGGCGCGGATCCCCTGACCGATCTGGCGGTACTGAAGATCGAAGGAAAGAATTTTCCGAGCGTGCCTTGGGGAAATTCCACAAACTTACATCCGGGACAAACGGTGCTGGCGTTCGGCAATCCGCTGGGATTCCGCTTTACGGTAACGCGAGGAATCATCAGCGCGCTGAACCGTCCGAATCCTGATCCGGAAGATCGGCGCAAGCCTGGTGAATTCATCCAGACCGATGCTGCGATCAATCCAGGAAACTCGGGTGGAGCGCTGGTGAACGCCCGCGGCGAGCTGATTGGAATTAACACGTTCCTGGTTTCGAGTTCGGGTTCGTTCTCGGGCATGGGCTTCGCCATTCCAGCGCAGCTTGTGCAGCCGACGGTAGAGACGCTGATCCGCGACGGGAAAATCACCCACGCGTTCATCGGAGTTCAGATTTCCGATGCCACTCCGGACAACGCGAAGTTCTTCCAGCTGAAGACGGCCGAAGGCGCTGTGATCAGCCAGGTCGATCCGAATTCGCCGGGAGCGAAGGGTGGATTGAAGACGGGCGACGTGGTGACCGAACTGGATGGCAAGCCGGTGACGAGCGCCGGGCAATTGCAGGTGGCGGTCGGCGAGAAACGCCCGGGCGACACGATCAAGTTGCAGGTGATTCGCGACGGCAAGCCCGCCACGGTTTCGGTGACGCTTGAAGCCATGAAGGGCAGCAACGATATCGAAACGGCCGGCACCGAGCGCAAAGGACGCTGGGGTCTGGGTCTGGCGGACCTGACACCCGACGTCCGCAGCGAACTGCAGCTTCAGAACAGCACGCAGGGTGCGGTTGTGCAGCAAGTGCAGCCGGGCAGTCCCGCTGACAATGCCGGGTTACAACGAGGCGACGTGATCACGGAAGTGAATCGCCAGCCGGTGAAGTCCGCGTCGGATGCGGCACAGGCACTCTCGAAAGTGCCACAGGGCCAGGATGCGCTGGTACTGGTCAGGTCCGATGGAGGCAGCACGTATCGCGTGATGCATCCGACAGAGGGCTGAGCTGGGGCGCGCTAATCGCCGGAGGCAGGCCGGCAGAAAGGCGCGGGTAAACAGAAAAGGCAGCGCAAGCTGCCTTTTTTGTTTGTAGGACGATCTCAGAAATTCTCGTCTGAAATTCTAGAACCGGAATACCGGGCCGAATGAGGCTTTAAGATTGTTACGAGTGCCGTTGTCGAAGTAGATCTCGTCCCCCACTTCAGCACGTAATCCGAATGGTCCTGCAAAACCCTCGACGCCGACGCCAGGATACATGGCAAAGCGCGTGTCCCCGGTAGTGACAGCTCCCAATGAGCCGACGAAGCCGTTGGGCACGTTCTCGGCGGTAGTGGAAAAGTTCACCAGGCCTACTTTGAAGGTTCCGAATGCGCGGAAGGGGCCTGCATTGGTCATGAATTTCGGGCCAAAAAGCGCATGCAAGGGACGAGTCCGAACCCGCACTAATTGTCCGCTTGCTCCGTTCGTAAACGTGCTAACAAAAGCGCGTTCGAAGTCATAACCCATTTCAGCTTCCAGTTGGACGTTCGGGTGGACGTTGAAACCGGCTCGGCCGCCGAGACCCACGAAGTTAGTGTGGGGGCTGGTGCGGCTGAGGTTGAAGTACTCGGCAAAAATACCGATGTTCACGTGATCGCTGGATTGGGCCATAAGGGATGGGGCGCAAAAACACAGCGCAAGCACAACAAGGCAAACTGCGCATTTCATGAGGGTAGATTTCTCCATTCCAGTTGGTAACGCCGCCGCTATCACTCGCGGATTACAAAAACGGCGCAATTCTCGACTCTGCGCTTAGGATGCGGGCAGGTCAGGCTGGGTTGAGCGAGAAGCGTTGGATCTACACCGTCCCAGTCAGCGCGGGCTGTTGTGTTGCGAGGACGTCAAGGAGCGGTAAATTCACGCGCAAATTTGGCCTTGCGCGCGAGCATTGCTTGAAGAGCGTTTAGCTGGCGATTGCAGGAAAAAATGTATTTCCCGCGAGAACAGCCTCGACTCCCTGCACGAGATGGTTGAGTTCGCCCTTGGATAGGGCGCCCGCGATGCCCGCTTTGCGCGCAAGATCCAACAACTGCGGTGAGAGGTAAATCGTGCAAAGTAGCATGGGTGTGTTCGGGCACGTTTTCGAAATCTCGCGTGCTGCCTCTATGCCATTGCACCCGGGCATCAGAAAATCAAGCACGACTACATCGGGCGATAGCTGGCGGGTCTTCAGCACCGCGTCTTTGCCGTCGGCAGCCTCGCAAACCTCCCAGCCGAGATGAGTAGATAAGAGTTGACCGAGATAGTGGCGGACCATCGGGTTGTCGTCGGCGATAAGTATTTTTGTCGTCATTGTCTCAGTCGAAAAGCTTCGTGAGACCCGCTTGTACGATTGTCATGACCGTGTCGAATGGGCACAATACAGCACTTGCTGTAATCTCAGTTCCTGCATCCTTGCTGTAACCCTAATAAGGGGAGCGTTTTACCGCCCCCCCTGAGTCTATTTTCGAGACCGTCTTAGCTTGCTCGCCGTTTCGGATAGTCGACATTTTCCGTCGAAGAGCGGAGCCACTCATCCACCTGCTTGCGCGCTTCCTCTTTTTCGATACCGTAGCGCTCCTGGATCCTGCCGACGAGCTGATCCTCGCGCCCATTGATAACGTTGATGTCATCGTCGGTTAATTTGCCCCATTTCTCTTTCACGGAGCCCTTCATCTGCTTCCACTTTCCTCCCAGTTGATCCGTATTCATGCGTCCTCCTTAGCCTGTAAAAGCGGGTTGCAGAAAGAGATTAGCGAAGGTTTCGCGCTGGTTCGATCCAGTGCATTGTGTAGAGCAAACTTAGATAGTCCGGAGCAATGTCAGCACTGTTCGGTGGGATAAAAGAGCACATAACCGGCTCACGATTCGTGTGGCGGAAAACATGATCTAGGCGACACCCAATCGAATCTTGATGCAGAAAGCACGACGAAATCGGAACCGTACAGCTTTCACTGTAGGTCGACGAGGGAAACATGGGATCGGAGTGCAGTTCTTAGTGAGAGAGAGTGCCCCGTACCCATTTGCTGGGTTATACAGAAGTCGTGAGGGTAAGAATTACATTTTGCCGCCACGATTGGAGCGGCAAACTCGAATAATTCCATAGCGAAGTTTGGCACGATTGGTGCAAGAGGAACAAAAGCGGTTTTGTGGATTAAATACGTACGATGTCCGCGGCAATACTTAAATCGAAAACATATGCGTAGTGTACTCCGGGGGATTCATGTCTTTTCGAATCTTAGTCGCTGACGATCACGAAGTTGTGCGCCGAGGGCTGTCCGCGCTACTGCGCGCACAGCCGGAGTGGGATGTGTGCGGCGAAGCAGCCAACGGCAGAGAAGCAGTCGAAAAAGCAGCGGCGATGAGGCCAGATGTTGTGATTCTTGATGTCGGCATGCCGAACCTGAATGGCTTAGAGGCGACACGTCAGATCCTGCGCGCAAATCCACAGACTAAAATCTTGATCCTGACGCTGCACGATTCGGATCAGATCGTGAGAGAAGTGCTGGACGCGGGCGCGCGCGGATTCCTGTTGAAGTCGGATGCGGCGAGAGACCTCGTGGCTGCGGTCGAAGCATTGCGCCGAGACAAGATTTACTTCACACCGAAAGTGGCGGCCATGGTGCTGGACGGATATCTGCAGCGAGACAGCGCACCTCGACCGCCGGATGGTCAGCAGCGCGGACGCCTGACTCCGCGCGAACGCGAGATCGTGCAGTTGTTGGCAGAAGGCAAGAGTTCCAAAGAAGTGGCGGTGGCGCTCGGGCTAAGCGTGAAGACCGCGGAAACACATCGCTCGAACATCATGCGCAAGCTGGAGTTGCATTCGATCAGCGATCTGGTGCTCTACGCGGTGCGCAACAATATCGTCCACATTGTTCAGCCTGGCATCTAGGGCCACCTTCCCAATTCCCCAGTAGGAGAAAAAGGAAGGGGCCCCGGTCCGCTCAGTTCAATTCATGAAACCAACATTGAGAGTGAGCGAGGCCGGGGTCTTGGTGTCTGCCGACTGACCGCGGGACTGGTCCGGAGCGGCTTCCTCACAGGAAACGAGTGGCACCATCTGGGCGAGCTGCGCAAACTGCAGCGTTTGCGCAGGGAGAGAGAAATCCAAGTATGGAATGAGTGAAGGCGTTTCTTGCATGCTTCGCAACACACCCGGTTGGATGTGAACATTGCTGCCGGGATGCAGGGAATTCGGCTGGAAATCTCCGAGAGGTGTCTCTGTACCGTTGTCGCTGCTGTCGTTGTCGAAGACGAGTGCGACCAACTCCGAAGTTGGGATGTACTGTACCGATCCGCCGGTCATGAAGTTGATGGCGGTGGGCGTACCGCCGATGTACTTGCCGCGCAATTGCCTGCCATTTCGCAGGTGGATTGAATCAGCACAGGCGAAAGATGCCAGCAGCGCCACGCAAAAAATGCACCTGGCTAGGAGTTCCAGGGTTTTCATAAATTTACCTACCGGGCGAAGTGGTTCTGTGAGGATTACTGGTAAAAATACAGGTGAAAGCCTGAGAGGTCTATACAGTGAGCACTGTATTCGCCCTTGAAATTTCGGTTCGGGGAGCGGGAGCACAACCACTCCGCATACGGCGCTCCCTCAACCCCGAACGAAATCATCGACTTCAGGCCACGCGTTTCGCGCGTGGCGGCTTCTGTGAAGCTTTTGAGCGAGCAGCGGGCCGCTCGGCTTCGCCGTGTTCGAGGGCTTCAACGTTCAGTTCCTCGGCCAGGGAAGTGAGCTTTTGATCGGCCTCTTTCTCTTCAGTTAGGGTTTTCTGGAGCAAATTCGCAGCGTCATCGTAGCCGAGGAGTGAAGCATAAGTGCGGGCGGTGCCGTACCCAGCCATTTCGTAATGTTCCACCCGCTGGGCGGCGGCGATGATACCCGCATCGCGAACGTCTTCATCATCGATGTCTTCCACCAGTTCGCTGCCTTCCTTTATGACACCCTCCATTCCTTTGCACTTCTCTTTCTCAATTTCCTGGTCGAGGTCTTCAAAGATGGACTCAATCCGTGTGGCGTGTTCGCGTGTAACTTCGAGATGTTCGGTCAGGGCACTGCGAAGTTCTTCCGACTGCGCAGCCTCAATAAGATCGGGGAGCGCCTTGATGATCTGCTGCTCGGCGCTGTAAAGGTCGGCGAGCTGCTCGACATAGAGTTCTTGTAAGGAGTTGGCTTTCACGTTTTGGCCTCCGAGTTGAAATTTGGGGGTTAGGATGGCGGCACGGGAAGACACGTTGGTTCTAGTAGTTGCAGCCGATCGAAATTAGATGGCATGTGAGAAATGCTTTCAGGAAAGGCGAGAGGCAAGTGCCATCTGACGAATTATCGTCTTCGGCACCTGCCCGAGAGGTTGGGTAATAGTGGGAACATTTGCTGATTGTCAGCATAGAAACTCGCGCGTGTTTCAACAATCCTGCGAGAACTGTATAGAACGGAAAGAGTTTCCTTAGGCACGCAATCTTCGAACGCCATCCTGCACGATCAGCACCCTGAGATAAACGAGTCGAGCGAAAAACGCGGAAGTAGCCATGTGCTAATCCGCCGCAAAAAGCGGCGGTGCGGCACGGCTCTCGCCAGGGTCGCCGACGAATGCACGACCGATTGTTGGAACCGGAGTGACACAAAAGTGCATGAATATCGCCTTAAGTGAACGCCTAAGGGAGGTTACAGCAACGTAGGGGGGGAGGTACGGGTTGGACCTGATAGATTCCCGGACGGTGGGCAACTACTGTGTGCACTGGTAGGAGCGTCGTATTCCGAACGCGATCCGAAAGGAGCCACCGGTGAACAACGATGTCAATATGAGTGCCCAGCGTCTGGCGGATGCAGAGCTTGTTAGAAGAGCGCAAGAGGGGGATGCGGATGCTTTCGCCGCATTGTTCAGCGCTCACAAAAACAAGATCTATTCCTTGTGTCTGCGCATGACCAGCAACACTGCTGAGGCCGAAGATTTAACGCAAGATGCATTTCTCCAGGTTTTTCGCAAACTGGCGACATTTCGCGGGGATTCCGCCCTTTCAACATGGTTGTACCGGGTGGCTGTGAATACCGTGCTGATGCACTTCCGGAAGAAGGGACTTCAACAGGTATCGCTGGACGAGCCGGCGAATCCGGATACGCGGGCACCTAAAAGGGAGCATGGCCGGCTGGATGACCGCCTGTCGGGCTCGATCGATCGAATCGCGCTTGCGCGGGCAATGAAGGAACTGCCCGCCGGATACCGCACGATCTTTCTATTGCACGAGGTGAAAGGATACGAGCATCACGAGATCGCGCGCTTACTGCGCTGCTCGGTCGGGAACTCCAAGTCGCAGCTCCACAAGGCAAAATCGAGGATGCGGGAACTGCTTGGTTTCCGCAAACTGGATGAGGGGACGCTGGCTAGCGTGACCGGAAAGGCGCGAGCTCCGCGTGCTGACCGCAAATCGAAGGACATACCTGTGGTTCCCCCTTTGCCTGCGATAGAGGATGTCAATGAACGGTTCTGGGAAGGGACCCAGGCGGCGGCGTAGACGGCCGCTGAGTAGTCCTTTCCCATCTGTCCGGCGGGCGTACTCGCCCGCCGCACCTGACCAAAGTTCCTTTTGGGATCAGTCCACTCAAAGCGCATCGGAGGGCGCAGCGCGGGCAAAATGGCCCGCGCAATGGCCGGTGACCATCCTCGTCACCAAAAACTGGGTGCGCTGACGATCCTGGCAAGGGGTTCCCGGTGCCCGGCTACGGTAAAGACATGCGGTTCACGCGTGATCGTCAGGAGCGCTGCAAGAGTCGACTCACTTCTTCTTCCGGATCGTACACAACATAGCGAAGCATGTTCGTCGCGTAACGGGCCAAGGTGGCGACGTTGGTCTGGTACCAGCAGCATTGCGACATGCGCGGCGATAGCCCACAGAAGACGCGCAGGTTGCTGACGGTCTCAGGCGAGTCGATGAGAGCAGCAACGAAGCGATGATTGCCATCGAGAACTGTGAACGGGCCGCCGGGGTCAATCCCGATTAAGAGAATAGCGCCAATGTCTTCCTGCTCGACACGAACGCGCTCCCGCAACCGGTCAATCTTTGCAAGAAATTCGGCGGCGCCAGGATCGCGATAGGAGCCGTCCGCCAGTCGCTGCGCGACGCGTGCGATACCGAAATCGCCGGTGGCGACTTTCCTCCACTGTGCGCGCGGAAAGACGCGAATCTGGTGCAGGTCAGCACTGCCGATCTCGGCTTCGTACCACTGTGTGCCGGCGGGCAATTCTCTCCAGAGGGCGCCATGGCGGACGAAAAGCAGCGCGCGGCGCAGCGTATTTTCGTCGTCATCGTCGAGATTGGGTCGGGTGACAAGTTGGCGGGCCGCGTCCTGGTAATTGTCGAATTCAGGGCAGTTGAAATCGTTTTTCAAGAATTCGGCAATTACTTCTTCTTCAGAAGCGGAACGCCGGAGGCGAAGGAGGCCGGAGACGGGAACACGGGTTACGGTGCGCTGTCCTGCCAGAAGCGCCACCAGGAACGGAACGGCGACACTCAACAACAACACAACCATCATGGCAATTTGTACCCAGATGACTTCCAGAAGAGACGAGTGGAAGAGGTAAATTCCAGAGATTACCGCGCCGCTGACCAGAAGTTGGATCCATCCAGTATTGGCGATTTTGCGCGACATCTCATAGGCGATCAGAACCACGCTGAGCGCGTAGATTCCAGTAGACACGGCGTAAAGAACGAGCATTTCAGCGAAATTGGTATTGCCAGTACTCTCGAAGCGCTCGCCAAAGACGTGCCTCCAGAGCGAGTTCGGAGCGATCCACAAGGCGGCCGCGACGGTTACGCAGATGCCGAGAACCAATAGAAGTGTCGTGCCGAGTACGCGATAGTCGTTCTCATCGCTGCGATGGCGCGATGCGGCGGAGATCGGAAACATGCTGTTGACCACAGCCCAGGACAGGGCAAAAACGACGCGTCCTACCATCGCCACTGCGGCATAAATCCCGGCCATTTCTGACGGGAAGAAATGCTTAACGACCACGATGTCACAATTGTTGATGACCACCTGTCCGGCGAAGAAAACGGCCGCCTGCATGCTCTCGCGAAAGGAGACCGGCACCTCATTGGCGAAAGGGGAGACCGGTGCGAGGTGAGGACGCGCCTGAAAGAACGCGATGATGACTGCGGCGGAGTTCGCAGCCACCACTCCGGTGACGCCGGTACCGAGGCCGATCATGACCAGAGAACCAAACAGCCGCATTACGCCTTCGAGCACTAGGCTGGTGGCGAATTGTCGAAATTCACAGGTGCCCTGGATGTATCCGCGACGAGCCCCCAGCGGAACATAAAACGCTGCGCCAATCGCGAGCAGGTCTACCAGGACCGGTGACGGCAGATTCAGATAACCGGTAATAACGCTGCGGAGAACAATAAGGAGCAGTCCAACTGCTACGCCTGCCAACCATGACCGCAAATGAAAGTCGCGATAGGCAATTGCCTGGGATTCGCCGGGCTCCTGGAGAGCCACGATCTTGGCGGTAAGAATCTGAAAAGTCAGGGTGACGGCTGAGATCAGAATCAGAAGTGTGTAGACGGCGGTGGTGTGTCCAAATGCGGTGGCGCCGAGCAGGCGAGCGACCGCGATGTTGTAAACAAAATTAGCGCCGGTGGCGACGGCCAGGCCCGTAAGAAGGATGACACTGCCACTCAAAACGCGGCGATGAGGCGCCACGCTGATCTCGGAGGCGACTTGAGTCGTCACGAAAAGGCTCCGACCGCGGTGCGAAGTGTCGTGTTTCCTTCGATCCGCGACACACACACTGCAGATTTCGGCATCGCCTCACTCAGATGCGGCGCAAGTCAGGCAGGCTGCTTTCCGCTAAGTGGGCTGCTCGCTATGGGATGGGAGGGGCTGCAAAAGCTGCAACCCGGTCTGTTCGATTCGCCTCTAAAGCACCGATCAAATGGCATACAGGTTCAGACTGAGTGTCGCCACGCTGGCGCTGGTGCTGTTCCAGGGATGTACCCACTCGACGCTGCGGACCAGCTTCGGCCAGACGGAGTCGGCGACGAA
>Ga0126381_100005347_pt1 | contig 14117 bp, 12 predicted proteins | sample PanSoiMetPlot_28_FD_96465 | JGI IMG/M metagenome (GOLD analysis project Ga0126381, IMG submission 96465) | Tropical forest soil microbial communities from Panama - MetaG Plot_28 | ecosystem: Environmental > Terrestrial > Soil > Tropical forest > Bulk soil | place: Panama | collected 2016-02-17
GTCAGCGCACATCGCCGGCTGGCCGATCACGTTCGGATTCCCCGGCATGCAAGTAAAGCCGTTGGACCCTTCCCGTAGGACGACTGTGTGCCCTTGCGCGTCTTTGTCGACAATCTTAGCTGACCGTGCGATCTCCGGTGGCCCGGCCGACATGGCCCGTGCGATTTGTGCCTCGGTCGTGCCGCGTGCACCGATCAGAGTGCTGAGGTCAGCGGGCCTTGACTCGGCATGGGTAGCCAATATCGCGCCCGTAACGGCGAAGACAGCGATTGCTGCGACAACTGTCGTTTGCCGTGCGTTTAGATGGCTCATTGCTTCCTCCCCTGACGAATTAGAACTGCTTGCCCGTGGTTGAAATCAGATTTATCCCGTGCTGAATTGCTTGTGAGAATCGGCAAATTCACATGACCAGCACGATTCGAAAGCGCGCCTTCCCGGCCACCATCTTCGCGTTATGCAGGCGCGGCTTCCTGGAGTGGAACGGTCTCAATCATCGCGGCCACATATCGACCACCGATTTCATTACGGCTGCGAATTCTCCCGGATTCATTACTTGCATTGCTCTATACGTCGCGCTCACATCGCCTTCCCTTATGTTCCGCAGCACTTCCAACGCGTCGGAACAGAATGAGGAATCTAATTGCGGCCCAAGGCCTTCCGTTCGAGACTTTGTGCATAGAGAGCCGTCTCACGGCGGTTGTGGTCGTCGCTCGCGGCTTGGCGGTCGGCCACGGCGTCTTCGAACGAGATCCCAGCTACCTTGAGCGTCTCCAGGAACGCCGGTGTCGGGTAGCTGAGCACCTGGTTAGTGTATCGGCAGCTGGCTGGGTCCAGTGCGGTGACGCTGAGGTCCCAGATTACCTGGATCTTCGTCCAGCCAGCCGGCGTCTGCACGTCGCTGAGCGACACCATCCGGCAGTGGTGGGGTTCATGTACCTCAGCCACGTAGTGCTGCACCATGAGGCTGCCGCCGATCATCTCCACGTTGATCGACATCGGCCGGCCGTCGTCGGTCGTTGTTGTTCCCGCTGCGATATGATCCGGTGGTGCGCAACGCTGGTACTCTGCGTCGGGCAGGTGCAGTAGCCAGTGGGCGATGTCGACGCTGTCGACCGGGGCGTGGATCGTGGCGGTCTTCTCGGATTCCACCAGCACCATGTCGGTCAGGATGTCCGTAGTCGTCATGTTCAGGCTCCCTGTTCTCTGGTTGGTTGATTCAGCTTTTCGACGCCGGTGGCTCGGACCCACCAGCTGGTGAGCAGCGCGGCGTATTCAGCGGGTTTTTCTTCCCAGCAGAAATGGCCCGCGCCAGCGATGAGATCAACCTGGGCGTTGGGTAGTCGCTCATGGAGGAACTCGGCGTTGGACCTGGGCACCACCTGGTCGTCGGCTCCGGCAACGATCCGGACCGGCGTTTCGATGCCTGGCAGCAGCTTGGCAAGTTCTGGAAGGTGTTCGCGGTAGCTCTGGGCGTACGGGATGGTGTTGGCGAAGTGATCGCCTTCGTAGCAAGACATGTAGTCCTCGCGGATCTCGTCTGACGGGGTGTAGCCCGCGATGGTGCCCAGGGCAATCTCGACGATCTTGCGCCCGCCCATCTTGCGGTAGGGCTCCAGGTCGGGGGCTTGGATCCACTCTTTGAGAACACCGGTGACATCTAGCGGTACCGCGGCGCCGCCACTGCCGACGACGATGCTGCGGAATCTGTCCGGGTCGGCGGCGGCGGCAAACAGTACTGAGGAGGTCCCGATGTCGGGGCCGACGATGTGGGGGTTATCCAGCCCGAGCGCGTCGGCGACCTTTAGGATGAAATGCCCCATTGCCTTTGGGTTCATCAGCGTTTGCCGGTAGTCCGATCCGCCGAAGCCGGGGGGGTCGATGGCGACTAGGTGCGCGGCGGCCGCGAGGTGCGGCCAGGCAGGCTCGAAGGCGTATACACTTTCAGGCCAGGGGCTCATCAGGATCGCGTCGGGACCGTGTTGGTCGCTTTCAGCGTAACGGACCGACAGTCCGTCAACCGTGATTGTCTTCGGGTGAATCAGGGCGCTCATGGATACTCCTTGTCGGGGGCGAACACTTGGCCGGGTTGTAAGCAGCTGGTTCACGATACCTCCTTATCGAGCGAGCCATTCGGCTTGGCTCGAGCCCCGCAGGGCAAGGTTGCATTCTGAATTTCTCCATTCTTTGCCACGATCGTTCTCCTTTCCTGAATTTTCCCCACAGCTCAATTCTGCGTGCTGAATACCTTTACTTGCCCTCAGGCTGCACCTCGGACAGCCGATAGGTTAGAACTGCTTGCCCGCAGTTGAAAGCAGACTTGCCGGTGTTTCCGCCGAGTCCTGCGTTGGCACTACCAGTTCTAAGTCCGGCGAGATTCTAACGCTGCCGCTGATCGTCGTGATCTTCCTCTCCCAGGGCGCATAGCCACTCTTACTGAGCTTTATCGTGTGCTCTCCCACGGGAAGTTTCACAGATGACGGCGTGCTGCCGATGAATTTCCCGTCAAGCTCGATGTCACTTCCGGACGGGGTAGAAGCGATCTCAATTTGAGCCGTACTGACTTGAGCCGGGTTCTTGCGCGTCTCTGCTCGACAGTAATCCCGGGCCTGCTGTAGTTCGTCGGGCATTAAGTCGGAGCTAACGATGACTACCTCTGAGCCACGTGCCTGCAGCTCGTTTACGTCACGCTCAGTGAAGTTTTCGTGGAACGAAACTCCTTCGGGCAATTTGCCTTCGAGATACTGAAACTGCTTTCCATGGATTCCAAGCGACAGCACTCGACTTGTGACCCTATCGACGGTCCCCGCGCGCTCAAGAATAAGGCAGGTTGCACCGACTGGGTGTCCAGCACTGACCCGCGATTGCACAGTTGAAGCCTGGCCGAAAGCCTGCTTAGCGGAGCACAAGCCCAAAGATAAGGTTGCTATTGTGATGAGTTGGCGCATCGCGCGATGTCCACTCTGGGAGATGGTTGACAGTTGAATGGACATAGTGTTCCTCCTGTAACTTTCCTCAGCGATTCGCATCAGAACTTGTCCCAATGATGCGATCTGGTAAAGGGGGCTAATTCCTGAGACAAGTTACCCGCCGCAGAATCCTTTGCCACTGAGTCTTCTCCTCAGGATCACCGGGAGCTCCGTCCCTGACCACAATCGACAGAGCCCCGGTATGTCCGGCGGTGAACCTTCAGCTTCCCATCGCCCCTTAGTGCCGCTAGGCAATTACGCCCGACATCTGACTATGGTTTTCATTGGAACGGGGTTACAGGGCGTTAGCCAGTTGAGTGTTCACCTTCTTGAGAACTGAAGTCCTTACGTGCTCTATCTGCGCCGGCCGCTTATGCGCCGCCGTGCACACCTCTCGTACCCGAAGGCACTCCCATTCGGGGCGCCAATCCTTTTCGCACAGTCCTCGGCATTTGAATTCCTTCGAGCGTCCACCCATGGGGCCGCCACACTCCGGACAGACCAGGTTGATGATCGCTGAGAGTAATTCCGCGGTGAAATAAACATTTCCGCCGGCCGAAAATAGCGCACCTTCGGTCCTCAATCGCCGGCGATCATTGCCACTCAGGGCAGGAAGACTAATGCTGGATCCACTCATGGCAACCTCATAGCCAACCGTAATTGGTTATCACGGCGATTGGAGCGTACTTGATCCCGACCGCTGTTTGTTTGTTGACAAGTTCTCCAGCAGCCGGTGCTGCCGCGCTGTTCACGATCTTTCTCAGCCGACCAATTGCTTCCCTGCACGACAGGCATAATCGATGCGCGCGTTCCCGCTCACCCGAACTACACAACTCGCACTTCATAACAACCTTCCTCAATTGCGGCGATTCTCACGTTCCGCTGCGTTTGAGTGTGCATTTCGAGTGCCGTTCGTAAACTACTGGCGTGCAATGGCTGACATAACGACACTAAGCCTCGTCTTCAGCAAAATGCTCAGCGTTCAGCAGGCCGACATGACAGGCACAAAGGCGGCAGCGTGCTAAGCGCCTTGTCTTCAATCGCCTTCGATTTGGGGGCTCGCGTGCTCCCTCCATTGTGTCGGAACTTCCGGTAAACATGAGTACGACAAGGAAAGCGCGGAAGTCAGGGAGTTTTCCAGGCATGACTGGTGGCCTGCAAATCAGCGTTCAGAGCGACAAAGACGGTGCCGTGATGTATCTCCGAGGCCGGATCAACATTGAATCGTCGCCAGCTTTGCGCGATCACATGTGGGCGGTGCTGCGACGGCAATCTCCGCCAGCAATCACCATTGACCTGGCTGGAGTCTCTTATATGGATACATCCGGGCTTGCCACTTTGATAGAAGCCCTCAAAATCGCTCGGATAGGCGGCATCGCAATGCATCTCCGAGGGCTTCAGGGCCGCCTTCTTCATTTATTCCAGGCGACAGGTATTGGCTCGTTGTTCGACATCGATGGGCCTACCAACAATCTTGCAACTAAGACGGTGTCGTAATGGCAACAGTTCTCGAAGACGTCGGCAAGAAGACCATCGAGCATCTCGACTACGTTGGAAACCTGAACATTCAGTTGTGGTCCACGTTGCGCGCAATGGGAAGTGCGTTGCCGTTGGTCGGGAATCGTTACCGCTGGCAAGCAACTGTGCGGCAGATGCTTCAGATTGGGTATGACGCGCTGCCGATGGTTTCTCTGATGGCCCTTTGCACCGGATTCATTCTGGCCATGCAGGGAGCCTCTGAGTTGCGCCGCTTCGGCGCCCTGCACTACGTCATTGATCTGGTTGCGGTCGGCTTCACGCGTGAGCTCGGTCCGTTGCTTACGGCCATCGCCGTCAGCGGGCGCTCAGGTTCGGCGTTTGCAGCTGAAATCGGGACGATGAAGGTGACCGAGGAGTTGGATTCTCTTCGAGTCATGGCGTTCGAACCGATCGAGTTTGTCCTGGCGCCAAAGTATCTGGCCGCGCTGATTTCCATTCCGTGTCTTACTGTCATTTCCAATTCTTTCGGCATCGGGGCCGGCGGATTGTTCATGTTCTTCAGCACGCGGCTCGCGCCGTTGTTGTACTTCCGTTATGTGCTGGGATCCATCGCTCTGCGCGACGTGATCACAGGTCTGATCAAGAGCGTGGCCTTTGCCACGATCATCGCTCACGTCGGCTGTCTCGAAGGGTTCCGCGTCCGCGGGGGGCCTGACTCCGTGGGCCGCTCCACCACCAGCGCCGTGGTGAAGTCAACTTTCCTGGTCATCGTCGCCGACGCCATCTTCACCGCCATCTTCTACTTCACGGGAGCGCACTGATGCCAATCATCTCCATCCGCGACTTGGTTGTCGAGTACGAAGGCCGTCGAGTCTTGAACAGGCTCAATCTCGACATTGAAGCCGGCGAAACCATGGTTCTGCTGGGCGGCAGCGGATCAGGAAAGAGCACGCTGTTGCGCCAGATCATCGGGCTGGAGCGTCCGAAGTCGGGAAGCGTATTCGTCAAAGGTGTCGATATTACAAGCTGCGCATCGTCCGAGCTCCAGAAGATTCGGCGCTCAATCGGAGCGGCCTTTCAAAGTGCCGCCTTATTCAACTCGCTGTCAGTTGAAGACAACGTTGCGCTACCGCTGCGCGAACACACTGCGCTTGCCCCATCGATTATTGACCTGATGGTCTGGATGAAGTTGGCAGTGGTCGGGCTTGCGGACTTTGGCAAGCTGCATCCTCAGGAGCTTTCAGGCGGCATGAAGAAACGCGGAGCTGTGGCCCGTGCCCTCGCGCTCGATCCGGAGATTCTGGTTTTGGATGAGCCCTCTGCCGGACTCGACCCCATCGTTGCTGCCGAACTGGATGAACTGATTCTGCTTCTGAAGGAAACGTTTCAGATGACCGTCATCGTAGTAACCCATGAAATGCCCAGCGCATTTCGCATCGCCGATCGCATTGCCATGTTGTATCAGGGTTCGTTCAAGTCAATCGGAACGAAAGAAGAGATTAAGGCTAGCCAGGATCCACGCGTGCGGCAGTTCCTTGACCGCATTCCGGAAGACATGGCCAAAGCGCCGACCGTGGCCACCTACTTCGAAAAATACTTGCGGAGAAAGGAGGCATTCCAATGACAACAGAAGCAAAAGTTGGAGCCTTCGTCCTGGGATGCTTTGCCATCCTGTCATTCGTACTCATCTTCCTCATCAATGCGCAGTTCAGCAGGGACACCGTTTCGTACCGCACTTATTTGCGCTATGCAGGGGGGATCGAACCGGGAGCATCTGTGCTTTTCGGCGGAATCACCGTGGGGGAAGTGAAGGCGGTACGTCCTTGGGCGTCAGACCCAACCAAGATCGAGATCCTGCTCGACGTAAAAAAGAACACCCCGCTGAATGAGAAGTCAGTAGCAAAACTCGGCCTGGTCAGCGTCATGAGCGGTCCTGCATTGTCTATTACGACTGGTAGCAACGACGCCATGCGTCTTGCGCCGGGATCAGTCATTCCTTCACAGGAGGGCGCCAGCCTGGATGAAATCGCCGGGAAAATCGCTGGGGTTGCGGACAACGCAGACGGGTTGATTACACAGGTGCGTGGAGAACTGCAAGGCATCACGGGCGACGCGCACACTCTTCTTGCCAATCTGAACACCATCACCGGCAAGCCAAATCAGCAGGACATTCACGCCATATTGGACAACATCAACGGAATGCTGGCGACCGATCGACCGAAGATTGATCGTCTCACCGATCAACTAAACACACTCGCCCAGCACGCCGATGCAACCGTTCAGAACGTGAACGGCACGGTCACGGATGCGCGAGAACCGCTGCACAAAGACTTGATTGAGTTGCAGACCACACTGCAGCAAGCCAGGGCACTACTGTCCGACATGCAGGTTGTAGTGCGCGCCAACGACTACAAAATTGACGACACCATCGACAACCTGCGTACGGCTACAGACAACCTGGATCAGCTAACCGATTCGCTCAAGCAGCGGCCTTGGAGCCTGGTGCGCATCAGGCAGCCGAAAGAGCGGAAGGTTCCGCAGCAATAAATAAGGAAGGTGCATATGAAAAACCGCATGATGACAATCCCGTTGGCTATAGCAGTTCTGATGACTCTGACCGGCTGCGGCGGCGCTGTGAAATATCCGAGCTACTACACGCTCCACGTGCCGCCGCCACCCGATCCTCCGCTCGCTGAGGGCGTCCATGCGTCTCTGGCGGTCCACGAGTTTCGCGAGCCCTCGTACTTGCGGCGAGGCATCGTTTACAAAACGTCTCCCGAGCAGATCGGCTTTTATAACTACGATCGGTGGGCGGTGGATCCACGTGAATTCGTGACCAACGCAATTGAAGATCGTCTCAGCGCCAGTGGAAAGTTCGCGCGAGTAACGCTCTATGACGGACACTCCGATATTGATTTCGTTCTCAGCGGAAATCTCGAGAAGCTCGACGAAATCGACTACGACGGCGGCGTTAAGGTCGAGGTTGCAATCTCGGCTCAGATGGTGCGGTTATCGACCGGTGAAACAGTCTGGACAAGCTCTGTTTCCGAATTCGGAACGGTCACGAAGCGTGATGTGCCAGCCGTTGTAGCCGAGATGAACCGGACAATGGACCGGGCAATTCAGAAGCTGTTGACACCGGCTCCTGCTCCTGCCACGAAATAACAACGACAGCAAGATTGACGTCAGAAGGGCGACCAGCGTTTCCTCACAGCGGAGACGCCGCCCCTCCATCCTGCCCGAAAACCAGTATTGCGGACCGGGAACCAAGACTAAGAATCCCGCCGTTCTAGAGGCCCTCAACATCTTCCGGGCCAGCCCCAAGACTCCCTAAAAACAACATCAATCGATCGCGTCTTGTCAATAAGTTAGCCTTGATTTTCGAGCGTGTTGTGGGAGGAGCGTCCGTGACAATTTCCATGCGAGCGGCGTAGCATTATGCGCAACGTGGCTCTGTGGGGGTTCCACGGCATCTCATTGCAATGTTGCGGCTCGAAGCATAAGCCGCCAGATGCTCACCCAGGTTACCGTCTCACGAGGAGCACGATTAGCGAAACTCTGCCCTTGCAGTGTGTTGGCAGCACCGCAGGCCAGTCGGTAACAGGAACGCCGGTGTAACGTGACCACTTACAACATTCCGAGCCCGGCAGTAGTGAAGACCATTGATCTTCGGCTCCTGATCGACTCGACCCCCGCCCTAATTCACACCAGTCTGCCTGACGGCTACCTCGATTTCTTCAATCAAACGTGGCTGAAGTATGTTGGCCGGACCGCGGAAGATGTCCAGGGTTGGAAATGGACGGAATGCATTCACCCCGATGACGTTGAAGAAATTGTTCAAAAGTGGCGCGCGGCCTTGGCTAGTGGTGAGCCGTTCTTGCACGAGGCACGCGTCCGGCGGGCCGATGGCGAGTATCGCTGGATGCTGCACCACAAAGTCGCCCTCCGGGACGAGCGCGGAGAGATAGTCAAGTGGTATGGGTCCAGTATTGACATCGCAGACCGCAAGCGCGCCGAGGAGGAACTCCGGGGGGCGATGTCCGAGCGAGCGCGTCTGGCCGCAGTCCGTGCAGCGGTCGGCATGGCTTTGGCACGGAAGGACGATTTGCAAGGAATTTTGGATTCATGCGCCAAAGGGTTAGTTCGGCATCTGGATGTAGCTTTTGCTCGCATATGGACTCTGAGCAGCGACGGTCGAGAATTGGAATTGCAAGCCAGTGCGGGCATCTACACTAGGCTGGATGGTCGTTACGGCCGGATACCGTTTGGGAAGTTCAAAATCGGATCCATCGCTCAAGCCAGAAAACCGCATGTGACTAATGATGTGCAAAATGATCCGCTTGTCGACAATCATGAGTGGGCAAGGGCTGAAAAGATGACGTCCTTTGCCGGTTACCCTCTGGTTGTCGAGGATCGGGTCGTGGGCGTTATGGGATTGTTCTCCCGAAAAGCGCTCAACCAGGGCACGATTGACACTCTTTCCTTCATCGCGGACGGCATCGCACAAGGCATCGAGCGCAAACATGCGGAGAAGGCCCTGCAAAGAAGCGAGTTCTATCTAGCAGAAGCACAGCGTATCGGGCATACCGGAAGCTGGGCATTCAACTCTTCAGGGTTTTTCGAACATTGGTCTCAGGAACTGTTTCAGATTTATGGCCTCGACCCGCAGAAGGGCGCCCCTACGGTCGAGCAGTATTTAGCCACAGTTCATCCGCACGACCGCCAGTTCATGGTAGAGACCATACGAAGGATGTATGAACAGAGATCCGGTTGCGACGTAAAGAAACGGATCATTCGGCCGGACGGGGTGGTTCGCCATGTTCGATGCGTCGGCATCCCGATGGTCGACAACGGCGTTCTCAAAGGGATCCTTGGCACCGCCATGGATGTGACCGAGCAAGAGGAATTGACTCTGGAGTTGCAACGACGCGAGGCCTATTTGGCCGAAGCCCAAGCACTAAGTCACACCGGCAGCTTCGGGTGGAAGCCTGACAGCGGAGAAATTGTTTGGTCAGACGAAACCTATCGCATCTTCGAATATGAGCGCGACATTCAGCTAACAATTGACCTAGTGGCGCAGCGCGTCCATCCCGAGGACCGCGCCGAATTTCAGAAGGTCATCGATGCTGCCTCTGGGGGGACTACACATTTCGAACATACGTATCGTTTGTTGCTGCCTGATGGCAGAATCAAGCACGTCCACGCCTTGGCTCACACAGTACAAGATGCATCCGGCAATCGCGAGTTTGTAGGGGCAGGAATTGACGTTACATCGGTCAAACGAGCAGAACAGGAACTGCGGCAGCTCGTCGACCTCATACCGCAATATGTTGTCGTGCTGGACACTGACGGAAGAGCCACGTTTGCAAATCGTCAGACGCTTGAGTATACGGGGCTCTCTCTTGAGGAAGTGAGCGCCGGCGATTTTCGGGAACGCGCGTTCCATCCTGAAGATGTGGAGCGGTCCCGGGAAGAGCGGCAGAAAGCCCTTTCCGGTACGGTTCCCTTCGAAAATGAGCAGCGCTTTCTCGGGAAGGATGGCAAATATCGCTGGTTCCTGATCCGCTACAACCCGTTGCTCGATGAAAGCGGAAAGACCATGCGTTGGTATTGCACAGCAACCGACATTGAGGAGCGCAAGCACGCGGAAGAGAGGACGCAGAACGAAAACCTGGCATTGCGTGAGCAGATTGATCGTGACTCGATGTTCGAGGACATCGTCGGGTCTTCGGAAGCGTTGCGCAAGGTGCTGCGGCAAGTAGCTAAGGTCGCGCCTTGCGACTCCACAGTCTTGATTTTGGGTGAAACCGGCACTGGAAAAGAATTAGTTGCGCGCGCTGTCCACAAGCGCTCCGGCCGCTCGGAACGTGCGTTCATCGGTGTCAATTGTGCCGCCATCCCGCGCGATTTGATTGCGTCCGAACTCTTCGGTCACGAGAAAGGCGCGTTTACAGGCGCGACCCAACGACGCGTCGGCCGTTTTGAATCCGCGAGTGGCGGAACGATTTTCCTGGATGAAGTGGGTGACTTGCCCCCGGAAATTCAAATCGCATTGCTACGCGTGCTGCAGGAACACGAGATCGAACGTGTCGGCAGTAACAAAACGATTTCCGTGGACGTGAGAGTGCTGGCCGCGACGCATCGCGATCTGGACAGCCTGGTGGCCGAAGGAAAGTTCCGCGAGGACCTCCTTTACAGGTTGAACGTTGTGCCTATCCACATGCCTGCGTTGCGCGAACGCGTTGATGACATTCCTGTGCTTGTCGCTTACTTCATCGGCCGTTTTGAAAAAAGGGCTGGGAAAAAGTTCAGAACCATTGACAAGAAAACGACCGAGCTGTTCAAAGCCTATCCATGGCCGGGAAACGTGCGTGAGCTACAAAACGTGATTGAGAGAGCAGTCATCCTCAGCGAAGGAGACACTTTTTGCGTGGACGGAACATGGCTTAAACGGCAGGCGCCACACTCGCCTGTTCCGACAGTGGCACTCACGAATGCGCTGCAACAGCAGGAAAAAGAAATGATCGAGGCCGCCCTGGTAGAAAGTGGAGGTCGTGTCTCCGGACCAGGTGGTGCGGCAGCCAGATTGGGGATTCCACGACCGACCCTTGACGCGAAAATCAAGCGATTGGGAATCAACAAAAATCACTTAAAAAGTCGCTCCGCCTAATCCCTATCTACTCAGCAATCCCATCCGCGTTTGCTTAACAAACAGCATTCTGCTGAAAACCGAGCACTGCCGGTAGCTCTCACGGCCAACCTTTTCAGCCACATCTGAATGGACATTGCCTTGCATTGCCAGTTGTGCAGGGACGAAAGCGGACAGTCCCGCTGTAGGAGATGTGTGTGAACACGTGGCAGGAAGTCGGAGAGGTGAATACGTGACTCCCAAAGTCGTAGTTGTCGGCGCAGGTTTTGGCGGATTGGCTGTTGCCAAGGCCCTCAGTAAAGCGCCAGCGGAGATCAAGCTAATTGACCGCGCAAACCATCACTTATTCCAGCCGCTGCTTTACCAAGTGGCGACGTCCGTTCTGTCCCCGAGTCAAATTGGCTTTCCGATCCGGGCAATTCTTCAGAAGCAGAAGAACACGACTGTAATCATGGGCGAAGTCACGGGAGTGGACAAGGACCGCAAGTGCGTTAGTGTTAGCGACGCCGACCGCCAAAACGTGCCCCTCCCCTACGACTATCTGGTCCTGGCCACCGGCGCCACCCACAGCTACTTCGGACGCAACGAATTTGAAAAGTTCGCGCCAGGATTGAAGAGCCTGGCGGACGCTGTCGCAACACGCAACAAAGTTCTGCAAGCCTTTGAGCTCGCCGAGGCCGAAGAAGACCCCAGCCGCCATCGTGACCTGTTGACTTTCGTTCTTGTGGGTGCGGGCCCTACAGGGGTTGAGATGGCCGGGGCGTTAGCGGAGCTGGTCAAAACATCTCTGAAATCAAACTTTCGCCGCATTGACCCCGCCTCGGCTCGAATCCTACTGGTGGATCGGTCGCCGCGTGTCCTTGGGACGTTTCCGGAACATATTTCCCAAGCTGCGAAGCGACGACTCGAGAATCTGGGCGTCCAGGTCCGGCTCGGACAAGGTGTAGATGAGATCGATGCCGACGGCGTGGTTGTCGCGGGTGAACGGATTAAGAGTAAGACCGTGATCTGGGCCGCTGGTGTCGCGCCCTCTCCAGCCGGCAAGTGGCTGAATGTGGAGATGGATCGTGCCGGTCGGGTGCGGATTCAGAAAGATCTGACTGTACCCGGGCACCCGGAAATTTTCGTAATCGGTGATACCGCGACACTCGACCAAGATGGCGCGCCCCTTGCCGGTGTGGCCCAGGTGGCTATGCAGCAAGGACGTTATGCAGGAAGACTCATTCACAGCCGTATTACCGGCTGCAAGCAGCCAGCTCCGTTTCGCTACTGGGATAAGGGAAATATGGCGGTGGTGGGCAAGGGTTTTGCCGTACTGCAAAGCGGCAAGTTCCAAACCACCGGCCTTGGGGCGTGGCTGATCTGGGCTTTCATTCACCTTCAGTTCCTTGCTACGCGCGGACTCCGCCTAAGTGTCTTCTTGCAGTGGGCCTGGACTTTTCTGACCGGGCAAAGGGGTTCCCGGATCATCGTGAATCATCACGCTCCCACAACGCAGAGCACGGTGGCTAAGGACGCTGTTCGCGGGGCAGCCTGAGGCAAGTGGATAGACGGAATTGAAGGCAAGAGCATGAGATCGCCTGCAGCAATTTCGATGTGCAAACGTGGCCTGCAACTCTCGCCATCTTCCGCCCGCACCTCGCTCCGATATGCGGCAATAACTGTTGTCCTGGCTATGTCCGCGTCGGCCCAACAAACTGACGATTTGCAACAACAACTCCAGCAACTAAAGCAGCAGTACGAGCAGACGACGCAAGATTTGCAGAAGCGTATTGCCAACCTCGAACAGCAAATCCAGCAGCAGAAAGACGCAGCTGCGAAGACGAAGGAAGGGACCATCTCGGCCGCGGAACTAGCTGCTCAGAAAGCGGTAAAAGGTGCGTTGTACGGCGACTCCAACGAAGTCGGCGCCAAGTTTCAGGGTGCTCTGCCGTCGCGGCCGACGTACGATCTGCTGCGAGAAGCCGACACCAAAATTGAGGGATTGCAGCAGCAATTAAGCAGCTTCGAATTCCATGGGTATCTTCGTTCGGGTTACGGATTGAACAGCGAGGGTGGCCAGCAGGTTGCATTCCAGGCTCCGGGTGCAGGGGCGAAATTCCGGCTGGGGAATGAGGCCGAAACCTACGGCGAGTTCATCTTCGTCAACAACTGGCTGAATCCGAACCACGACACCGATAAAGCCTGGTTCCACACCGAGGTCATGATCGAGGCTAACACGACGGACTCTGCCAGCTATGCGAACTTCAACAACGGCGTGGGCAACGACCAGTTTCGGCTGCGGGAGGCCTTCGTGCGGGCGGGACATCTCTTCGAGAGCCAGCCTGATGCCAAGTTCTGGGCAGGCGAGAGATATTATCGCCGTCAACACATTGAGATCGACGACTTCTATCCTCTCGACCTGAGCGGCTATGGGGGTGGGGTGGAAGACTTGAATCTCGGATTCGGCAAAATGGCCGTGGCCTTCCTGTCCGGTGCACGACCCGACATCGTTACTCAAAACGGTGTCTATGCCAAGGCCAACCTCGACGTGCGGCTCTACGACCTGAAAGGGCCGGCCGGCCTGTGGGCCGGATGGTTTGATTTCGCAAACGCCAAGGGTGGCACCACAGCGGATGGGGTGGTCATTCCAACCAGTACCGGTTACGCTCTTGGACTGCGCCACGAGGCTTTGGAATGGCATGGCGGTTATCACACATTCGGGGTCCTCTATGGGACCGGGCCTGCCAGCAATTTCAGCACCTCCATTGACAACCCGACGTTCTTCGTCAACAGCTCAGCGCGGCTCTTGGTTGTCGAACACCTGCTGGTTCAGCCGAACGACAAATTCGCAATCATGCCGATATTTGTTTTTCAGCGCACTCGCGATGGCATTCCGCAGCATGGCTGGGACAACTGGGTATCGTTCGGCGCGCGGCCAGAGATTTTCTTCACCCAGTATCTGTCGTTGGCGTTCGAGAGCGGCTTCGATTACACGCGCAGCAGCACGGGGCTCTACAAAGGCTGGCTGCGGAAGTTCACGA
>Ga0126381_100005348_pt1 | contig 14115 bp, 13 predicted proteins | sample PanSoiMetPlot_28_FD_96465 | JGI IMG/M metagenome (GOLD analysis project Ga0126381, IMG submission 96465) | Tropical forest soil microbial communities from Panama - MetaG Plot_28 | ecosystem: Environmental > Terrestrial > Soil > Tropical forest > Bulk soil | place: Panama | collected 2016-02-17
ATAGTAGGGGTAGTACCAGGGCGCTGGGTACGTGGAGCCCCACCAGAATCCAGGGCCAAACGCGATCACGGGACCACGGAAGCCATGGAAGAAATGGCCGTGGAAGTGGCCGAAGCCCTGGCCCACGAAGCCACCATGAAATCCGCGATGAAACCCGCTGTGGAATCCTCCGTGAAAACCACCGTGGAATCCTCCGTGGAATCCTCCGCGGGCCCAGGCGTCACCGGGTGAAGCGCCCAGCAAGAGAAGCATGACAAGCGCGACTGCGGATGCCGCTTTCCTCATGACGTCCTCTCATTCAATTGTACGTCTCGCACGAGGGAAAGATTCAAACGTCCTGTCTTCGCAAGCTTGTCTTCATGCCCCGGGGGAGACTCGGACTGGCACGCTCTCACGCCCGCTCTCGCCTGGCCACCGTGGCCCGGGCGGATTCACACCAGGCACAGGTCTCGCCGCCCATCACGCAGAAGTCCAGCGCGGTAAATGCGTCACCCCTTCTCAAGGTCGGCGCGCGTGCACCCGGCGCCCGGTCGCAAACGCGCATTCCCCCGCGAACCGTCCCACGCCACGCCGCGACCAAGAAGCTGCTGCGGATCTCTCTCCTCGCGGCAATCCCGTCACCACCGGCGAAGTCGCGCGGACGATGATCGCCTCTTCTTGCCCGAGTGTGTCGCCTCGGGGGGAGCTGCGATACTCCGGGCGTGGGCGAGATCCTGCCGACGGTGATCTTGGTGCTCAGCGTCATCGGGCTCGTGTCCTTTCTGGCGCAAAGGGTCTCGATCCCGGCGCCCGTCCTGCTCGCAGCCGCTGGGATGGCCTGGGCGCTTCTCCCGTCGCTCCCCGCGCCGGAGCTCAAGCCCACCGTGATCCTCACGATCTTCCTTCCTCCGCTGCTCTACGCAGACGCTTGGGAGGCGTCGTGGCTCGACTTCCGGCGCTGGGTGCGGCCCATCCTTCAGCTCGCCATCGGGCTCGTCGCGTTCACGATTCTCGTGGTGGGCCTGGTCGCCCATTGGGCGATCCCCGCGCTGCCGTGGGGCGCATGCTTCCTGCTGGGCGCGATCGTCTCGCCGACGGACACAGTGGCCGTGCAGTCCGTCCTGAACCGTCTGCGCATGCCGCGCCGGACCACTGCGATCCTCGGCGGGGAGAGCCTGGTCAATGACGCCACGGGGCTGCTCGGCGTCGAGCTAGCGACGGTCGTGGTGCTGACGGGGGTCTTCGAGTCCGGAACGATCGGGCTTTCCTTCGCGCGGATCGCAGGGCTCGGCCTCGGGATCGGCGCCGCGGTGGGCCTTGCCGCCAGCATGATCAACTACTACGCGCACGGGACGCGGCTCCTCTTCGCGTTGTCGCTGCTTGCGCCGTACGTCGCGTACTTCGCGGCCGAGTACGTGGGAGCCTCGGGAGTGCTCGCGGTCGTGATCGCCGGCTTCGTGGCGTCCTGGCGAATCCACTACATCGCACCGGAGAGCCGCGTGGAGCTCTCCTCCTCGTGGGACCAACTCTCGTTCATTCTGAACGCGGTGATGTTCCTGTTCGTCGGGCTGGAGACGCCCCATCGCCTCGAGCGCGCGATTGAGACTGGCCCTGGCATCGTCGGGATCGCGCTCCTCGTGAGTGTGGCGGTCATCGGTGCGCGCCTGGTCTGGATGTTCCCTGCGGCCTACCTGCCGCTCTGGTTCTCCCCGGGACTTCGCCGGCGCGAAGGGGGCTGGCCCGACCCGCGCTCGGTGACCCTCGTCGCTTGGTGCGGCGTGCGCGGCGCGGTCTCGCTGGCCGCCGCCCTGTCGGTTCCGATGCAGCTCAGGGATGGCACACCGTTTCCGGGACGCCCAGAGATCATCGCCTGCACCCTGGTGGTGATCGTCGTGACCCTGATTGGCCAGGGACTGACCCTCGCACCGCTCGTGCGTCGCCTGGGTGTCTCGGATGCGGACCCCACCGATCTCGAAGTCCGCCGCGCGCGCGAGGCGATGCTCTCGGCGGGAATCGCCCGCCTCGATGCCTACTGCACCGAGGAGAGCTGTCCGATCGCCATCTACCGCTTGCGGGACGCCATGTCGGATCAATTGGCTTCCCTGCAGTCGGAAGACGAGACCGCGCGCTCTGCGGCATTGCGGCGGCTCGAGGTCGCGGGCGACGTGCAGCGCGCGGTCTATGCCGCAAAGACCGATGCGCTCCTCGCATTGCGCGACCGTGGGGCGCTGAACGACCGAGTCCACCAGCAGCTGCAGCTCGATCTCGATCGCGCCAACGCCGACGTGCGGGAAGGCTAGTCCAGAACGTCGCCGCGCCGGACCTCCGGCGGGAGCCCGATGCGCGGCCGGTGCGGGGATTGCGCTAGCTTTGCCTTGGAGGTCTCCCGTCATTCGAATCGGAGCGATCTTCCCGCAGACCGAGATCGGCCCTGATGTGGGCGCCGTGCGTGCCTACGCGGAGCGCGTGGAGGAGCTGGGCTTCTGCCACATCCTCGCCTACGACCATGTCGTGGGTGCGGATCGCAAGGTGCACGCGGGCTGGAACGGCCCCTACGACCTGACAAGCACTTTCCACGAGCCGCTGGTCCTCTTCGGCTACCTCGCCGCGGTCACGTCGCTCGAGCTCGTCACCGGCATCATCATCCTGCCGCAGCGCCAGACCGTGCTGGTCGCCAAGCAGGCCGCGGAGGTCGACCTTTTGACGCGCGGGCGCTTCCGGCTCGGCGTGGGCCTCGGCTGGAACGCCGTCGAGTACGAGGCGCTCGGCAAGCGCTTCTCGGATCGCGGTGCGCGCATGGGTGAGCAGATCGAACTGATGCGCCGGCTGTGGACCCAGCAGTCGGTGACCCATGCGGGCAAGTTCGAACGCGTGACGGGCGCAGGACTCGCGCCTTTGCCCGCGCAGCGTCCCATCCCGGTGTGGTTCGGCGCCATGTCGCCGGCGGCGTACCGTCGGGCAGGGCGCCTCGGCGACGGCTGGTTCCCGCAATTCCCGCCAGGGCCCAGGCTGGACGAGGCACGCGCGATCGTCGAAGACGCCGCGGCGAAGGCGGGGCGCGATCCGAAGGCACTCGGGATGGAGGGCCGCGTCAGTTTCGGGGCTGCCGGGCCCGAGAAACTCGCCGAGCAGGCCGGGCGTTGGCGCAGCGCCGGCGCCTCGCATCTCTCGGTCAACACGATGGGGGCGGGACTCGGCTCGGTCGATGCGCACCTCGCCACGCTCGAACGGATCGCGGCGGCGCTCGGGCTGCGCAGGGTCCCTCCTCGATAGGCGGCCCCTTTGCTCCGGGCGCCTTGCGCGCCGAGACACCGGCACTTCGCCAGGCCTTACAGGGGGTAGGGGAAGGTGGGCGTGGGGTCCGTGCGCACCGTGCGGTGAAACTCGCCCATATGCAGACGCAGGCCACCGTCGGGACGCTCCGTGAGGATATCCGCGTGGCGTGCCCCCCAGCGCACCTGCGCATGCGTGTAGCGGTAGCGTGCGCTTAGATTCTGTGCCGAAGTCTCGTCAATACCGACGACGGTCAGGATGAGCTCGACCTCGTCGCGCGCCAGCGTTTCCGGTGTGGCGCCGTGAAGTGGACTCGACTCGTCGATGCGGTGCATGACGATCCAGGCGAGGGAGATGTAGGGAGAGCGAGAGCGCTCGAGCTCCAGGTCGTGCATCCGGTAGTAGACCACCCCCTCGCTGGTGTGTTCCGTCCGCAGCAGCACGACGCGCACCGTGGCCTCGACGATCTGGGACGAGCGCTCGTTGCCGAGGCGGAACATCAAGGTCGGAACGCCGTTGTAGGGCGAAATCGTCGCCGACTCGGCGAACTGCATTCGCGCCCGGGGCACGCTGAATTTGGCGAACAGGATTCCCGTGGTGAGGGCGACCAACGACACGCCCACGATGACTTCGCAGGTGACGAGCGCCTCGGACGCCGCCGTAAGGGGATACATGACCCCGTAGCCTATGGTTCCCATGGTCTGCACGCTGAAGAAGAAGTGGTCGAGAGAGACCCCGGTTGCGCACCCGCCACGCCGCCGACCGCCAGATACGCGAGCGCGAACAGAAGATTGATCAAGAGAAACACGACGCTGACCCCGAGCAGGTCGAGCCACCACGGCGCGCGCAGCAACTCGTTGTACAGATCGCTTAGCGGCGTGCGAACCTTGCCGATGACTTCGATCTCGTCCGGGCCCAACTTTCGCTGAAAGAGGTTCATGAGCGCAGTTCTCCCTGGGTTCCGCGTGTGCCCTGAGCTTCTCCCACGCCGTCCCGGCGGATCGCACTTGTCCGACGGGCCACGCTCCGGAATCCCGGGGGTTCATGCGCTTCTCCGGCACGGGCGACAGAGCGTTTGGAACACGCCTCGCTCAAATTGATATTTCTCGCCCAATTTCGACAACGGCGTCTGGGGGCAGCTTGCAGTAGTCGCTGAGATGCGCGGAGTTGCGCTCCATCACGGCGAACACACTCTCCATCCACCGGGACAGGCCCTTGTCATCATCGCGCGGAACGACGGTCTCGCGACCGACGTAGTAGGTGACGTCCTGAAGGTCGAGGCCACAGCCGCTCGAATTTGCTTTCCCGAGCAGTGCTGGGATGTCGGGGCGCTCCATGAAACCGTATCGAGCCGTGGCTCGCCAGAAGCGCGGTGCGATCTCTTCGACCTTGAGCCGCTCATCATCGCTGATCCACGGGACTGATTCGGTGCTCAGCGTGAGGACAAAGAGCCTTTCGTGCAGCGCACGATTGTGCTTCAAATGCCATACCATTACCGGTGGCGCATCACGCAGCGTCCGTGTCAGAAAGACGGCGGTACCGGGCACACGCGGGATCTTCCTCTCAGCGATCTGTGCCATGAGCGTGCCCACAGGGACCACGGTCTCCTGAACACGCGCCAAGACCGCCTGTGCTCCCTTGTGCCAGACGAGCATGATCCCATAGACCAACGCTGCCAGAACCAGTGGCACATAACCGCCCTCTCCGATCTTCTCAAGGTTCGCCGCGAAAAAAGCCGCATCGACGAGAACGAACACTGCAGCCACTGCCCCTGCGGCAACGAGACTCCAGCGCCAGATCTCCCGCATGGCGATAAAGAGAAGCGCTGAAGTCATCAGCATCGTCGCCGACACGGCGATCCCGTAGGCCGCTGCGAGACGCTCCGACTGGCCGAAGCCGATCGCCAGTCCGAGGGTCACGACCATGAGCAACCAGTTGACGGGACCGACATAGATCTGTCCGTATCCCTCCTCGGAGGTCTGGGTGATTCGCAGCCGGGGCAGCCAGCCGAGTTGGATCGCTTGCCGGGTCATCGAAAACGCACCTGTGATGATCGACTGGCTCGCGATGATCGTCGCAACCGCTGCCAACAACACCAGTGCCACGAGCAGAGAAGGAGGACAGAGGCGAAAGAAGACGTTGTCCGTGATCGGTGCCCCACCGAGAACCAGAGCACCCTGGCCGGCGTAGTTCAGAACAAGGCTTGGAAAGACGAAGGCGGCCCAGGCAAATCGGATTGGCGTCACGCCAAAGTGACCCATGTCGGCGTACAATGCTTCAGCGCCGGTCACGCACAAGAACACGCCGCCCAACACGAAAAAGACCTTTGCGCCTCCAGAAATCAGAAAGGATGCGCCATACCTTGGATCAATGGCGACCAGCACCGAAGGATGCTGGGCAATCCCCCAGATGCCGAGCAGCGCGATCACCGAAAACCACAGCGCCATGATGGGACCGAACGCTCTACCGATCCGCGCCGTTCCCAGCGGTTGTATGGCGAACAGTCCCGCCAAGATGAGAGCCGTGGCGGGCAGGACGTAGGGCCCGAGGAGTGGCGTCGCAATGTTGAGCCCTTCAAGTGCCGAGAGCACCGAAATCGCTGGCGTGATGGCTCCATCTCCATAGATCAGAGCCGCACCCAATAGGCCAACGGCCACGATGGCAGGCCGACGGCGCTTGACGCCGAGCAACGACATCAGGGCCAGGATTCCCCCCTCGCCATCATTGTCGATACGCATCGCGAAGGACACATATTTGATCGATGTAATGATGATGAGCGTCCAGATGATGAGGGAGAGCGCCCCGAGGATTTGGGCAGTACTCGGCTTGTCTCCAGAGAGATGAAGAACGGTCTTGAGCGTATAGAGCGGGCTCGTTCCGATATCACCGAAGACAACACCGAGTGCAGAGAGACTGAGCCCCGGGACGGCTGATGCGAATGATCTCTGTCCCTTCGGCGCAGGCACAACGTCGGGCAAGGCCTAGACCTCGCGTGATCCGCTTGCGGGTCCAGCGCAGGTTTTCGACGTTGCGGGGAGGGCGTGCCTTTGCGAGCCGAGCAAGCGTATGGTCGCACGCCTTGCGCAGACACGGCGGTCTCCGCTTGTGGGCCAGGTCCATGCCCTCGCGCCGCCAGGCCAGAGTTTCATAGCCCGACCGCACCCAAGCCTCTGGACTTCGATTGAGCCCCATTCGAGGTCATCAATCCAAGACGGTTTCTGCAATGGCCTCGCTCCCGCAGCTTGGCTTTGGACAGAACCCCCGCTGGCAGGTGATCATATATCGAGACGAGGCCTCCCGTCTTACGGGAGGGGGCGGCGTTTTGATTCGGGCGGCCCGGACCCGAGCAACCGGTGTGAAACTACGGTGGGGACGATGGGTTCATCGATCCACGACCGTTCACCGAGGCGGACCTGCACCTGCTGGACAGGTTTGCGACAGATTTGGCGTTTTCGCGGTCGTTCAAGCGGAGTGGCTACGCATTCCGAAAGGGTTCAGATGGCGGTGGAAGGCGGACGGGATCTTGGCCCCACCTGCTGGCGGTGGCAGACGACGAGGGTCACGTGCTCGGATGGGGAGGGTGGCGTGAACCCAAGCGGTTCGGACGAACCGGCTGATGCCCGGGCCGCCAAGACCTCGAACGGGGCCTCCCAGAGCGTGGTAACACTTTCCCTTCGCTGGTACTTTGGGCCCGGCCCTGACCACAATCAGGGAAGAAGTGACAATCCTTGGCAGAGTGTTCTGTTGATTCGTCATCGGGCCGGCAGGCCCGGGATTGATCTGGGGCGTTGCTGTCAGTCTGCGAGGTAGTCAAGGAAACCAGGCAGGGAAATGAGCGGAGAGGTGCCGGAGTCCGGTTGAACGGGCCTGACTCGAAATCAGGTGTACCCGCAAGGGTACCGGGGGTTCGAATCCCTCCCTCTCCGCCAAGTTAGACCTGGTAGTTGCGAGTCCGGACGAGACCCGATTTCGCTCCAGTCAGCAGATAGTCAGCAGCGGCACTGCCCAACGGCCCTTAGGCAATCGGCGGCGGAGTTTGTTCGAACACGCTATCGAGAACCCTCCGCTCTATGACCGAAGGGTGTCTTTGATCGAGCCCGGTCCGCATGCTAGGCAGGGCTTAAACTGTGAACAAACCTAACTGGACGGCGAGTGACTACGCGGCTTGGTGGGGCGTCGCTGCGCTGGCCCTTGGGTGGAACATTGTGAGCGCTGCTCGTAGCGGTCCTCGGGTCCGAGTCCGCGCGACTCCTGGCATGATGCTCATTCCGAAGAGTCCAATCACAGGTGACAAGAAGTACGTGTCAGTTATCGCGGTGGCCGGATGTCACGTCACCACCACCGTGAGCCAAGGAGGGGAGCGAGCCAAATGTCCTCATCCATCTCGACGACTGCGACGATCGTTGATTCAATCGGCGTGCGCGCACTGAAAGACGCGAGCGACCTTCGCGAGCTTATTGCAGGCGGAAACTTCTTCTGGCTCGATATCGCAGCCAGCGATGGAGAAACGCCGGCCGATCTCCTTTCTTGCCTCGGTTTCGATGCCCCAGATATCCAATGGGCGCAGCGTTTCGGACAGGCTGGGCGCATGGTGATCTCCAAGCAAAGGTTGCGTGCGGTGACATGGCTGGCAGAGTCCAGCTGGAACCTCATGGAGGTACACGTGCTTTGCAGCCGATGCTGCCTCCTCACCATCTGGCGGGGCGATTCCGCAATACTGGGCGAGGTCCGGCAGCACTTCGCCGAGCGTGCGGTGGAGCTCGAGAAGAGCCCCTATGCGGCGGCGGGCATTCTGCTGCAACTCCTGCTCGGCACCCTTGGCGAGGCGATCAGCAATCTGGATACGAGAATTCAAGAATTTCGTGATCACCTCGAGCGGGGCTCCGTCGACTACGTGACCGTAAAGAAACGACTTCAAAATCTCCAGTCCGTGTGGTCGGCTTTCGATCGCTACGGCAGTGCGGTTCGGTTGGCGATCGTGGGCGTCGAGGCAGTGCCCGGAATGGACGCGCGCGGTGCCGAGGAGTTGAACGATTACGCGGAGCAGGTCGAAGACATAGAACACCGGCTCCGCGCACGCGTCTCCTGGAGCTCAGACGTCGTGCAGGACTACGCGACTGCCATCGCACAGCACCAGGGTGAGCAGATCAATCGGCTCACACTCGTATCGCTCATCTTCCTCCCAATCACCTTCTTGACCGGCTTCTTCGGCATGAACTTCTCCTGGCTGAACGAGGACGTCGGCAGCGCGAGAGCCTTCTTCCTGCTGGGTGTCCTTCTGCCGGCGTTCAGCGTTCTTCTTACCGTCGCGTGGCTGCGACGGCGGAAGCTCATCTAGCGACCGTCGCTGCACCATCGCTATTTCACCGGAAGCGTCAACACTGGGGTCCCCGGTCCGGAACGGATCGCCTCCGCGAGCCGGGACTCGAAGATCGCCTCGACCGCCTGAAAGATCGCTTTGCTCGCGAGATCCGTATCGTCCACATAGAACCAGGAGCCACGGTGCTCGACGGCGACGGAGGACCGCTTCGGGAAGGTGTCGCTCGATCGGATCAGGAATCTCACGTCGTTCGCCAGCCATGGAGATTCGTTGGCCGTAACGACGCCGGCGGTCACATCCTTCTCGGGAACCTCGATCAGATCTGAGACGGCGCGCGTGATTCCCGCCACCGATCGTGTCTCCAGCACGAGATCGCTGCCGCTCCGGATCGCTGCTCCGAGTTTCAGCGGGATTCGGATTGGGGCCCCGTCCCGTGCACTTTGAGTCACACCGAGGAGCCGCAGCAGATCGTCGATTTCCCCTCTGTCGGCTGGCACATATCCGATCAGACTGAGCTCGCAGCAAACAGGTGCAGCTGCGTCCACAGACCAGATCGCGATTCCGCGTCTGTGGAGTTCGTGAAGCAGGGCAACGGCATGCAGGAACGCCTTCCGCTCGTCGGCCGTTGCATCCGGCCCGGAGCGCAGATGGTTCATTCTTTCTACGAGGAGGGGTAGGAGCGTGTCACTCCGCCGTGTCTCCTGCATCGCAGAAACGAATGTCGAGAGCGAAAGTGGTTCCAGCCACTCGCGCAGGAACGCTTGCCCCTCGATCGGAATATACGAGATGGTAGGGTTGTCCTCATACCCCACGCCGGCCGAGAACGGGACCAGATTTCCCGCGTAACCGGATGGCGCCCCGTAGCCGACCTGACTCATCGCCGACGCTGTGAATCGCAGGTTGGCCGTAACGCTCGCGACTGTGAGCAGGCCGAATGGGTCCGAGTAGCGCATCCGCACGATGAGCCCGAGTGCCTGTTCAGCGCTCGTGCGCGCGATGACGTCGTTGTAGGCGCTGCGTCCTGCCCCGAGGGTCGCTGGGCCGAGGGCATGGCAGCCCAGCAGGGCGACGCAAAGGACCGACGCGCTGCTACGAATAAGTAGTTGATTGGACATGGCGCAACGGGGCCTCCCCTACCGAGATGACGGTGTAACGGATCGCCGGGATCCAGCATGGCGAGCACGCGGAGCCAAACCAAGAACCCGCGCAGAATGACATTGTCCAAGGCAAATCGAGCCATCCCGCCCCGAAGTCCATGCTGCGCGCAAGCATTAACGCTTCGGAAGGTCTGGATCAAGCTTCTCGGTGGGCGCTTGGGAACTCTGCGTTAGGCCGAGCCTCCACTCCCGCGACACGCGAGGTACGCGGAGACAGGCCTGTTCTTTCCGGACGACGAAACGGCGATGCAGCTTCACGTCTCGCCGATCGAGCGTATCAACGTTCACCCCTACACACCGCAAATCTGCGGCGGCCGCATACCGCGCCCGCCTGTATGCATGGTGTGAGCGACTCCAATCTCTCGTAGAATGACGACCGAGAAACACGAGCAGGCACCAAGGGTCGAGCTGATCGCTGTTCAGATCGATAAGAGGCGTCTCGACATCGAGCGGGTGCGGCAAGAAATGCGCTGGGAGGGCAATCGCCGCCCTTCTCGGATCAGTGGCAGCGATCGTGCGCGTTGCCGTCGCGCTGGGCCGATTCGTCTTCCGTTGCTGATCCTGCCCCTGGCGTCGCAGTGCACGATAGAGGTATTGGCACATGACCAGCAGCAAGACCCGCATCGCGGAGCTGGAGCGCATGGTCGCCCGGCTGGATGACGAAGTGTGTCCGCGTCGTGACGCGCATGGCACACTGCAGCGATGGAGAGGTCGGACCGATGAGTGACTTCATCATCGCTTCGATCGTATTTGTGTGCTGTCTCGGTGGCGCGCTCATCGGCTTGGTGCTGCCCGTGCCCCACCGCGATGCAGATTCGAAAGACACTGTGAAGCTGGTGATGGGCCTGGTTGCGACGATGTCGGCGCTAGTGCTCGGCCTGCTGATCGCCACAGCGAAGAGTTCCTACGATGCGCAGCTGACCTCCGTGCAGGAGATTGCGGCCGACATGATTCAACTCGACCAGCGGCTCGCTCGTTTTGGTCCGGAGACGAGGGCAATTCGCACGAAATTTCGGAACGACGCGCTCCGCGTGAGAGCCCTCATATGGTCGCCGCAAGGGGGCCAGGCCGCGGCCCTCGATCCAACGAATTCGGCGCGGGAGGTCGAAGCAATTAGAGACGACATTCAGGATTTGGTGCCGAAGACCAACGCTCAGCAAGACGATCGAGCGAAGGCGTTGGAGCTCTTGTCGACCATCCGTCGATCGCGCATCTTGACGTTCGTGGCGATGACCAACCAGATTCCTCTTCCGCTTCTAATTGTTCTTGTCTTGTGGGTAATGGCGCTCTTCATCGGCTTCGGGCTGTTCGCGCGATTCAATCTGACCGTGATGCTATCTCTGTTGATTGGCGCGCTGAGCATTGCGGCCGCGATATTCCTGATCCTGGAGCTGAATCACCCCTACTCGGGCTTGCTACGCATCTCCGACACGCCGATCCAATATGCCCTCTCGCTCATCCGTCAGTAGCGCCCCTGAGAGCGCAGCAGCACCGTCAGCAGCAACTCGTCAGTGACCGGGCAGCGCAGGCAGAGCGGATCACCCAGCTCCTATCGTGCGCCCGGCTATTGGCAGGCCACCCCTCAGGACGTGAGATCCTCACATTGCTGCTGGTCAACATGCGCAGTACCCGGATCGCGCTGCGAGCGCCACGAACCATGGCGGACCCGATTCTTTTCTCCCATGCGGCATTCGCGCCAGCTCTGAGAATTTCGAACAGCCTCGTGAACGCGATCGCAATTCCCGGGGGCAACCGGCAGCTGGCCCGCAGGGTTGACAAACCTTCTGCAAGAGAAGGGCAAGAGACTGAGAAATGGGGGAAAGGAAGAAGCGACGCAAGACACATGCGTACCCTAGGGATCAGCGGATCGAAGGACGCTGGTCGCAGCGAGTGGCCGAGAAGAGCAATGCGCTCGATCTGAAGAAGGGCGTCTTCACGCTACGGAGCCCCCGAGCCATTGCGCTCTCACTCAGGCGGTCCGCCGAAAAAAGCGGGCGGCGGCGCTCCACACCGTTCAGATCGGCGATGTCGATGCTCAACTTCTATATCAACCGTGTCGGGCGAAATCTGCCTGCCGATCGACTCAGCATCCTGGAGCGGGCGAAGGTAGAATTGCGCAAGGCATTTGGACGTGAGCCAGGCTCCCGTGTGGCCGGCAAGGGAAGCACAGAGTCGCGCTTCCAAAGTAACAAGCCCGGCTCCGTGATCTTGTAGAAACGCTTCGCCGGTGATTTCGCTAGATCAGCTGAACAATCGGGTCGCGCATGGCTTCTGCCTGTCAGAAGATCGTCCCTACAAGTGTCATTCCACAGTAATCTCGGCAGCAAGGGTGAACGTCGGATTGCCCATGTCCGCGATGCTGTTTAGGAGGTTGATGACGTACGGGTATCGGCCCTTCTTGAGACTACACGGGAGCACGACGGGATACGGTGCGCTCCGGAAGGGGAGCGACTGAAGGGTGTTGCCTTCCTTGGCGAAATCAGGACGCAGGTCCTTGCAGTTGAGCTCGCTGGCATCGCGGCCCGGGAAGGACAATACCGCGAGGAAATCCGACTGGTTTGTCCACGCGACATTGCCTCCTTCCTTGACCCGGGCCACAGAAGGATCGACAGCGGCGTTACTGATTTGAACGACCACATTGCTACGGGCGGGCTCTTTGATGTCCGGCGTGGTAAACGGCGCCTGAGTACAGGCAATCGCCAGGACAGCCAAAATCCAAGTGAAGCGCCTCATCATACTCTCCCCCGGGACGAGATCACGTCTCGCTCCGTTCACCTTCTCCGATGCGGCGTTCTCCGTCGCCGTATCAGACGCTCGACGGCGCCGAACGCCGCGCCGCGAGCCGATCCGCGAAGAGGACGGCCCCCTGATCCTTCCCAGCCTACCGCAACCCCACGTGCCGAGTACAGGCTGCTCCCAGGATTCACGGGGCGCCGCGCGGACTGGAATCCGACTCGCTTGCGCAGGTGCCGCTGCCGGGAAACTACTATTTCTTGGCTTCGATCGGTTGTACTGGATCTCCGTCGCGCACCGCTTGTCCGAGATTGATCGCAACCCAAGCACCCTCCGGAATGCCCTGGGTCACTTCTACTTCACGACCATTGTCCAGGCCAAGCGTAACCTCGACAAGATGGATTTTGTTGTCTTCCACGATCGGCACGTACACCTTTCCATCTCGAAACACAAGTGCATCATCCGGAACGAGTGGTACACCACCACCGCCCGACACGTGCAGCTCCAGTGTCGCGTACGTGCCTGGGTAGAGCGCCGAATCAGAGTTTTCGAGATCCACCTCGACGCGCATGGTGCGTGTATCGGATGCGAGGGCCTCGGGATGGCGCGTGACCGTTCCTTCGAACTTGCGCCCGGGATACTGGCTTGCGGTGACCACCGCGGGCTCTCCATCTCGGACGTATGGGGCAAGACCCTGAGGGACATCCGCATAGACCCGGACCGGCTTCATGGTTGCAAATCCAAGAATCGGTGTGGTGCTTCCAGCCGTGGGAACCGTGGCCTGCGGGATCAGTGCGCCCGGGTCGAGATAGCGCGCCGTGATGAGTCCGTCCGCGGGCGCGGTGATGATCTCGTACGCCTGGAGGGCAAGGAGCTGCCCGTAGGTGGCCCTGGCTTGAAGCATCTGGGCATGGGAGGTGTCTGCCGCCTGCCGCGCGAGGGCGTCCTCCCTGACGAGCCTTTGGTAGCGCTCGTCGGTGACCTTCTGAAGCCAGTAGTTCGCACGGGCATCCACCACTTGTTTGTCGAGTTCCGGTGAGTCCAGCACCACCAGGACATCCCCCTTGCGAACCCTGTCGCCCTTGTCGACGCGTATTTCCTTCGCGTAGCCCGCAATTTTCGCGTAGATCCCGGTCTCGATGAAGCCGTGTACGCTCGCGGGAAGGCGAAGTTCCTCACTGCCCGCCGTCCGTTCGACGCGTTTCACGAGCACCCGTGGTCCTTGCGAGGCCACATGGACGAGCGCTTCCCGCTTGGTCTGGATCGAATGCGCATGCAGCACGAGGACGCCGGCACTCAAGCCAAGCGCCATGAGCGCAGCGACGATCCAGCGCGATCGAGACCAGCCGAAGCTTGGTCTTCGATGGAGCGAAACCTCGTCCTCCGGAGAAGTCACGACACGTTCAACCTTGCGGTCTGTTAGACATGCGCCGGCGCCGCCGCCGCGATCTCGGCATCGCGCTCGTGCTTTCCCTTGAAGCGGCCGCTGAAGAGCGAATACACCGCGGGGACGACGAAGAGGGTCATCAGAGTCGCCAGGAGCAGACCTCCGATCACCGCGCGACCGAGGGGCGCGTTCTGTTCGGAGCCCGCTCCTAGGCCGAGTGCCATGGGAAGCATCCCGAGAATCATCGCAAGCGCTGTCATCAGGAT
>Ga0126381_100005350_pt1 | contig 14113 bp, 5 predicted proteins | sample PanSoiMetPlot_28_FD_96465 | JGI IMG/M metagenome (GOLD analysis project Ga0126381, IMG submission 96465) | Tropical forest soil microbial communities from Panama - MetaG Plot_28 | ecosystem: Environmental > Terrestrial > Soil > Tropical forest > Bulk soil | place: Panama | collected 2016-02-17
AAGTTTCAACAGGCGCTCGATGCGGCTCAAGAGAGTCCCGCCATTTGCGGCCATCGCCATGCCCGGCGCCTGACGCATCTGCTCAAGGTCGGTCAGCGCCTGGACATATACGAAGCGGTCTCCGCATACTTCCACGGCCAGATCGTCACAGCAGTTCTCTCGCTCTTCGCGGATGGTTTTGCTGACCCACCATACAGCGGGATGATAGAAGAGCAGTGTCTCAGCGGCGGTTTGGAGAAGATTCACCAGATAGTCGTAGCGGACGATGTGCGCCAGTTCGTGAGCAAGTAGTGCTTCAATCTGAACTGTCGTGAGGCCCGCGAAGATTCCGGCCGGAACGATGACGACGGGTTTCAGCCAGCCGACGACCGCTGGTGTCTGCGCAATTGCGGAAACCACGAGCTTCACAGATCTTGATGCTCGGAGGCGTTGCGCGAGCACGACAAACCTCGCTTCCCAAGGCGCCGAAGCCGGCCATGTATAACGGCGCGCGAAGCGCTGGGCCGCGGCCCATCCACCGAGCGAGCGAATGCTCATGCCCGTGACGCCGCCGATCCAAAGCCAGACCAGCGCGGGCAGGTAGGTATCGATCGAGAAGGTCTTTCGAGCTTCGGTAGATTCCTGCACGCCGGTGGAGGCAATCGCCGTCTCCTGGAAACTCACGGGGGAAGGGGAGAACGTCGCACGCTCTGGAATCGAAAGAGCGCCCATGAAGGTTGCTAGCGCGCTCGCGAACATCAACGCCAGCGCCCCGCAGCTTGCGGCATAGCGGGCCTTCGCATTTCCCCCGCGCAAAATCAGCAGTGCTGCATAGAGGAGCGCAGCTATGAGAACGCCTTCCCACAGGAAGTGCAATAAGGTCCATCCGAGCGCATTGGTGATGCTCATTTATGCTTCTCCTGATACATATCCAGCAACTCCCTAATGTGATCCAACTCCGCGCGTGAGGCTTTCCTCGCCGAAAGCGCCTGCATTACGAGTTGTGAGGCAGAACCACCGAAGGCGCGATCGAGCAGGTCGCCTACGAGCTGGCGCTGCGTCGATTCCTGTGGCGCCACGGATTCATATACGTGAGTCCGCTGGTCTTCGTTCCGGCGGAGAAGACCTTTGTCCGCCATGATCTGCATGAACTTCAGGACCGTGGTGTAGCCAACGGGCTTCGCGGTTTGAAGGTCTTCGAAGACTTGCCGGACGGTGGAGGGTCCGCGGGTCCAGAGGACGCGGAGGATTTCAAGCTCGGCGTCGGTGGGCAGCGGCCTCGAATCTCTTGTCATGGCCTTACGATATACGAACTTCTTCGTAGTGTCAACGAAAATCTTCGTAGAAGGCGATGGCGCGCGCTTTTGGCAATGGCAATTCGTTATAAAAGAACGAAAGAAGCCAGGCGATGCATTCGGCGGCTACACGCAATATACTGTCTCGACGAGGGAATTAAGAATGAGACTGATCAGGCCCGCGACCGTCCTGAGCCTATGCACGTTTTTGATGCCGGCTGGAGCACAGTGGCTGAATCGCCGCACGCCGGGCATTCCGCGCACAGCCGACGGCAAGGCGAATCTGACGGCTCCCCCGCCGCGCACAGCCGACGGTAAGACGGATTTCACTGGGTTGTGGGAATTTCCGATCGAGACTGCTGTGGGCAACATTGGACAGCGGAATGCGGGCGACCTTAAGCCCGGCGAGATTCATCCGTGGGCGCAGGCGCTGGTCGATCAGCGACGAGAGAGTCTGGGCAAGGACAATCCGCGATTCAAGTGCCTACCGGAAGGACCCGGCTATTCCACCAGCGGAGGAATGCGCAGGATTTTGCAAACGCCTGCGATGATCGCAATCCTCAATGAAGACCTGACCTATCGGCAGATTTATATGGATGGGCGAGCGCTTGAAACGAGTCCGAACCCCGATTGGATGGGATATTCCGTTGGCCACTGGGACAAAGACACGCTGGTAGTAGAGACTGTCGGCTTCAATGACCGCACGTGGATCCTGGACGGCTATCCGCATACGGAAGGCTTAAAGATGACAGAGCGGTTCAGGCGGCCGGACTTTGGTCATCTGGAAGTGTCGATCACGTTCAATGATCCCAAGACGTACGACAAGGCCTGGACGGTAGCGATGCACGCTCGTCTGGTGGTCGACACGGAAATGCTCGAATCCGTCTGCAATGAGAACACGCTGGGGACCGAACATTGGGTCGGCAACAAGTCCGACGCGGAAAAGACAAGAGTGCAGGTCGCGCCGGAGGTCCTCAGGAAGTATGTGGGCGTATATAAAGGACCCTATCTCGGAGGGCCGCGAACTGTGGAGGTCAGTTTCGCGGACGGTAGCCTGTTCGTCTCTCTGAACGGTGGACCGAAACAGCCGGTGGTGCCCCAGTCCGAGACGAACTTTTCCGGGACAGGGTTGATGTACCGGTTCGAACGCGACAACACGGGAGTTGCAACGCATGTTATTGAAGGGCACGTGTCGGGGGATTATAGGTACGAACGCCAGAAGTGACGCTCAGAGCAGACCGCAGTTTTATCAATCAGCGCGAGGATGGGTGCCCTGTCTATCATCTCTTTTGATTTTGAATATCAACCGGAGATCGGTTGACCCCACGTCTATTTCGGTATCTAATGCATCACATTCTCGAAAATCGGATTTGTAGCTTGTCATCTTGCAATTGGGTGTTTGTCGGTACGCAAGTCCGCCCTTGATAGGGTGAAAAAATCTGGGCGTTCTAAGGGGATGTTTAATGACACAAAAAGCAGCAAGAGAGGTATCCAGAGCAAGACTCGCGATGCGCTTCTTCCTAGTGCTCGCCTGTTTGTTCTTTGCGGCCACAGCGTATGGGCAGAACGGATCCATTACGGGAACCATTACAGATGCTTCGGGCGCGGTAGCCCCCGGAGTAGCCGTCGAGGCCAAGAACTCCGATACGGGATCGGCATTTCAGGGCGGTACTTCCAACACCGGAAACTACGTGATTTCGGTTCCGGCGGGCAAGTATTCGCTGACTGTAACCGCAGCAGGTTTCAAGAAATTTGTTCGTTCGAACCTGGTTGTGCAGACCGCAACTGACACCCGTTTGGATGTCGCGTTGGAAGTTGGCGATCTTAGCGACACGGTAACAGTGACGGAAGCGGCGCCTCTGCTCAAGACGGAGAGCGGCGAAGTCAGTCACACGGTCGTGACCACGGACGTGGTCGACCTCCCGCTGTTGACCACCAATGGTGGCGGCGGCCCGTTCGGCAATATCCGCGACCCGCTACAACAGATCGCGATCCTTCCGGGCGCGAACTATGCGCGCGACATTTTTGGCGGCACGGAGGTGACGATCAACGGCCTTCCGTCAAACAGCCAGAACGTCCGCATCGAAGGCCAGGACGCCAACGGGAATATTTGGAAGATTAACCAGCAGGCCGTCCAAGGCGGTGTGGATGCGATCCAGGAAGTGTCGGTGCAGACCAGCAACTTCGCAGCGGAGTATGGGCAGGCAGCCGGCGGCTACTTGAACTTCACGATGAAGTCGGGCACCAACAAGTATCACGGCAGCGCTTATGACTACATCAGCAACGAAGGCCTGAATGCCGGTTTGCCGTTCACCGACCGCTGCGTGAACGACGGCGCCTATTGCAACCCGGATTACACGCAACGGCAACATGTAAGAAACCGCTTGCGGCGCAACGACTACGGATTCACCTTCGGCGGCCCCATCCGGATCCCGAAGCTGTATAACGGCCAGAACAAAAGCTTCTTCTTCTTCAACTTCGAACAATTCCGGCAGCAGAACTTTTCTGCCAATACCCTGACGACAGTCCCCACAGTGGCGTACCGTAACGGCGACTTCGCCACAGCATTATGTCTCTCCTATGTGGGCGGCACAGTTAACGGCGGAGGAACGTGTACTCCTTATCCCGCCGTCACCCAGGGCGGAGCGCCTGTGACCGATCCCGCGGGGACCAAAATCGTCCAGGGCCAAATCTTCGACCCCTACAGCACGCACCAAGTGGGCGGTCAGAACGTTCGAAATCCGTATCCCAATAACGTCATCCCCTTGACGGCGATGGATCAGGTCTCGTTGGCGATTCAAAAGATGCTACCGTTGCCGAACCTGCCTGGAGATATCAATAATCTCAGTGTCCCCGGATATTCCTCTTTCGAGCACACCACAAACATATCGTTCAAGCTGGATCATTCCGTCAGCAGCACCATTAAGCTGAGCCTGTACTACTCGCAGATTCACACGCTCCAGCCCAACGTAAACGGCGGTATCCAGCCCTTAGTCCTGGGTGGCGCGGATATTGACCAAATGAGCTACACCACGCGGCTTAACTACGACCAGTCCATTCGGCCCACTCTGCTTCTCCACGTGGGAATCGGCTACTTCCAGCACTACAACCCGCATATTGCGCCCCCCTTCGACCAGGCCAGCATTGGGCTGAAGGGTTACTATCAGAATCAGATCTTCCCCGATATCAGCGGCATCTCTGGGGCTCAGGGAGGTTATGGCCCCGGCTTCGGCGCCATCGGCGCTACTTTCAGTGCGGCGGCTTATGAACAGAAGCCTACTGCAAGTACCAGTCTCACTTGGGTCCACGGTAACCACACCTACAAGGCGGGTGGAGATTACACGGGCGAGGGGTTCCCGACCGTCAATGACTGGCGCGCAAATGGCAACTTCCCGTTTGCCACCGCCGAAACGGGCGACCCGTACACGAATACTCTCACCGGCCTGAGCTCGGGGCCTAACCCCACTGGTTTCGCGTACGCCAGCTTCCTGACGGGTCTCCCCGATACGCTGAACCTCAACCAGCGTACTGACAGCCGCTTGGGCTACCACTCGCTGGGTCTGTTTTTCCAGGACACGTGGAAGGTGAGCAAGAGATTTACACTCGACTACGGCCTGCGGTATGACTTCCAGACGTACATGCGCGAACAGTACGGACGCATGCAGGATGCATCCTTCCAGACACTTGATCAGAAGCTAGGGCGGCCGGGCGCGGTGGTCTACGGAGCGACCTGTAATTGCGACTTCTCCCATAACTATCCGTTTGCATTCGGCCCCCGCCTGGGTGGAGCGTATCAGATCGACTCCAAGACCGTGCTCCGCGGCGGCGCGGGTCTCCAGTACGATGTGGCGGAAGCCCCCAACGGCGTCCTTTACAGCGCAGCTGACTTCTATGTCATCAACTCGAATGGGTATGGAATCAGCCCGCTGCAGAACACTTCGAACCCCTTGCAGAACGGCCTTCAGGGCGGCAATGCGTACGCGGCCGGCAACCCGTTCGGCAACGCGCCAATAGTTTGGCCGAATCTGGATCAGGATAAGTACCCGATCTATAACAACGGAATCGGATCGCCGGGCGGTGGTGTGCCGTTCATCTTCTTCGATCCGAACAACCGGCCCGGCCGGGTCTTTACTTGGAGCCTTGGTGTTCAGCGCGAGGTCATACGCGGCCTGGTATTCGAAGTCAGCTACGTGGGTAACCGGGGAGCATACTTCGCGGCCCCCAGTCTGGCCCAGATCGCGTCAAACTCGCTTACACCCGAATACCTGAAGAGCCAATGGGGCCTGGATATTAACAATGCTACGGATCGGAGCCTGCTCACAAGCGTGGTAAGCAGCGCGGCGGTGCAGGCGCGATTCCCGACTCAGTTCCCGCTCGTGCCCGTCAACGGCACTTTGACCGTGCCTAGCGTCTATAAGGGCTTCCCCGCCAGCCAGCAGTTGTACCAGGCCATTCGTGGCATTCCGCAGTGGGGCGGATTGACCCCGTGGCTTGGGCCGCCACTTGGCAGAACCTGGTACGATTCGATGCAGATCCAGGGCACCAAACGTTACTCACACGGCCTGCAAGCGAACGGTAATTTCACCTGGGCAAAAGGTTTGATCAATGGCCCGAGCGCCAATAGTGCGTACTTTGTCTCCGGGACCAATTCGACGGACATTTACAACCTGGGTATCAATAAGCAACTCAACCCGACGGTCCGGCCGCTGGCCCTGACGATCACGTTCACCTATACGACGCCGAAGTTCGAGTCGGCCTCCCGGGCGTTGAGGGCCGTGTCGCAGGTGACGCGCGATTGGCAGCTTGGCGCGGTGCTTCGCTATCAAAGCGGCGCCCTACTCGGTAATCCCACTTCTTTAAACGGCCTGACCACGCAATTGGCGAGAGGCGGGAACACAGGCGGCACGAACTACTGGAACTTAACCGGACAGAATCGTTATACGATCACCGATCCGAACTGCGGCTGCTTCGATCCGCAGCACGCGGTGATTCTGAACACGGGGGCTTGGACGGACGCTCCGGCTGGAACATGGAGCACGAGCGCGCCGTATTACAACAACTTCCGGTGGCAGCGGCAGCCGGCCGAATCGATGAGTTTCGCGAGAAACTTCCGGTTCGGTAAGGAGGGCGCCATGAACTTGCAGTTCAGGTTGGAATTCCAGAACATCTTCAACCGGACCTTCCTCTCGGCTCCTTCGTTGGCGAATCCCAACATCGCGGCTGGCACTACCACTTATGCGGGTCAGGTGATCAACAATTCGGGGTTTGGCACCATCTCGACCTTCAACGGCGCCGGGGCGCAACCGCGATCCGGCCAGGGCATTCTTCGCTTTAGCTTCTAACCGATAATCGGTTCGCAAAGCGCCGGTGACTAAAGTCGCCGGCGCTTTTTTCGTGGCATTCGCTAAGTTTGCTCGAGGTGGTCCCTACCGCGCCTTTTTTTCTTTGGTTTGCAAACGAAGTATCCCCGGCGATTCGCGCCAACGAGATGACGGAGCCCCCTGAAAATGTTGTCGCGCGATTCGGAGTATGCCGGAAAGACGGATGGAAGGAGTAAGTCGTCGAAGCGAAGAACGCCGAAACGGGCGCCACATTTCAGGGTGGTACGTCCAAACACGGAAGGCTTAAAGATGACGGAGCGGTTCCGGCGGCCGGACTTTGGTCATTTGGAAGGGCCTGGACGGTAGCGATGCACGCTCGCACGGGTGTTGCGACCTATCTTAATTGAAGGGCGCCTGTCGGGGGACTATAGGTACGAACGGCAGAAGTTGAACCGGCCAGATTGCAGTTTTATCAATCAGGGCGAGGGCGGACTCGTCTTTCTATCATCCCTTTTGATTTTTAGTATCAACCGGAGATCGTTGACCCCGACGTCCATTTCACGATCTAATGCATCACAGTCTCGAAATCCAATTCGTTGCTTTGTCATCTTCTAGTTAGGTAATAATTTGTTGGTTCGTGGATCGCCCAGTGATAGGGCGAAACTCTGTTGGGAGAGCTTTAAGGGGAGATTAATGATACAAACAGCAGTAAGAGAGGTATTCAGAGCAAGACACGCGATGCGCTTCTTCATCGTGCTCGCCTGCTTGTTCTTTGCGGCGACAGCGTATGGGCAGAACGGGTCCATTACGGGAACGATCACAGACTCGTCGGGCGCGGTAGCCCCCGGTGTGAGCGTTGAGGCGAAGAATGCCGAAACGGGCGCCACATTTCAGGGTGGTACGTCGAATACGGGCAACTACGTTATTTCCGTGCCTGCGGGCAATTATTCGCTCACGGTGAGCGCCACGGGTTTCAAGAAGTATGTTCGTTCGAATCTGGTGGTTACGACGGCCTCCGATACGCGCCTCGATGTAGCGCTGGAAGTTGGCGCGATTAACGATACGGTGACAGTCACCTCGGACGCGCCGCTGCTTAAAACCGAAAGCGGTGAGTTGGCCCATCAGCTCAAGACGAAGGATGTTACCGATTTGCCACTTTATACCATCGGCAACGCTGGTGGTACCGGCACGCGGAATCCTCTGCAGCAGATTATTCTCGTTCCCGGTACGACTTTCCAGAACGAAAACGCGGTCGTGGTGAATGGTCTGCCAGCGAACAGCCAAAGCATTCGCGTCGAGGGACAAGACGCCACCGGCAACATTTGGAAAATCGCCCAACAGAACAGCCAGGCAGGTGTTGAAGCCATTCAGGAGGTGGCGCTCCAGACCTCAAACTTCGCCCCGGAATTCGGACAGGCGGCAGGCGGCTATTTCAACTACACGATGAGGTCCGGAACGAATCAGTACCATGGCAGCGCCTACGATTACCTCGTAAATGAGGCGCTCAACGCTGGACTGCCGTTTACCGACCGTTGCCAGGTGGATGGACAATACTGCACTTCATCCGACACGCGGCAGCACATTCGCAACCGTGTTCGCCGCAACGACTACGGATTCACCTTCGGTGGTCCCGTTAAGATTCCCAAGTTGTATAACGGCACGAACCGGACGTTCTTCTTTTTCAATTTCGAGCAATATCGGAACTCCAATTTCACTTCCACCGGGCTGATCACCGTTCCCACCACGGCGTACCGCCAAGGCAACTTCGCCAATGCTCTTTGCGCCTCGTACACGGGCGGAGGAACGGACGGTACGGGCGGAACCTGCGTTCCGTACGGCGCAATCACCCAAAACGGAGCGCCCGCAACCGACCCGGCGGGCACAAAACTGATCCAGGGAATGATCTTCGATCCATATAGCACGCACTTAGTGAACGGGACACAGGTTCGCAATCCATATCCGAACAACACGATTCCGCTCACATCAATGGATCAGGTTTCACTTGCGGTTCAGAAGTTGCTTCCGGCGGCGAACGGGGCTGGCATCGTCAACAACTACACGATTCCCAGCTACACGAGCTTCACGCACACCACGAACTTTTCGATCAAGTTGGACCAGAACCTCAGTTCAACTATCAAGCTGTCCGGATACTATGGCCACAACGAGAACTACGCTCCGTTCCAGAACGGCCTTCCAGCGGCAATCGGCAACGCGGACACGGATAACACGAACCACACCACCCGCGTAAGCTACGATCAGACCATCCGTCCGACGCTACTGCTGCACATCGGCGTTGGCTACTTCCAAACGAGGCAGCCGCACGTCGCTCCAGCGTTCGATCAAAGCACGATCGGGTTGAAAGGCTACACAGCCAACCAGATCTTCCCCGATATCGCTGGAATTGGAAGCTTCACGAACGGCGGATTTGTCAATGGCCTGAGCACCGCGTTGGGCGCGACCTTCAGCGCCATCGCTTATGAAGAGAAGCCCACGGCTACCACGAGTTTGACCTGGGTTCATGGAAACCATACATTCAAAGCGGGCGGGGAGTTTACCGCCGAAGGCTATCCCGTTCCGAGCCTCTGGCGCGCGAATGGAAACTTCACTTTTGCCGGCGATCAGACTGCGGATCCCTGGCAGAGCACCGTTGTTCTTAATACCGCCAATCCGACGGGATTTGCGTATGCAAGCTTCCTGACTGGCCTGCCGAACGTGTTGGCATTGAACCAGCCTACGAACGCCAAGCTTGGCTATCACTCCCTAGGCTTTTATCTCCAGGACAGTTGGAAGGTAAGCCGGAAGCTGACACTCGACTACGGCATTCGTTACGACTATCAGACGTATATGACGGAACAGTACGGGCGCATGCAGAACGCATCGTTCACTACGCAGGATCAACTCCTTGGGCGCCCGGGCGCTGTTCTGTACGGAGCAAGCTGCAACTGCGACTTCTCGCATAACTATCCTTGGGCGTTTGGCCCCCGCTTGGGCGGCGCCTACCAAATCAATACGAAGACCGTCCTTCGCGGCGGCGCTGGAATTCAATACGACGTCGCAGAAGCTCCCAACGGCGTGCTGTATAGCGCGGCGGACTACTACCAGATCAATCCGAACGGTTACGGCATCAGCCCGCTCCAGAACTCAACCAATCCTGCTCTCAACGGACTCCAGGGTGGAAACGCCTATGCAGCAGGGAATCCCTGGGGCAATGCGCCGGTTGTTTGGCCCAACTTGAATCAGGACAAGTATCCCTTTTACAACAACGGGATTGGCGCTCCTGGCACTCCCGCCATCTTTATAGATCCGAACAATCGCCCCGGTCGCGTCTTCACCTGGAGCATTGGCGTCCAGCGCGAAGTGATGAGGAACCTGGTAGTGGAGGTAAGCTACGTGGGCAACCGCGGAGCATATTTCCCAGCCCCCAACTTGAACCAGATCGCGTCGAATACTTTCACGCCGGACTATCTAAAATCTCAGTGGGGGCTTGATTTAAACAATGCGACCGACCGTGCGCTGCTCACGTCGCAAGTCAGTAGTGCGGCGGTGCAGGCGCGTTTTCCAAATTTTGCGCTTGTTCCTGTAAATGGAACACTCACTGTTCCCTCGGTTTACAAGGGATTCCCTGCGAGCCAAACTTTGGCTCAAGCTCTCCGCGGAGTGCCGCAATGGGGCGGTGTAAGCCCGTGGATCGGGCCACCCATGGGTAAGACGTGGTATGACTCGCTGCAGGCGAAAGTTACCAAACGGTATTCGCACGGATTCCAGGCAGACGGCAATTTCACATGGGCCCACGCAATGGTGATTGGCTCGGCTTCGGATAGTACCTTCTTCCTCGGCCAGCAGGCCGTCACGACCGACATCTACAACTACAACAACCAGAAGCAACTCAATCAGTATGTTCGTCCTTTGGCCATGACAATTACGTTCAGTTACACGACGCCGAAGTTCTCCGCGGAGAACCGTGCGCTGAAGGCGGTTTCTCATGTGGCGCGTGACTGGCAGTTGGGTGCGGTGCTCCGTTATCAGAGCGGGCTTCTGATTGGATTACCGACATCGCTGAACCAAATCACCAATCAATTGGCGAGAGGCGCAACCGCATTCGGGAACAGCGGCACCAACTACTGGAACCTCGTTCCCGGACAGTCCCTGTTCCTGAAGGACCCCAACTGCGGTTGCTTCAACCCGCAGACCGACACGGTGCTGAATAAGGCGGCATTCACGGATGCTCCAGGCGGCACCTGGACCACCAGCGCGCCGTATTACGAAGGCTTCCGCTGGCAGCGGCAGCCCGCGGAATCGATGAGCTTTGCTCGCAACTTCCGGATGGGCCATGAAGGCCGGATGAATCTGCAGGTGAGGATGGAGTTCCAAAACATCTTCAACCGTACGTTCCTGTCGATGCCGTCCGTCGCTAACCCGAATACCGCAAATACCACGACAACCTATCAAGGCGTCGTGATCAACAATTCGGGCTTTGGTACGCTGGCCACTCTCAACGGAGCTGGAGCCACGCCGCGCAGCGGTCAGGGCGTAATTCGGTTTAGCTTCTAACTTGCTCAGGCCGAGCCCACCGGCTCGGCTTGTGAATCTCGAATAATCCTAAAACGCCGGCGGCTTCGGTCTCCGGCGTTTTTGTTTGTGGGCACTTCTTACGGGAATCAGCGTCTTGGGCCGCCGCGCGATGTCTGCAGTCTGGACTTAGCTAACTAAACCAAGTCATACTTGACGGCATGGAAGTGAATATTCACGAGGCCAAGACTCACCTATCGAAGTTGATTGAGAAGGCCCTCGCCGGAGAAGCTGTTGTGATTGCCAAGGCAGGCAAACCCATGGTGCGGCTTGCCCCAATATTGCAGAGTTCCAGGCGCGAACTTGGTTCTGCAAGGGAGTTGGCGCCAAAAAATTGGGCCAAGGCGGGTTGGGAAAAACCGTTGACAAAGCGGGAAATGGAAGAATTTCTTGGATAGAGCGCACCGGTTGCTTCTCGACACACACGTCTTCTTGTGGCGATCCTGGAGCTGGAGCGCCTTTCGCGCTACGCCCGGAAGACACTAGTCGACGAACCACAGTTCTGCTGCTCAGCGCCGCCAGTATCTCGGAATTCATTTGAAGTGCCGCGCGGGGAAACTCACCCTGCCGGCGCAACGCGGATTCTTGCCGTCGCACGCGGTTCGCTTGGGGATTAGCGAAATACTGCCCGTAACAGCAGAACACGCTGGCGCGATCCTGACTTTGCCCAGACGCATAAGGACCCATTCGATGAGGGCTCGAGGGGATCACTCGAAATTGCCTCCTGGCCGCACAATGCATTGTAGAAGGGATTCCCATTTTGAGCGCGGATCGCTGTTTCCACGAATTGGGCGTTCGGGCGGATTGGTAAACGCATCCGTCCTAGCTAGAGCGATTCTCCCCTTCTAAGCTGCTCCTGGAGCGCGGTGAGAAGCAACTTCGATCCGTCGCACACGTCAAATTGAGGGCGCACGTTTCTTCGCTACGGCCGAAACGTTCCCTAATGAGCAAGACGACCCGAGCTTTCGAGTTAGACGAGGAAGCGCGCGCAAATTTAACGGGAGGCCACCGCAGTCGGTCCGAGCGCCTGGCACGCCTTCTGCTCGCCCAAGTTGCATCCTTGACGAAAACGCGCAAGCGCCAAGGATTCGTTTCTCGGCGTTTCTATTCCCTGCCGTTCCATGATGCCGACATTGAAGCATCCCGGCCCATAGCCGGCATCGCAGGCTTTTTCTAGAATCTCTTTGGCTTTGGAGAGGTCCTTGGGAACACCTTCCCCGAAGAGATAGCTCTCGCCGAGTTGACCGCAGGCGCGCGTGAATCCGACGGCGCAACTCTTCTCAAAAAGTTTTGCCGAGTATGGAAGGTCTTGACGGACCCCCTGACCGCCGTAATACATCGACCCGAGCATGTAGCAACTCCTGCCGTCGCCGCTATTACACGGTTCGAGCAAGACGGCGTCACCATCGGTTTGCACGATATTGACCAGACCTACGCAAGCATTATTCAAGCCAAGATCGCAGGCGTGCTTCAGACTCCGGCCCGCGCCGACATTGTTGCGGGGAAGTCCCTTGCCGCCGTTCAGCAGCTCTCCTAAAGCAAAACAGCCGTTGGCGGAGTCATGCTGGCACTGCACGTCCAGAGTACGAGCTAGAACATCGCAGGCTCTCGTATTGCCGGTCCCGCAAGCCTTTTCCCACACGGCAGGATTCGAGCCCGGGTGCTTCGTACCAATGAATCCCGTGGAAAGCATAAAGGCAAACAGAGCCACCCATATCGCCATGAAGCCGTAATTTGCTCGCCGGGGAGTCCAGGCCGCGAGCGACTGCAGGGGCCGAAGCTTCCATCCGGTGACTTGGGCGCTTGCGGCAACGCTCAAGCGATCCAAGGCGCGTACGGTCAAATTTAGAAGTGGAACGCAGAGGAGTTTGTCGTAAAATACTGGCGCTCCAAGGCTTTCGAGAATCGGAACCAGCGCAAATATACCTGCTCCGTATGCAGCCCCGAAGATCACTTTCCCAAAATTCTTGCGGGGAGATGTGGCCGGATCTGTCACCAGAAGATAAAGGCCCAGAAATACGGCCGGATGAATGTTGGTGTCGATGAACATGTACGTGCCGGTAGAACTCGTGTAGACCATGTTCAGCAAATAAAGCATGGCCGCACCCGACATGGTGACCAGAGTGACGGAGAACAGGGCCTGCACAATCAGCCCGAGCACGAACATCTCGACGAAGAAGTTCGGAGGATTAAGAAAAGTGGTGGCGATCTCATCGCCCCAGGTGATCGGCGTATTGTGAGTCGCGATCAAAACAACAGAGGTCACGAAAAGCGCAAACGCCGAGGGATTGAAAATGTGAGTGCTCTGGCCGTCACGTTTCCATCTCAGGAATTCCTTGCCGAAGACGATGATCGCGACCATGACGAATTGGAGGTAGAACCAGTCGTCACGAAACCACAGAAATAGATTCATGCTGAAGATAATCGGAATCGGGCCGAAACCCAGAATCCATGTGTCGCGGCGGGACCAGCAGACCAGCATGTCGAGAGCGTAGAGAAAGGCCACCTGGGCGAGGATAAGAGGAACTTCGTGGTAAACCTCGCGCCAATACCAGCCCCAGTAGGCGTAGACGCTCGAGTGCATGAGCATCTGGACCCAATGCACACGGCGGGGAACGAATTCGTATTTCAGCGTTCGCCCAGTTTTTCGGACGCGCCACCAAAGTGCGGCAAGTCCGGCTGCGAGCAGTGCGGCCGCACCCAAGAACGAATCCGTTAGATTCGGATTTTCGTTCACACGCGGGAGCAGCGTGAACCCGACGAAGCTCAGGGTAAAGATTGCTGGTAGCAAAAGCGGCGAAAACCCGCGCCGATCGCCCCGCGCGACGGCATTTTTGGGTCTCGCCTCTGGGGCGACCCGGCCCCTTGAAGCGGTTTTCATGTGCCGTACAGCATATATCAAAATGCTGTCGAGCGCACCCGTCCCCCATGTCCATGTGCTTGGTTTCT
>Ga0126381_100005351_pt1 | contig 14112 bp, 6 predicted proteins | sample PanSoiMetPlot_28_FD_96465 | JGI IMG/M metagenome (GOLD analysis project Ga0126381, IMG submission 96465) | Tropical forest soil microbial communities from Panama - MetaG Plot_28 | ecosystem: Environmental > Terrestrial > Soil > Tropical forest > Bulk soil | place: Panama | collected 2016-02-17
CGGCGGGCGCGGTGGTCAGCGCGATTACCAAAAGCGGCACCAACCAGATCCACGGTTCGGCTTACGATTTCGTCCGCAACGACAATTTCGACGCGCTGGACTTCTTCGCGCAGCCGGGCGCGCCGCGGGCGCTACTAGTGCAGAACCAGTACGGCGCGTCCGGCGGAGGCCCCATCCTGAAGAACCGCGCCTGGGTTTTCGGCGCTTATGAAGGCACCCACAATCTGTCTGAATCGGTCAGCTTCGCCACCGTCCCCACGCCGGCTATGCAGGCGGGCAATTTCGGATCGATAACCATTTTCGATCCCCTCTCGACCATTCCGAATCCGAACGGCTCCGGTTCCATCCGCACGCAATTTCCCGACAATATGATCCCGGCTTCGCGTTTCGACAAGATTGGTCAGGAGCTTATGAGCTGGTATCCCGCTCCCAATCTTCCGGGCCTTGCAAACGATTACACCCGTAATGTTCCCCTGCTCCAGGCGAATCACAACGGCGTGATCCGCGGCGATATACAGTTGAGTTCTAAGGACAGCATGTTCGTGCGCGCCAACATCATCCGCTTCAGCGAGGTTGCTAATACAACCCTGCTGCCGCCTGCCCAGGATCCGGCTGACCGCCTCATTAACTCCGAAGGCGTGGGCTATGGTTACACGCGCACCCTTACCAGCTCCACGGTAAACGAGTTCCGCTTTGCCTGGACCCGCATGCTAATTGACCAGGACGAAACCACCCCGCTCCAGGACCTGATCCCCGGAACGCTCGATCCACACATCCAGCACGGCACCGCTACTTTCAATGTGACTGGCTTCGCCGCCATTGGCGCCCAGAACGGCAGCGTGGGCAATTCGCCGTTGATCAAGAGTTCGGGCGTCTGGGACACCTCGGATAACGTTTCCAAATCCTTCCGCAAACACCTGCTGAAATTCGGCGCCGACATCCAGGACATTCGCCCCTCGACGTTTTCGGCTCTGAACGGCCGCGGGAGCCTTGGCTTCACCGGTGTATTCACACAGAACCCGCAGAGCCGATCTAACACCGGGAGCCCGGTGGCCGACCTTCTGCTCGGTGACGCCAACAGCATCGGGACCGGAACCATCGCCCAGGCGGTCGAGCGCGGCAAATACGTCGGGCTTTATTCTCAAGACCAGTGGACCGTCAGCCCCTCCCTCACCCTGAATCTCGGGATGCGTTACGAGCTGTTCTTCCCCTATGTCGAGCTCTACAACCACATGGCCAATTTCGTGTTAGATCCGACCAGCCCGAATTTCGGCAAGATGATCCTGGCCGGAGTGAACGGCAACTCGCGCTCGCTGCTGAATATGGATAGGCACGACTGGGGGCCGCGAGTGGGCTTCGCCTGGCGCGTTCCGCAGATGAGCGGCACGGTCATCCGCGGCTCATACGGTATCTTTTACGCGCAGGACCAAGGCAACGGCGTGACCTCGCGCATGACCAACAACCCGCCCTTCTACGGCTACGGCAGCGTCTCGATCTCCAGTGACCAGTTGAACCCCTCAACGGGTTATGTGCTGAGCTCCGGCGCGCTGGCGCCGCGGCCGCCGGCCATCAATCCGCTGCAATTCGTGGTCACGCCGTCGGCCACGAGCCAGCTCGTGAGCTGGTACCCAAACTACATCACACCTTACGTGCAGGAGTGGAATTTCACTATTGAAAAACAATTGCCTGGCAACATGGTTTGGGAGACCAGCTATGTGGGCAACCATGGTGTAGACTTGTGGGGGCAGGACGAAGGCAACCAGCCGCTGACGCTCGGTACCGGCGCGGTCAACACTCGGCGGCCCCTGGCGCAATACACGGTCGCCTCCATCAAATACTTCAGCCCATTCGACCGCAGCACCTATGAGGGGCTTTCCTCACGTGTGGAGAAGCGATTTTCGCGCGGTGTTGCGTTCGTCGGCAGCTTTACATGGGGCCGCGCTCTCGACCTGCAAAATCCGGCGCTGGACGCCAACGATAACTCCACCGTTATGGATACGATCCAGAATAATTACAACCGCGACGCCAACAAGGGACCGTCGGATAATAACGTACCGCTGCGCTTCGCGTTGGGCGGATTCTGGGACCTGCCTTTCGGCCCGGGACGCGCGCTGCTGCATGGTGGATGGGCCAGCCACGTCGCTGGGCACTGGCAGGCCAGCGCCGTTTATCAGGTACAGAGCGGCCTGCCGTTCAGCGTGAACCTGTCGTTCGACAACGCCAACGCCGGTACCGCGGATATTCCGAATCGCGTTTGTAACGGCAACATCTCCAGCCACAGCCTGCAGGAATGGTTCAACACGAGCTGTTTCGTGGCCCAGCCGGAATACACCTTCGGCAACGAGGGCCGCAACACGCTGCTCGGACCGGGCCGCAACAACATCGACTTCGGCTTACACCGCAGCTTTCCTATCCCGCGATGGGAGTCAGGCCGGGTGGAATTTCGCGCCGAGGCGTACAACCTGCTCAACCACCCGCAGTTCGGGTTGCCAGGGACGACCGTCGGCAATCCCGGGGTGGGGGTCATCAGCGGGACGGCGGTGGCGAACCGCGAGATGCAGCTTGCGCTCCGGATGACGTTTTAATTGGCGCTTTCTGACCCCGGACTCTCATGTTCGCAGGCGTAGCGCTCATGGTGGTTACGGCTTCTTCACATCCTGCTGCCACTTTTCGGCGAGTGTCAGCAGCTCGTCGGTGAGCGCGGGATTCTGGTGGCGCAGGTTCTTCGATTCGCCAGGGTCCTGTTCCACGTTCGATAGAAAGACCGCGTCGTCGCCTTCGAGCGGCTTCGACCCTTCGGGAGTGCCGTCGAAGGTCTTCCCGCCTTTCACCAGTTTCCACTTGCCGCGCCGCACCGCAAGCTGGCCGGCCGATTCCCAGAAGATCGCATCGTGCTTGGATGCCGCGCCCGAAACGGCCATCGAGAGCGCATCGAAGCCGTCCAATGTGCGGTCTTTTGGCAGCGGCACGCCCGCGGCGGTGAGGAACGTCGGCAACAGATCCACGTGGTTGCCGATTTGGCTTAGTACCTGACCTTTCGGAACCACCCCCGGCCAGCTCATACAGAAGGGCACGTGCATGCCGCCGTCGAAAGCGCTGAACTTGTTGCCGCGGAAGGGTCGGTTGTCGCCGGCTTTGGCCGGCTGCTGGTTCAGTCCCGCACGCGCCTCTCTGGTGGCGCCGTTGTCGGCGGTGACGATGACGAGCGTGTTGCCGGTCAAGTGGAATTCGTCCAGGGTGCGCATCACCTGACCGATGCCGTCGTCCACCGCAGAAAGCATGGCTGCGTACATGCGGCGCTCGGGATCCAGCTGGGAGAAGCGGTCCACGTACTTCTTCGGCGCGTGCATGGGATAGTGTACGCCGTTGAATGGCACGTAAGCGAAGAACGGCCGTGTGCGATTGTCGCGGATGAACTGTGCGGCCTCGCGCGCGAAGAGCTCGGTTGAATACTGGCCGTCCTCAAAAACCTCCGTGCGGTTGCGCCATAGATCGTGATAATTCACGACGGACGGATTGGCGCGTTCGCCCCAGTAATAGCGGTGCGAATAGTAATCGAAGCAGCCCGAGTGGAATCCCAAGAACCGGTCGAAACCGTGCGCGTTGGGGACCGTGGCGTCACTCGAGCCGAGATGCCATTTTCCGAAGATGCCGCTGGCATAGCCTGCCGGCTTCAGCAGCGCGGCGATCGTTTGCTCGCTCGGCCGGAGTTCCTGGCCGTTGCCGGGAACGCCGCAGCGCTGCGGATATCGACCGGTCAGGAGAGCCGCGCGGGAGGGGGCGCACACAGGCGCCGCTGCATACCAGTTGGTGAAGCGCACACCGGAGTTCGCGATGGCGTCGATGTTGGGTGTTTTCAGATCCGTGGCGCCCAGCGCTCCCCAATCATGGCAGCCGAGATCGTCGCACAGAAAGACGATGAAATTGGGCATGCGCTGCGCGCTGTGCATCTGGGCCATCGCCCCAGCCGCCGCCGTACTCGCCGTGGACGTCAAGAAACTTCTTCGGGAAACCATGCCCAACATCGTAACTCACGATGGGACACAGGTCGCTCTCCCCGCACTCCGAGGCGACCGGTACGGCAGACGATCTACGGCCCACACGGAAGAGTCTTTCTCAAGCGGCCGGCACAAAGGCGCGCGCACTCCGACGCCGGGAGCGTTTCCGCTTCACCGGTTGGCCGGTATGATGAACGCCGCCGCCTGGCGTTCCAGGTCACCGCCGTTCAGCAGCGCCTCGATTGCCGCCCGCATGGGGGGCGAAATTCCCATCCAAGAGTAACACCTGCCCGTTGCTAGCCGAAAGATCGTTCGCATGAACACTCCGTTTATTCTGGCCTGCTTGGCAGAGTTGCCGGACCGGCAGGAGATCCTGGGACCGCCGGGCTTGCTATGATTTCCTAATGTCCGCTCGCTTCGCTGTTGCGCTGGCCTGCCTCTCCTGGCCGAGTTGGTGCGCCTCGTACCATTTCGGCTGGGTATGGGATGGCAAGACGGTCCGACGTGACGTCTGCATCACGGTCGACGGCGATCGTATCCAATCGGTCGGCTCTTGCTCGGGATCCGCCGCCGATCTCACGCGATACACCGCCATTCCCGGCATGATCGATGTCCACACCCACATGACATACGTGCTTGGCAATCCGGTCAACCGCTCTGCGCGTGCAGCCGCGGCGGTGTACCTCGCGCAGGACAATCCGCGCAAAACTCTGGAAGCAGGAGTCACGACTGTGCGTGATCTCGGGGCTGCGGGTTATGCAGATATTGCCATGCGCGATCTGATTGCCGCCGGAAAGATGCTGGGGCCACGAATGTTCGTGGCGGGCTATGGGCTGCAAAACACGCGCGGCGCTACCATCACGCCCAACACCGCCCATGGCGCCGCCGAAGTGGACAAGGTGGTCCGGGCGCAAATCGCTGCCGGCGCGGATTGGGTGAAGATGTATGCGTCTACTGGCAGCGGACAAGATGTTTCCGGGACGCAGACCTACACCTTCGAAGAGATCCAGGCCGCCGTGAAGGCCGCGCATGAACTCGGCAAGCGTATCGCGGTTCATAGCTACGGTCCTGATGCTGCGCGTGACGCCGTAAGCGCAAGGGTCGATTCCTTAGAACACGCGACTGACCTGGATGATGAGACGATCCTCGAGATGGTGCGCCGCAAAATCACGTACGTGCCGACAATCGATCACAACCGCTACTACGCCGATAATTTTCAACTACTCCGGTTTCCGGCTGAGGCGGTAACGCGGCTGAATAATTTTGTTGCGCGGAACTTGGAAACAGCGCGCAAGGCATTCGCCGCGGGTGTGACATTCGCCATGGGCTCCGACGCGGTGTACACCATGTTCGGCGAGAATACGCGCGAGCTGAGTTGGTTCGTAAAAGCCGGCATGAACCCAGAGCAGGCACTGATTGCTGCGACGGCGAACGGCGCTGTGCTGCTTGGCATGGAAAAAAGTCTTGGATGGCTTCAACCTGGCTACTTCGCGGATATCGTGGCAGTGGAGGGCGACCCTCTCGCGGACATCCAAGTTGCGATCCAGAAGGTCAAGTGGGTGATGAAGGCCGGCCAAGTGGTAGTCAATAAGACTACGTGACCGTGCTGATGTTCTTCCAAAATAGCAAAGCTCGGCTCTGATCGTAGCCAATCTCGATCGCCTCCCGGGGTGCAGCAGGCGACCAGGAGCTCGCCCAGCCTAACGAGCGTGCTGTCGAAATCTGAATATTTCGCCATCCGACAGAGCAGCGTTATGAAGATCGCTAGCTATTTCATGGGCAGGCGTCCTCTTCTCGGAATCTGCTCCGAATCGCAGAAGCGCTTGCGCGGGATACATGTCCGGCAAGAACGATTCAGGTTTCGACCCACCTGAGTCAACTGCCGTCAAAAGGGTTCACCGGCCGTCCCTAACGAAGATCAGAACGTGCTGGCGCGGTAGGCTCTCCAGGACTTTGTCCATGCGGTAACCTTCCGGCTCCAACTCGGCCTTTACCTGCGCCACCGTCATCTTGTGCTCGGGCCGGATGGGTACAGAGGGGTCCTCGCCGCGATATTCCAGCAATACCAGCCGTCCGTCCGGCTTCAGCGACTCGCGGATGCGGCGCAGCATCTTCTGCGGCTCTGAGAACTCGTGGTAAACATCCACGAGCAACACTAGGTCGATCACCCCGGCCGGCAGCCGGGGATCGTCTACCGTGCCCAGCACCGTCTCCACGTTTGTCAGTTTGCGCTGCTCGACATTCTTCTTCAACAGGTCGAGCATCTTCTGCTGGATATCGTTGGCGTACACTTTCCCTGCGGGCCCCACGATCTCTGCCATGCGCCAAGTCATGTAACCCGAGCCGGCGCCGATGTCCGCGACGATCGCGCCTTTGGCGATCCCGATCGCGGCCAGCGCCTTGTCGGGCTCCTCCTCGGTCTCCCGCTCCGGCCGCGTCAGCCACGAAGCGCCGTTGGCCGACATCACGCCCGCGTACTTGCGGCCTGTGATCGGATGGACGCCCTGTGCCCAAAATAGCGAAGCCAGCAGTAGCAGCGAAGAGGCTGTCCGGCGAATCATTCCGCGATTATATACGTTGCATTGGCCTCACGGTCTTGGGTGCAACGCGGGAAGCAAACGGGTGCACCGGCGGGTTCTCAAGTAGAGCGGTTCTACGGGAACGAACTGGGGCGGGCCTGCCGCCGGAACAATAATCGGCTCGGCCATCCGGTAACGGCGGCACGGTTATGCTGCCTCTTCTCTTTCGAATTTTTGTGGGAGCTGGGATTATGACAGACTCGAAACTGTGAGAAACGTTGCGCGTCCGCCTTCCGCACTCGAATTCCATGAAGAGAGTTATCCATATCGGAAGCCACACTCAGTCCGAGCACAAGCACTTGGTCCTGTTCGCGGTCGCCGCTCGGATGCTCCGCCGGGAGGGCGCTGCCATAACGTTGCGGCCGTGAAAGCGTTGGATCCCTGTACCAATTGCCGACGACACGCACCGGAAGGTTGTTATTCACAGACGGCACGTTCTTTGGATGAGATAATTGGAACGAGTCTCTGGCGCTTCCGGGGACAGGGTTGCAGGCTTGGCTGCCCCGACCTCACACGACATACCAGGACTTGCCGATCGCCGGGTAGTGGCTCCTTACGCAGGCAAGACCCGCAAAGGCGAGGACCATCGCTATGGCCAAAGCGTACCAGTAAGCGCCACCGCCGGCCTGGATCAGTACGGCGCCGAACAGTGATGCGAGGAGCCCTCCGGTCCTTCCGATCGTGGCAGCCCAAGCGATGCCGGTAGCCCGCACACCGGTAGAATAGATGTGCGCAGCGAGGGCGTACATCGAGGTCTGGACGGCATTGGCGAGCAGACCATTGAGCCCGAGGCAGCCGATCAACAGTAGATGATCGCCCCGGGTCTGGATCGGCACGAGCAGAAGCGCCAAAGCGCTGACGGCGCAGGCGAGCGCGCCCGATAGCAGCGGCCCGCGTGATCCCAGGATGGTGAGCAGCATAGCCCAGAGGAGAACGCCGCAAACGCCCCCCAAGTTATAGACGGCCAGCCCGGAGCTGGCGGTGGCGAGGTCAAGACCCTGTGCGGTCAACATCGCTGGTAACCAGCCGAAAACGAGGTAGATGGAGCCGAGGCAGAACAGGAAGGCGACCCACAGACCTGAGGTATCGCGGGCCAGCCCGCGGCGAAATAAGGCCCCGATAGAGGCGCGCGCCGCGGCCAAGGGCTCGGCCCGATCCTCAAACGCCGCCGCGTTGGAGACCGGATGCCCCATACGGGTCAACAAACGCGTGAGCTGTGGCCACAGCGACGGCGTGCGAGCCATGAACCTCGGCGATTCCGGCAGGGCCGCCCAAAGCACCCCAACAAAGAGCAGGGGCAGCGTGCCGCCCACCGCGTAGAGCCCTCGCCAACCGAACTCCGGCAGCACTCGCGCGGCCAATAAACCGCCGAGCATTCCGCCCAGTGGGACGCAAACCAACGTGAGCTTCACGGCCATCGGGCGACGGCGGAGCGGAGCGAATTCCGCGGTGAGCGCGCTGGCGTTCGGCAGTGCCCCGCCGGTCCCCATGCCGGTTACCAGGCGTAGCACGGCGAGCCCCGCAACGCTGTGCACCAGTGCGGTGGCTAACGTGGCGATAGCGAACAGCGCGATGCAGCCAATTAGGGCACTGCGTCGGCCGTAGCGATCACCGAAATACCCCGCGATCGGTCCGCCCAAAGCCATGCCGGCCAGTCCGATAGCGAGCACGGGTCCGAAGTCAGCGCGGACCACGTGCCAGTCGCGCATGAGCGACGGGATGGCGAAGCCGAGAATCTGGATATCGAAGCCGTCGAACATGATAGCGAGCGCAGCGAGAATGGTGAGCAGCTTCTGGTACACGGACCACGGCGTTTCGTCCAACAGCGCCGCCACATCGATAGTTTTAGCCGGGCTCACCATCTTGTCCTCCAGGTGCTCAATCAGATCACAGATGCGGGACGACCGTCAACAGGAGGGAGGCCAGTGTTAGTATTCATTATTCGGTAGCTATTCCGTTCTCGCGGCACTGTCATCGGCCAACTGTTTAAGCCGCAGTTCAAGCCGTCGCAGAACAGTCTCCGCTGGTGAGAGGTAGCGGCCCGGGGCTCCGAATGGTGTCGTGGGGCTGGGCTCGGAACTTAGGCCGGGAATTCATTTGTCCGGTACTGGTGTTCTTGCGACGTTGTCGGAAATCGACAATTCCCAGGCCGCCGAACGACTCAGGGGGCGTAGGCTCATCTTGCCCGAACAGCGTCTCAGGTATCGCGATCAGGTCGTAATAGTCACGGTAATACGTTGCGTTAGACTGACATCATGCGGTTGAAGGCGTGCCTGATATTCTCAACCACGTTTCTGGCGTCCGCCCAGACGCAAACCCCATCTGTCTTTGAGATAGCTTCGGTGAAGCCGTCACACTCACATACAGTAACCGCGGACGGGCAGAAGGGACCAGGCATCACCGCGACACCGACCTTTGAGGCCGAACATGTCACGTTTAGGGCTCGAAACGTGAATCTTTTTACGTTGATCGTCGAAGCCTATGGGCTCAAGTTCTGCCGTCCTCTCGCTGACAGGTGCGCGATACTTTCCGGCGGTCCCGCGTGGCTCACAAGAGACTCGTTTGACGTTGATGCGAAGGGACCGTCTGGGTCGACAGAATACGACACGATGCAGTTGAGAAACGGCGAGGCCCCACAACTACAAGAGAAGCTTCGTAATCTACTTGCCGATCGCTTCCGCCTGAAAACGCATTTCGAGAAGCGGCAGCTTCCCGTCTTCGGCTTCACTATTGCGGAAAGTGGAATTCGCATGAAGAAGGCGAACGCAGGCGAATCACCGAAAATCATCTTCAAGCCGGTCAATCCTCCTGGTGGCGTGCAAACCACCCAGGTGATTGCAGTGGGATCGACACTCCAGGAACTGGCTGAGCTATATTCCAAGTTCATGGACCACCCTGTGATTGATATGACGGAACTGACCGACCGATTCGACTTCACGGTTCAGTACGAGGCAGACAATGACGCTCCGGGACCATTCGCTGCGGTAACCGCGCCAACGCTGTTCCAAGCGTTTGAGAAGCAAGCTGGCCTGAAGCTAAGGGCCACCCAAGGCCCCGTCAATGTACTTGTGATCGATAGTGCTGCCCGCCTCAGCGCAAACTAACACTGCGAAGACGGTGTGTTAGACAGGATCCGGTTCTTCGAGTTCGCCCTTAGTTCCGGCCGGATCACGCGCCACCCCTGCCGCGTTTATCGCACAGATCCCGCTGCGAGGGTGGGTCATTCATCAGGGCATAACCGATTACTGACATGAATGCAACACGACCCGGCCGAAACGGACTTCATTGGACCTCCCCGTGTGTGGAAGGGAAGGTCAAAGCTCTGCGGGCTGTCGCCGTGTTCTGTCAGAGGAACGGTTGTGAAGGACACGCCACCCACCGTTCGCGTGTCGCGTTGACAACAGCGGATCGTTCCGTTGGAAACGACCATGGCAAGTGACCTGGATGTCCAAAACGTGGATCCGAGGGAGGGGCTCGCCTAACGCAGCCCGACCAAGGAGGAACACGAGGTGAACTTTGTTCATCGGCAGGGGGCCGAGGCCTTGTCACGATGTCGGGTCCCCCTGGTCATTCCAGAGTGCTCAACCGTTGTCGCATCTGTGGTCCTTAACCGCTCCACGAAGTTCTGTTCCTATCGATCTGGGCGGATTCCCGTCAGCGGACCGAACTTGCCCAACAGAAATGTGGTTGATGGAGTGTAGTTTCTTGAAACGCGCTATGGCCCAGATTCGCCTGGCCGCTGCTGCGACAAAGTTATCGCCGTTGATACTTTCGCCGCCACATCCGAGATCCTATTGCTGAATCGTGATCCAGACCCCCGTTTGTGTCTGAACGCCCCCGACTTGAGCTACCACAGGCGCATCACCGTCCGCAACGTTTGGAACTGTCGTGTTGATCTGGTAGAGACCCGGCCCAACGAGGCCGGCATACGCCACCGGTGCTTCGATTCCCCCTATGGTGACCTGTACAGAATTAGCCAGAATTGCAGGTGTGGGGGCCAGTTGCGCCGAAGGGAGGGCTGGACTTGTCGGACCCAATCCAGTGCAGTAAATCAGGATGGACTCACCCGGTTTGGCCGGCGTACTTTTTGGGGCACCGATCAACTGCGGATTGCCCACGTAGGTATAATCTGCATGGAGAGCTGCCACATAGTTGGTTCCGGACATCGAAAAAAGTGCTGGTGCAAATTGCTCTTTCTGCGCATTGAATATATTGCTCTTGCCCTGAGCCGTTGTGACTTCGATCTGGACCGGACCAACCGTCTTATCATCGGGTGCCAGCACATTGATTTGCGTTGGGCTGACATATTGGACGTATGCTGTGAGGCCGTTGATAGTAACTGATACACCGTCCATAGAGCTTGGCAGCGAACCATCTACGAAATCGGTGTTTTGCCACGCCCTAGTGGTTTGTGAAAGATTGGTTCCAAAAATGGAAATCCACGTCGCAGATGCGAAGCCGGGTTGAAAGCTGGCGCCATTGGTAACTGCCGAGATGTTGGCGGTCAGCTGCGGGCCTTGAGTCACGGAGGAGGACGAGCCGGCACTTGTCGCCGTCGACGAACCGGATTGGCTGCCTACAGGAATTGTCACCGAATTACTCACGAACGTGCTTTGCGCGATCGTAATGGCAGTGTACGGATTGGTGGTCAAGTTTCCGTTCAAATGCAGGTCCACCTGGAACGCACCTACGGTTCCCGGCATCAGGCTGGCATCCAGTACGTCGGCGGTGCTGCCACCAGCGATCGAGGATACAAATTGTGCACTGGTGGGCATGGTTTGCGGTGCACCGACCGGATACTGCTGGCCGGTCGCGATCAGGCCGGAATTGGTGTCGTTGAGAGCGGGCAGGCCGAGGCCGGTGGCATAAACCGTGATCACCTCGTTCGGAACGGCCGGGTTGCTCTGCGTGATAGGAGCTCCTTTGACATTGGCGCAGCAGAGCGTTCCGTTGCCGATCACCGTCATCACCACCTGTGCTCCTGAGCTCGCACTGGCGCCAAAGGTAATGGTATTTCCCTCCGGCCCGGCCACGCGTGCCGTGATAATAATGCGGTCAAAGACGCCCGCCGCCCTTGCCGAGACCTGAAGATCGGTATTGATCAGTGCCACCAGGTTGTCGCGAATGGTATCCAGCGTATCGCCGGATTGCACCGTGTAGTTATAGGTGCGGTCCCCAATCGTCACGGTAGCGACGTCGCCTGCATTGGCAGTGCCGTCCACCGAGACGATACCGATGGCGTTAGAAGAGCCGTGCGTTGCTACCGCAATCGCGGGCGTTTGGGCGCCGTTGGAAGTAAAGATACCCGGGTTGGCCGGCACAATGGTCACCGCCACAGGTGAAGTTCCCATGATGGTTCCGTCACCCATCACCGACCGCACATAGGCGTTAACACTAGTTGTGTCCGTAAATTCCCAAGGGATCTGGGCGTTGATCTGCGTGGGAGAGACATAAAGCAAGGGCGACTTGATGCCGTTGAAATAGACCTCCGCCCCACCGAGTTGAGTCGGCAGTTGCGGTTGACTAAGGTCCGCCGCCGCGGTCTGCGAGGATAGGTTGGTCCCGTTAATGCTAACCAGGGTCCCAGGTGCCACCTGAGCGGCGCCGCCTCCGTCCGTAAGGTTGGCGCCTGCAGCGGTTGCCGTGATCTGCGCGCCGCTAGAAACCGAGGCTGAATATGTTACGTTGTTCCCAGCCTCCGAAGGTATCCTGGCGGTGAGAACCACTTGGCTGGCAGCATCGTAAGCGGTGGCCAGCACGTTGGGATCAGCATTGCCGGTGCCATTTCCGGCGTTGATCGCGTTCACGACACCCGCAACGACATCCGTAATCGCATCGGTGGCTTGCACCTTATAGGTGTAATTAATCGAATTCTGGTTCGGCGCACCGATGGTTGCGGTAACCACATCGCCATCGTGAATTGTGCCGCCGATCGTAATCGTCCCGCTTGCAACGATATTTAAACTGGCCGCGTTCACTACCGCCTGGTAAGGAAGGTCATTCGATGAGATCGTATAGACCGTGATGCGTCGGTTATAAGGATCCGACACATAAAGGTTGGTGCCGTCCCACGCCATCGACGTGGGCGTGTTCATGGAATCCACGGCATCGGTGGCTTGGTCTACGGTGCCCCCAAGTTGGCCCAGAACAATGTCGGCCGAAGCTGCGTTGCCGGTGGGGATGGTTTGAAACTCCAGCACCCGGTCGTTACCGCCATCCGCGATGAACAGGCGCGTGCCGTCAGAAAGAGCGAAACGTGGAAAGTTCAGAGTGGAGTTGCAGACATTGGGATACGTCGGATTGTGGGCGGGATCGGTGCCGTTGGATTGCGTGCAGAGTGCGGGCGTTTCCTTGTTCGTAGTATCGGTTGAAGAGGTCGCGGCCGAACCCATGAAGGCGTTGTTGGCCACGGAGCCAGTCATGTCGGGCTGGCCGATCTCCACGTCGGCTGGAGTACCGCTAGCAGTCGGGATAGAGTTCCAGATCAGCACGCGGTTATTGCCCAGATCGGTCACAAAGAGACGGGTGCCATCGGAGGTGACCGATACCGGATCCACCATGGTGGCTGCTGTGGCCGCCTGGTTGAGGTCCTGATTCATGAAGGTGGTGAAGTTGGGCGCACCCAGAACCACATCCGGAGCCGCGCCGTTGGTGCTGGGGATGTGGTTGAAAATCAGGATGCGGTTGTTCTGCGTGTCGGCGACGTACAGGCGGCCGTTCTGAATCCAGACGCCCTGCGGCCCGCGCATGGTTGTGGCGGACGGCGTGGATGGAGGCGGATTATTGATCGTCATATTGGGCTGCCCCACTACCACGTCGGCGGGAACGTCATTCACCGACGGAATCGTATTCCAGATCAGAATCCGGTTGTGATTGGTATCAGCCACGACGAGATGGATGCCGTCCGAGGCCACGGCTGTGGGCTGGCGCAGGTTGTTGCTGGCGGCCGCCATGTTGACGGTGGTGGTGTTGAAATCGGGCTGCCCCAGCACCACCGTCGCCTGGCCCACGCAGACCGGGCACTTGGTGTTGTATGGCAGCTCAGCGGTAGGCGCCGGCAGAATGCTGGAAAGATTCTGGAAGAGCAGGACCCGGTTGTTTTCGGGCGATGCGCCCAGTCGGTTGTCGTCGGCTACGAATAGCGTGTTGGCGGCGTAGGCAATGCCGCCCGCCGCACCGATAACGGTGCTGCTGGAATTGGGATCGGCCATCGTAAAGGTCACCTGGCCGATCACGGCCCTGGCGGCCTGCCCGTTCGTAAAATCGGCGGCGCACGCCGCCGACACACATAGAAAGATGGTTGGAATGCACTTCATGATGAAAGGGCCCTGGGGTGCGATTTAACCTCGGCTGTGCAGCGGTTACCTGAAGTCGTGTGTGGTCCTCCAGCTACGCCGGTGTCCAGAAATGACACGCGATGAAGCCTCGAAAATTTCGGCGATTTTCACAAACCGCAAAGTCACGGTGTAGATTGAAGCACGGTGAGGGCCAGCTCCGGTCCCGAATCATCATCTCGCCTCTCGGCTCCGCCTTCA